>Ga0310810_10012381_pt1 | contig 10020 bp, 11 predicted proteins | sample NCmetagenome_FD_207641 | JGI IMG/M metagenome (GOLD analysis project Ga0310810, IMG submission 207641) | Soil microbial communities from experimental microcosm in Duke University, North Carolina, United States - NC | ecosystem: Engineered > Artificial ecosystem > Soil microcosm > Unclassified ...
CTTGGATACTCGAACATTTCGATCCGGACGTCCACGGCGAACGGCGCTGAACCTGCACGCGGCGCCACTCAACAGATCCGACCCGCGGCCGATTCCCTGATCGGCACGCTCCCATCGCGCGCCGAAGGGACGATATGGCGCAGAAATCGAGGACTCGATCGCGAAGTCGAACGAAGGACACCAGAATGTGCGGCAGGTGGCCGACGCCATCGAGTCGATCACCTCGTGCACGCTGAAGGTGAAAAGACTGATCGACGAAGTGAGTGTGGTGAGTCGTCAGCAGTCGCAGGGCATCGACCAGGCGTCGCAGGCAATCGCGCGGATGGAGAAGGTCAGGCAGGCCACCGCGGCAACCGCCGAGGAGAGCGCCGCATCGACTGCCAACGAAGTCGTCATTCCGCTGGAGAAGAGCGGGACCTTCGGCAGCTTCTGACGATTACTGCCCTTTCACCATCGCGGGCAACTCCTGCGCCAGGTGCTTCACCTGAGCACCCGCCAGGACCGCAGTCTCGGTGCAAGCCGTCTCGTGACCGCCGAGGTGGCTGCGTGTGACTGTCAGATCACCCAAGGTCGTGCGCGCGCATGGCGCGCATCTCGATCTCCTCGTATCGCCGCCGGATTGTTGGAAGGAGCGCGAGTGGAAGCACCGAGGCGAAGAAGCCCACGAGCAGCAGGGGTACAGACGGCGAAGGTGATCGGCCGCTCGAGATGGCAGCGATCCCGGTGAGACACATGACCGCGCCGGCCGCCGCCAGCGTGACAGCGAGGGCGATTACGAATCGCCGTGCTCGACCGAGGGCGGCAAGCACTCCGATGAGAGCACCAGCGGAGCCAATGATGCCTCCCGCGATGCCGCCGGCGAACCCCGCGAGGCGGTCGATGCCGCCGCCGGCAGGACTCGAGCGATCGGCCTGCGCCTGATCTCGCAGAGTCAGTCCACTCAGGTACACCGTTCCGCGCCCTTCGAGGACGACATTCACGACCAGCCGCATCGGGCGCGGTGCGCCCGACGCGTCGAACGGCAGCGCAAAGGCACGCCATCCCGACGTGCCGCGCAGCTTCATCATCGGGCCCTCGTCTCCGAGCGTCCGCGTGAAGTATTGGCCTCCCCCAGGGAAGTAGCTCCACATTTCGAGGTAGCCAGTGCCTTCGACGCCCTCGTAGCGCACCTGGCCGCTTAGCACGTAGCGGGGACCTGTGATGCGCGGCGCCTCGATCGTGAGCACGGTCACGAGGGACGGCGCGGAGCTGGCGCTTTCGACTTTCAGACGATGGAACGAGGATCCGGCTTCCGGAGGCAACACGGTCCCCGCGGTGACGCGACCCTGCCGTTGAAGTTCGTCCCAGCGATAGTCGCTCGCAGGCTCCTGCGCCCTGGCCGGGCCGGCGGCAAGCGTGACGATCGCGAGGCTAACCGGACCCAGGCCGAGAGCTCTGATCCTGCTGGGACTCGCGATCCTTGCGATGCGCCGCGAGCAGTGACTTGAGGGTGTCCGCATCGATCCGTCCCTCCGCGTGCTGTGCCCGGAGCAGGCGCTCGAACTCGCTCCGGATGTCCATGTTCTCCACCACGGCGATCTTTGCGATCAGGCGGTCGAGCCGCAGACGCACCGTCGGATAGCTGATGCCGTAGCCCGCGGCCACGTCTTTCAAGGATCCAGACGCGGCCACGAACCGCTTGATGAACGCGAGATCCTCCTCGCTCATGTAATCCAGCCAGTGACGGCTCATCAGTTGAATAAAACTGATATCACCTTAAATTATATTCAATACAAAAGTCAAATTGGAATGAATTCAAGTGCCGACGGCCCACGGCCGGTGATTTGCGACTGCCCTGCTACAATCTCGTCCGCACCCCGCATACCCTTAGCCTCCGGGTCTCGGCTTGGCCCGTATGAAGTGCTCTCGCTGCTTGGCGCGGGTGGCATGGGCGAGGTCTATCGCGCCCGCGATTCACGGCTCGACCGCGAGGTGGCGATCAAGGTCCTCCCACACGACCGGCTTGCCGACGAGTCCCGCCGTCAACGTTTCGTTCAAGAAGCCAAAGCGGCCTCGGCGCTGAACCATCCGCACATCGTCACCATCCACGAGATCGAGTCGGCAGGCGATCGTGAGTTCATCGTGATGGAGTACGTCCGCGGGCGCAGCCTCGACGCGGCGATCCCTCGCGGCGGCATGCGTCTCGGCGAGCTGCTGCGCATCGCGATCCCGGTCGCCGAGGCGCTCGCCGCTGCGCACGCGCGAGGCATCGTCCATCGCGATCTCAAGCCGGCCAACGTGATGATCGGCACCGATAACGCCGTCAAGGTGCTCGACTTCGGGCTCGCCAAGCGCGCCGGTCGCGCGGATGGATCCGACGAAACCACGTTCACGCTCGAGGCGGACCCGGCGCTCAGCCTCCCTGGGACGATCGTGGGGACCGCCGCCTACATGCCGCCCGAGCAGGCGACCGGCGATACGGTGGACGCGCGCAGCGACATCTTCAGCTTCGGCGCCATGCTCTACGAGATGGCCACGGGAGCGCGGCCGTTCGGAGGCACCTCCGTCGCCGAGACGCGTGCCGCAGTCATTCAGGCGCAGCCCAAGCCGCCGACCGCGGTCGTACCCGGACTCCCACGCGAGCTCGAGCGACTGATCCTGCGGTGCCTTCGCAAGGAGCCTGACCGGCGGTACCAGACGATTCGTGACGTGAGCCTTGAGCTGCAGGAGATCAAGGAAGAGTCCGATTCGGGGCGCCTGTCGGCGCCCGTTTCCGCAGCTCGCAACCTGCCGCAGCGCGGCCGCCTGATCGCGGCAGCTGTCGTTGCCGCGGTGGCTCTCGCGACTGCGGTCGTGGCGACGATCGTCATCGTGCGGAAGCCGGACGGACCGCCTCCACGGCTCGTCCCCGTCACGGCGCTCACTGGCTTGGAGTGGCAACCGACACTATCGGCCGACGGCGAGCAGGTGGCGTTTCAGTGGAACGGCGAGAAGCAGGACAACAATGACATCTACCTCAAACTGGTAGGGTCGAGCGAATGGCGACGGCTCACCAGCGATGCAGGAGACGATTTCGCTCCGGCCTGGTCGCCGGATGGCCGCGAAATCGCGTTCCTCCGAGCGCGCCAGGACGACAGCGCGCTGTACGCGGTCTCCCCCATCACCGGTGCGGAGCACAAGATCGCGGATCTCGGCTCTGGCGTCTGGGGCGGCACGTCCTGGTCTGCTGACAGTCGATGGCTGGCCGTCACCCGACGCATCCCGGGGCAAGGCGGCAAAATCCACCTGGCGCCCGCCCAGGGCGGCGATCTGCGTACGCTGACGACAACAAAGGACCCCACCTTCCCCGGCAGTCCTTCGTTCTCGCCAGATGGTCGAGCTCTTGCGTTCATGACCTGCACCCAACTCCTTCGCTGTTCTCTTGACGTGCTCACCCTCGACGCGGCCCTCGAGCCCACCGGTGCGGCACGGACGGTGTTGAAGGACCTCATTGTCGATAAGCCAGGGATCGCGTGGACGCGTGATGGCCGCTCGCTCATCCACACGAACGCCGGCTACCTCTGGCGTGTCCCGGTGGCGGGAGACAACCCGCCAGTGCGCCTGGAGTTGGCGGGCCTCGGTGCGTTCAGCCCGGCGGTGGCGGCCCACCGGCTCGCCTTCGTGTTTCAACGAGACCAGATCTCTCAACACCCGCTCGATATGACGTTCACGTCGCCACCCGTGCTGGCGTCGTCGTTCTGGGATATCGATGTGGAGTTCTCCCCTGACGGTCACCGGCTCGTCTTCGCCTCGTCGCGGGCGGGGGCGGGAATGGAGATCTGGACTGCCCGTGCGGACGGCACTGGCGCGCGTCAGTTGCTGCACGGCCCGGGGAGCTGGCAAGGCTCGCCGTCGTTTTCACCGGACGGGCGTCGAGTGGCGTTCGACTCGCGTCAGGACGACGGCAGCTGGAGCATCTTTGTCGTGGACGGCGATGGAGGCGTCCCGAGGCTGCTGACGACCGACGTGGGAGACGAGCACCAGCCGGTGTGGTCGCGTGATGGCCGGTGGATCTACTACACGTCGGACCAGAAGGCCGTGCGCAACGTCTGGCGCATCTCCTCCGCAGGCGGCCGCGGTGAGCAGCTGACGACGAGCGGCACGGGATATCGCGTGCAGGTTTCTCCCGATGGACGCGAGCTGCTCTACACCCCGCTAGTTCCACCGGGCCGCGAATCAGTGACTCCGCTGCTCGCGATTCCCGTCGCGGGCGGCGCTCCACGACAGGTACTGCCCTGCGTGGCGGCGTTCGCCGCAAACTCCAGTGGCGTTTACTACACCGCGTGCGGACCAGGGCCGGAGCGCGATGTGCACCTCGTTGGGTCCGCGATGACACGGGACTCGGTGATCGGCCGGACACGTGATACGGGGTTCGGCCAGATGCCCCCCGCCGTTTCGCCGGACGGGAAATCCGTGCTCGTTTCGCGCAGCGAATGGACCAGAGATCTGATGATGATCGACAACTTCCGGTGAGGGCTTCGAGCGACTGCTACTTCCCCTTCACCATCGCCGGGAACTCCTTCTCCAGGTGCTTCACCTTCGGCAGGTCGTTGTAGACGATGTACGGATACGTCGGGTTGCGCACCAGGAAGTTCTGATGGTACGCCTCGGCGGGATAGAAGGCTTCCAGCGGAACGACGGTCGTCACGATCGGCGTCCGGAAGATCTTCGCGTCGGTGAGCTGCTTGATGTAGGCCACGGCGACCTGCTTCTGCTCCTCGTTGACGTAGAAGATCGACGACCGATACTGCGTCCCTTCGTCCGGCCCCTGCCGATTCAGCTCCGTCGGATCGTGCGCGATGGCGAAGAAGATCTTCAGCAGCTGGCCGTACGAGATCTTGTGCGAGTCGTAGGTGATCTTCACCGACTCGGCGTGTCCCGTAGTGCCGGTGCTCACGATGGTGTAGCTCGCGGTGGACTTGCTGCCGCCGGCATACCCTGACACGACGTCCGAGACGCCATTCAGGCGCTCGAACACGCCTTCCACGCCCCAGAAGCAGCCGCCTGCCAGCACTGCGGTCTCGGTGCCGGCGCCCGCCGCTTTCACGTCCTGCGCCGGATCCGGGAACGCCGACGCGCCGGTGGCGCCGGCGCTGCACGCCACGGCCAGCACGGTCGCGGCCAGCGTCAGCCGGTATCCCAGTAACTTCGTCAACATGTCAGGCTCCCGTCGGATGGAATGTCAGCGCCACGCCGTTCATGCAGTAGCGCTTTCCAGTCGGCCGCGGGCCATCGTCGAACACATGGCCCAGATGACCGCCGCATCGGCGGCAATGGACCTCGACCCGGATCTGGAAGTAGCTGCTGTCGGTAGACGTCCGGACGGCGTCGGGAAGGGGCGCCGTGAAGCTGGGCCATCCCGTGCCGCTGTCGAACTTGGCCGTCGAGGAAAAGAGCGCGAGGTCGCAACCCGCGCACGAGAACGTGCCAGCCCGATGCTCGTCGTTGAGCGGGCTGGTGCCGGCCCGTTCCGTGCCGTGCTGACGGAGCACCTCGAATGCGCCCGGCGAGAGAATCTTGCGCCACTCGGCCTCGGTCTTCGTGACCTCGAAAGTCTCTGCGGTTCCACTGGACACGGAAGTCTCCTTTCCCGACGCGATACAGCCCGCCAGGGCCGCGCCTGCGGCGCCAAGCGTGACTGAAAGGAATGAACGCCGCTGCATGGATGTCACCTCTCCAGGAATTACGCGGCCGCCGGACGCGCGGTTTGTCCTGACGGCCTCACACAGGGGATACCCGGAGGCCGAGGGATTATTCCCTGTTTCAGGCGCCCGCCAGATGAGCGCGGACAGCAGGCGCAAGCAGGCGCGCCAGCGTCAGGTTGTCGGCGTCCGGCATGTCGGAGACCACGAACACGGCATAGCCACCGGCAGTCGTACAGGCGACCTTCAGATCGCCAGACGTGGGACACGCCGACACGTCAGTCAGCTTTCCCGCGATGCCATCCTGGCGGGTTGGCGTCACGAGAAGCGACACGATTCGACCGCCTCGACGAAGGACGATGTGCGCAAACCGTCTGCCGCGAAACACACAGGCGTGCGCTTCGACCAGTTGCACCTGGCCGTCCGCAATCGGCGTCGCCGTGGCAACCGCCTCGCGGAGCCCCGCGTAGACCGGCTCGTACAGCCGCGCCGCATCGTCCAGGGAAATGGGCTTTTCCTCGAGAGCGAAGTGCAGCGCGCAGTTCCGGTGGTCGCCGGCGGCATGATCGGAGATGGCCGCCATGGCCACAGACAGGCTCGGCATTCTCGGGAGGCTGTCGACGAGCCAGGCAACTCCCGCCACGAGTAGAAACGCGGCCGCGACGCCGAGCCAATTACCGACCCCGGCCCACTGGGGCGACCAACTGCGCTCTTCTTCTGCCCGCACCGTCGCGCGCGCCCTGGCGAGGAAGGCTTCGCCGGGCCCGAGTGACGGCGAGCGAAGGAATGCGCCGCGCAAGGTCTGCCGCAGCGCCCGACGAGCCTCGAGCTCCGTGCGGCACCCCTCGCACTGGTCGAGATGCCCGCTCACATCTCGAAGGGCGTCGCCAGACAGCTCGCCGTCGAGATAGGTGTCCAGTGTCGCGCCGCGATCCGCACAGGTCATGACGCGCCGTCCTCCGATGGCAAGTCCTGGCGAGATCGGCCGATCCCCTGGGCCGCGGCGTACTCGGCCAGGGCATCGCGCAGGAGGCGCCGCGCCCGGTGAATGCGCGACATCACCGTGCCGATCGGGATCTCGAGCACGGTGGCTATCTCCTTGTAGCTGAGCTCTTCGACATCGGCGAGAACGATGACCTCCTGAAATCCTGGAGGAAGCGCCTTCAGTGCCGCGAGCACCTCTTCGTCGGTCACATGCTGAGGAGTGACCTCGACGGCCGGGAGCGCATCGAGGCGATCGTCGGTCTCCATCACCTCGGGCCTGCGCTGACGGGTGCGGAGCCTGTTGCTCCGCACGTGCCGCAGGATCGTCAGCAACCAGGCGCGCGCGTTGGTCCCCGGCTGGAACCGGTGAAACGACTGCAGCGCCTGAGTGAGTGTTTCCTGCACGACGTCTTCCGCCTCCGTCCGGTCGCGGATCAACCACATGGCGAACCGGAACACGCTGTCGAGGTGTGGCAGGATCGTCGCCTCGAAGCGTACCGGCGCGTCGTGGAGTTCCGCGCGCGGGTCGGCCGACATCCCGCCACTGTAACGGAGAAGTCCCGCTGCAGGGAACACTCGGGTAATACCCGCCGGGCGGCGGCTTATTCCCTCAGGAATAATCCGGCCCCTCCCGGTTATTCCCTCCACGACAGCGGCGCTCCCCGCTCCCGGGCTCGCCCGCACTTACAACTGGAGAGAATCCATGACTCGAACGATCGCAGCGCTTTGTCTCGGCGTGGCCTGTAGCGTGACCGTTGCAGCGGCCCAGTCCGGCGGCGCGATGGCCGACGACAAGATGGCCAAGCAGTCCCCAACGGTGACGGTCACTGGCTGCGTGGCCGAGGGCACGATGGCCGACCACTACATGCTCAACAACGCGATGGTCTCGGCGGGCGGGATGATGAAGAACGACGCGATGAGCGCCGATCATCCGGCATCGTTCGCGCTGTCGGGCGGCGATCTCAAGCCACACGTCGGCCACAAGGTCGAGGTGACGGGCACCGTCAGCAAGATGGGTCACATGGACAAGGACAAGATGAGCCCCATGGCGGAGTCTGCCCCGAAAGCGCCGACGCTGAAGGTCAAGACCGTCAAGATGCTCGCGTCCACCTGCTCGTAGGGCTGAAGCGTGGCCTCACCTGACGGCAAGCCTTCGTATAGCCGCGTGACACGGCGCGAGCTGCTGAAGCTCGCGCCGGTCGCTGCCCTGGGCGCCTTCGCCGTGCCTTCGTGGCAGCCGGCTCTATTGAACCGCGGGCTGGCGTTCGCCGACTGGGCCGCGGCCGGATGGTTCAGCACGTCGCGTCTTGCGCCGACGTTTTCCGACTCGGACGTGACCCCGTTCGATCGGTTTCCGTTCAACTCGTACGCAGACGACGACCCTGGAGTCGACCTGGAGGCGTGGACGCTGCAGGTGGACGGCCTCGTCGCACGACCGGGCAAGTACACGCTCCAGCAAATCCACGCATTGCCAAAAGTTCGAGAGAACACCCGGCACATCTGCGTCGAAGGCTGGGATGTCATCGGCAGCTTCGGCGGTGCGCGGCTGAAGGACGTGCTGACGCTGGTCGGCGCCGACACGACCGCCAGGTTCCTGGCGTTCGAATGCGCCGATGACTACTACGAGTCGCTCGACATGGCGACGGCGCTCCATCCGCAGTCGCTGGCGTGCTACGAGATGTACGACGCGCCACTCACGCGCGAGCATGGCGCGCCGCTGCGGCTGCGCCTCCCGACCAAGATTGGCTACAAGTCGGCAAAGTACATCACGCGCCTCACCGTCACCAACGTCCTGCAGCGCCGCGGCTACTGGGAGGACATGGGCTATGACTGGTTCTACGGCCTCTAGCTGGCCGACCCCCAGGGAGGTCCACTTCGACAGGCCAGCGGCTCCGGTTCGCGCGGCCTACGAGCACCCGTGGCTCGTGCGCGTGACGCATTGGGTGACGGCAATCTCGCTGTTCGTGCTCGTGGGCAGCGGCCTGCAGATCTTTCACGCGTTTCCCAGCTTCGGTCCGAAGATCCCGCAGGAGAATTTCTTCGATCCGCCCAAGGCGATCAGGATCGGCGAATGGCTGGGCGGGGCGCTGATGTGGCACTTCACGTTCATGTGGATCTTCATGGGCGCCGGCGCCGCGTACCTGGCGCATCAAGTCGTCACGGGGCGGTACCGGATGGTGCTGTTCACGCTCAAGGACGTGCCCGGCGTCTGGCCCATGGTGAAGCACTACTTCTTCTTCAAGGCCAAGCCGCCGGTGACCGAGCCGTACAACCCGCTCCAGAAGCTGGCCTATACCTCGACGGTGCTGTTCGGCGTGATGTCGGTTCTCACCGGCCTCGCGCTCTTCAATACCGTGCAGTTTTCATGGCTCTCCCGCGCGATGGGCGGATACTCGGTCGTGCGCGTCTGGCACTTCGTCGCCATGTGCGGATTCCTCGCGTTCATTCCCGGCCACCTGATGATGGTGGCGCTGCATGGCTGGAAGAATTTCGTCTCGATGCTCGTCGGGTGGAAGCGCGATCCCGAATACCACGCGAACTGACCGATCTCGGGGCTGCAGTCGCAATCGGAGGGTGGCCCGGAACCCCGCGTCCCGTCGCTCTCGTAAGTACAGACGATCCGCTCCGGGGAGGGGCGAGCCATGCTCGACGATCTCCGTCAGGCGATCCGCAGCATCCGGAAGCAACCAGGATTCGCCGTCGTCGCCGTCTTCACGCTGGCGTTCGGCATCGGCGTCAACGTCAGCATCTTCGCGCTCGTCAGCGCACTGTTCCTGCAGCCGCTCGCCGTGAAAAACGCCCACGAACTGGTGATGGTCATGCAGAAGGGCGACATCATCAACGTGCCCTACGGCTATTCCTTCCCGGACTATCTCGACTACCGGACATCCGTCACCTCGCTCACCAACCTCGTCGCCTATACGCCGACGCCGGTGCACTTGAGCGCGCGCGGGCAGACTCCAGAACGGACGTGGGTGGAGGTGGTCTCCCCCAACTACTTCGCGCTGGCGCAAGTCGAACCGGCGTTCGGCGAGCTGCTGAAGCCCCGAGAGGGCGAGGCGAAGGGCGCCGCGCCGACGGTGGTGCTCGCGTGGCGCTACTGGCAGCGGCGGTTCGGCGGAAACCCGTCGATCGTCGGCCAGCCGATCACACTCAACGGGCAGTCCTTCACGGTGCTCGGCATCGCGCCGGCATCGTTCACGGGGCTGTCGTGGGCGATGGCGGTCAGCGGCTGGGTGCCCACGGGCGCGATGGGCACGCTGATGCACGGAGGCGACGAGTCGCGCGACAACCGCGGCACGCCGATGTTCCGGTTGATGGGCCGACTCGCGCCAGGGCGAACGCTGGCGGACGCCCGTGCCGAGCTGGAAGTGGT
>Ga0310810_10012382_pt1 | contig 10020 bp, 7 predicted proteins | sample NCmetagenome_FD_207641 | JGI IMG/M metagenome (GOLD analysis project Ga0310810, IMG submission 207641) | Soil microbial communities from experimental microcosm in Duke University, North Carolina, United States - NC | ecosystem: Engineered > Artificial ecosystem > Soil microcosm > Unclassified ...
GTCCCGGGACTCGCGCTCGAGCGCGCTCGTGATCGGAAACCCGAAGCTGGATGCCGCGGCCGCCGCCGAGCTTCCACCGCTTCCCGGCGCTTCCCGTGAGGCGGAGCAGATCGCTCGCCTCTACGGTAGACCGCAGCTCTTGTTGGACGCCGAGGCGTCGCGCGACCGAGTAATGGAGCTTCTCCCGAAATACGGCGTCTTCCACTTCGCCGGTCATGCTGTGGCGAACGGGGATCAGCCCGAGCTATCGTACCTCGCTCTTGGCAGCCGGCGCTCGGACGAGGAGGGAACGCTCCGCGCCGGGGAAATCGCACGGCTGCGGCTGTCTAACCTGCAGCTCGTTGTGCTCTCGGCGTGCAGTACGCTCAACCCACGGCGGAGTCGTATGGGGGCGATCGCGGGCCTGGCGTACAGTTTCCTGCGTGCGGGCGCGCCGGCCACGGTGAGCACGTTATGGGATGTGGACGACGCCGTGACGACCGAGCTGTTGGTGTCGTTCCACAAACGTTTTTCAGGCGGGATGCCCGCCGCGGAGGCGCTTCGCTTGGCGCAGCAGGATGCCCTTCACTCGCGGCGCGCCGAACTGCGCTCTCCGAAGGCATGGGGAGCGTTCGTCTACACGGGTCCGTAGTCGCCTACCATCATTACCGGGAGAATGAGATGTCGGTTCAGCCAGGGTCGGGGGACTTCACGTTGTCGGTCGAGTTTGCGGGCCTCTGCCTGTACGTGGTCGATCGCCGGCAGGCGCCAAGTGTGAGCGTCTTGATGCCGACCTGCGTGCCCACACCAAACGGTCGGGTCAAAACCGAGCATGAGGACAAAACCAACGGTGCGCGACACGTCCCGTACCTGCTGGCGAACCTGGCGAACTTCGGCCAGAACGTACCGCCTGGCCCGGCCGGCGATGGCCCGCAATTCGGTGTCGTACGGCGACTCAGCCGCGAGGAGCTTTTCTTCGAGCCGGAAGAGCAAACGAGCAGCCAGGTCGATCCGGACCTCCTGCCTTTGCCCGACTTTGGCGTCTACAAGGGTAGCATCAGCCTCCAGCAGGCACTCCTCGGGGATATCCCGCCTAACGATCGACCGGAGTTGAACGTTCGGACCGTCCTGAAGGGCGGTACGCTCAGCGCGATAACGGGAACTCCAGCCCCGGGCCGGGACCCGAGCTGGGACCAGTCGGAGGCTGACTGGGCAGGCTCGATCGGCTGGACGCGGACAATTCCGGGGAAATCCCTCACGATTCGTATTCGCAACTGGGACACGGGTCAGGAGACCCCGCTTACGCTCACGCCGGTCACCCGCAGCGGCCGGCCGGTGATCGACCTCAAGATCGCCAATCTGTGCGAGGACAACGCGCTCGAGTGGAAGGAATTCGAGCCGAAATTCGACCGTCGCGACGTCGACTTCAAATGGTTGTATCGCTTGTTCGCGCCTAACGCTGGCGCCAGCATTCTCGCGGCGCTCGGGAAGAAGGAGCTTCCGTATCCCCTCCTCAAGCCCAGGGGAGCGCGCACCACGGGAAACACGGGATGTACGGGCGGAAAAATTGGCCTGCCGTGATCTGATCGACCCGTACCGGCAGTGGGCGCTCCATCGGTGCGGCTTCCCCGACATCTGGCCGGTGCTCGACACAGGGCCAGATCCAGGGGAAATCGCGGTCATTGACCGGGGTGAGAAGGGACTGAACCACCGGGAACTGGCTGACCGCATCACCCGCAAGCCCGCTCTGTCCGGTTCCTCTCGGTCGGCGCACGCCGCGGCAGTTGCTTCCGTCATCGCCGCCCGGCGCGATGACCACGAGGGGGACGCCGACGGCCGGATGGATGGCTGCTGTTCCGCGCGCGTGCGTGTCTATAGCGCATGGGATGCCGACGAACGATTCGACCTCGGAGCCGTTCGAGCGGCACTGTTCGAGGCCGCACGCCTGCGACTTCCAGTCGTGAATCTGAGCTTGACCATCCCACTGCCGAACCAGAGCGAGCTCGACGACGCCATTGCGGCGTGCGTCCAAAATGGCGTGGTGCTGGTCGCCGCGATGGGCAGCGGCGACGACCCCGACGATGGACCTTTCTACCCGGCAGCAAACCCTAACGTGATCGCCGTCGGCGCCACGAACATGGAGGACAGACCGGCATCCGGGTCGAACAAGGGGGAGCACGTCTGGGTTTCGGCGCCGGGAGAAAATATTCTCACGGTCATCGGGGACCACCCGCTCGACTACAAATACCTCAGCGGCTCATCCTTCGCTGCCGCGATGGTGACCGCAGCGGTATGGCTGGCGCGGCGCAGGAAGCCCGGTCTCACTCCGGGCGATGTCCGAGACCTATTGAGGCTGTCCGCCTACAGGCCTGACAACATTCCCCGACACGACAGTGAGATTGGCCATGGACGTCTCGACATGAGGCGGCTCGGCGAACTGCTCCGCTGACGGCGCCAAAAAGGCGGGACGTATCCGTCTAATCCCGTAGGGCCAGAAGATCCAGGGCGAGGCACTGAGAGGGTAGCAGACGTTCGTAGCCTTGCACACGAAGGCCTCGCACTATTGCGTCAGGCTGACGCAACCTGCGCATCGATCTGACATGCGGCAACGCGAGACGGACGAACGAGGAGATGGAAAGGGCCATTCGCGAGCGGGGCTCATTGGCGCTGCCGCGATCGGCGTCATAGTCGTCGCGTCGATTCTCGCCGCTCACACCCGACTGCGAGCCAACGATCTCGTGGCGCGTGTCGCCGACGCGACGGGTGCTCATCGCGTGGTACGAGCGCGTCTCTCGGGCGGGTACTCATACGCTCCGTGCCGTGCGGTGGCGAACGCGGATTCGCTGGTCAGCGGTCTGACGTGTGCTGATGCGCCGACGTCTACGTGGCCCGAGTCACCGGCGTTGAACCGCGTTGCGGCCAGGCTGCGCACCGGAACAGCGGGGCAATCCAGTGACGGACGCCGGCATCACGCGACCGGTGCGTGGAACGTGATCTGGCGTAACCCGGTTGCCGCCGTGCAAGAGCTTCAGGAAGCCGCGCGACTGGACCCGAAGAACGCGGCGATACAGGCTGACCTTGGGGCAGCGCTGCTGCAACGTGCCGAGCTCTCACAGGACCCGGTTGCCATTCTCGCCGCTTACGGCGCGACGGCCAGCGCGCTGTCGCTCGCTCCACGCAATGTGGAGGCGATGTTCAACCGGGCACTCATTCTCGAAAAGCTGTATCTCCCCGAGTTGGCGCGCGCTCAGTGGAAAGCGTACCTCGCCGTCGATCGCGATTCTCGCTGGGCCGCGGAGGCGCGGGAGCGATTGACCCTGCTGGAGGCTCCGCCGCCTCGCTGGGAAGACGCAAAGACGGAGCTGGCCCGTTCGTTAGGCGCTGGTGATACGGCCACGACCGAACGGTTGGTGAAGCAGTTCGCGTGGCGCGTGCGAGACGACGTTCGCTCAGGGCTCACCGCGTGGGGTAGGGCGTACAACGCTGATGACGCAAGAGCCGACTCGATCGCCGCGGTGAGCCTCGCGCTCGCCCGCGCACTCGCGAAGACCACCGGGGACGCGTTCTGGTTGGACGTTGCACGTGATGTGTTGAAGGCGGCTGGGGGGTCCCATCGCGCCAGGGCGCGAAAGATCGCGGAGGGGCTTGTCGCGTACGATCGCGGCAGGTCGGAGCTCGATCGGTTCGCCTTTGACTCTGGGAGGCGCTCGCTCGACCGCGCACACGCACTGCTGGCCGCGGCAGGCAATGCCGCCGACTATCTCGTCGCATACGAGCGCGGCCGCTTGTCGTATCAGGGCCACTCGTCAGGCGCGTACGCCGACGCGCGTCGTCGGTGGAGAATTGTCGCGGCGACAGCACCGCCGGAGTACCGGCTCCTCCGCGCGCAGTCGACGCGCAACGTTGGCTTCATCGGCCAGCTCGAGAACAAGCTCGATCTGGCATCGGCGTCGTACGGCGACGTTATGGCCCAGGGCGTTGGCCTCGTTGATCCGGGTCTCTCGTTGAAGATGCGAGCGGAGTTGGCAGAATTGGTGTCCCAGCTTCGCGGTGATAGCGCCGCATGGAAGGAGATGTACGCAGCGTTCAGGGCGCTGCCGAGCTTTCCCGGTCGCCCCGGCGATGCTCAATACGTATTGGGCAAAGGCGCGAACCTGAGCTGGCGTCGTTTCCCAAAGGTCGCCGCACTCTTCAAGGGCGAGGTGGCTCGGCTGGCGAGTACGCTCAACGATTCGGCCGATGCGGTTGGCGCACACATCCAGGCCGCCCAGTGGCTCGCGCAGGAGAGGCGCGCGGATGAGGCGGCGGCCAGTCTTCGCATGGCGGAGGCGTACAGTCGTGGCATTCACAACGACTCCATCAAGGCCGTGTACCGCGCCGATGCGGATCTCGTGCGTGGGCAGATGTTGCTGGAGGATCGACCGGATTCGGCGATCCGCGTGCTGAGTGATGTCGTGGAGCGCTACGACAAATCGAAATACGTCTTGCAGATCGGCCGCGCGAAGCTGTTGCTTGCCGATGCCTACGTGAATGCCGGCAAGTTCGACTCGGCGCGGGTGGCGTTCGACTCGGCGCTGGCAACGATCGAGCAGGCACGCACGGAGCTCGGCAATACGGAGGATCGTGCGCGCTTCCTCGACGAGTCGCGACCCATCATCGACAGCGTTCTGACCTTTCACCTGAACACGTCGGACACCCTCGGCGGTCTGGACTTCTTCGAGAAGATGCGTGCCCGGGTGCTGCTCGAGCGGGCGACGCAGGCATCGCCTAACGACGGTGATCGTTATGGCGGCATCTCGACAATCAGGTCAGGACTCGACTCCGCGACGAGCATCATCAGCTATGCGGTCATGGACAGGGAGGTCGTCGGTTGGCTCGTGCGTCGCGACGGCGTGTGGATGCGACGAGTCGCCACGAGCGAGGCGCTGGAGCCCGTCGTCGATCGATTCGTTCGGCTCGTTGAACGCGGAACGGCTGGCCCGGAGATCGAAGCTATCAGCGCCCGACTGCGCCAGACTCTGATCGACCCATTCGAGGATCACATACCGGAGGGGTCGAGCCTCGTCATCGTGCCTGACAAGTGGCTGCACTTCGTGCCGTTCGCTGCGCTCTTCGACACGAGGCGCCAAAGGTTCCTTGTTCAGGCGTACGAGATCGGCGTTGCGCCAAGCATCCGGCTCTTCGCGGATGCGGCCGCCAGGGCTCGAGTGCTTGGTCGCGGCTCGAATCCATCGGTGCTTGCGGTCGGGAATCCCGCGTTCGATCGGGCAGCCAGCTCGTTGCCTTTGCTGCCGGGCGCAGAACGTGAAGCACGTGAGGTGGCGCAGCGGTACTCGCGACGGCGGCTCCTGATCGGGCGAGACGCAACCCGACGCACGTTCCTCGAGCAAGTGAAGAGCGCCAACGTCGTCCACTTCGCGGGGCACGCGGTCGTCAGCCTCGACGCGCCCATGTACTCGCAGCTGATGCTTGCCCCTGATGCGGAGAGAAACGAACCCGGCGCGGTGTACGCGCTGGATCTGTTCGCGATGTCGCTCCCCGCGACTCGCCTCGCCATCCTCTCGGGGTGTCAGACGGCGGGCGGTGGCCTCTCGGCGACGGAGGGTGTGTCATCGCTCGCTCGTTCTCTAATGGCCGCGGGTGTTCCGGCGGTGATCGCGAGCCTGTGGGCGGTGGATGACGAGGCTACGGCCACCTTCTTCGCGGCCTATCACGACGACTTTTCGCGCAGCGGTCAGGCCAACGGAGCGTTACGCCGCACGCAGATCGGCTGGATCAAGCGCGGCGATGCATGGCGAACCGCCCGCACGTGGGCGGCGTTTCAGATGTTCGGAACGGTGGACACGCCTGGGTGAGGGTCCTACCGGAAAGCCGAGCAATTGGCCGTCAAATAGAGAAGTGACTTAAGCGAGATGGCGAGGCGCCATCTCGACTCTTTGACGTCTCCGGTTCGCGAGGGTCGATCCGCGCTTCGGTGGTCGGTGTTCGCATCGCCCTCGCACCGGTGTTTACCAGGCAGGCATTGTCACTCACGCAGCACTGACCGCAGGAGGTGCGACATGCCGGTACGGATTTACTTTCGGGGCCTCATCCTGTTTCGCTTCCCGGGCCCGGGCCAACCCGACGCGGGCAAGTTGGTGGCCGAAATGATCTCCGCCCTTCCGCCTGCTGCGCAGCCGAAGGGCAAAAGCCCAAGCGATACAAGGCCAAGCGACAGAAGGCCAAGCGACGAAAGGGTAAGGGAGCTAGAGGGAAAGGACGAGCATGAAACGGAGATCCAGATCGCCACGGGCGCCAATGATGTTCAGGACTTTGAGCGGGAACCGGGCAGGAGGGGCAGGCGCGACGCTGGTTCAACGCGCAAAGGCCGTGCGGCAAATAAGGATGCGGAGAAGGTGAAGGCGCTGGCGCCCAAAGGATTGACCCGCCATACGCGCGTAGAAATCACGGTTCCAGGATACGAGGGCAGGAGAGTACGACGCGCGCCAAGCTTTTGGAATCACGTTCCCAGCATCGTGCGCCTGGCCGACATGAGGGATTCAGATCTCAAGCTCATCACCCCAGACGACCGGTTCGTGCGCAACAGAGTTGTGGTCAATGGCGGCACTATTCGCGTGAACGACGTCGTCAGCTGGGACACCGGCTATCCGTTGGAATCAGATGTCAAGGACGCCCCGTCCGCGCCGGTTGAGATCAAGTTCATGGGGGTCGATTTCCGGGGTCATGCCGCCAACGAGTGCGTCGTTGAATTCCCGGACGCAACCAGAGGCGTGAAAATCGAATCGGATAAGACAGATCTTGGTGAGCAGTACGTTCCCGTGACTCGGCGAAACCAGCTTGCTCCGGAGAAGACTGTCGAGGTCATGTTTCAGAACTACGAGGTACAACGCGACAAGCCTGTGCCGTGGGGCATGGACTTTCAATTGATGTTCGCGCGGTTGGGATACGGAGGACTGGACCCTACGATTCTCACCGGCGAGGAAATGCGTAACTTCGAGCAGGCCGCACGGAAAGCAGGTTTTGGAAAGCTCTTCGATGAGGATCGGGCGACCCTGTTACAGGGAGGCGCATGGTGGCCGTTCCCGTACATCGTTTCGAGCGCGTCGGTGACGCCTCTCAGCCCGCTCACCGGCACCAAGAGCCGCCCGCGATGCGTTCAGGGCACAACTTGACCGATGGCGCGCACTGTCGTCGCGATAGTCGACGAGGGTATTGACGATCAGCACCCGGAATTCGCCGGCCGAGTAATCGCGGGATACCCGCCGCTCGGCCGGTCGCGGAACGTTAGGCGACCGCACGGTACGAACGTCGCCGGCGTCATTCTCGCCGGAGGGCAAGCGGTCACGGGGGTAGCCCCGCGTGCGTTCCTTCTGCCCGTCACGGTTCCCACGCTCTCCACGAAGGTAGGAGATCCGTCGGCAGCCGAAGGTCTCCGGTGGGCGGCAGACCACGGCGCGGATGTCATCTGCTGCGCGTGGGCGCCACCGAGCCCCAACCAGGACAGTGGCGCGCTTCCCGACCACACCCGTGACGCGCTCGACTATTGCCTAACGCATGGCCGTGGCGGCAAAGGCTGCGTCATCGTGTTCTCTGCCGGCAACGACGGCTCCGATCTCGCGCTGAACGGCTACGCGAGCTACCCCGGGGTCATCGCCGTCGGAGCATGCAACGTTCACGGCAGGCACCCGGCCTACAGCGGCTGGGGCGAGGCGCTGTGGTGCGTGGCGCCAAGCAACGATCCAGCGGACCGGGACAGTCGATGGAAGACGTACACGACCACGGCGCCCATCGGCTCCCTCGCGGACGGCGAGGTGTTCTACACCACACGCTTCGGCTTTACCTCCGCCGCGTGCGCAGTAGTCACCGGTATCTGCGCCCTCATAGTCGCCGCCAACCCGCGGCTCACCGCCGCCGAAGTGCGGGAGGTGCTGCGGGAGTCGTGCGACAAGGTGGATCTCGAGGGCGGCTCCTACGACGAGCGCGGCCGCAGCCCGCTGTATGGTTACGGACGCCCGGACCCCGCCCGGGCCCTGCAGCTCGCAAAGCCGCGAACCTCACAGCGAGCCGCTCCTATCGGGTAGAACCCCGGCGGAAAGCCGCAGACGCGTCCGTCCAATCTTCAGGATCATCGAAGGACGCCATGAACACCGAAGATTTCGCCATGATTGCCAGTGCACTCGGGACGCGGTACCGGGTCGAGCGCCTTTTGCAGGGCGGCGTGGCGGCTTGCGTATACCTGGCCGAAGATCGCACATCAGGACGCCGCGTCGCGGTGAAGGTGCTCCGCGAGGACATGGCGGCGACCGTGAATGCCGACCGCTTCCTGTCGGAGATCAACGTCGTTCGGCAGCTTCGCCACCCGAATATCGTCCCCATGTTCGACTCCGGGGACATCGACGGCATCCCCTATTACGTGATGCCATTCGTGGAAGGAGAAACCCTGCGCGCGCGCCTCTCTCGCCTGGGACGCATCCCGCTTGCCGACGCGCTTCGGATCGCCGAGGACGTCGCCCGCGCGCTCCATTTCGCGCATCGCCATCAGGTCGTGCATCGCGACATCAAGCCCGAGAACGTGATGCTCGACGGCGACCGCGCCCTCGTGCTCGACTTCGGCATCGCGCTGGCGATGGACACGGTCGAGGCGCCACGGCGGACGCTGCCCGGTCTCACGCTCGGCACGTTCCACTACATGAGCCCCGAGCAGGTAGACGGTGAGGCGGAGATCGACGGTCGCAGCGACATCTACAGCCTGGCGTGCACGCTCTACGAGATGCTGAGCGGCCGCCCGCCGTTCATCGGAACGCCTAACGCCGTGATGCGACAGCAGCTCTCCGCGCGCCCCCGGCCGCTCGCGTCGCTGTGCGCGGGGATGCCGCCCCGGCTCGACGCCGCGCTGCTCCGCGCCCTGGACAAGTCGCCCGACCGGCGCTACTCGACGGCGGGAGAGTTCATCGCCTCGCTCGTGAACGGGACCCATCGCATGCGCGTCATCGGCCGCCGAGTGGCGGTCATCCCCTTCGTGCACGCATGCGCGCGGCCGACGGTCGACACGGTGAGCGACACGGTCGGGGAAGAAGTCGCCGTCGCGCTGCGCGATTTCGACGGCATCGTGGTCGCCCCGAACGTCTCCGGCGGGTGCAACGCCCCGAGCGGCCACCTGATCGACATCGCGCGACGAGCCGGGGCCGATGTCATCCTCCTGGGCGACGTCCGTCGCACCGATGACGGCGCCGGGGTCCTCATTAGCGCGATGCTGTTCGATGGCCGCACCGGGCGACGCATCTGGTCCGGGGCATCGGCGGGCCAGCAGCACGACAGCTTCCTGTCCTCGGTCGGGCCCGCCCGCGAGATCGCGAAGGCCATCGCGGGCGCGCTCGGCGCGAGACGGTTGAACGATCGGGCCGAGGCCTCGTGCGGGACCACCGCGCCGTTTGGCGCACCGAGATCGATCAGAACCGGCACGGACGAGCGCCCGGTGGTCCACTAAGAGCTGGATTGCGCGGCGGCTGTCGGCAGGACATAGTTCGTCTATCCCCTAGACTTTCTATGTGCCTGCGATGACGCCTGCCAACAAGCGCGATCTGTTGCCCGGAACGCTGGACATGTTGATCCTTGCTACGTTGGCCGTGCAGTCGATGCACGGTTACGGCATCGCCCAGCACATTCAGCGCCTCTCGCGCGACGTCCTTCGGATCGAGGAAGGGTCGCTCTACCCGGCGCTCCAGCGCATGCGGCAGAAGGGCTGGATCAAGGCGCAGTGGGGGCAGACGCCGAACAACCAGCGCGCGCGGTACTACACCATTACACCGCTCGGGCAACGACAGCTTGGCGAGCAGGAAGCGGGATTTGCCGAGCTCCTGGATGCGATCGGCCGCGTGATGCGGCCGGCCTGAGATCCGCGCCCTCCATGCCAGCGCCTAACGCCACGAGAGACTGCCATGCGTGAATGGCTTGCACGAATCGTCGACTGGTTCCGTCGCGACCGGCTTGATGCCGAGCTGCGCGAGGAGCTCGAGTTCCACCGCGCGCAGATCGAGCGCG
>Ga0310810_10012383_pt1 | contig 10019 bp, 5 predicted proteins | sample NCmetagenome_FD_207641 | JGI IMG/M metagenome (GOLD analysis project Ga0310810, IMG submission 207641) | Soil microbial communities from experimental microcosm in Duke University, North Carolina, United States - NC | ecosystem: Engineered > Artificial ecosystem > Soil microcosm > Unclassified ...
TCCGAGACCGATGGACGAGATACCCGGCTGCGTCACGATCGTGTTGATCACGAGCAGCACGGCGGCGATCACGAACAGCAGCGGCGTGACCGGATACCCGGGCACGCGGAACGGACGCGGCGCGTTAGGCGCCGAGCGACGCAGGGCGATCACCGCGAGCGCGCCGCCGGCGTAGAAGATCCACCCGGTGAATACCGCGTAGGTCAACAGCTGGCTGAACGTGCCGCTCGCGGCGAGGATCGCCGCCCACACGGTCAGCGTGATGATCGCGAACGCCGGCGTCCCGAACCTGGGATGCACGGACGCCAGACGCTGGAAGAACACGCGATCGCGCGCCATCGCGTAGTACATGCGGGGCGTGGTGAGCACGAGTCCGTTCAGGGCGCTGAAGATCGAGACGAGAATCAGCGCGCTGACGATCACGCCGGCGACCGGACCGAGGACCGTACCAATGGCATCCGCCGCGACGCGCTGGCTGTTCGCCGCGCCGACGGGACCGAGAGCCCGGACGTACCCGAGATTGGCCACGAGATACAGCACGATCAGTAAGAACGTGGCGATACTAATGGCGCGTGGGAAGGTGCGCTGCGGGTCCCGCGCCTCACCGGCTGAGAACGTCACATACTGCCAGCCCTCGTAGGCCCACAGCACGCCGATCATTGCCGCGCCGATCCCAGCCGCCAGGGACGCGTTAGGTGCCTCGGTGATCACCCCCGCGGCGCCGGCGCCGCCGTTCCCCCGGACGATGAGCAGAAGGCTCAGCAGGAGCAGCACGCCGAACTTCGCGCCGGTCGTCCAGTTCTGCACCGTCGCACTGCCTCGCGTTCCTCTCACGTTGATCGCCGCGACGACCGCGATCGTGAGGACCGAGATCACCTGACCCGGGACGTGGAACGGCAGCAACGGCGAGAGGTAGTTCGCGAACGCGACCGCGAGCGCGGCGATCGAGCCGCTCGCGATGACGAGGAAGCTCGCCCATCCATAAAGGAAGGCCGGGAGCGGGCCGAACGCGTCGCGAAGGTACGCGTACAGACCTCCCGCTTCCGGCCGCATCGCGCCGAGCTCTGCGTACGTCAGCGCGCCGAGCAGTGACAGGAATCCGGCGACCGCCCAGACCATGAACGCGAGATCGGTACGGCCAGCGGTCTGACGCAGCACGAGGCTCGGCACCAGGTAGATGCCGGAGCCGATGACGGTTCCGATCGTGATGAGCAGGAGGTCGGTGAAGCCGAGGCTGCGCCGAAGCTCGGTTGGGCCGCTCGTTGACATGGGCGTTAGGCGAGAAGTGGCGTCAGCCGGTCGGTGGTCCGGCCAGCGTGTAGAAGGCCCGGTTCGTCGCGACGTCGCGGCGAAGCCCGGTGACCGCGTACCCACGCCGGATGGCGTGGAGGAAGCTCGCCCGCGTGGCGAGCCGCCAGAGGCCCGCCAGCTCGGGCGTCGTCGCCATGACGCGCTGGAGGTCGGCGGGGATCTCGATGAGGGCGGCAGGCGCCGTGGTGCTCTCGAGGTCGATCAGCACGTCACCGTCTCGCGGGAACGGCGTGAGCACGGGCAGCCCCCCGCTTGCTCCGTTCGTCCCATGATTCCCGTTGGACGCTGGTCGTTCGACCCCCGCCGCGGGCAGCATCACGATGAGTCGGTCGGTCGCCAGCCCGAGATGGAGCGGGCTGGCCGTGATGCCGTACATGTCCTCGACGTAGTCGATGAGCTGGACGCCGAGGCGGTTGAAGTTCAGGTGCGCGTTGCGGGCCTGGAGCGGGTCGAACGTCCACAACACGCGCCTAACGCCAGTGCGGGCGGCCTCGGCTTGTTGGAGCTCTTTCAGGTGGCGTCCGACACCCAGGCCGCGGACGTCCTCTCGCACCGCGAGCATGTGCGACCACTGGATGGGTTCGCCGTCGTACGTGCCGGCGAGGCTGAACACGAAGCCCACGAGCGCCCCCGTCGCGTCGAATGCGCCGATGGCGAGCCCGCCGATCTTCGTGGCAACGCGCAGCAGCGACGCCGGCACGTGATCGAACGCGGTGCCCCAGACCTCGGACTGCAGGGCGACGCACGCGTCGGCATCCTCGCGCGACGCGAACGCGCGATAGGTCAGTTCCGCGCGGCGCGCCGTTCCGTCACCGGGGTTCGCAGCGTCCGAGGCGTGCGACGGGTCATGGAGATCGAGCGGCATAGCCTGGCAGACGGGTGGGCGGGGCGCGATCGCGACCGACAACGTATGATGCGGTCGGGCATACCACAATGGTCGACCAAAACGGTGCATTGATGCCGCATCGGTCGACCGGACCGGCGCCGCCGGTCACACTGACCATGCGTGCGCGCCCTGTGGTTGCGCGCCGCACCGACACGCACTTAGCTTGGCGGTCGTGTCAACCTCGATCCCGCGCCGCGCCGCGCGCAGATCCACCCCACCGCTGCCAGCTGCGAGTGCTCCATTGGCCGACGCCAATGGGCGGTCCGACACGGTCTCGCGCGTGTATCAGGAACTGCGCGGTCTCATCGTCTGGGGCCATCTGCCGCCGGGCGCGCGCATCGCCGAACGCGCCGTCGCCGAACGGCTCGGACTGAGCCGAACGCCAGTGCGCAGCGCGTTGCACCGGCTCCAGCAGGACGGGTTCGTCTCGTCGGTCGGGCGCGGGCAGGATCAGCGCCTCATCGTGGCGCCGCTCACGCAGGAAGATGGCCGTGAGATCATTCTCATTGTCGGGCACCTCGAGGGGCTAGCGGCGCACACCGCGGCGCTCCTTCCGGACGCCAGCCGCAAGCGGATCGTGGCGCGGCTCAGGGAGATCAACCGCGACCTGGCGGCGGAGTCCAAGCGACGGGAATTCGCGCAGATCTTCGAGCTCGATCAGGCGTTCCACCGTGCCTACGTCGAGGACGTCGTCGGTCCGCGGCTGCTCGCGCTGCACCGGTCCATCAAGCCGCAGATCGAGCGCTACACTCGATTGTACATCAGCGTGTTAGTGGACGAGCTGCCGACGTCCGTGAAGGAGCACGAGGTGATCGTCAAGGCGATCGCGAGCGGCGACGCCCACGCGGCCCAGCGCGCGGTGGAGACGAACTGGCGCAACGCGGCGGCCCGGCTCTCGCGGGTGATCGGGCAGCTCGGGGAACGCGGGAGCTGGCACGCCTGGGATCCGGCATCGTCGGCGATGTCAGGCCCGGAGACACGACCCCGGCGGCCGCGGTCGCGTTAGGCATCGTCGGGGCCGCTCGCGGTCGGACGTCGTATCCGGCTGTGTCCGCGTCATCCGCCCCATCGCTCTTCACTCGGCCGCTTGCGCGCTGATCCGAGGCCGAACTCCGCGTGATCGCTTCTCCCTCTTTCCGACTGCGATGCCCCGCCATACCTTGGCGGCTGTGGTATACCAAAACTGTCGACCAAACTCCCTTCCGATGATGACTCATCGCACCTGGCGCATCGCCACGCTCGTCCTTGGCGCCCTCGCGCCGCTCGGCGTGACCGCCGTTGCCATCCCCGCCCAGACACCCGCCCAGGCCGCCGACCCTGCCGCGGCGTTCGATAAACGGGAAGAGATGGTCCCCATGCGGGACGGCGTGAAGCTCCACACGCTCATCTTCACGCCGAAGAACATGACCGGAAACCTGCCGGTCATCATGGCGCGCACGCCGTACGGCATCGCGGGATCCGCCGGCGTGTTCGCGACCTCGTACGCCGAGTTGGCGGAAGAGGGCTTCATCTTCGTCTTCCAGGACATCCGCGGCCGCTTCGGCTCCGAAGGCCAGTTCGTGATGCTGCGCCCGCCGCGCGACAAGAAGGACCCGAAGGCCATCGACGAGAGCACCGACACGTACGATACGATCGAGTGGGCGCTCAAGAACGTCCCGCGCAACAACGGGCGCTTCGGCATGCTCGGCGTTTCGTACCCGGGCTGGCTCACCGTCATGGCGATGCTCGACCCGCATCCCGCACTCAAGGCCGTCTCGCCACAGGCGTCGCCGGCATCGATGTTCCTCGGCGACGACTTCCACCACAACGGCGCGTTCCGCCTGAACTACGGGTTCGAGTACGTCGCGTTGATGGAAGGCGGCAAGGAGATGACGCTGTTCGACTTTCCCCAGTACGACATCTACAGCTGGTATCTGTCGTTAGGTTCCCTCAAGACGATCACCGACAGCTTGCCGCAGGGCAAGTTCCCGACGTGGAAGAACTACGTCGCGCACCCGAACTTCGACGAGTTCTGGCAGCGCGAAGCGGTCGTCAAATACCTCGACCGAGTGACCGTCCCGACGCTCAACGTCGCCGGCTGGTGGGACCAGGAAGATTTCTACGGCCCGGTCACGATCTACCGAGCGCTCGAGCCACACGACACGAAGCACCTGAACTATCTCGTCGTCGGCCCGTGGAATCACGGGGGCTGGCGCGGCCGCACCGGCGACAAGCTCGGCCCGATCGAATTCGGCAGCAACACCGCGCAATACTATAGAAAGAACATCGAGCGGCCGTGGTTCGCCTACTGGCTCAAGGACAAGGGCAAGCTCGACCTCGCGGAAGCGACGACGTTCGAGTCCGGTGCGAACGAGTGGCGGTCCTATGATAGCTGGCCGCCGAAGCGTGAGGTGACCGCGCGCAAGCTGTACTTCCATGCGGGTGGCAAGCTCGCGTTCGACGCGCCGCCCGTGACGAAGCCGGACAGCCAGTTCGATGCGTACGTGTCCGATCCGTCGAAGCCGGTTCCGTACCGCGCGAGGCCGATCCTTTCGACGTTCGGGCCGGGCTCGACGTGGTCGCAATGGCTCGTCGACGACCAGCGCTTCGCCGAGGGCCGCCCGGACGTCAATGCGTGGCAGACTGCTCCGCTCGACGAAGACGTGGTGATCGCCGGTGACGTGCTCGCGAAGCTGTTCGCTTCGACGACGGGATCCGACGCAGACTTCATCGTCAAGCTGATCGACGTCTACCCGGAGAAGTACGAGCCGAACCCGAAGCTTGCCGGCTATCAGCTGATGGTGTCGAACGAAGTGTTCCGCAGCCGGTTCCGAAAGAGCTTCGAGAAGCCGGAAGGGCTCACGCCTAACAAGGTCGAAGAGGTCGCGATCGACCTGCACACGCAGAGCTACCGCTTCAAGAAGGGGCACCGGATCATGGTGCAAGTGCAGAGCTCGTGGTTCCCGCTCATCGATCGCAATCCGCAGACGTTCGTGCCGAACATCTTCGAGGCGAAGAACTCGGATTTCCGAGTGACGACGCAGAAGATCTTCCGCTCGCCGCAGCAGGCATCGTTCATCTCGCTGCCAGTCGTGCAGCCGAAGGTCGTACAATAGAGCGTCATTCGGAGACCAAACGTGAATCATCGATCGTTACTGCTCGCTGCGACGTGCTTGTTAGGCACGTCCACCACCGCGCTCGCCCAGGGCACGCGCCTGCTGCGCCACCCGACCGTGAGTCGGGACCTCATCGCGTTCCAGTACGCCGGCGACCTCTGGGCCGTCCCGCGCGCGGGCGGGCAGGCGCGCCGCCTGACGGCGACGCCCACTGTCGAGACCGAGCCGTACTTCTCGCCGGACGGATCCAAGATCGCGTACACCGCGACGGTTGGCGGCAACACCGACGTGTACGTGATGCCGACGGCGGGCGGCGACCCGACGCGCCTGACGTTCCATCCAGGCCTGGACCGCGTCCGCGGCTGGACGCCGGACGGCAAGCGCGTCGTGTTCGGATCGGCACGACTGAGCCCGCCGCACCAGTCGTACTTCCGCCTGTTCTCCGTCGCGCTCGACGGCGGACTCCCCGACACGCTTCCCATGCCCCGCGCGTACACCGGCGCCTACTCGGCTGACGGGAAGCGGGTCGCGTACGAGGAAGTCTCCACCGTGATGTTTCCGGGGTGGATCGAGGCGAGCGGATGGCGTCACTACCGCGGCGGCCGCACGCATCCCATTCGCGTGATGAACGTGGCGGACAACTCCGTCACGAAGCTGCCGTGGACCGACAGCAACGACTCGTATCCGATGTGGATCGGGAATACGGTGTACTTCCTGTCCGACCGCGCGTTCACAACCAATCTCTTCGCGTACAACAGCGACACGAAGGAAGTCAAACAGATCACGCGTCACGACGACTTCGACATCGCGAATGCGTCGGCAGGTCCCGACGCGATCGTCTACGAGCAGGCCGGTTACATCCACCTCGTCGATGCGAAGACCGGCCAATCAAAGCGGCTCGACATCGACGTGACGGGCGACCTGCCGTGGGCGCGCGCGGGAATCAAGCGCGTCGCCGGCATGATCCGGAGCTCGTCGCTCTCGCCGTCCGGCGTGCGCGTCGCGCTCGAGGCGCGCGGCGACATCTTCACCGTCCCCGTCGAGAAAGGCGACTACCGCAACGTCACGCGCAGCACCGCCGTGAACGATCGCGACCCCGTGTGGTCGCCAGACGGGTCGCAGCTCGCGTGGTTCTCCGACGCGACCGGCGAATACCAGCTCATGATCGGCGAGCAGACGGGCATCGCCAAACCGCGCGCGGTCACACTGCCGTCGGTCGCCTACCCGTCCGAGCTCGCGTGGTCACCCGATGGCAAGCAGCTCTCGTTCGAGGACAATCATCTCAATCTCTGGTCGCTCGATGTCGCGTCAGGCAAAGCGACGAAGATCGATTCCGACACGTTCGATGATCCGGGCCGCTCGCTCGACCCTGTGTGGTCCCCCGACTCCAGGTGGGTCGCGTACTCGAAGAACCTGGACAATCATCTCCGCGCGATCTTCGCGTACTCGTTCGCCGAGGGCAAAACGTATCAGCTGACGGACGGCCTGTCCGACGCGACGTCGCCAGCATTCGACGCTTCGGGCAAGTATCTCTACTTCCTGGCGAGCACGAACTACGGGCCTAACGTGGGCTGGCTCGAGATGAGCTCCACCGATCGCCCCGTTCGCCGCTCCGTCTATCTCATCGTCCTCTCGGCCACCGAGCCGTCGCCGTTGCTTCCGGAAGCGGGTGATGAAGCAGGCACGCCCACTCCGCCGCCTAACGCAGGTGGTCCGCCGGCTGGTCCGCCGGCAGCCGCTGGCCCACCGGCGGCTGCCGCTGCTGCTGCGCCGGCCACTCCACGTCCGCGCGCCGAGCCCCCGACGCGCATCGACGTCGCCGGCATCACGCAGCGCGTGCTGTCGATCGCCGTTCCGCCAGCGGACTACAGCAATCTCACCGCTGGTCCGGCCGGCTCGTTCTTCTACGCCGAGCCGATGCCAGGCGCCGGCGCGTTCCGGGTGCAGCGCTACGTGCTGCGCGACCGTGCGGCCACGCCGTTCATTGAAGGGATTCGGTCGTACTCGCTCTCGGGCGACCGGAAGAAATTCCTCTATCAGGCCGGCGGCGGTCCTGACGGCGGACGCTGGGGCGTCGTCCCGAGCGATCGTCCGGCACGCGTCGGCGACGGTCCGGTCACCGTGGCAACGATCGAGGCATACGTCGATCCGCGCGCCGAGTGGGCGCAGATCTTCAAGGAGACGTGGCGCATTCAGCGCGAGTATTTCTACGACGCGAAGATGCACGGCGCCGACTGGAACGCGGTGTGGGCCAAGTACAGCCCACTCGTTCAGTACGTCGGACACCGCGATGACCTTGGCTATCTCATCGCGACGGCAGCCGGTGAGCTCGTCGTTGGACACTCGTATCTGACCGGACCGGGGGACGTGCCCGCAGATCCGCCCGTGAGCGTCGGCATGCTCGGCGCGGACTATCGCGTGGAGAACGGCCGCTACCGCATCGTACATATCTACTCGGGCGAGAACTGGAATCCGGACCTCCGCGCGCCGTTGAGCGCACCGGGGATTCAGGTCGCCAACGGCGACTATCTACTCGAGGTGAACGGCGCGCCGATCACGCCGCCGACCAACATCTACAAGGCGTTCGAGGGTACGGCGAATCGCCAGACGATCATTCGCGTCAGCAAGACGCCGTCCGCCGAAGGCTCACGGCTCGTGACCGTCGTACCAGTCGCGACCGAGGACGGCCTCCGGAGCCGAGCGTGGGTGGAGAATAACCGGCGCCTGGTGGACTCGCTGTCGAATGGACGGCTCGCGTACGTGTGGCTGCCTAACACGGCGGGCGGCGGATACACGTACTTCACGCGCTACTTCTACGCCCAGCAGCAGAAGGAAGGCTCGATCATCGACGAGCGATACAACCAGGGCGGACAGGTCGCCGACTACATCGTGAACGAGCTCGATCGAAAGCTCATGGGATTCTTCGCGAGACGCGATGGCAAGACGATCACGTCGCCTTCGGCCGGGATCTTCGGACCGAAGGTGATGATCGTGAACGAGTCCGCGGGCTCGGGTGGCGATGCGCTTCCGTACATGTTCAAGCAGCGCAAGCTCGGGCCGGTCGTGGGCACGCGCACATGGGGTGGTCTCGTCGGCACGCTCGGCGTTCCACAGACCATCGACGGTGGCGGCATTACCGCGCCGGGTCTCGCGTTCTACGATCTGAACGGCAAGTGGTCGGTCGAGAACGAAGGCATCAAGCCAGACATCGAAGTCGAGTACTCGGCGGCAGACGTGATGAAGGGGCACGATCCGCAGCTCGAGCGCGCAGTGCAGGAAGCAATGAAGCTGCTCGAGCAGAACCCGTTCAAGCGCTTACCGCGTCCGGCTCCGATCGACCGCGCGTCGAAGCAGCCCTGACGAGCGAGGAACGAAGCAGGACAGACGAAGCTGAGCTAGCGCTCCACTGGCCCGCGCGCCATCGTCGAGTCAGGCGAGCGACGAGACGCGCACCGCCGAGAAATCTTCGACGGGAGTGCTGGCTTGGCTCGTTCGATGGGTTGGTCCGCCGTGCGCCGGGGCATTCTCGCCGGCGCGGCATCCGCGATGTGGGTCGGTGCGCTGGACGCGCAGTCGCTGCATCACGACTCCACGGCAGTCAGAGTCACGGGGAGCGGCAGCGCGACGTACGTCCTGCTGAGCGGACTGGTTGGCGGCGTCGCGGGATTCAGACGACTCGCCTCCGAGCTCGAGCGCGATCACCGCGTCATCGTCATCGACCCGTATCGTCTCGCAGTCGACTCGGTTGACGTCACGTTCGCGGCGCTCGCCCGAGGTGTCGATGCGGTGCTCGCCGAGTACGGGGTCGACTCGGCGCGCGTCGTGGGTCACGCACACGGCGCCGGGGTCGCACTCCGGCTGGCCGCGAACTCGCCGCGTCGCGTCGCCGCGCTGTACTTCCTCGACGTCGGTGCGTTGGCCGAGAATCGGACGAAGGTATTCTCGTCGTCACTGCGGCTGGTGCCACTGATCGCGCGCTTGCCAGGCGGACGCGGGTTCGTGCGAGGGCGCTACGTTCGAGGTCTGCGACAGAACGCCGGGCGCCACGAGTGGCTCGACTCCGCGACGGTACGAGCCTATACCGATCCGTTTCTGAACAATCTGTCGAAGGTCATCGCGATGGCGGCGCGCCTCTCGCGCGCCCAGGAGCCGGAATCGCGCCTAACGCTGGTTTCGCGCATCCAGGTTCCGGTCACACTGCTGCTGGGCGCGGTCCCTCATCCGGCGCAGCCGGACTCCGCGGAGCTCGAGGTGCTCGCGCCGCTGGGTTCGCGGTTGCGCATCGAGCGGTTGGAGGGGGTCGGCCATTTCCCGCATGAGGAGGCGACGGCGAAGGTCGCCGAGCTAGTCATCCCGAACGGAGCGAGGAATCCTCCTCGTCCCGATGGAGAGCCCTCTACCGGGAATCCGAGGATTCCTCGCTCCGCTCGGAATGACGACCTGGCTCGGTATCACTGGTTAGTCCACGAACGCCCACAGGAGCTCGCGGCTGTGCTTGTCCATGGTTGCTGGTGACGCGAGTCGGTAGAGGTCTCCGGCCACGTCGCGGATCAGCAGCCCACCCGTCGGTAACACGCGGGGCCAATCATCCAGATGCGTCTGGAACGACCGAGGACCCTGCTGCGTCTCCACGGTCCACTGCCGGATCTCGACCTCCTCGTCGATGTCCAGCACGCGCGTCACCTCGAGCACGAACCCCGCCTCGGCCACTGCCTGCTCGAGCGCGC
>Ga0310810_10012386_pt1 | contig 10018 bp, 10 predicted proteins | sample NCmetagenome_FD_207641 | JGI IMG/M metagenome (GOLD analysis project Ga0310810, IMG submission 207641) | Soil microbial communities from experimental microcosm in Duke University, North Carolina, United States - NC | ecosystem: Engineered > Artificial ecosystem > Soil microcosm > Unclassified ...
CGTGCATGCAGTGCGAGGACGCGCCATGCGAGGTCGTCTGCCCCGTCGCCGCGACGTCGCACAGCGACGAAGGCCTGAACGACATGGTCTACAACCGCTGCGTCGGCACGCGGTATTGCTCGAACAACTGCCCGTACAAGGTGCGGCGGTTCAACTTCCTGCTCTATTCGGATTTCACCACCGAGGAGATCAAGGCGCAGCGCAATCCGGACGTGACCGTCCGCAGCCGCGGCGTCATGGAGAAGTGCACGTACTGCGTCCAGCGCATCAATCACGCCCGCATCGACGCGAAGACGGAAGGGCGCGAGATGAAGGATGGCGACGTCGTGACGGCGTGCCAGCAGGTGTGCCCGAGCAACGCGATCACGTTCGGAAATCTGAACGATCCGCAGAGCCAGGTGGCCAAAGCCGCGGCCCAGCAGCGCAACTACGGCCTGCTCGAGGATCTCGGCACTCGGCCGCGGACGACGTATCTGGCGGCGGTGAAGAATCCGAACGCGGCGTTGGAGAAGAAGGGATGACTGAGGGAACTGGGGAGACTGGGGAAACTGGGGTGGACTGAGGCAACTGTGGTGGACTGAGGAACCGCAAGGAATTGAGGGACTGCGCTCCCTCAGTCCTTCAGTTTCCTCAGTACACCTCAGTTTCCCCAGTTTCCTCAGTTCCCTATCTGGCGGAATCAAATGCAGCAGACTGAATACAGCCCAGGCGACATCCGGATTCCCGCGCCGGTCCTCGAGCCGGGACACGACTATCGCTCCGTCACGGACAAGCTCGTCTCGATCGTCCTGACGAAGAACACGCCGCTCGCCTGGTTCGTGGCGACGGCGATCGGCTTCTTCTTTCTGATGGGGCTGATGGTCGCGATCACGTACTTGCTCCTCAAGGGCATCGGCATCTGGGGGAACAACGTCCCTGTCGGTTGGGCGTTCGACATCATCAACTTCGTCTGGTGGATCGGCATCGGCCATGCCGGCACCCTGATCTCGGCGATCCTGCTGCTGTTCAAGCAGGACTGGCGCACGTCGATCAACCGCTTCGCGGAGGCGATGACGCTCTTCGCGGTCCTGTGCGCGGCGCTCTTCCCGCTCATCCACACCGGACGGCCCTGGCTCGCGATCTACTGGCTCTTTCCGTATCCGAACGTCATGGGCATCTGGCCCAATTTCCGTAGCCCGCTCATCTGGGACGTCTTCGCCGTGTCGACGTACGGATCGGTCTCGGCCATCTTCTGGGCGACCGGGTTGATTCCGGACTTCGCGACGTTCCGCGACAAGGCGAAGCTGCCGGTGCTGAAGAAAGTGTTCGGCATGCTGGCGATGGGCTGGCGCGGATCCGCGCGCCACTGGCACCGCTACGAAAACGCGTACCTGATCCTCGCGGGCCTCTCGACGCCGCTGGTGCTCTCGGTCCACACGGTGGTGAGCTTCGATTTCGCGGTGGCGGTGCTGCCCGGCTGGCACGCGACGATTTTTCCGCCGTACTTCGTGGCCGGCGCCATCTACGCCGGCTTCGCGATGGTGCTGACGCTCATGATTCCCCTCCGGAAGCTCTATCACCTGGAGGACATGATCACGATGCGGCACATCGAGAACATGGCCAAGGTCATGCTCGTGACCGGCCTCGTCGTCGTCTACGGCTACATGTCGGAGGCGTTCTTCGGCTGGTACAGCGGCTCCGAGTACGAGCGCTTCATGTTGAAGAACCGCGTCTACTACGGGCCGATGGCGTGGTCGTACTGGCTGCTGATGCTCTGCAACTTCATCGTGCCGCAGCTGATGTGGTCGAAGAAGATGCGGCACAACACGCTCGTCGTCTTCACGGTCTGCATGTTCATCAACGTCGGCATGTGGCTCGAGCGTTTCGTCATCATCGTGACCAGCCTGCACCGCGACTTCCTGCCGTCGTCGTGGGAGATGTACTACCCGACGTTCTGGGACTTCACGACGCTCTTCGGCACGATCGGGCTGTTCGTCACGCTCATCTTCGTCTTCGTCCGGCTGCTGCCGATGATTTCGATCTTCGAGGTGCGAATGCTCGTGCCTGGCGCCGAGCCGCTGCCGCCCTCCGATGAGGAGCCCCTCTGATGTCGAGCCACACTCCCGCGACCCCGGGCGTCTACGGGCTCATGGCGGAGTTCGACACGCCCGCCGCGCTGCTCGAGGCCACCAGGAAGGTGACCGACGCCGGGTTCACCAGGACCGATGCGTTCTCGCCGTTTCCGATTCACGGCCTGTCCGCCGCGTTGAACTTTCACGAGCGGAAGGTCGCCCCGATCATCCTGATCGGCGGTCTCACGGGGCTCGCGGCTGGGTGGGGCCTCGAGTACTGGACGCAGGTGATTGATTTTCCGATGAACATCGGCGGCCGGCCGTACAACGCGTGGGTCTCGTTCATTCCGCCGGCGTTCGAGTTGACGATTCTTTTCGCGGCGTTCTCGGCCGTCATCGGCATGCTGGCGCTCAACGGTCTGCCGCAACCCTATCACCCGGTCTTCAACGTGCCGCGGTTCGAGCGCGCCAGCCAGGACGGCTTCTTCCTGGTCATCGAGGCCGCGGACCCGCGATTCGATCTCGACAAGACGAAGGCATTCCTGGCCGCTCTGCGGCCGCGCGAAGTGACGGTGGTCGATGAGTAGACACGGCTCGAGGCATGCGGCGTGGGGCCTGGGACTGCTGATGCTGGCCGCGGGCTGCCGCCAGGACATGCACGACGCGCCGCGCTACAAGCCGCTGGCCGCGTCGGCGGTGTTCCCGAAAGGCAGCTCCGCGCAACCGCTCGTCCCCGGCACGATGCCGCGCGGGTTCCTTCGCGAGGATCCCGGGTTCTACACGGGTCTGGTGAACAACGTCCCGGTCGCGACGTTCCCCTTTGCGATCACGCGCGCGGATCTCGATCGCGGGCAGGAGCGCTTCAATATCTACTGCTCGCCGTGCCACGGCCGGACCGGTGAGGGCAACGGCATGGTCGTACAGCGCGGGTACCGGCAGCCGCCGTCGTACCACATCGATCGGCTGCGGCAGGCGCCGGCCGGCTACTTCGTGAACGTCATGACGCAAGGCTTCGGCGTGATGCCGGACTACTCGGTGCAGGTGCCGATCGAGGATCGCTGGCGCATCGCCGCCTACATCCGCGCGCTGCAGTTGACGATGCAGGCGACCACGGCGGATGTGCCCGCCGAGGAGCTGCGCAAGCTGAACAATCCGCCGCCGGCGGCCGCGGAAGGCAGGGAGCGGGAATGACGACGGATCACTTCGACAGTGCGGCGCTCCTGCGCGCGCGTCCCACGGAGGGGTTCGCCGCGCTGCGATCGCGCGCGGTCATCCTGGGCGCCATCGGCATCGTGGGCCTGGCGGCCGGCTGGATGGTCGACGGACAGACGTTCTGGCAGTCGTACCTCATCGGCTACATCTTCTGGCTGGGCATCACGCTCGGATCGCTGGCGCTGCTGATGGTCCAGTACCTCAGCGGCGGCGCATGGGGCATGGTGTCGCGCCGGATCTTCGAGGCATCCACCAGGAACATCTGGTTGATGCTGCTGCTGTTCCTGCCGATCGCGTGGAAGCTGCCCTCCATTTACGCCTGGGCGGCGGCGGATCCCACGACGGTGCTGCCGCAGGCCACCGCCGAAGAGGCGACGGCGCTCCGCCATGCGATCGAGCTGAAGGCGGCGTACCTGAACAAGTCCTTCTTCTACCTTCGCGCGGTGCTCTTCTTCGTCATCTGGGGCGGGCTCACGTTCGTGCTCAATCGCTGGTCGAAGGAGCAGGACGACTCGGCGCCGCGCCGGCCCGGGCCGACCGATCGGCGATTCCGCGTGCTGTCGGGTCCCGGGCTGGTGCTCTACATGCTGACGGTCACGCTCATGGCGGTCGACTGGATCATGTCGCTGCAGCCGCAGTTCTACTCGACGATCTTCGGCATCCTGTTCGTCGGCGGCCAGGGCCTGGCGACGCTGGCGTTCACGATTCTGGTCCTTTCGCGGCTCTCGCGCGACAAGCCGCTCTCGGACGTCATCCAGGCCGACCATTTCCATGACCTCGGCAAGCTGATGCTCGCCTTCGTGATGTTGTGGGCGTACTTCAACATCTCGCAGCTGCTGATCATCTGGTCGGCGAATCTGCCCGAGGAGATTCCGTGGTACATGGCCCGCCTCAAGGGGACGTGGATGCCGGTCGCGGTCCTCATCCTGCTCGGCCACTTCGCGCTGCCGTTCTCGCTGCTGCTCTCGCGTGACCTCAAGCGCCACCCGTCGCTGCTCGCGATCGTGGCGGCCTTCGTGCTGGTCATGCGCGTGGTCGACCTGACCTGGAACATCGGGCCGATTTTCCGCGAGCATTCGACCATCCACTGGATGGATTTCGCGGCCGTCGCGGGCATCGGCGGCGTCTGGCTGTTCCTGTTCGTGAACAATCTCGCGGGTCGTGCGCTCGTGCCGGCCCACGACCCGTATTTCACCGAAGCGGTCGCGCATGGCGGACACTAAACACTCAACGGTCGGCGAGCTCCCCGTCGAGGGCGACGGGATCAAGTACCGGGGCATCGTGTGGTTCGTGGTCGTCCTCGTGGGGACGACGGTCGCGTCCCAGTTGCTGATGTGGCTGCTGTTCGGATTTTTCGAGCGCGACGCGTCGCACAACTCGGTGGCGCGCAATCCTCTCGCCGCGCCCATCGGGCAGCTTCCGCCGGCGCCGAATCTGTTGACCGACGAGCCGACCAATCTCGGCCGCTTCCGGGAGACCGAACAGAAGAAGCTCGAGACGTATCAGTGGATCGACAAGAACGCCGGCACGGTCCGGATTCCGATCGACCGTGCCAAGGAACTGCTGCTGGAGCGCGGGCTGCCGACGGGCGCGACGCCGTCGTCGCCGGCCCCCGAGAAGACCGCCGCGCCGGCTGGCAAGGGCAAGAGCACACCATGAAGACCATCAAGCACATGAAGATCGTCAGTTTGAAAACCTTCATGCCCTTCATGCTCTTCATGGTGAGCTTTGAAGGGCTCGCGGCGGCGCAGTTCGGCCCGCCGCTGCAGGTCCCGCCGCCCGGAGCGGCCGCCACCGAGCGCGTGCCGATTCTGAAGGACGTCGGCGTCACGCAGAAGCTGAACACCACACTGCCGCTCGACCTCGTGTTCAACGACGAGACGGGCCGCGAGGTCCGGCTGGGCGAATTCTTCGGCGCGCGGCCCGTGCTGCTCGTGCTCGCGTACTACGAGTGTCCGATGCTCTGCTCCGAGGTGCTGAGCGGCATGGTCGGTTCGATCGAGACGCTGAGCTTCAACGCGGGCCGCGACTTCGACGTCGTCGTGGCCAGCTTCGATCCGGGCGAGACGCCGGCGATGGCGGCGGCGAAGAAGCAGTTCTACATGACGCGCTACGGGCGCCGCGGCACCGAAGGCGGCTTCCACTTCCTGACGGGCCGCGAGTCGTCGATCAAGGCGCTTACGCAGGCGGTCGGGTTTCAGTACGTGTACGACGCGAAGATCGATCAGTACGCGCACCCGGCCATGCTGACGATCCTCACGCCGCACGGCACGATTTCCCGCTATCTGTTCGGGATCGACTTTCCCGCGCGCGATCTGCGGCTCGCGCTGGTCGAGGCGGCCGACGGGAAGATCGGGAACGCGGTCGACCAGGCCCTGCTCTACTGCTACCACTACGATCCGATGAGCGGCTCGTACGGTCTGGCGATTCTGAACGTGGTCCGTGTCGGCGGCGTGCTGGTGCTGGCCGCGCTGGCCGCGTTCGTCATCACGAATCTTCGGCGCGAACGGCGGCACGCGCAGGCCGCCCATGCCAGCGCCGCGACAGGTATCCGCTAGATGTCGAACGGTATCCCTCTGCTTCCGCCCAGCGCCTCCTCGGTCTCGACCGAGATGGACCTGCTGTACTTCTTCCTGACGGGCGTCACCGCGTTCTTCGTGGTCCTCGTCGCGGCGCTGGTCGTCTTCTTCACGATCCGGTACCGCCGCCGGAGCCCCGACGAAGTCGGCGCGGACATCCACGGCTCGCTCGTGCTCGAGCTGACGTGGACGATCATCCCGCTCCTGCTGTCGATGGTGATGTTCGGCTGGGGCGCGTCGCTCTTCTTCCGGCTGTCGCGTCCGCCGGCCGACTCGATGGAAATCTACGTCGTCGGCAAGCAGTGGATGTGGAAGGTCCAGCATCCCGAGGGCGTGCGCGAGATCAACCAGCTGCACGTGCCGATCGACCGGAACGTCCGCATCACGCTCGGCTCGGAGGACGTCATCCACGACTACGGCATTCCGGCCTTCCGCGTGAAGATGGACGCCGTTCCCGGCAAGCTGACGACGATGTGGTTCCGCGCGACGAAGGTGGGCGAGTACCACATCTACTGCAATCAGTACTGCGGCCTGCGCCATTCGGCCATGGTCGGCGAAGTGATCGCGATGGAGCCGCAGGCCTACGAGGCGTGGCTGGCCGGCGGCGGCACGATCGCCTCGGCGGCGCCGAGCGGCGAGACGCTCTTCCGCGAGTACGGCTGCGCGTCCTGCCACCTGCTCGACAGCACGGGCCGCGGGCCGTCGCTCGCCAACGTCGCCGGCAGCCAGGTCAAGCTGAACACGGGCGCGACGGTGACGGCCGACGACAACTACCTGCGCGAGTCGATCATGAATTCACAGGCGAAGGTCGTCGCGGGCTACCAGCCCATCATGCCGCCGTTCCAGGGCGTGATCAACGAAGAGAATCTGATGTCGCTCATCGCGTACATCAAGACGCTCAAGAAATGACGCACAGCAGGTTGTTATGCATCAAGTAGTTTCGACCCCGGTTCGCCAGAGCTACCTCGACGCGCCCTACGGCGTCGCGGCCTGGCTGCTCACCAAGGACCACAAGCGGATTGCGGTCCTGTACATGATCTCGATCGCCATCATGTTCTCGCTTGGCGCGGTCTTCGCCGCCGGCGTGCGGGCGGAGCTGCTGACGCCGAAGGGCGACCTGCTCTCGGCGGACATGTACAACAAGCTCTTCACGATGCACGGCGTCGTGATGGTGTTCTTCTTCCTGGTCCCGTCGATTCCGGCGACGCTCGGCAACTTCCTGATTCCCATCATGTGCGGAACCAAGGACCTCGCGTTCCCGCGCATCAACCTGCTGAGCTGGTATCTCTACATCATCGGCGGGCTCATCGTGCTCGCCACGGCCGTCAACGGCGGGCTCGACACCGGCTGGACGTTCTACACGCCGTACAGCAGCCAGAGCTCGCCCACCAACGTGACCGTCGCGGTCTTCGGCGTGTTCGTCGCCGGCTTCTCGTCGATCCTGACCGGCTTCAACTTCATCGTCACGGTGCACCGCATGCGGGCGCCGGGGCTGACGTGGTTCCGCCTGCCGCTCTTCGTCTGGGCGCATTACGCGACGAGCCTGGTGATGATCCTCGGCACCCCGGTCATCGCCATCACGGTGCTCCTGGTCGGCCTCGAGCGCGCGCTGCACCTCGGCATCTTCGATCCGAAGGTCGGCGGCGATCCGGTGCTGATGCAGCACCTGTTCTGGTTCTACTCGCACCCGGCCGTCTACATCATGATCCTGCCCGGCATGGGCGTGATCAGCGAGCTGGTGGCGGCCGTGTCGCGCAAGCAGATTTTCGGCTACGGGTTCGTCGCGTTCTCCAGCCTGGCGATCGCGGTGATCGGCTTCCTCGTCTGGGGCCACCACCTGTTCCTCAGCAGCCAGTCGATCTACGCCGGCCTGGTCTTCTCGTTCATCAGCATGCTCGTCGCCGTGCCGTCCGCCGTGAAGACGTTCAACTGGACCGCGACGATGTACAAGGGCTCGGTCACCTGGGAGTCGCCGACCTACTTCGTCATCGGGTTCATGGGGCTGTTCACGATCGGCGGTCTCACCGGCCTCTTCCTGGCGACGATGGGCATGGACGTCGCGCTGCACGACACGTACTTCGTGATCGCGCATTTCCACTACATCATGGTCGGCGGCGCGGTCATGGCCTTCATGGGCGGCCTGCACTTCTGGTGGCCCAAGATGTTCGGCAAGCTGTACCCGGAAGCCTGGGCCAAGGCCTGCGCCATCCTGATTTTCATCGGGTTCAACCTCACGTTCTTTCCGCAGTTCGTGCTCGGCTACCTCGGCATGCCGCGCCGCTACTACAGCTACCCGGACGAACTGCAGGTCTGGAACGTGCTGTCGACCGCGGGCGCGACGATTCTCGGTCTCGGGTACATCCTGCCGATGATTTACCTGACGTACTCGCTCTTCAAGGGCGCCAACGCGCCGGCGAATCCCTGGGGCGCGAAGGGCCTCGAGTGGACCACGGCGTCGCCGCCGCCGACGTTCAATTTCGAGGCGCCGGTGGTCGTCGACGAGCCGGCGTACAACTATCGACCGTCCGGGGAGGTCATCGTTGGCTGACTCCTCGACTCCGCTCGGCGCAGGCGCGCATGGGGACAACACGATGCTCACGGGTCAGGACATGATCGGCCACGCCGATCACCCGCATCATCCGCGGCTCCAGCATCACTTCTACAGCATGGAGCAGCAGCTCGAGGCCTCGATCCTCGGCATGTGGGTGTTCCTCGTCACCGAAATCATGTTCTTCGGCGGCCTGTTCATGGCCTACATCGTCTATCGCACGGCCTACCCGGAGGCCTGGATGGCGAGCAGCCACGAGCTGAACGTCTACATGGGCGGCGCCAACACGCTCGTCCTGATCTGCAGCAGCTTGACGATGGCGCTCGCGGTGCGATCGGCGCAGATTGGATCGCGGCGCGGGCAGATCATCAACCTGATCCTCACGATCGTGTTCGGCGTGACGTTCCTTGTCGTGAAGTATTTCGAGTACAAGGCGAAGTTCGATCACGGGCTGGTGCCGGGACCACACTGGGACCCGCACGAGGTGCTCGCCAACGGCTCGCTCGCGCCGCTGTCGCTCCCGCTCGGGTCGCAGATCTTCTTCTCGCTGTACTTCATCATGACGGGCATCCACGCGGCCCACATGGTCGCCGGCGTCGTCCTGATGCTCATCATTCTCGTCATGGCATGGAAAGGCCGGTTCTCGGCCGACTATTACGGGCCGGTCGAAATCTCCGGTCTCTACTGGCACTTCGTCGACATCGTCTGGATCTTCCTGTTTCCGCTTCTCTACCTGCTCGGCTTCCATTTCGGCGGGCCGCCGGTGTGAGGTAAGTTCGAACTTCGAAGTTTGAAGTTCGAAGGTTCGAGGTTTGAAGTTCGAAGTTCGAAGTTTGAAGTTCCCTTGAGGTCTTATGTCGAGCGCCCATGTCGTCGTCCCCGTTCGCCTCTACGTCACGATCTGGCTCGCCCTCGTCGTCGGCACCGCGGTGACCGTGCTGGCGGCGCACCAGGATTTCGGGCGCCTCAATACGCCCATCGCCCTCGGAATCGCCGTCACCAAGGCGTCGTTGGTCGTGCTGTTCTTCATGGGCGTGCGATCCAACACCTCGCTGACGAAAGTGGTCGTCATTGCCGGCTTCTTCTGGCTGTTCATCCTGTTCGGCTTGGGCATGAGCGACTACTTGAGCCGGCCGTGGCTGGGCGTGCCAGGACGGTAGGCCTCCTGCGGCCACGGCGATCGGAGAGAGCAGTGGGCTAGACTGAGAGCGAGCCGCATCGACCGGGCGCGGCCCGCCGTTGACCGATTTCATCTGAACTCACAGGCGTTCTGTCGCGTCCACACAGGCGAAAGGGCCGCGGGCTCCGAGGGATGGCTTGGGGCTTGGGGCTTGGGGCTTGGGGCTTGGGGCTTGGGGCTTGGGGCTTGGGGCTTGGGGGTCCTGGGGCCTGGGGCCCGGGGCCTGGGGCCCGAGGCCTGTAGCCTGTAGCCTGCAGCCTGTAGCCTGATTTCATGACCGACCTCAAGACCGATCTTGCTTCGCTGCGCATCGAACGCGAACCGCTGACGCGGGGCCGCGGCACGCGCCGCGTCGTGGGCTGGACGATCGTGCTGCTCGTGATCGCGAGCGCCGCCGCGGGCGCCTGGAAGTGGGCGACGCGCGAGCGCCCAATCGAAGTCCAGGTCG
>Ga0310810_10012387_pt1 | contig 10018 bp, 7 predicted proteins | sample NCmetagenome_FD_207641 | JGI IMG/M metagenome (GOLD analysis project Ga0310810, IMG submission 207641) | Soil microbial communities from experimental microcosm in Duke University, North Carolina, United States - NC | ecosystem: Engineered > Artificial ecosystem > Soil microcosm > Unclassified ...
CGCTCAGGCGGTCCCTCGCAATCAGGCGCGCGAAGCCGCCGTCGGCGACGGCGCGCACTCCGACGCGTGCCTCGAGCGCCGCGCGGGAGAGCAGAGCCGGCGCGCTGCCCGGCCCGCTGCCGGGCACGATCTCGGCCCGCGCCCGCGTCACGTCGAGCGGGCTCTGGAGCAGATTCTTCGGATAGGACCGGAGCTCGTCGCTCACCGAGGCGCTCGGCACGCTCGCCGACTCGACGCGCGCGCCCGAGCCCGGTCGCACGACGATCTCCTTCCAGCCGATCCGGCCCGCGTAGTTGCGGTCGCGGTAGTCGAGCCGTGCCGGCGCTCCACCTCGCAGCGGCGTGCTCGCGTAGACGACCTCGAGCCGCGTCGTGTGCAATCCGGCCTGACCGGGCGGGAATGCGAGGACGTGGCGGAGCGGCCGCAGCGCGAGCCGGCGGCCGCCGGCGGAGAGTACGAGGTTGCGACCGATCGAGGCGGCGAGCGCCTGCGCGTACGCGGCCGTGCCCTCGCCGTGGACGGTCGGCCGTGCCTGGAAGGTCGGGATCTCCGCCAGGTCGAGCACGTAGAGGACGTAGACCTTGTTGCCCGACGGCTCGACCCGGCTGTAGCGGTTGATCGTGAAGTTGCCGAGCGGATGAGCGAGCGCCGCCGCCGGCGCCGCGAGCGCCGCCAGTGCCGTCACGAGTAGCAGGAACTTCTTCACGTTGGCCTCCGGTCCCCCGGTCGGTGCGCGCGGGGGCGGCTCGCGCCGCCCCCTCGCCTTGTCAGCTAGTTCGGGCTCCCCAGGTACGGGAACGCACCGAGGAAGGTGCTGTCGCTCGTCACGCAGTCGCCGGGCACCGCGCCGTTCGTGATCAGGTTCAGCTCCGCGTCGATCACGTCGTCGGAGAGCTGACGCCCGTTCAGGAAGCCGGCGCTGCTCGACGTGTCGTACGTGAGCAGGTCGGGCAGCAGGATGTCGGCCAGCGCGTTCGCGCGCGTCGAGTCGTTTCCGAGCGTCTCGAGCGTGTCGACCACGTTGCCGCGGAAGTCCCGCTGGTCGTTGACCGGATCCCCCGCGTTGAAGCGGTTCTTGTCGTCGCCGTGCATGAACACGGTGTTGATCGCAGGGCGTGCCATCCGGTCGATCTGGGTGTCGCCCGCGTTCGTCGAAGCCCAGACGCCGATCTTCGGATGCGCCGCGTCCGCCGTCAGCATGCTGCTCGGCAGCTCGAGCACGATCGAGGAGACGTTCCGACCCGCGAAGAAGTCGCTCTGCTGCCCGTCGCAGAACGAGCGTGTCTTCGTCGGATCACCCAGATCATGGCCGAGGAACGCCGGCAGGTCGAAGAAGAACGGATCGTCCCGGCGACCGGCGAACGCCTTCACGTCGCCGGCTGTGACGATGTTCGGGTCGGCGCCGAAGGCTGTCGACCGGCCGTCGTCCATCGAGATCAGGACCTTGCCGTTCCGCCGTACCTCGAACTGCTGCGACCCGTCGTCTGCCGGCTTCCCGAACCGGACCCGCAGGTTGACGTCCGTCTGGGCGTCACCGTTGTTGTCGACGTTGATGTTGTAGAGAACCGTCTTCGTGTTCCCCACGGCCGGGATGCCCCTGGCGAAGGTGAAGTTCCCCGGCAGGACGCCGTTCACGTCCACGACGAGCACCGTGTTGCCGGGATTCGCCGGAGACTGGAACGCGTACAGGTCGGTGATGTCCGACTGCACGCTTCCGCCGGGCGGTGAAAGCCCCGGCGCGTCGAGGTGATCCGCAGCGCGTGCCGCGGCCGGCCCCGCCTTCTGCACCAGGAATGCGGTGAGCGCAAGCGCTCCGGCCGCGACGGCGAACGCCGCGAGCAAGAGCATCCTCCGGTTCACGAGTGTTGCTGCCCTCATGTGTCCTCCCTCTTTCTCGATTCGAACAAGCCGCTCGAGCGGCACTGATTCGCCGCCGTCGTCGATTCGGTTCACGTCGTCGCGTGCGAACCGTTCCGGCGTGTCGCGCGAACTTCTGGTGTGATCAGCAGACGCAGAACGGCGATCGCCGTCGTCAGTGCAGGCGTCGCAGCGATCGTTCTCTTGTTCGGCGGCGTCTTGTCGAGCAGGCCGCGTGCGAACCCGCTCGCCGTCCTCGCCGCGAACGCGACGCCGGCGTCAACCGGACAGGCGGCGCTCTCGCAGCTGCTGCAAGGCTTCTCGACCGGCGACACCGCGGGTTACATCCGCGGCCTCGAGCGGCGCGTCGCCCGCACACCGGGCGACGGCGACACGCTCGCGGTTCTCGGCCTCGCGTATCTGCAGCGGGCACGCGAGACCGGCGACCCGGCGTACTACGGCCTCTCCGGCCGCGCACTGCACCGGGCCGCCGCCGCGGGCGGCGCGCCGCCGCTCGTCGCGCAGGGCGAGGCGTCGCTCGCGAACACGCGCCACCGCTTCGCCGAGGGGCTGCGGCTCGCACGGCGCGCGATCGGGCTCGATCCCGGGAACGGCTCGGCTCTGGGCGCGCTCGGCGACGCCCTGCTCAACCTCGGGCGCTACGAACAGGCGTTCAGGGTGTACGACCGGATGGCGGTCGTCGCGCCGGGCATCGCCTCGTTCACGCGCGTCGCGAACGCCCGCGAGCTCACAGGCCGGCCCGAGGCGGCCGTCGAGGCGGACGAGCTCGCGCTCGAGGCCGACGAGACCGTGCCCGAGAACATCGCGTGGACGATGACCCAGATCGGCAACGTCCGGTTCAACGAGGGCAGGCTCGGCGCCGCGGGGAACGCGTACCGGCGCGCGCTCCGCCGGTTCCCCGGCTACGTGCATGCCGACGCGGGGCTGGCGCGGGTCGAGGCGTCGGAGGGGCGCTACCGCGCGGCGATCGCGCGCCTGCGCGGCGTGGTCGCGAGGCTGCCGATCCCGGCCTACGTGATCATGCTCGGCGACATCCTCCACGCCTCCGGCCGCGCTGCCGAGGCCGGCCGCGAGTACGCGCTCGTCGGCGCGATCGAGAAGCTCTTCGCCGCGAACGGCGTGCGCACCGAGCTGCAGACGGCGGTGTTCGACCTCGATCACCGCCGGAACGTCTCCGACGCCCTGGCGCGCGCGCGAACGGCGTTCGAGTCCGCGCCGAGCGTTTACGCGGAAGATGCGCTCGCCTGGGGGCTCTACCGGGCCGGACGCTGCGAGGAGGCGGCCGCGCACTCGACCCGCGCGCTCCGGCTCGGCACCCGGGACGCGCTGCTCGTCTTCCATCACGCGATGATCGAGCGCTGCCTCGGCTCGGCGTCGTCGAAGGCGTGGTTCCGGCGCGCGCTCGCGATCAACCCGCACTTCTCGTTCCTCTGGGCGCCGGTCGCGCGCGCGGCCCTCGCCGCGCGGGGCTCGAGGCCCGACGTGGCGAGACCGGTCGCGACGCTCACGGCCCAGTCGCCGCGGGCGGCGGCCGTGCCGCCTCTGAACGGGGACAGTCACCGTTAAGGATCCGTAAGGGGACAGGTCCCGTCGCGGCCCGGCCGGGTGCTCGACGGCGGTGCGGTAGCGTGGCGCGCGCATGCGCGCGCTGGTCAAGGCACGGGCCGAGGAGGGCCTCTGGCTCGAGGACGTGCCGGAGCCGGAGTTCGGGATCAACGAGGTCCTGATCCGCGTCCGCAAGACGGGGATCTGCGGCACCGACCTGCACATCTACGGCTGGGACGCCTGGGCGCAGGAGACGATTCCGGTGCCGATGGTCGTCGGCCACGAGTTCGTCGGCGAGGTCGCGGCGGTCGGCTCGAACGTCAGCGACTTCCAGGCCGGCGACCTCGTCAGCGGCGAGGGGCACGTCGTCTGCGGCCGCTGCCGCAACTGCATGGCCGGCCGGCGCCATCTCTGCGCCCACTCGATCGGCCTCGGGGTGCAGCGGCCTGGCGCGTTCGCCGAGTACGTGGTGCTGCCGATGACGAACATCTGGCACCAGTGGGAAGGGATCGACGAGGAGGTCGCCTCGATCTTCGACCCGTTCGGGAACGCGGTGCACACGGCGCTCACGTTCCCGGTGCTCGGCGAGGACGTGCTCGTCACGGGCGCCGGCCCGATCGGCTGCATGGCGACCGCGGTCGCGCGTCACGCCGGCGCACGGCACGTCGTCGTCTCGGATCTCAACCCGTACCGCCTCGACCTGGCCCGCCGGATGGGTGCCACGCTCGCCGTCGACCCGCGCGAGCGCGACCTCGCCGACGTCCAGCGCGAGCTCGGGATGACGGAGGGCTTCGACGTCGGGCTCGAGATGTCGGGCAACCCCGACGCGCTGCGCGGCATGATCTCGAACATGGCGCACGGCGGCCGCGTCGCCGTCCTCGGCATCCCGACCGCGGAGATCGAGCTCGACTTCAACCCGATCATCTTCAACATGCTGACGCTGAAGGGGATCTACGGACGCGAGATGTACGAGACCTGGTACCAGATGACGGTGATGCTGCAGTCCGGGCTCGACATCAGCCCGGTGATCACGCACCGTTTCTCGCACCGTGACTTCCAGGAGGCGTTCGAGGTGGCGCGCTCGGGTCAGTCCGGCAAGGTGATCCTCGACTGGACCGACATCTAGGAGGGCTCGTGTACGGAACGCTGCGCGACGACCTGTCCAACCGGCTCGCAGAAGTGCGGGAAGCCGGTCTCTACAAGACCGAGCACGTGATGACGACGCCGCAGGGCGCGCATGTCGACGTCGACGGGCGCGAGCTGCTGAACCTCTGCGCGAACAACTATCTCGGCCTCGCGAGTCACCCGGCGATGGTCGAGGCCGCGCACGAGGCGCTCGACCGCTGGGGCTACGGGATGTCGTCCGTCCGCTTCATCTGCGGGACGCAGGCCCTGCATCGCGAGCTCGAGGAACGGCTCTCGTCGTTCCTCGGCGCCGACGACACGATCCTCTTCAGCTCCTGCTTCGACGCGAACGGCGGCCTCTTCGAAGCGCTGCTCGACGAGCAGGACGCGATCATCTCCGACCAGCTCAACCACGCGTCGATCATCGACGGCGTCCGCCTCTGCAAGGCCCGCCGGCTCCGCTACGCGAACGGCGACATGGACGAGCTCGAGGCCCGGCTCGTGGAAGCGGCGGCTGCGCGCTACCGGCTGATCGCCACCGACGGCGTCTTCTCGATGGACGGCTACCTTGCGCAGCTCGACCGTATCTGCGACCTCGCCGAGCGGCACGACGCGCTCGTGATGGTCGACGACTCGCACGCGGTCGGCGTGCTCGGCCCCGCAGGACGCGGCACCCACGAGCATCACGGCGTCGTCGAGCGCATCGACATCCTGACGGGGACGCTCGGGAAGGCGATCGGAGGCGCGAGCGGCGGCTACGTCTCCGGCCGCCGCGAGATCGTCGAGCTGCTGCGCCAACGCGCGCGGCCGTACCTCTTCTCGAACAGCCTCGCGCCGCCGGTCGCCGGTGCGAGCCTGCGCGCCCTCGAGCTGATCGAGACCTCCCACGAGCTGCGCGACGGGCTGCGCGAGAACACGGGCCACTTCCGAGCCCGCATGACCGAGCTCGGATTCGACGTGCTCCCGGGAGAGCACCCGATCGTGCCCGTGATGGTCGGCGACGAGGTCCTGGCGGCGCGGCTCGCCGCGAAGCTCGTCGAGCTCGGCGTCTACGCGGTCAGCTTCTCGTACCCCGTCGTCCCGCGCGGCACGGCGCGGATCCGGACGCAGATGTCGGCGGCGCATACACGTGAGGATCTCGACTTCGCGGTCGACCGCTTCGTCGCAGCCCGAGAGGCAGTGGGCGTGTGAACGCCGGCAGCCGAGGCGCGAGCTCTGCGTCGCTCGGATTGCCGAGCGGCATCCGGGCGTGCCTCTTCGACCTCGACGGCGTCCTCACGCAGACCGCCCGGGTCCACGCCGCGGCCTGGAAGGAGATGTTCGACGCGTTCCTGCAGGCGCGCGCAGAGCGAACGGGCGAGCCGTTCGCGCCGTTCGACGCGCTCGTCGACTACGACGAGTACGTGGACGGGAAGCCCCGCTACGACGGCGTCCGCTCGTTTCTCGCCTCGCGCGGGATCGAGCTGCCCGAGGGCCACCCCGACGATCCGCCCGACGCGGAGACGGTCGCGGGCCTCGGCAACCGGAAGAACGAGCTCGTGCTCGCCCTGATCCACCGCGACGGCGTCAAGCCCTACGAGGGATCGGTGCGCTACGTGCATGCCGTGCGGGAAGCCGGGCTGCATCGCGCCGTCGTCTCGGCCAGCGCAAACTGTCGCGACGTCCTGAGCGCGGCGGGAATCGAGGACCTGTTCGAGGTGCGCATCGACGGCGTCGTGGCCGGGCGGGAGCACCTGGCGGGGAAACCTGCTCCGGACACCTTCCTCGCCGCGGCCCGCGCGCTCGCCGTGGAGCCGGCGCAGGCCGCCGTCTTCGAGGACGCGCTCGCCGGCGTCGAGGCCGGACGGGCGGGCGCCTTCGGCTTCGTCGTCGGAGTCGACCGGGTCGGACAGGCGGAAGCGCTGCGCGCGCACGGTGCCGACGTCGTCGTCTCCGACCTCGCCGAGCTGCTCGAGCGCCCGTGATCACGCATCCGGCCTTCACGGTCGAGCCCTGGGCCGTGCGCGAGACCCGCCTCGACCTCGACGTCCTCGCCCAGGCCGAATCCGTGTTCGCACTCGCCAACGGGCACATCGGCCTGCGCGGGAACCTCGACGAGGGCGAGCCGTTCGGCCTGCCGGGGACGTACCTGAACTCCTTCTACGAGCTGCGTCCGCTGCCGTACGCAGAGGCCGGTTACGGCTACCCGGAGGCGGGCCAGACGATCGTCAACGTCACGAACGGCAAGCTCATCCGCCTGCTCGTCGACGACGAGCCCTTCGACATCCGCTACGGGCGCGTGCTCTCGCACGAGCGCGTGCTGGACCTGCGGAGCGGCACCCTGGAGCGCGCTGTCGAATGGGAGTCGCCGGCCGGAACGCGCGCGCGCATCCGGTCGACGCGGCTCGTCTCCTTCGTTCATCGCTCCGCCGCGGCGATCGCCTACGAGGTCGAGGCGCTGGAGCAGCCGATGCGCATCGTCGTGCAGTCGGAGCTCGTCGCCAACGAGTCCGCCCCGCCGGCCGCCTCCGATCCGCGCGCCGCGGCGGTCCTCGAGGCTCCGCTCGTCTCCGAGAGCTTCTTCGACCGCAATGCACGAGTGGTGCTCGTGCACACGACGAGGCGGAGCAAGCTTCGTATGGCGGCGGCCATGGACCACGTCGTCGTCGGGCCGAGCGGGTTCGAGGCGGACGTGGAGAGCGGGCCGGACGTCGGCCGGTTCACGGTCGCGACCGAGCTCGCGCCGGGCGAGCGGCTCCGGGTCGTCAAGTTCCTCGCGTACGGCTGGTCGAGCCAGCGCTCCGAGCCGGCGCTGCGCGACCAGGTCGTGGCGGCCCTCACGTCGGCGCACCACACGGGCTTCGAGGGCCTGCTCCGCGACCAGCGTGCATACCTCGACGAGTTCTGGGCCAACGCGGACGTGGAGCTCGAGGGGGACGTCGAGCTTCAGCAGGCGGTGCGGTTCGCGCTCTTCCACACGCTCCAGTCGGGAGCGAGGGCCGAGCAGCGCGGCATCGCAGCCAAAGGTCTCACCGGGCCCGGCTACGACGGGCACACCTTCTGGGACACCGAGCGGTTCGTCCTGCCGGTGCTGACCTACACGGCTCCGCAGGCCGCCGCAGACGCGCTGCGCTGGCGTCATGCGACACTCGATCTCGCGAGGGAGCGGGCGACGCAGCTCTGCCTCGAGGGCGCAGCCTTCCCGTGGCGCACGATCCGCGGTCAGGAATGCTCGAGCTACTGGCCGGCCGGCACGGCTGCGTTCCACATCGCCGCCGACATCGGCGACGCAGTTGCGCGGTACCAGGCGGCGGTCGACGACAAGGACTTCGAGTGCGACGTCGGCCTGCCGCTGCTCGTCGAGACAGCAAGGCTCTGGCGCTCGCTCGGGCACCACGACGCCGACGGGCGGTTCGGCATCGACGGCGTAACCGGGCCCGACGAGTACAGCGCAGTCGCCGACAACAACGTCTACACGAACCTGCTCGCGCAGCGAAACCTCCGCGCGGCCGCGGACGCAGTCGCACGCCACCCGCGCCACGCCGCGACGCTCGGCGCCGATCTCGAGGAGGCCGCCGCCTGGCGCGACGCCGCCGACGACATGATCGTGCCCTGGGACGAGAAGCTCGGCGTCCACCCGCAGTCGGAGCGGTTCACCGACCATCAGGTCTGGGACTTCGCCGCGACGAAGCCCGAGCACTATCCGCTCCTGCTGCACTTCCCCTACTTCGACCTTTACCGCAAGCAGGTGGTGAAGCAGGCGGATCTCGTGCTTGCGCTGCACTGGCGCGGCGACGCGTTCACCGACGAGGAGAAAGCGCGCGACTTCGCGTATTACGAGGCGCTGACGGTGCGCGACTCCTCGCTCTCGGCCTGCACGCAGGCCGTGATCGCAGCCGAGGTCGGCCACCTCGAGCTCGCGTACGACTACTTCGGCGAGGCCGCGCTGATGGATCTGCACGATCTCGAGCACAACACCCGCGACGGCGTCCACATCGCGTCGCTCGCCGGTTCCTGGATCGCTGCAGTGGCGGGCTTCGGCGGCATGCGCGACCACGACGGCAAGCTGAGCTTCGCGCCGCGGCTGCCGGCCCGCCTCGAGCGCCTCTCGTTCAGGCTGCTCTTCCGCGGCCGGAGGCTGAAGGTCGAGGTCACGACGGCGAAGGCGACGTACACGCTGCTCGACGGCGAGCCGCTTCAGATCGGCCACCACGGCAAGGAGCTGACGATCTCCAGGGCGGGCCCGGTGACGCGCACGATTCCGCCGGCGCCGGAGCGGCCGACGCCGAGCCAGCCGGCGGGGCGCGCGCCGGCCCGGCGCTCGGGCGACGCCTACTAGAGGCCGAGCAGCCAGACGCGAACGGCGTCCTCGATCGCGGCGAGTTCGCTGCGCAGGCTGTGGTCGCCGGCGACCTCGACCACCGTGCGCCGCGTCCCGGGCGGCGGGATGCCGAAGCGGTCGTTCGCTCCCTGCACGACGAGCACCGGCACCGTCACGGCGTCGAGCTCGCCGATACGGCTCGGCGCGGGCGCGGCTCCGGCGCGGCGCGGCGGCTGCAGCGGAAAGGCGAGGCAGAGCACCGCGGCCGCGTGCGTCGCGGCGGCGGTGCGGCACGCGACCCGCGCCCCCGACGAGCGCCCGCCCGTGACGACCGGCAGGCCGTGCAGCTCGCGCCTGCGGAGCCGGTCGAGCACGGCGATCCAGGCGGCGTCGAGGTGACGGGCCGGCGCCGGCGACCGCTTCCCCGCGACGCGGTACGGCTGCTCGACGAGCACGGCGTAGAAGCGGGCCGCCCGGGCGGCTGCCGCCGCCGCGGCGAGGTCACGCGCCTTCACGCCGCCGCCCGCGCCGTGACCGAGGACGAGCGCTCCCTTCGGCTCCTCGCATGGCAGCAGATGCGCGTTCGCCGTGCCGGACGGGGTCTCGACCTCGATCGGCGTCACAGATCCGGGAGGTCTCCCTCCCGGTAGCGCTGCAGCCGGCGCGGGAACGCCGCATACGCTTCGGCGGGCGAGTTGGTCTCCTGTGCCACGGCGGCGCCGTGCCGCGCCGCGAACGGCGCGGCGGGATAGCGAAGCTCCGGCCGTCCGGCGCGCGTCCCGACCGCCACGTACACGCACGGGCCCGAGCCTGCGCCGACGAGCACGTGCTCGGTTCCCGGCGGGCAGTGCACGAAATCCCACGCGCCGAGCCGGACCTCCTCGCCCTCGATCAGCAACAGGCACTCGCCGGCGAGGATCAGGAAGCCCTCTTGCCGGGTCTCGGCGTGATACATGCCGCTCGGACGGCCCGGCTCGAGCACGTTCACGTTGACCCCGAGCTCCGGGAACGGCTCGTCACCCTCGAACGCGCACCCGCGCCGCAGCCCTTCGCGCTCGGCCCAGCGCGCCTCCCGCGCGTTCAGCACGAACCAGCCGCCGCCCTCGGGAACGGTCCCGTCCTTGCCCGGCTCGAGCCTCGCCTCGTCCACGCCCGCATTCTCGCCGAACC
>Ga0310810_10012388_pt1 | contig 10017 bp, 16 predicted proteins | sample NCmetagenome_FD_207641 | JGI IMG/M metagenome (GOLD analysis project Ga0310810, IMG submission 207641) | Soil microbial communities from experimental microcosm in Duke University, North Carolina, United States - NC | ecosystem: Engineered > Artificial ecosystem > Soil microcosm > Unclassified ...
TGGCGATTGTGGGAGCCGGCGGGGGCGGTGCGGTACTGGCCCTGGCCCTGGCCCAAAAAGGCATCCGCACCATGATCTTCGACCATGCGACGGGACCTCCAAAAGGCCTGCGCGGGGAACTCCTCCAACCCAATGGCCAGCAAGTGCTTGATCGACTGGGCGTGCTCGAAACCTTACCCCCTGATGCTATTCGTGCAATTCGTAAGTTTCATTTTTGCCGAGCCGGGGGCGAGCGTCTCTGCTCCATTGACTACGGCGATCTGCCTCCGCCCTATAATCGAGCCATCGTGACCATGCCGAACGTGGCGCATCATGCCATCGTCGAGGCGGTGAGCAAGCAGCAGACGGCCATCCTTCGCTACCAGACGTCGTTTGTCGGCTTGATCAAAGAAGGGGGTCGCGTGACTGGTCTCACGGTCCAAGGACCGGAAGGACCGTATGGGGTCACGACCCGGCTCGTGGTTGGCGCCGACGGCGCTTTTTCAAAAGTGCGGGAAGCCCTCATGATTCCCGGCGACGTACACCTCTATCCTGAAGCCTATCTGATCGCCATCCTAGAATCGACGGAACCCGTATCCGAATCGTTCTATTATGTCGGCCACAAGCAGATTCTGGGACTCTTCCCTGCCACCGGCAACAAGGTGTATCTGTTTTACATGATCCCAAGCGGATCTTACGAGGATCTCAAGCAGAAAGGGATGTCATCCTTAAAGCAGGTGTGGACTTCAATCGCTCCGCGAGGCGTGTCGCTGTTTGCCAACCTGACCGATTGGAATCAGACGGCCTATATGCCGACGGGCAGAGTCCGGACGACCAGCTGGGTGGCGGACGGGGCGGCGCTCATGGGCGATGCGGCCCACGCCATGAATCCTCACGCCTCTCAAGGGCGCATGCAGGCCATGGTGGATGCCATGGCGCTGGCCGAAATCATTCCGGCATGCTTGGCCGACGGCGATTGTTCGGCGTCACGCTTGCGAGTCTATGAGAAGGCTCGACGGCAACAAGTGAACATGCTCCAGCGCCTGGCCGATCAACAAGTCTTTTATTGGAACACGGGAAATCCCCTCATTGCCTGGCTGAGGGATCGTGTCTTTCACACGCTGGACCGAAATGCCCGTCTTCGCCATCAAGTCCTCGCGACGACGGCTGGATTGCGCAAGACGCCGCCGTTTTCCTTCGTCGACCGCCTGATTGCGGCGGGATTCCTGCCCGACCTGTTCCCGATGACCACAGCAAGCACATCCTCTTCAACAAGTCCTCATCGCTATGACTGAACGCATCATCGAAGGATTGCCGGAGCAGACTCAGAAACTCCTGCAGGCCTACTCCAAGGACGTCAAAGGCGTCTTCGGGGATCAGCTGGAGGGATTGCTCCTGTACGGAAGCGCCGTCCGCGGGGAGTTCCTGCCCGGCCGTTCCAATCTCAACCTCCTATTCGTCGTCACCGGCTACGACGCGGCGATGTTGAAGCGTTATGAGCCGGTGCATAAGCGTTGGAGCAAGGAAGGGATCATTATTCCGCTGTTTCTCACCGATGAAGAAATCCGCACAACATCAGCGTTGTTCCCAGTCGAATTTCTCGAGATTCAGGAGCATCATCGCGTGTTGGGCGGGCGCGATCCGTTTGTCGGGTTTCATGTGGACGCCGCCAGGGTGGGCGATGTCGTGATGCAGGGATTGGCGGGCCATGTGCTGAGGCTGCGGCAACGATTTGCCGAATCAGGCGGCGCCAACGATGCCGTGATGATTCTGCTCCCGCTCGCCGTCACATCGATTATTCCGCTGCTGCGGGGCATACAGCGGATGCGCGGATGGCCGGTCATAACACAATCAGAAGCGGTCATTAAAGATGTCGGCGATCGGTTGCAAATGGATCTGCAGGGTCTTCACGAGGCCTTGATGCTGAAGCGCGGGATTATTTCGCCAGGACCGTCGGAGATTCCGCGCGTGTTCGATCGCTATTTGAAAGCGGCGACGACGGTCGCGGAGGCTACGCGCAGATGAACCGGGCGTTGAGACTGTTGACGGCATGTATTCTGGCGGTCATTCCATCGATGACGGCGGCAAGTCCCTATGAGCGGCCCAGCATCAAACTGCCTGATCCGATGGGCTATGTCAGCGACCACGCGAAGATCCTCGACGATGACTGGCGGGCGAGAATCCGATCCGTGGCGCAGGATCTGGAACGAAAGACTGGTGTGGAGATGGTCGTTGTGACGGTGCCCAGCGTGAAACCGTTTCGCAACAGGAACATGGCGTCCTGGTGCTGCTGGCGGTGGAGGAGCGTCAAGCGGCGTTGACACTCGGCCGACAAATGTTGCCGGTCATCACGCCCCCGATTATGAGTCAAATCGGCGGCGAATACCTGCAACCCTCCGTCGAACGCGGCCATTTCGGAGAAGGGCTGTACCGCACCGTCGTCGCGCTCGCTACTCATTGTCAGGACATCCGGGTCGGCACGTCTTCGCGGACGCACTACAAAAGCATGGGCTTCTGGATCACACTGTTTACCAGCATCGGTGCCCTCGCCTTCTTCTGGTGGATCAGCCGGCCCGATCTGCGCCATCCCTATCGTCGAATTCAACGCGGGGAGTATTGGGGGACAGGACAGGGTGGATTCGGCGGGAATTGGGGCGGCTTCGGTGGAGGTACGAGCGGAGAAGGGTACCGATAACCAAACAGAGGCCGGCTACATCCGGCCTCCGGTCCAACAAGACCGACCAACTATTTCTCGATCAAGCCTGAGGGCATCCCTTGCTGCGGCAGTGCGCGCATTCTGCGCGGGACCTTGATTCTCAACGAATGAATCACAGCAGTTGATGGCGGTTCAGTGTGAAGCTTTTCACGACGACGCCGCCGTTCTCGAACGCAATGATACGCCGCGTGGCTGGAAGATCGGCCGCGCCCACGCGCGCATGCGTATCCGTGAAGCTCTCCACATTTTTCAACTTTCCGTCGTCGGGTGAAAAGTAGAACACCGTGTACTTGGTCGTGAGATTCTTCTTGTCTTGCGTGACGGCGCTCTCCTCCACATTGATCGTAAAGCCGAAGGGAGCCATGCCCGGATGTGACATGGTCCGATTGATCTGCGTAATGCGGTTGTCTTTCACACGGTAGAACGAGTGGGAGCCGTGAATGTCCAGCCTCGTTCCCAGCGGATGACCATCCTCCTGCATCGTGAGCGTGTACTTGCCGTCGGATTCTTCGAACGTTCGCGGCCCACGATGAACGGCGATCATCGCCAACTGATCCTGTGCCCATTTCTGCACCTCGCCGTCGTCCAGCTGAACGGACACCTCGCGAGGACCTTTCACCGTTACTGAGCCGGGAAATTCCTTTCCGTTGATGTTGACGGTGAGGTCGGCCGTGAAGCCTTTAAAATCCTGCGGCCAACGGGCGGTGTTTTCGAAGGCGCGACGAAGCGCTTCGCGCGCTCTGGGGTCATCGGCGACTGTCTGCTGATCAGTATGCGTCTTCATGGTGAATCTCCTTCAGATGACTTGTACCACAATGAGGCCCATTATACCTGCGGCGTTTTCCTCGGCTCAATGGAGAGAAACGACGAGGGCGTGGCGCAGAAATATTTTCAAATACCTGCGGATTCTGATATAGTTCGGCAATTTTTCTCCTCTCGTCCCACGACGGAGGGGGAAATTGCGCAGCGGACTTGGCAAAGGGGATGGCATGGAACGACGGGCCGCGTCTCACACCGAAGAAGAAGAGATGAATCAGCGCCGGCGTCTGTTGAACGCCGCCAAAAAGGGCGATCAAAAGGCGGTCGCGAAGCTTTTCGAGTTATATCAGGTGCGCGTCTACAACAATGAGATGGTGAGCAAGCTCAATCGGACGGCCGGGACGCACAAACTGCAGGCTGAAGTGGCCCAGGCCAAAGCGGCGTTGAAAGGGATCTCTTCCCGAAAATCGTCCCAGAGAAAGTCTGCCGCCGTCCCAGTCAAGCCGAAGGCGAAGCACGCGTCGAAGCCAAAGACGCCCACGAAGCCGCACAGGAAAAAGTGAACCTATTGGACGGTCACCCGTAGTCCGCCCCCCGCGAGTTTGCCGGCGATTTCTTCCGCCTGTTTCGAGCCTCCCGTAAATACGACGGCCTCACCTTGATGGTCGATCTTCCAGGCTAATTCGAAGGCTTTCGACGGCGTCATCCCTGGAATGCACTGACAAAACAGCGCGATCACTTGTTGGTACGTATGGCAGTCGCAGTTGTACACGACCACGCGGGCCTCAAAATCGTCACCGGTTCCGGTCGAAGGCGTTTCAGCCGCGACAGGCGTCGCAACAGGGGCGGGGGCATCGGCCATGAGGAGGGATTCTAACAGAGTCGGCGGCTTCGATTGAAATCCTTTCTCCACTCCAAATCGAAGAGATCGGGCGAAGCGTGGATGCCGTTCTTGCCAGTGTTCATCGACAAAGGCCATGTCTCATGGTAACGTTCGCCGCCATGAAGGGGCCGGTGTTGACATCGTGGCTCGATCTTCTGCTGATCTTCATTCCAGTGACCATCGTGCTTGCGCTTCTGCAGCGAGACCACCTGGGAGTGTTCATCTCCGCTGCGCTCGCGATCATTCCACTCGCCGGCATTCTGGGACGGGCGACCGAACATCTGACCGCTCATGTGGGAGCCGGCATAGGAGCCTTGTTGAATGCCTCGTTAGGCAATGCGGCGGAATTCATCATCGCACTGGTCGCCCTTCGCGAAGGATTGCACGATGTCGTGAAGGCCTCCCTGACTGGTTCCATTATTGGCAACATTCTTCTCGTGCTGGGCGCGTCAATGATCGCCGGCGGGATGAAGTATGAACGCCAGAAATTCAATCAAACCGCCGCCGGTCTAGGCGCGAGCCTCCTTCTTCTCTCAGCCGTAGGGCTCATCATCCCAGCTTTGTTCCACCTCACCGCCTCTGACCGAGGCATGGCGGTTGAGCGTGAACTCAGTTTCGATATTTCGGTTGTCTTATTCGCCATTTACGTCATGAGCCTCATCTTTTCATTGAAGACTCACAGGCATATGTACGCAGGGGAGCACGAGGTGTCCGCCTCAGGAGAAAAACTGTGGACTCGAACCAGGGCCATCGCGGTACTGGCTGTCGCGACGGTGCTGGTGGCCTTGATGAGCGAACTGCTTGTTGGGGCACTTGAGCAAGCGTCGGCGACATTGGGCCTTACGCAAGTCTTCGTCGGCGTCATTCTGGTGGCGCTCGTCGGGAACGCGGCCGAGCACTCGACCGCCGTCATGGTGGCAATGAAAAATAAGATGGACCTGGCGCTCGGCATTGCCGTGGGATCCAGCCTGCAGATCGCACTGCTGGTGGCACCCGTCCTCGTATTTTGCAGCTATCTGTTCGGAACGCCGTTGGACCTGATCTTTACACCGTTCGAGGTCGCTGCCGTCACGATGTCGGTCTTGATTGTCGGATTCGTGGCGATGGACGGTGAGTCACACTGGATGGAAGGGGTGATGCTGGTCGGCGTGTATGCGATGCTGGCGATTGCCTTCTATTTTCTCCCGCCGCACGGATAATTGCCGCGTCATATGGTAAGGCAGAGCGGACTCGTTCTCGGCTAGAACGTGTCCATATCAATGACTTCTGTAGCATCCCATAGATTTTTCTTTTCAGCGTCGGCAAGCGCTTTGAGCCGGTCTTCCTCGGTGTCTTCTCCGAACTGTTTTCGAGCGGGCGGAGCTTGCAACGCATCCGGCTGTGCGGCAGTGGCAAACCCTCGGCGACGTTTTTTTGCTGGATCCATGTTGACGGGCATTGGTCCTCCAATCAGCTCCACTAGTCTCTCTTCCTCCGGAGCTGAATGTCAACCAGCCTGACATTGACCTCCCTTTAAAGCCTTTGTTACAGTCGCCGCCCATGCTCGATGCCAAAGTCTGGTGGCCGCTTTTTCCTCTGCTGTTGCTGCTCGTCATCGTCTGCCTCACCTGGGCGCTAGTCTTGGCGGTCCGGGGCGGCCAGGATCCGCGTGCGAGGTGGCTCCAGGTTGGAGCGTTTACCTGTTATCTGTTGGCTGCTGTTTCGGCGATAGCCAGCGAGCGCGGCGCAGTGTCCGCGAATCTCCATCGGCCGTTTTCTTTAGCGACCCAGTTCTGCCTCTTGCTGGCCCTGGTCCATCATTGGCGTTCCTCACATCGCGCGCTTCGGTGGCTCAATGCCGCGGCGTGGGCCGGCATTTTGGCTGACACGGCGCTCCACGTGCTGATGGTTCGACGGTGACGGACTAGAACAATTGTTCGGCGACGGTATCGGCGTGAAGGCGACCGTGGGCGGAAAGGCGGGTGCGTTCGTGATCCTCTACCAACAGCTCGCTCGCACGTAAACGATCGACCACCTTTTCATAGCCGTAATTGACGGCGTGAGTGACGAGGAGGGATGTAGAAACGCCATGCTCAAGCCGTAAGCCGAAAATCACGGCATCGCGCAACTGCTCCTGGGCGGTGAGTACGGAGCGATTTTGAATAGGAAATCGGCCCTCGCCCAATGCCGATTCGTACGCCTTAAGATTCGCGTCGTTTCCGAAGCGGACGCCGTCAACAAACGACTGGGCGCTAGGCCCGAGACCGAGGTAGTTTCCTTGTGTCCAGTACAAGAGATTGTGACGGCATTCGAAGCCCGGCTTGGCGTAATTGGAGATCTCGTAGCGCGCGTATCCGGCTTCGGCCAGCGCCTGTCGTGCGATCTGATCCATTTCGACTTGGAGGGTTTCATCAGGAGCCTGAGCAGTTTCCTGCCTGACATCACGGGCCAGGCGTGTGCCGTCCTCGACGGTCAAGGCATAGCAGGACAGATGCGTCGGAGACAGGTCGCAGCAGGCCGTGAGCGTGCGCTTCCAGCTCTCTACCGTTTGACCGGGAAGACCGTACATCAGGTCGAGGTTGATGTTTGCAAATCCCGCCGTCCGTGCGGCGGTAACGGCCTCGATGGTCTCGCTTTCGGCGCCCGGTCGTCCAATACGCGCCAATTCATCATCGTGCATGGATTCCGCTCCGAAGCTCAGACGTGAGACATCGGCACGCCGAAGGGCCGAGAGGCCGGCGGCTGTAACCGTTCCGGGATGGGCCTCGACCGTGATTTCACAGTCCGGACCCAAGACAAACGACTTTCGGACGGCAGCAAGGATCATGATCAGTTGAGCGGTCTTGAGGACGGTGGGCGTTCCCCCGCCGAAGTATACGGATTGCAGAGACCGTCCTGCGGCAATCTTCTCTGCCTCATAAAGTCGGAGTTCTGTGTGTAGGGCACGGAGAAACGCTTCCGCCGTCGCTTCACGGTGGAGTTCGAGATAGAAGGCGCAAAAATGACAGCGTTGCCGGCAGAAGGGGATGTGCAGATACAGCCCGAGTGCGGTATTCATACTCTTAAGGAAAAGGGCGCTGGTTTGGAGAAGTCTCGTCCCAAGACGATCTCAATTTCATCCGTTGACGCCCGGCCTCGATTGCGAACATGCGAGGTCCAGGCCGGATGGCGGCGCAGCGACTCAAACACCTGCTTTAATAAATCAGGCTTGATCTCCGACTCCCAGGCTTGTACCCAGGCCATGTGGTCGTGGTCGCCTTCATAATCGTCCGGAAAAGCCGCCTCTAGATTGAACCGCAACACAAATGTTTTTTCCTCGTGATACATCGCGAGCCTCATGCGTTGCGAAGCGCTGCCCATCACTTCTATAATGGAGGCAGAAGGAGTGACCGTTATGCCTATCTTCGAATATGTTTGCGGGGAATGCAATCATCGCTTTGAGCTTTTGCTTCAAGGATCGGCACAGGCGGCCTGTCCGAAGTGTCAGGCCACAACCCTCGAGAAACAATTTTCTTCGTTCGGAGTCGGAGCGACCGGCGGCTGGGCGCCGTCGGGGGGAGGCGTCTGCGGGAGCTGCGGTGATCCCCGGGGGCCTGGGGCCTGCTCCATGAATTAGCATGAGTGACGTCGAACACCTGGTCGATCGGACCATCGCCTCCATTTCGCAGTCAGACCCGCTGATCAAGCTCCTCGAGCAAGTCCGGCTTGGCCGGATGAACCGCTCCGATCCTGGTTTGCGCGTCATCACGGATACGTGGGTTGCAACCTACCGAAAAGCCGTTGCCACTCCGGGTTTAAGCAAACAGGCACTGCGTCGGATCGATCCCACGCCTCGTCTCGATCTGCTGGCTCAGGAAGGGATGTTGCCTGTTGATCATGCGGCGGCCCGACAGTTGCTCGCCGATTTCCAGCAGGCGATCGAACGTGCACCGGCTTGACCGGCCCCACGGGGCGGAGGTGTGCGTCCGAACCGGCATTCTCCTCATCGCCTCGATTCTGACAGGTGTTACAGGGGCGGGCGGACAGCTTGGCGTTTCCGGTTCTCTCCTCGACCTCACCATCGACGAACTCGCGGCCATCCTTCCTCCAGGCACCACGCTCATGATGCATCCCGATGCAATCGAATCGTTTTTGATCGAATTGGATGGGGAGCCGCCGGATTGGCCCGTCGTGTACGGCCATGGGCATCACGATCCGGGGCACGATGACCGATTGTTTACACTCAACCGTGAACGGGATGCGAAACGCGAGGGCAATCCGGCCTTGTCGAAGCAGGTGGCCTTTGCATGGACAGGCTCGCTCTCCGGCTATGATGAGGCCGTCGGCGGATATCCGGTTGCGATCGGACCGAAATTTATCAAGACGAGTTGGGGAATGGTCCGCTTCAAACCGGAAGAAGCTCCCGGCAACCTACGCGTCTCGCCCGACGCCTCTCAAGTTCAACGCCTGCTTGAACGAGGTCAGTCGATGGAAATCGACGTCGTGATGACCGGAAGGCTCATTCCTGAAGAATCGATCGTCTACGATTTTTCCCACGACGAAGAGGGCCTTGGGTTGATCATGCCGTTTGTCAAAGTTGAGCGCGTCGATTATGTGATGTCCCGGTCCCAATATCAGTAGGCGTCGTGCGCGCAACGGAAGCCGGTGCCACTCGGGCGACTGTCCATGGTACCCCAATCGCGGTCACTCGTCCGCAGACTCACCGCCGGTTTGAGCCATGAGCCTCCGCGCATGGATTTAATGGCTCCCCGCTGAGGTCCGGTAGGGCTCGTGAGCGGACCATTAGGATAGTAGTTGGGATCGTACCAATCCTGCACCCACTCTGCCGCATTGCCAGCCATATCGAAAAGTCCGTAGGCGCTCACGGCGCCGGGGAAACTTCCGACGGGCATCGTCAGGACTTCGCCGTTCAATCCTTTTTCCTTGGCGATGCGTGCACCTTCGCCCTTGCCCCAGAAGGCCTCCCATTCAGCCCCGCTGTTGAACTCGACTGTGCGGTTGACCCAATAACTGGCACTGTTGGCCAGTGAAAAATCCCATTGGTTTCCCCAGGGGTATCGGCGCCCATCGGTGCCTCTTGCCGCCTTTTCCCATTCGGCTTCCGTTGGAAGGCGCTTCCCGGCCCACTGGCAGTAGGCCTCCGCATCAGACCAACTGACGTTGACGACGGGATGACGTTCGATGCCGGGGATCGGTTTCCGATCCCTCCAGAGGGTTGCAGTAGGATTGGAATTCTCCGGCGCCCGGTGGCCGGTCATCGACACGAAGAGGAAATAGGCCTCATTGGTGACTTCGAAGCGGTCGATGTCATACGCCGAGAGCAATATGGAACGCTCTGGTTGTTCGTCCGGAAGGCCGCCGCCCTCCGCCGAAGCCCCCATCCGGAATTCGCCCGCGGGAATGCGGACCATGTCGTCCAGATTTTCGACAGCGAGCGTCAATCCGGCCGGGTTCGCAGTCAGATGACAGACAAGCAGAACGTGTGCAGCAAGGCGAAGCCGCGTCACCGCTTGGGAATACCGCAGGCACGCGCGACACCGTCGCGGTAGGCAGTCCACAATCTGAGCGACGTGTTCAGAGATCGTAGAATCGCCTCCTGTTGACGGCGTGTTCTCGCATGATTGACGACCATATGATAGGCATCATGACGATGGCCGGCTTCGACCATCTGGTGAGAGCGGATGAGATCCATCGCATCGGG
>Ga0310810_10012389_pt1 | contig 10017 bp, 12 predicted proteins | sample NCmetagenome_FD_207641 | JGI IMG/M metagenome (GOLD analysis project Ga0310810, IMG submission 207641) | Soil microbial communities from experimental microcosm in Duke University, North Carolina, United States - NC | ecosystem: Engineered > Artificial ecosystem > Soil microcosm > Unclassified ...
GACGGTCAGCCGACCACCGAGATGGAGCTGTCCGGTGGGGATCTGTTGCAGCTGGGGCACACCTTTCTTCGCTTCCGCACGGACGTGCTCGCGGTGGGCCCGGCCACGCTGGACTTCCAGGCGGTGCCGGAAGGGGTCGGCCCCCTCAGCACGCTCTCCCCCCCGTTTGCAGCCGTGGTCGAGCGTTCCGCCGCGGTTGCCCGAGGTCGGGTTCCGGTGCTCCTCGTCGGTGAGAGCGGAACCGGCAAGGAGGTCCTGGCCCGGAGCATCCACGCGCAGTCCGGTCGTCGCGGACCGCTCGTTCCGGTGAACTGCGGCGCCATTCCTCCCAACCTGGTCGAGAGCGAACTCTTCGGACACAAGAAGGGTTCCTTCTCCGGAGCCCTGCACGATCGCCCGGGATTCATCCGCACCTCGGACGGAGGCACGCTGTTCCTGGACGAGATCGGCGATCTGCCGGCGACGGCGCAGGCAGCCTTCCTTCGCGTCCTCCAGGAGGCCGAGGTCGTGCCCATCGGCGGGAGTCGACCCGAGCCTCTCGACTTGCGGGTCGTGGCGGCGACGCACCACGACCTCAAGCGCCAGGTCAGGGAAGGGCGGTTCCGGCACGACCTGCTGGCGCGCCTCGACGGCGTCACCCTCCGGCTCCCCGCGCTCCGTGAGCGCTCCGAGGACATTCCCTTGCTGCTGGTGCTCATCCTGCGGAAGCTCGCGCCCGAGCGCCCCGACGTGAAGTTCACCCCGGCCTCGGCGCAGGCGATCCTGCAGCATCGGTGGCCGCTGAACATCCGCGAGCTGGAACAGGCGCTCGCAGGCGCGATGGCACTGACCACGACCGGCATCGTCGAGTCAGCTCATCTTCCCGAGACCGTGGTGGGGACGGGCGAGACGGAGCCGTCGCGCGAGCTGACTCCGGAAGAGTCCAAGCATCGGGACGAGCTGGTGCTCCTCATCCGTGAGCATGGCGGGAATCTCAGCGCCGTGGCGCGGGTCCTTCAAAAGGGGCGAACGCAGATCCTCCGCTGGGTTTCGCGATACGGGATCGACGTCGAGTCGATGCGGTCCTGAGCTCGACCGGATTCTCTAGCCGGCAATGCCAGCAGCGACTCACCCATGGCCATGGTCAAGATCTGATGAACGCCAGGAGGTCGGTGTTGATGGTCGCCGCCTCCGTGGTGGGCATCCCGTGCGGAAAGCCCTTGTAGGTCTTCAGGTCTCCATGCTTGAGGATGCGAGCCGACAACGGTGCTGAGTCGGAATAGGGAACGATTTGGTCGTCGTCCCCGTGCATGACGAGCGCAGGCACCGTCACCTTCTTGAGGTCGTCGGTGAAGTCCGTCTGAGAGAAGGCAACGATTCCGTCGTAATGCGCCTTCGCCCCGCCTTGCATTCCCTGGCGCCACCAATTCTCGATGATGCCCTCCTGCGGCTTCACCCCTGGGCGGTTGAACCCGTAGAAAGGCCCAGCCGCGAAGTCGCGATAGAACTGCGCGCGGTTCGTCGCCACCTGGGCCTGCAGCCCGTCGAAGACTTCCTTGGGAAGCCCCCCGGGGTTCGCCGCCGTCTTGAGCATCAGCGGAGGCACCGAGCTGATGAGCACCGCCTTGGCCACCCGGCTCTGACCATGCCGGGCGATGTAACGGACCACCTCACCCCCACCGGTGGAGTGGCCCACATGAATCGCGTTCTTGAGATTCAGGTGGTCCGTCAGAGCGGCCAGATCGTCGGCATAGTGATCCATGTCATGCCCTTCACTTCCCTGCGACGATCGGCCGTGACCACGACGGTCGTGCGCAATGACCCGATAGCCTCGGCTCAGGAAGAACAGCATCTGCGTGTCCCAGTCATCCGCCGACAGCGGCCAGCCGTGACTGAAGACGATCGGTTGTCCCTCGCCCCAGTCCTTGTAGAAGATCGTCGTCCCGTCCTTGGTGGTGATCGTGCTCATGATTCGCCTCGTTCTTGTTGAGGTGATGTTCGCGCGGCGTGGGACAGCACGAACCGTGCCAGCGCGAAGTGAGTGAGAAGATGACGGCGCGGGACGCGACGTCTCCCCCCTCATCGGCCTCGCATGGATTCTGATCGTGAGCAGGGTCCTCTTCAGGAGCCCTGCGACGCGCGCTGGGTGGTGATGCAGGAGCCCCTCTCGTGCTTGAAACCCAGGATCAGAGGAAACCGCATCAGGTCGACGAGACCGAGCACGACATGCGCCCATCTGGCGTAGCCAGGCTCTTGGACAACCGGTGTGTTCAGGCAGCCCGCTTGGGCCGTAGAACGCGGACCCTCGCTGAGCCGCGGGATGAACTCACCAGCGCGCGGAACGTGGTCTGTGGCAGGCCTAAAAGCGGGCCCCCGCAATTTTGGCTAGCTCATACCTCCGCCATCGCCAGTTCTAGACGGCAGGCGGTCGCGGTCGGGACGAGCCGGATGGTGCTGAAGGCCGCCGCTAGAATGTCCCGCGCTCCGGTTGGCTCCGCTTCCAGCGTCGAGTCGAGATCGTCGAAGTAGGCGCGGATCTGTCTGGCGCTCGGCATCGTCGGAGCCGTCTTCGGCGCGGCCGCTAGGTTCGCGCGACGGGCACGCAGCTGGGTGAGGGACGCGTTCTACCGTCGTAACTGGGCGAGCAGCGGGGCGATATCCGGTGCTTCGGCGACGGCGCCGGCGAGGCGCTTTACCCGCGCTGTCTGCCGGGCAATCTCCGCGTCGAGATCCGCCTTGGGTTCCCGGGCGGCCCGGCGAGCGGTCTCGCTCTTCCACCTGCATCGAAGGCCTCGATGAGGTCCCCCAGAAATTCCGCCGCGGCGACTCGGATCGTCTCGGCGATGGCTTGGATGATCGTCCTCTCGCCGATGCTTCGCCTGTTGTTGCAGATGCTCGGGCTGCGCGTCCGCGCCGCCGCCCAGGAGAAAGAGCGGTAGACCTTCCCGCCCTTCCGGACGAGGCCGGAAAGGGGCATGGAGGCGCCGCACTGTCCACACGTCAGCAGGCCGGAAACGGGGCCTCGGTACCACGGCGGTGATGCTCGGCGGTTTGGCCCCGAGGCGGAAACTGCTGACAGCCGCTCTCAGCCTACCCTGGTCCAACCCGACGTAGCCGGGTTTACGCCTTTACCTTCGCCAGGTGCTCCGCCTGCCACTCGTTCCAGTCCTCTAGCGCGCTGTGCGCCCGTTTCGACACCGTTGGGACCAGCGCGATGACAGGGGCGCTGTTCGGTGGAAGTTCGACGAGCGCTTCCAGCAGCCCGGCGGCCCCCGCCAGACGGTCGAGCAGGTCGGACGGCGCCAGCGCGACGACGGCCAGCTCCAACGCGGTGCGTGTCTCCCGGCGAAGATGGGTGAGGTCGAGGGCCGTGTCCCCCCTGCCGGCGGCTGGTTCGCGCTGATGCTTACTCATATCGCGCTTCCAGCGCCGGCTGTGCCCATTCCATGCCCGCGCGCAGCCACGCGGCACGCATACTCCCCGCGCCCGAATCACCGTCAATCGGCTCGTCAATCTCGAGGGGAGCGAAGATGACGCCGGCCAGTCCGCATTCCCCGCACACCAGGGGAGGGCGCTCGCCTTCGACGTGACCACCGCACTCGCTACATTCCCACCACATCTCGATGCTCCTTTCTGCCCACCTCAGGGGCTCCCCTCGACGAATAGGTACAGACGAAGAAAGAAGTTGTGGATGCCCAGTCCTTGAAGCGGGATTTCGAAGATTGAACCCGCCGGAGACATCGGCGGGATCTTCACGCGAACCGTTTGCTCACCCTCGACGATCCCCTGCTGCTGGCAGGAAGCGCACGGGAACACCCAGTCGAGCCCGGAACCGCCGCACTCGGGGCAGCGGCTGAACACCGGAACCCGGATGGGCACCGTACAGCCGCGTGCCCACTCGTCCGGAGTGAGCAGTACCTCGAAATTGAGACCTTCGAGGTGTTCGGACTTCGGGATCCCGATTCCGGTGAAGTTCCTGAGGAAGCGGGTGTAAATCGCCTCAAAGGAAGGGCGGATGCTATCCGGGTGTCCGAGGATCGTGACCGGCTCCCGGACGGCCTGTTCAGGCGCAGGATGACGCACGGGAGAGACGTCACCCTCGGTCGCCCGCGTCAGCTTGTTGTTATAGTCGCGGCGGAGCAGAGGATCAGAAAGCACGCGGTACGCCTCCGCAACTTCCTGAAACGCGTCGGTGGTCGCACCGCCCGAGACGTCCGGGTGGAGCCTCTTGGCCAGGTCGCGGTAGGCCGCCCGTATTCCCTTAGGGCTCTCGGTGCTCGAGACACCGAGAATCATGTAATACGTCTTTCTCTCCATGAAGCTGACGCCTCCAAGTCAGCGGCACTCGAGAGAAGAGGCTCAAGCCCCGAGTCGCCATCACTCGGTCCTGACCGTAATCTGCCGCGGTCGGGCCTTTTCGACCTTGGGTAACTCGAGCCGGAGCACGCCATCGGTGAGTCTTGCGTCGATCTTCGCCTGCTCGATCGTTTCGGAGAGCGTGAATTGCCGGAAGAATGTCCCCGTATGGTACTCGCGGAGCACGTCCTCTTCCTTCGCGCTCTCCCCCGAAGTGACTCGACCCATCAGGGTGAGTACGCTTTCACGCAAATCGATCTTGAGGTCCTGGGCCTTCACGCCTGGCATGTCCGCGAGGACGGTGATCGAGTTGTCGTTCTCGAAGATGTCCACCGCGGGCGAATAGACAGGACCGGCCCGCGTCTGCTCGGGAACGGCCGGCAGGCCCGTTTTCTCGGCCTTCTGCAGCTCGGTTCCGGCTTCGCTTGGCATGGCGGCTTCCTCCTGTTCTCGGCGTACACTCATGTGCGCACCGCAATCTGCCGCGGCTTCGCTTCCTCCGCCTTGGGCAGGGTGAGGGTGAGAATGCCGTCGGAGTACTTTGCGTCCACCCGTTCGGTGTCGACCTCCGTGGGTAGCGTCACCGTACGGTTGAAAGAGCCTTCCGCTCGTTCCCGGCGGTGGTAGCTCGCAGGCTCGTGCTCGCTTTGAATCTTCCGCTCGCCGGCGAGCGCGACACGGTTTCTTACCGCTGAGATCGAGATCTCGGTCGGTCTGATCCCCGGTACTTCGGCGCGCACATAGAAGTTGTCGTCGTCTTGGGTGATGTTCACTGCGGGAAAGACTCCCGCGCCCGCTCCACCGAACGTCTCCCCCGCGACCGCGTCGAGCAGGCGCAGCATCTCGCGGCGCACGCTGTCGAAATCGGCGAAGGGGCTGTCGAACGTCGGCCTCGAGGGCGAGACCCGTCTCACGAGCATGGAGATCCTCCATTGGGCCAAATCCTTGAATCAACTGGCCTTTCTGTTCGAACCGGGGTCAGGGTAATCAGCAGCAGTGTCATGTCAAGAGTGCCAAGACGAACCGGCAACCTCGAGGCCTCAACTGACCGGCCGAATCAAGCGACTCCTGACGGCCGCGCAGACGAGCAACGGCCGGGCCTGCATTTGGACGCGACCCGGTGTTCCCGACGACAGGACGATCGCCTCGCCGCCGCGACCGTGGCCACCGGGAGTGCCAGGGTGCCTGGACCAGTGCTCACGACCGCGGCGCCTACCCGCGCGTGCCCTAGCGAACGAGTTGGCGGCGCCGACCCACCGCTGCCAGTAGGTCCTCGATATCGAAGGGCTTCGTCAGAACTCCCCGCACGGGGGCAGGGAACGCCGGCGGAAGTAACCGGGTACTGGCCGTGATGACGATCACCGAGAGCTCGGGCGCGTCTGGAAGCCGCCCGAGTTGCGCCAGGAGCTCGGGTCCGGCTGGCGGGGGCAGGATCCAGTCCAGGAGGATCAAGCACGGTCGAGGGACTCCATCCTGCAGTTGCCGCAATGCTTCCCTGCCGTTCATGGCGGTGAACACGCGGTGGCCGAACGATTCCAGCACCTCTGCGACGGCCTCCCGAAAATCGAAGTCATCGTCCACCACCAGGACGGCGCCCCAGTGACTGGCGTCGAACATGGCCATGGCGAACTCGTCGTAATGCAGGACCGGCGAACCGCAACCGAGGAGGTGGGGCATGCACGGCAGCGCCAGCGTTCGGAGGCCCGGCTAGCCTCGCGGGCAGCCGCACCCGCTCCACGACACCTGACGGGCGACCAAGCACTCACCAGCGCGCGGAACGTTGTCTGTGGGAGCCCGAAAAGCGGGCCCCCGCAACTCCGAAAACCCGAAGCCCTGCCGAGAGTTACTCGGCGGGGCTTTGGCGTTTTCTCGAGGCGTCCTGGAGTTTCGAGCGCGCGCACCGCCGCTCGCAGGCCCTCATCGTCCACCACGTTGTAGCGGACCAGCGGCCCCACCCGCCCGGTGCTGGGGTTACCCGCCGATCTTCTTGTAGCCGGAGTTCTCGATGGCCACGCCCAGCTTCTGCGCAGGAACGTCCAGCTGGATCTTCGCCGGATAGACCCAACCTTCCGGCAGAGCTCCCCAGGCGACCTTCAGTCCGACGGGCTCCTTCTTGTCGGTGAAGGTAGCGACCGTCATGCCTGCCATGCGGTCGGTAGCGGCATTCACGTCGATGGTGAGCGAGTCACCCGGCTTCAGGTAGTCCGTGATCACCATCTTGACCTTCCCCGACGCGTCGGGCGGACTCACCGATACCTTTCCCGCGGCCTTCGCGGCCTGGATCTTCGCCGGATCGGGCGGGACGTATTGCTTGACGAGGGCGGTGGCCTCCTTCGTCGCCTCCCCGATCTCTTCCTTCTTGTTCTCGACGACCTTGCCCTTCACACCTCTCGGCTGCTTGCCCGAATCCGCCGGCGGAGCGGAAAGCGGAGTCTTCATCACCTTCCCATCAGGAAGGTAGGCGCACTTGTTCTGGGTCCGTGACTTCTCCTCGCCCTTCATCGAGACCGCCGTGGTCTCGACCCATTCGTACTGCCGCAGGGCGGCTCCGCTCTTCTGCAGCGAGTCCTTGATGGCGGCAGCGTGGTCCTTCTTCGGCGCGGCCGGATCCGCGGGCGGCGGTGCTTGCGCCTGCTGGGCTGCAGCCGGGCGCGTGAAAGAGAACGACAGAACTGCCACGAGACCGACCGTTCGAACGAGCATGGAACTCTCCTGTCCTGACATGCAGCCGTCACAGTGTGGAGACGCGGTAGCAGCGCCGCCCGGGAGAGATCGGCAAGTGAGACCAAGGTCCCATCAGCGCCCCCGGGTGAGCCCGCCGGAGGTTCAAAAATAGATAGACGGGGTTCGGGCAGGCCGGAGAGCCGCTCGAGGGAGCGGGCATCGCGCTGATGCTCTCGGCCCTGGTTCGCCGCGCCGAGCCGGCGAAGGACAGCCGGTGGCGCCCAAACCGCCGCCCCCGGCGACGGGAATCGACCGCACGGGCTTTCCATTCAGGAGCCCAACGACCTTCCGCTGAGATCGACGCGCCAAGAGATGGTGCGGGATGGTCTTGCTCGCGCCCAGCGGTAACCGACCAGCTTGCGATGGATTGAGCTAAAGAGCCGCAGTCGGCCCTCGAAGGGGGAACAATGGCGCACTGGACGTGCAGGGTCTTTCTATTCGCTGCCCTCGCCGTCTCGACTGTGGTTCATGCCCAGTCGAGCAAGCCGAACATCGTGGTGATCTTCGCCGACGACGTCGGGATCTGGAACGTCAGTGCGTACCACCGGGGGATGATGGGTGGTCGGACGCCGAACATCGATCGACTGGCGAAGGAAGGTGCCCTCTTCACCGACTACTACGCGCAGCAGTCTTGCACGGCCGGGCGCGCGGCTTTCATCACCGGCCAGAATCCGTTTCGAGTCGGACTGCTCAAGGTGGGACTCCCAGGTGCGAAGCAGGGCTTGCAGGACAAAGACCCGACCATCGCCGAGTTGCTCAAGCCGCGCGGGTACGCAACGGCGCAAATCGGCAAGAACCACCTGGGCGATCGGAACGAGTACCTGCCTACCCGTCACGGGTTCGATGAGTTTTTCGGCAACCTCTACCACCTCAACTCCGAGGAGGAGCCGGAGGATCCGGACTACCCCAAGAGCCCTGAGTTTCGAGGGAAGTTCGGCCCGCGTGGAGTCCTGGATTGCAAGGCAACGACCCGGGACGACCCCACCGAGGACCCGCGATTCGGTCGGATGGGAAAGCAGACCTGCAAGGATACCGGTCCGCTTACCCGGAAGCGGATGGAGACGGCCGATGAGGAGCTGCTGGCGCGGTCGCTGGATTTCATCGATCGCTCAGCGAAGGCAAAGAAGCCTTTCTTCCTCTGGCACAACACGACGCGGATGCACGTCTGGACCCGGCTCTCGCCAAAATGGCAGGAAAAGAGCGGGTACGGCCTCTTCGCTGACGGGATGATGGAGCTGGACAGCATCGTTGGTCAGCTTCTGAAGAAGCTCGACGACCTCGGAATCGCCAACAACACCATCGTCGTGTTCTCCAGCGACAATGGTGCCGAGAAGTTCTCCTGGCCCGACGGCGGGAATACGCCCTTCCGCGGGGAGAAAGGCACCACCTGGGAAGGCGGCTTTCGCGTGCCGTGCCTCGCTCGTTGGCCGGGGGTGATCAAACCCGAGACGATCGTGAACGAGGTCATGTCTCACGAGGACTGGCTCCCCACCTTCCTCAGCGCCGCGGGGGCTCCGGATACCAAGGACAAGCTGCTGAAGGGACTGAAGGCCGGGGAAAAGACCTTCAAGACGCATCTGGATGGGTATGACTTCATGCCTCTTCTGGGGGGCCAGACGAAAACCGGGCCGCGGCGCGAGGTCTTCTACTTCGACGACAACGCCAATCTGAATGCGCTTCGCTACAACGACTGGAAGATCACCTTCGCCTGGATCGAGGGCAACCTCTTCTCTGGTCGTCGGGTCACGCAGAACGTGCCCATCGTGACGAACCTCCGGGAGGATCCGTTCGAGTGGTACCACGCGGATTCGGGGGCATACGAAAGGTGGTGGGCGGACAAGCTCTGGACGCTGGTCCCCGCTCAGGCGATCGTCGGCCAGTTCCTCCAGAGCTTCAAAGAATACCCGCCCAGCCAGAAGTCAGGAACCTTCGATGTCAACCAGTTCCTCGACGCTCTCCAGAGCGGTGCGGCCGGCGCCGGGAAGTAGACACCGCCGTGCGCGGCTTGGGAGAAGGACAGTGCAGCTCAGCGCATGCTTTCGTGGACGTCGACCAGTAGCTGATCCGCTGCGTCGAGTCGGATGAACCCTACACGCGGATACTCCAGGTCCAAGATCACGTAGACGGTTGCGGTCAGGACCAGCGCGAAAGCAACTGGGTAGAGTCGATTGGACCGCGCGCCGCTGCCAGCCATTCCATAGCCAGCCAGCATGGCAGCAACCAGGGCCAGGGCGACCAGCATGACGTAGATGAGGCTCGGCGGATGCGTCTGGGCCGCCATGAACCGAGTGGTGGTGATCTCGACCATCGCATTCAGCGCCGAGAGGACGAAGGGGTCCGGCCTCCCCCCCGGGCTCGTCTGGCCGGCGCTGAGCGCCTGTTTCCAGATCTCACCCTGGAGCGCGGTGGCGTGCTCGGTCGCCTGATGGACTGCGGCATCGTCCGGGATGGCTTTGTAAATGGCGACGCGTGCCTGGACGTACCGGCGAAAGCTCTCGCGCAGCGCTGGCTGGCTGGCGGGGGGGAGCACATCGATCCGGAGGTAGGCCGTTCTGATGGCATTGGCCTCCTCGACGATCTGTGCGCGCCGCTTGTCGAAGCGCGTGGCGGCTCCAGAGAAGGAGAAGGCGATGAGGAGCCCCAGCAACCCGAAGACGGCCCCGTCGATCGCCCCCAGTCCACCACTGTCCGTACCGCGAGCGGCAGCTCTCCGCCCAAGGCGTCGGCCCAGGACAAGGCATCCCAGCAGCGCCGTGAAGAGCACGGCCAGGATCGCCGGGGCGACGATCAGCGGGTTGATCCCGCCGGTTTCGTTCACGGACATGGTTCCACCGTGGACGAGGCATAGGTCGGACGCTCAACTTTTCCTAGGGCTCCCGGGGTTCACTGTCTCGTTCCCGTTCCCCCTGTGGCGACGATTCTTGGGAACTCGCAAGGCGTCCCCTGCTGCCTCGGCGT
>Ga0310810_10012390_pt1 | contig 10017 bp, 7 predicted proteins | sample NCmetagenome_FD_207641 | JGI IMG/M metagenome (GOLD analysis project Ga0310810, IMG submission 207641) | Soil microbial communities from experimental microcosm in Duke University, North Carolina, United States - NC | ecosystem: Engineered > Artificial ecosystem > Soil microcosm > Unclassified ...
GATCGGACACCGCAAGGTGCTCATCCCGGCCGTCTTTCTGTTTTCTGTGCTGTCTGGTGCCTCTGGACTCGCCTCCGGCTTCGCCAGCCTGTTTGCTGTCCGTCTATTGATGGGTGTGATGGAGGGGTCGTACTGTCCAACGAGCTTTACCGCAACCGCAGCGGCCTCTCGTCCGAGCCGTCGTGGCTTCCTACAGGGCCTCCAGCAATGCGGATTCGCGTTGTTCGGACTCGCACTCGGCCCGATCATCGCGACGCAGTTGCTGCAGGTTGTGCCGTCGTGGCGGTGGGTATTTCTCACCGCCAGCATTCCAGGTCTCATCGTGGGCGTGCTTTTGTACGCTGTGCTCCGTGAGCCGGCCGAGACGCAGGGCGGTCACATGGTTGGTGCAGTCGAACAGGGTGGCAAATGGACCGACGTGTTCAAGAGCCGCAACATCGTGCTCTCGATGGGCGGCCTCTTTTGTGCGATGACGTGCGTGTTTGTGCTCGGCGCGATGGTGCCGAACTATCTGCTCGACTACTTGAAACTCAGCCCGACGCAGATGGGGTTTGTGATGTCGGGTCTCGGATTCGGCGGTTTCGTGGGGCAGTTCGGCGTGCCCGGTCTTTCGGATCTGTTTGGCCGGCGGGTAATGGCGGTCCTCGGGTTCCTGGGTGCCGCCGTATTTGTGTACTTGTTAAAGAACACGGGCGCGAATCCGCCTGTGCTCTTCGCGTTGCTGTTTATGGTCAGCTTCTGCTGCCTCGGCAACATCGCGCTGATTACGGGACCGATCTCGACTGAGTCGGCCCCGCCGGGACTGATTTCATCGGCGATCGGAATGGTCGTCGGCGCCGGCGAGATCTTCGGCGGCGGCGTCGCGCCGATCATTGCCGGCACGGTGGCGCAGCAGTACGGCATTCAGAACATCCTGTGGGTCGCGATGTCCGGGGTGGTGCTGGGTGTCGTTGTTTCGATGTTCCTCCGCGAAACCGCACCGCGCAAGGTTGGTGTCGCGCAACATGCGTCCGTCGCTGCCGGTTAAGGCAACGGAACGGGGATTGCCTTCGCTGCAGTGTTCCCGTCGAAGCAATCCAGACGGCGTGAGCCGTTAACGGGCGTGCACGCTTCGCGAGCTGAATCCGCGCCGGTCTTTCATAGACCGTGATGCTGGTGGCGTCGCGATCGCGAACGTTGCCGCTTCGTGTACTCGTCTAGGCGGATTTTTCGAGATTCAGCTTCGAGGTGAGCGTTGCGATCGTAGCGCCGGGGAGGAGATACTTACGCGCCATGACCATTGCCACGAAACAGACAGACGCGGGCGTCGACGTTCAGAAGCTGGTGCATATGTACCGCCAGATGCTTGCGATTCGCCTCTTTGAAGAGCGGGTGAATGATCTCTACACGCGAGCGTTGATGCCGGGATTGGCACACCTATATATCGGTGAGGAGGCGGTGGCGGTCGGTGTCTGTGAGGCGCTCCAATCAGACGACTACATCACCAGCACCCACCGGGGTCATGGGCATTGCCTGGCCAAGGGAGCGGCGCCGAACTTGATGTTCGCGGAGCTGCTCGGCAAAGAGGCTGGGTACTGCAAAGGCAAAGGCGGATCGATGCACATTGCCGATCCAGCCACCGGCAATCTGGGCGCGAATGCCATCGTCGGCGGCGGCGCGACGCTGGCAACAGGCGCCGCCTACGCGTCGAAAGCCCTCGGGCAGAATCGCGTGGCGGTGTGTTTCTTCGGGGAAGGGGCGCTCGGTCAGGGCGCGCTGTACGAGTCGATGAATCTCGCACAGCTTTGGAAGCTGCCTGTGATCTACGTCTGCGAGAACAACTTGTACAACGAGTACACGCATTACTCCGAGACGACCGCCGGCGACGTGCAGGCGCGCGCGATCGCGTTTGGCCTGCCCGCGGAAGCGGTTGACGGACAGGACGTTCGCGCGGTTCACGCCGCCGCATCGCGAATGGTGGCGCGGGCGCGTCGTGGCGAGGGACCGGCCTTCCTGCTGGCGAACACCTATCGGTTCCGCGGTCATCATGTCGGCGATATTTCGCGCGACTACTACCGACCGAAGCAAGAAGAGCAACGCTGGATGTCGGAGCGCGATCCGCTCGCGCTCTACGCTGGATGGCTGACGTCAGAAGGGCTGGCTGATCAGGCGATGCTCGAGCGCATCCAGAGCGAAGTCGCCGCGGACATGGATGCCGCGGTCGAGTTCGCACAGAACGCGCCGTTTCCTGATCCGCGACGAGTCGACGAGGATATCTATGCCTGACACCGTGGCCACCGCACAGAGAGCGCAAACGTCCGAATCCGCCGTCCGGGAGCTCACATTTGCCGAAGCGATTCGTGAGGCGCTTGCGGAGGAGATGCGTCGCGATCCAACGGTGGTGCTCCTCGGCGAGGATGTCGCCGAGGCGGGGACGCCGTTCAAGGTCGTCAAGGGTCTTGTCGAACAGTTCGGCAAGGATCGCGTCGTCGACACGCCGATTTCCGAGGCGGGATTCACCGGGCTGGCGGTCGGTGCCGCGATGGCCGGCATGCGCCCCGTCGTCGACATCATGTTCGGCGACTTCATGACGCTCATCATGGACCAGGTCGTCAACCAGGCCGCGAAGATCCACTACATGTCAGGCGGCAAGTGGAAGGTGCCGATGGTGATTCGCGCGACCATGGGTGCGACGCGGCGATCGGCCGCGCAGCACTCGCAGTCGCTGCACGCCTGGCCGAGTCACGTGCCCGGCCTGAAGGTGGCGATTCCGTCGACGCCATATGACGCGAAGGGGCTGATCAAGGCGGCGATCCGCGACGACAACCCGGTCGTCGTCTTCGAGGACAAGATCTCGTACATGAAGGTGAAGGGACCTGTCCCCGCCGAAGAGTACGTGATTCCGCTGGGCGTCGCGGACATCAAGCGCGACGGACGCGACATCTCGCTCGTGGCGACGAGCAGCATGGTCCAGGTCGCGCTCGGCGCCGCGACGATGCTCGAGGAGATTGGCGTCGACGCGGAGGTGGTCGATCCGCGTACGACGTGGCCGCTCGACGAGCAGACGCTCATCGAGTCCGTTCGCAAGACCTCGCGCTGCATCGTCATTGACGAGGGGTACTTCAGGTACGGCATCACCGGAGAGATTGCGTCGGTCATCGCGGAGGGCGCGTTCTACGACCTGGACGGTCCGGTCAGACGAATCGGCGCGCGTCACGTGCCCGTGCCGTTTTCGCCGCCGCTCGAGGATGCGACCGTTCCGAACGAGCGCGACGTGTTCGAGATGGCGCGGGCGATGTGCAACAAGTAGGTTGGTAGTTGGTGGTTGGTAGTTGAAGGTCAGCTAACCACCAACCACGAACCACTAACCCATAGAGGGAACGATGGCATTACGAACCTACGGCACGATGGCGGTGGATTGGGAGAAGCGGGTCGATTTCGACCGGCTGCGGCGGGAGCGGCTCGATCGGATCAAGGAGCTGCTGGCGGAGTCGTCGATGGGCGCGTTGCTGTGCTTCGACATGAACAACGTGCGCTACATCACCTCGACCAACATCGGCACGTGGGCGCAGGACAAGATCAGCCGCTTCACGCTGCTGCCGCAGAAGGACGAACCGATCCTGTGGGACTTTGGCTCCGCGGCACGCCATCACCAGCTGTATTGTCCCTGGCTCGGCGAGCGGTCGCGTCCCGGCATCCCGTCGATGCGTGGTGCGATGACCCCTGAGATGGGGCGTGCCGAGGATGTGGCGAAGAAGATCCGCATCGAGCTCGAAAAGCGCGGGCTCCACAAGGAGCCGCTCGGCGTCGACATCGTCGAGCCTGACGTGATGGTCGCGCTTCAGCGCGAGGGGATCGAGATCGCCAACGGTCACGCGCTGATGTGCGAAGCGCGCGAGATCAAGACCGAAGACGAGATCACGCTGCTCAACATGGCGGCGATGATGGTGGATGCCGCGTACTACGATTTGTACAAGGCCATGAAGCCGGGGATGCGCGAGAACGAAGCGGTCGCGCTCGTCGCCGAGCGGCTGTACGACATGGGCTCCGAGTACGTCGAAGGCGTCAACGCCATTTCCGGTGAGCGCTGCAGCCCGCATCCGCATCTCTTCTCGGATCGCGCGCTCCGGCCAGGCGATCCGGTGTACTACGACATCCTCCACTCCTACATGGGCTATCGCACCTGTTACTACCGCACGTTCGCGGTCGGCTCGGCGTCGCGTGCGCTGGTCGATGCGTACAAGCGGTGTCGCGATTACCTCGATGCTTCCATCGAGCTGATCCGCCCCGGCCGGCTGACTTCTGAAGTCGCCTCTGTGTGGCCCAAGGCGCAGGAGTTCGGGTTTCCGAGCGAGGAGGCTGCATTCGCGCTGCAGATGGGACACGGCATCGGGCTGGCCATCTGGGAGCGGCCGATGATCAGCCGTCTCGTGTCGCTCGAGCATCCGCACGAAATCAAGCCCGGGATGGTGTTCGCGCTCGAAACGTTCTGGCCGTCCACCGATGGATGGAGTGCGGCGCGCATCGAGGAGGAGATCGTCGTCACCAAGACGGGCCATGAAGTGATTACACGGTTCCCTGCCGAGGAACTGCTCGTCGCTGGCGCGCCATTCGTGACGGTTGGCGGAACGCTTCCCATCATCCGCGAGACCGAGGCGCCGCCCAATCCGCAGGTGGTCGAGATGATTGCCGCGGCCGCGCGCGCCGAAGCCACGCCTGAAAAAGTCGGCGCCGGATAGCGGGAAGTGCGCACAGGTGAGGCTGTGAGTATCAATTCGTTGCTTCTGCAAGGAGTGCGGGCCGCGACAACGGAGCGGCCCGACACGTTATTCGGGAAAGGCCTCCAGTAGATGGCCATCAGCGTAGTGATGCCTGCGCTCGAGATGGCGCAGGACAGCGGCAAGCTCGTCTCGTGGCTGAAACAGGAAGGCGAGTCGGTCCGCAAGGGCGAGATGCTGCTCGAGGTCGAAACCGACAAGGCGGTCGTCGAAGTGGAGGCTGCGGCGGACGGCATCCTCGCCGGCGTCACAGCGAAACCTGGAGATGTGGTGCACGTCGGCCACACGATCGCATGGCTCGTGCAGCCGGGTGAAGCACCGCCTGCGGCGGTGTCACAGCCGGTGGCCGCAGCATCGGCGGCAGTCGCATCATCGGTGGCTGCGATCACATCCGTCAGCGCGCCTGCCCGCGGCGCCGCACGAATCTCGCCCAAGGCGCGCCGCCTTGCGCAAGAGAAAGGCGTCGATATCAGCCGCCTGACCGGCTCGGGGCCTGGCGGTGAAATTCTGGCGGACGATATCCTCGCCGCTGCGAAGGGGTCAGACCCCGGTGATGCGGCAACTCAACACCTTGAGTCGACCCATCACCGGGGTCTGACCCCCACCATCAGCCGGCTCATGGCGGAGCGGACGACCCAGAGCTGGACCACGGTTCCGCATTTCTTCGTAACGCGTGACGTCGATGCGGGCGCGCTGAACGAGGCGCGGCAGCGGGTGCTGCCGGCGATCGAACGATCGCATCGGGTCAAGGTGACGCACACCGATCTGCTCGTCGCGATCGTGGCGCGCACGCTCGGCAAACATCCGCGGCTGAACGCGAGCTGGACGCCTGACGGCATCGTTCAGCACGATCAGATGAACATTGCGCTCGCAATCGGCGTCGACAACGCCGTCGTTACGGCTGTGATTCCCAACGCCGATCGTGCGGCGCTTGGCGATATGGCGGTACGGCGGCGTGAGCTGGCCGAGCGCGCACAGGCTGGGCGGCTGCAACCGGCCGATATCGCGAACGCGACGTTCACCATCAGTAACCTCGGCATGTTCGAGGTTGACGCGTTCACCGCGATCATCGTGCCGCCACAGGCGGCGATTCTTGCGGTGGGCGCGATCACAGAGCGTGTGGTTGCGGTGAACGGCCAGCCCGCGGTGAGGCCGATGATGTCGCTGACGGTCTCATGTGACCATCGGGTGGTGGACGGTGTTCGCGCCGCGGAATTCATGCGCGATCTCGCCAGCGCCATCAGGTCTCCGCAACTCTAATCCGATGACCGAGACCTTCAGCAATTTCGTCGGCGGCCAGTGGAAAGCGTCACGCACCGGTCAGACATTCGAGGACGAGAACCCCGCGTCCAGGGGGAGCAATCTCGGATTCTTTCAATCGTCGAACGCCGGTGATGTCGACGAGGCGATCGATGAGGCCGAGCGCGCGTTCCGCCCATGGCGGCGGACGACAGTCGCGGAGCGGCAGCAGTACGTCGCCGAGTTTCTCAGGCTGCTGAAGCAGTCGCGTGAGGAGCTCGCCCGCATTGTCACGCTGGAAAACGGCAAGACGCTTCGAGAGTCGCGCGCCGAGGTGGATTCGGCGCTGATCGAGGGGAACTATCACCTGACGCAGGTCTCGGCATTCTACGGTCACACCGGACCCGGCGCCTCGCGGGACATCACGACCTGGGTGCAGTACGAACCCCTCGGGGTCGTCGGCGTCATCAGTCCGTGGAACTTTCCGATGAACGTCATGTGCCGCAAGACGCTGCCGGCGCTGTTGACGGGAAACACCGTCGTCTTCAAACCGGCGTCGTTTACGCCCTGGTCGGGCGTGTTCATGGCGCGCCTGTTCGAGCAGACGGGTCTTCCCGCCGGCGTGTTCAACTGCGTAACCGGTCTCGGTTCGCTGATCGGCAACCGCATCGTCGAGGACCCGCGCGTGCGCGCGGTGTCGTTCACTGGATCGACGGCTGTTGGAAAGAAGATTCAGGCGCAGGCTGGCGCGAATCTGACCCGTACGCAGCTCGAGCTCGGCGGCAAGAACGCCTTGATCGTGATGGCGGACGCCGATCTCGACGCCACACTGGATGCGGCCGTCACCGCCGGTTTCTCCAACGCGGGGCAGTGGTGCACGTCGACGAGCCGGATTCTGCTGCAGCGACCGATCGCCGAAGCGTTTCTGCAGAAACTCGTTGCGCGCTGCGAGCAGATGAACGTCGGCGACGGGCTGCGCGACGACACCCACATGGGACCTGTCGCCGGGCCGCAGCAGCACCAGGATATTCGAAATGCGATCTGTCGAGCGCAGACCGATGGCGCGCGGATGATCGCGGGCGGCGAGAGGGGGATCTCGGACGAGGGGTATTTCATCCGGCCGACAGTGTTCACGGGAATCCGCTGCGACATGGAGCTGTTCCGTGAAGAGGTCTTCGGCCCGGTGCTGGCGGTCTCCGAGTTCGATTCGATCGAGGACGCGCTGACGATGGCCAACGAGTCGATCTACGGGTTGTCATCGGCGATTTACACAACCGACATCCGCACCGCCCGGAAATACATCGATGGGATCGAGGCCGGGCTCGCGCACGTCAACGTGCACACCGGATACAAAGAACCGTCGATGCCGTTCGGCGGCGTCAAGCAGTCCGGTGCGGGACTTCCAGAGAATAGCGAGAGCGGGCTGGAAGCCTTTGTGGATCGAAAAGCGGTTTACCTGCGCGGGTAGAGGCCGCCAACGCCTCTACGTCAACGCCGCGAGATTCTTCCGCAGCGTATCGCCGTCAAGCTCACCTTCCCAGCGGGATACAACGAGCGTGGCGACGCCGTTGCAAAGCATGTTGACGGTGGCGCGGCACATGCTCATGAAGCGATCGAGGCCGAGAATGAGCGCCATCCCCGCGACGGGGATCGACGGAATCACCATCAGCGTGGCGACCAGCGCGATGAACGCTGCGCCCTGAATGCCGACGGCCCCCTTGTGCGTCAACGCCGCCACGGCGAAGAGGGTGATGTAGTTGCCGGGGGTCAACGGCACACCCGTCGCCTGCGCGACGAAGACCGCGGCGAGCGTCATATAGATGCAGCTGCCATCGGGGTTGAAGATGTAGCCCGTCGGCGTCACGAGGCCGACCAGCCCCTTCGAGCATCCCAGATTCTCCAGTTTCCGCATCAGTGACGGCAGCGCCGGGTCCGAGGAACTGAGCGACAGCGTCAGAACGATCTCCTCCCGGATGTACTTGAGAAACCTGATGATGCTGAAGCCGGCGATGGCGGCGGCGACGCCGAGCACGATCAGCACGAACAGCGCGGACGTGATCCAGAGCGTGGCGATCAGCTTCGCCAGCGGCCCAAGCGAGCTGAGGCCATAGCGTCCGACGGTGAACGCCATCGCGCCGAACGCGCCGATTGGCGCCAGGCGCATCAGAATATTCACGATGCCGAAGATCATCTGCGTGAGACCTTCGAGGACGTCAGTTACCGGCTTGGCCTTCGAGCCGGCCGCCGAGAGCGCGAAGCCGACGAGCAAGGACACGAGGATCACGTTGAGGATGCTGCCGCCCGCGAACGCGCCGATGATGGAGTTGGGAATGATGTTCAGGAGGAAATCGGTCACCGTCTGCGCTTTGGCCTGACCGGCGTAGCCGGCCACGGCGTTTGCGTCTCCCGCCGTTGGCGTGGCGTTGAACCCGGCGCCCGGCTGCGTGAGCGCGCCTACCAGCAGGCCGATGAGCAGCGCAATGCTGGTGAGGACTTCAAAGTAGATGAGCGCCTTGCCGCCGACGCGCCCGACCTTCTTGATACTATCCATGCCGGCAATGCCGGCCGCGACGGTGCAGAAGATCACGAGCGGGATCACCATCGTGATCAGCCGGATGAACGCGTCGCCAAGCGGGCGCATCGCCTGGGCGGTGGTGGGCGCCACATACCCGAGAACAATCGCGATCGCGACTCCAAGCAGCACCTGTCCCCACAGGGTTTTGTAAAACGGCTTTCGAGCGGCGGTCGCGGCAGCGGGTACGGTCTGGGTGATGACAGTGGCCATGGCGGCAGATACTACACCCATCCTGCGGAGGATTCTCAGTCAATGGCAAATCTTGGATACATCGGCCTCGGGGCCATGGGCAGCCGGATGGCAAACCGCCTGCTCGACAAAGGGCACGTCGTTACCGGATACAACCGCACGCGTTCGAAGGCGCAGTGGTTGGTCGACCGGGGAATGAAGTGGGGAGATTCGCCGAGGGCGGTTGCCGAGGCGTCGGACGTGATCTTCGTCATGGTGACCGATTCGAAGTCGCTCGACGCGGTGTCCAGCGGGCCGGATGGCTTTCTTGCCGGACTTCGCGAAGGCAAGGTTGTGGTCGACAGCAGCACCGTGAGTCCCGCTATCAGCCGAGATGTGGCCGAGAAGGTCCGCGCGAAAGGCGGCGATATGGTTGACGCTCCCGTGTCGGGGAGCGTGGCGACACTCGAAGCCGGCAAGCTGAGCGTGATGGTGGGCGGAAGGCGCGCCACTTTCGATCGAATCAAGCCCGTGCTCGACGACATCGGCCCGAAGGTCACACACGTCGGCGACAACGGACTGGCGCTCTCGATCAAGATCGCGCACAACCTGAGCCTCGCGGTGCAGATGCTCGCGTTCAGCGAAGGCGTACTGCTGGCGGAAAAGAGCGGCATCTCGCGCGAGGTGGCGGTCGATGTGCTCACGCACAGCGTTATCGCCTCGCCCATGGTGCAGTATCGCGGGCCGTTCGTGCTGGGATTGCCGGAAGAATCGTGGTTCGACGTCAACATGATGCAGAAGGACCTGATGCTGGCGCTCGAGATGGGCCGGCGCCTGGACGTGCCGCTGCCGACCACCGCGGTCACCAACGAGTTCCTCACGGCGGCGCGAGGAATGGGTCTGGCGAAGTACGACTTCGCCGTTGTGTTCAAGGTGCTGGCCCAGATGGCGGGCCTGAAGAATCCCTGATGGACTGGTTGGTAGTTAGTGGGTAGTAGTTGGTGGTTGGTGGCTCGGTAATTACCGTCCACAGAAACGGATCAAGATCAACCAATACCAACTACCAACCACTAACCGACTGTGCTTACCGTGTGGGTGGGGTCGCCGAGGTGCTGGCGCCAATCGACTCACCGGAGACGACGAGTTCGACGCGTCGATTCTGCTGTCGTCCCGCCGGCGTGTCGTTCGAGGCGACCGGCATCGTTTCCCCAAAGCCTGCTGTTCCGATCGCGTTCGGCGCGATGCCTTGTTCGACCAGATATGCCCGCACCGAACTGG
>Ga0310810_10012391_pt1 | contig 10016 bp, 10 predicted proteins | sample NCmetagenome_FD_207641 | JGI IMG/M metagenome (GOLD analysis project Ga0310810, IMG submission 207641) | Soil microbial communities from experimental microcosm in Duke University, North Carolina, United States - NC | ecosystem: Engineered > Artificial ecosystem > Soil microcosm > Unclassified ...
ACGCCCGGCCTGACGCAGGTGTTCTCGCTGTTCGAAAACAAGACGCCGCAGCTCTATCTCGACATCGACCGCACCAAGGCGCAACTCCTCGGCATCAACATCCCCGACGTCTTCGCCGCGCTGCAAATCTACCTCGGCTCGGCCTATGTGAACGACTTCAACCTGTTCGGCCGCACCTACCGCGTCGTGGCACAGGCGTCGGACCAGTACCGGGCCGACACGCGTGACGTCCTGAACCTCCGGGTGCGCAACAAGTCCGGCGACACCGTGCCGCTCGGAGCGTTCACCACGGTGCGGACGGTGACGAGCCCGTACCGCGTGCCGCGCTACAATCTCTATCCGGCGGCAGAACTCGACGGCGCCGCCGCGCCCGGCGTCAGCCAGGGCGAGGCGATCAAGGTCATGGAGAAGCTCGCGGCCGAAACCCTGCCGGAAGGTTTCTCCTACGAATGGACGACGCTCGCCTTCCAGCAATTGCGCGCCGGCAACACGGCGATCTTCGCCTTCGTGCTGGCGGTGGTGTTCGTCTTCCTCGTGCTTGCCGCGCAGTTCGAGAGCCTGACGCTGCCGCTCGCCGTCATCCTGATCGTGCCGATGTGCCTGATCGCCTCGATCGTCGGCGTGGTCTTGCGCGGGCAGGACAACAACATCCTGACGCAGGTCGGCTTCATCGTGCTGATCGGGCTGGCCGCGAAAAACGCCATCCTGATCGTCGAGTTCGCGACGCAACTGGAGCAGGGTGGCCGCGATCGTTTTGCCGCCGCGCTCGAGGCGGCGCGCCTGCGGCTGCGTCCGATCCTGATGACGTCGATGGCCTTCATTCTCGGCGTCTCGCCGCTTGTCTGGTCGGTCGGCGCCGGTGCGGAACTGCGGCAGACCCTCGGCACCACCGTGTTCTCGGGCATGATCGGCGTTACCCTGTTCGGCCTGATCTTCACCCCGGTCTTCTATGTGGTGTCTCGCTGGATTGCGCTACGCTTGGGGTCGCGTCGCGCCGCCGGGGCGGGGGAGCACGCAGCAGGGAGAGAGTGACGATGGCGAAATTCGGTTTCGGACAGCCGCTCAAGCGCAAGGAAGACGACGCGCTCCTGCGCGGGGCCGGCCGCTACATCGCCGATGTCATGCCCGAAGGCGCGCTGCAGGCCGTGGTGCTGCGCTCGCCGCACGCGCACGCGAAGTTCTCGATCCGCGATCTCGCCAGCGTACGCGCCATGAAGGGCGTGCGGCTGGTGCTGACCGGCGCCGACATCGCCGACCTCGCGCCGCTGCCGACGCCCGGAGTCATCCCGGAGCCGTCCTGCAAGATCGACGTGCCGGCCTATCCGATCCTCGCGCGCGACATCGCCCGCCACGTCGGCGACGCCGTCGCGTTCGTTGTCGCCGACACGCTGGAACAGGCCAAGGATGCCGCCGAGGCCATCGCCATCGACTGGGAGGAGCGGCCGCACATTGTCGGCGCGGTCGCCGCGCTCGATGCAAAAGCGCCGCGAGTCTGGTCTGACCGCACCAACGTGTCCTTCGAAATCGCCGTCGGCGATGCGGTCGCCACCAAGGCCGCGTTCGCGGGCGCCGCGCGTGTGGTCGAGACCACGATTATCAACCAGCGCCTCGTCACCAATTACATGGACACGCGCGGCGTCATCGCCGAGTTCGACGGCTCGCGTTACACGCTGACGCTCGGCAGTCAGGGCGCGCACATCATCCGCGACATCATCGGTTGCGAGGTGATGAAGCTCAATGCCGATCAGATGCGCGTCATCACGCCGGATGTCGGCGGCGGCTTCGGCACCAAGCTCTTTCCGTACCGCGAATACGCGCTGGCCGCGCTCGCGGCCGAAAAGACGCGCAAGCCGGTGCGCTGGGTTGCCGACCGCGACAACATCTCGACGGCCAGGCTCGCGCTCGACGGCAAGGGCCGCATACTCGCCCTCGACGTCGATATTATCGCCGACATGGGCGCGTATCTGTCGTGCTACGCGCCGTACATTCCGTGGCTGGGCGTCGGCATGGCGACCGGTCCGTATGACATCCCGCTCGCGCATATCCGCCTGCGCGGCGTCTATACCAACACGGTGCCGGTCGACGCCTATCGCGGTGCCGGCCGTCCCGAGGCGTCGTATCTCATCGAGCGCGCGGTCGATCACGCCGCGCGCGAGATCGGGATGGCGCCGGACGCCTTCCGCCGCAAGAACCTGATCAAATCGAAGGCGCTGCCCTACACGACGCCGACGGGCAAGATCTACGACTCCGGCGACTTCGCCAGGACCATGGCGCGTGCTCAGGAACTCGCCGACTGGGACAATTTCGGTAAGCGCGCCCGCGAGGCCAAACGCGCCGGCAAATTGCGCGGCATCGGCATCGGCACTTACATCGAAGCCTGCGGCGGCAATGGGCCGGAGACGGCGCACGTCATGCTCGACCGCGACGGCGGCATCACCGTTCTGATCGGCACGCAGTCGTCGGGGCAGGGCCACGCCACGTCCTACGCGCAGCTCGTCGCCGAGCGGCTCGACATCGCGCCCGAGCGCGTGCGCGTCGTGCAGGGCGACACGGCGGCGATCCCGACCGGCGCCGGCACCGGCGGCTCGAGCTCGATCCCGGTCGGCGGCGTCTCGGTCGACCGCGCCTCGAAGACGCTGGCCGAGAATTTGAAGGAGCTTGCCGCCGAGGCGCTCGAGGCTTCCGCCGGCGACATGGAGATCGTCGACGCCACCGTCCGTGTCGCTGGTACTGACCGCGCCATCTCCTTTGCCGATCTTGCCGCACATCCGTCGGCGACGCCGGAGAAGCTGAAGGCCGACAGCGACTTCAATCCGGACGTGCCGACCTATCCGAACGGCACGCACATCGCCGAGGTCGAGATCGACCCCGACACCGGCGCCACGACGCTCGTGAAATACGTGATCGTCGACGACTTCGGCGCCACCCTCAATCCGATCCTGCTCGCGGGCCAGGTCCATGGCGGCACGGTGCAGGGCATCGGCCAGGCGTTGATGGAGGACACGGTCTACGACCCTTCGTCGGGCCAACTCGTGACGGCGTCCTTCATGGACTACGCCATGCCGCACGCGCACGACGCGCCCGACTTCGTGTTCGAGACCGCCAATGTGCCGTGCAGGACCAATCCCTTGGGCGTCAAGGGCGCCGGGGAGGCCGGAGCGATCGGTTCATGCCCTGCGGTCATGAATGCGGTCATCGATGCGCTGGACCGGGCCTACGGCATCCGGGCCATCGACATGCCGGCGACGCCGTTGAAGGTCTGGACCGCGATCCAGGCGGCCCGGCAGGTGGCGGCGGAATAATGCGTGCCCCCGAATGTTTGTTATCTTGCAGATAGCAATACGAAGGGGAAATCATGAAATTCCGTTGGGTGCTGGCGGCCGGTCTCGCGGCGGCGGCCGTGGCGACGTCCGTTCTCGCGCAGTCCGATCCGATCGCGACGCGCATGGCGCTGATGAAGGGCAATAACGACAATGCCCGCAACGTGTCGCTGATGATCCGCGGCCAGCAGCCGTTCGATCCGGCCAAGGTCGACGCGGCCTTCGCGCAATGGGCCGAGACGGCCCAGAAGTTGCCCGCCCAGTTCCCTCCGGACTCCAAAACCGGGCAGAAGAGCCGCGCCGCGCCGGCCATCTGGGACCACAAGCAGGACTTCGATGCGAAGGCGGCCGCATTCGGCAAGGCCGTCGCGGAGAACCGCGACAAGGCGCGCAATTCGCTCGAGGACCTGAAGGTGGCTTTTGCGCCCGTCAGCGATGCTTGCGATAATTGCCACAAGGACTACCGTTTGTCGCAGCGTTGAGCCGCTGCGGGAGACGGGGCCTGTTTCGTAAATTTCTCATAACGGCGGTCGTCGCGGTCATCGTGGCCGCGGCGGCCGTCTTCGTTCTGACCGCACCCGAGAGCGTGCCAGCCAGCGCGCTGCCTTCGCGTGTGCCCGACCTCGCCAATGGCCGCGTCATGTTCCTCGCCGGCGGCTGTTCGTCCTGCCACATGACGCCGCAGCAGAAGGACGCGACGCGGCTCGGCGGCGGATTGCAATTGCACACCGCCTTCGGCGAGTTCTTCGCCCCCAACATCTCGCCCGCCGCGAAGGACGGCATCGGCGAATGGAGCGAGGCCGATTTCGTCACCGCCATGACGCGCGGCACCGCGCCGGACGGTTCACATCTTTATCCGGCCTTTCCTTACCCGTCCTACGCCCGCATGCGGGTCGAGGACGTGCGCGACCTGTTCGCCTACCTCAAGACGCTGCCGCCGGTCGAAGGCCGCGTCCGGCCGCACGCGCTCAGGTTCCCGTTCAACATCCGCCGCGCCGTCGGATTGTGGAAACTGCTGTTTTTCGACGATCGGCCGCTCGCACCCGACTCGAGCCAGTCGGCGGAATGGAACAGGGGCGCGTACCTTGTGAATGGCCCCGGCCACTGCGCCGAGTGCCATTCGCCGCGCAACCTGCTCGGGGCCATCGTCGCGCGCCGGCGTTTCGATGGCGGCCCGAGCCCGACCGACCAGGGTGGCGTGCCCAGCATCCGCCAGGACAAGCTCGGCGACTGGACGGTCGACGATTTCGTCGCGACGCTGACGACCGGCGACACGCCGGACTCCGACCGCGTCGGCGGCCCGATGGTCGATGTCGTCCGCAACATCGCGCAGCTTTCCGACGCCGACCGGCATGCCATGGCGGTCTATATCAAATCGCTGCCGCCGCCGAAGCGATGAGTGCGCAAACGGCAAAGCCCCCGCGCCGAAGCGCGAGGGCCTGCGTCCGTCGACCGTGCAGGATCACGAGACCACGATGATCTCGATGATCTTGTGGCTGCGCGGCTCGATGATGATGACTTCTTCGTTGTAGACGAAATAGTCGTAGCCGCGCCAGGCCGGATGGATCTCGACGATGCTCGCCGGCAGCGGTGCGAAACGCACACTGGTCGGGACCACCGTGCCGACGCTGACGTTGAAGTTGACGCTGGTCACGCGCGGCGCGCTCTTGTTGTTGATGACGGTGTTCTTGATCACCGTCTTCTGCTGCGTCGTCAGGTTGACGGTGGCGCTGGCGTTGGCCGAAGACGAGGACGCCGACGAGGCGTTCGAGCCCTGGGTCGCGGCCTTGCCGGCGGCCTTGTTGGCCGAGTTGGCGTCGGCCTTGTTCGGCGATGAGGCCGCCTTCGAATCGCCGGAGCCGGCGGTCGAGGACTTGTTCTTCTCCGCGGTGGACTTGTCGGCGGCGGCCTTGTCGGACGCGGACTTCTTGTCCGTCGCCTTGCCCTGGGCCGACTTGTCGCTCTTCTCGTCCTTCTTCTCGGCGCTCTTGTCCTTGCTGGCGTCGCCGGCCTTGGCCGCCGAACCGCCGCTCGCCGCGGACGAGGCATCCTCCTTGCCGGCGGTCGAGGCGCCCGTGCCCATGGTCGAGGACGCGCTCGACCCCTTGTCGGACTTCGACGCCGAGGACGCGCCGGTTCCCATGGTCGACGAGGATTCGCCGTGCTTGGCCGACGAGCCGCCGGTGCCCATGGACGAGGAACTCGACTGTGCATATGCGAACGTAGCGGTGCCTGCGAGCAGCGTGGCTGCCAGCGCCGCCAGGCGAACCTGTTTGAAGGTCATCTAACTCTCCTGCCTCTGGATGATGGTGCGCAGGCGCGCCCCGTCAGCCCGGCGCCCACATGCTTACGCGGGTCTTAACGTGCGCTCGGTGACGCTGTTCCCGCCGCGCTGCCCCCACGCGGGCGTCGTATCGCCGCATTGGGGCGGGCCCGTGCGGCACACCGCCGCCGGCTGAATCCTTGTGCATGGGTCTGTCCCGACCGCGACAAAGCGCGGCCGAAGCGGCTAAGACCTCATCATGTCGGCCGCCAAGGGCATCTTTTTCAAGCTGATTTCCGCGGTCCTGTTCGCGGTCATGTCGGCCCTGGTGCGCGATCTCGGGCCGGTCGCCCCGGTGGGGCAGATGGTGTTTTTCCGCTCGGCCTTCGCCATCGTGCCGGTCGTACTGATCTACGCCATTCGCGGCGAACTGATGAGCGCCGTCCGCACAAAGAGGCCGCTCGGCCAGCTTGGCCGCGGCACGCTGTCCACCTTCGGCATGTTCACCAATTTCGGGGCGCTGACGCGGCTGCCGATGGCCGATGTCACCGCCATCTCCTTCGCTTCGCCGCTGATCACGGTGGCGCTCGCGGCGCTGATCCTCAAGGAGCGCGTGCGCATCTACCGATGGTCCGCGGTGGCGATCGGCTTTGTCGGCGTCATCGTCATGCTGATCCCACAGTTCGACGTGAACCATTATGCCGCGCTCGGTGCCGACGTCGCCGCGTTCGGCGCGGTGCTGGCGGTCGGTTCGGCGATCTCGAGCGCCGCCACCGTGATCCAGACGCGCCGCCTGACGCAAAGCGAGACGACGCCCTGCATCGTCTTCTATTTCTCGCTCATCTGCACGATTGCCGGAGCGCTGACGCTGCCCTTTGCCTGGCACACGCCGACCAACGTTGAACTTGCCGAGCTGATCGCGACGGGCTTCCTCGGCGGCATCGCGCACATCTTTCTGACCGAGAGCTACCGGCATGCTTCGGCCTCGGTGGTGGCGCCGTTCGATTACACGTCGATGCTGTGGGCGCTGCTGATCGGCTGGTGGGTGTTCGGAGAATTGCCAGCGGCGCTTGTCTATGTCGGCGGGGTGATCGTCGCCGGTGCCGGCCTGTTCGTGATCTGGCGCGAGCGCCAGCTCGGCCTCGAGCGGCCGGTCGAGCCGGACGTGGTCGAGAGAGCGTGAGGACAGCTATTTCACCATTAGAAATCTGATCCTACGTATGCCAAGTATCATATATAGTGCAACTTTAATATGAAATTGATGCTGGATTAATCCGGCGCGCCGTTGTCGCGAGCGGTCCCGCTGGTAGAGTTTGTTCAGCCGCCGGGCAGGGACGTGCCGAATCCCTTTGCAGAAAACGGGCGGCGAGGGTGCCATCGGCGGGCGCGCAATTCTCACACCACGAGCAATTCCTGTCTTGCGCGCGGGGCGAGGCAACGTCGCGCGCGCGGGCACGAGCGGGGGAAAACATGCAAGGACTTCTGCGCTACACGAGTTGCTTCGACGGCTTGGCCGACAGCATGCGCGACGTGTTGCTGCTGGTGGGCCGCATCTTCATCGCCATCGTGTTCCTGATGACGGTTTCCGGCGGCGGGCCCGCGGATTTCTACCTGAAGTCCCTGAACTATCCTGCTCCCGCGCTCATGGCCACGCTGGCGCATATCGCCGAGTGGTTGATCGTCGTGACGCTGATCCTCGGTCTGGCGACGCGGCCCGGTGCGCTTCTCGCGCTCGTCTTCCTGGTGATCGCCGTCCTGACGGCGCATCTCTATTGGCAATATCCGGCGGCGCAGCAGCAATTGCAGTGGGTCTTTCTCAGCAAGGACATCGCCATAACCGGCGGCGTCCTCGTGCTGTTCGCGACCGGGGCCGGCCGCTACAGCCTCGACGCCAAATTGATGGGCAAGTAGCCATCGGGGGCGGGGAATGACCGGGCAGAAGGCGAGACTGCTTGGGCGACTCTACGATCACGTCGAGCTGGCCCTTTGGGCCAGTCTTATCGCGGGCGTCGCTGTGTTCGCCGTCTTTGTCGTCCCCGGCCTGCCGGCGGCGCAGCAACGCAGCGAGGCCGAGCGCCTCGCCGCCTTCGAGCAGGAATGCCAATTTTACTGCACGAAGTGGGGCCTGGAGCGCGGCACGCGCGGTTACGCGACCTGCGTCTCCGATCTGCACCAGTTCCGCACCTCGGTCGTCAAGCAGCTTGCCGCCGACGACTTCTGAGAATCGGGTCGTGTAAGAGCAAATAAAAAGGCCGCTCTCGCGAGCGGCCTTTTTCAGAACCGGCGTTGCGTCAGTCGCAAACGCGGACGCGCCGCACGACGCGCTCGCCCCAGCGATTGATGTGCACCGTACGGCGCCAGTAGCAGTCGCCGCCGTAATAGGCCCGCGGCGCCGCGAACCCGAAGCCGAAGCGGAAGCCGTGGTGGTGATGATGGTGGTGGTGATGGTGCCACTGCGCGAGCTGAAGAAGCGGCTTCTGCGCTTGCGCATGCGCCATGTCGTCGGCCAGCAGCACCGCGTCGGCGTCTTGCACCGGCTCGAGCAGGTCGGCGTAGGACTGAGCCGCCGGCAGCGGGCTCTGTGCGGGCGCGGCCTGCGCGGCGCCGATGAGGCACAATCCGGCGACCGTGCTCAGAAGAAAGGTTGCATAGGGTCTCATCAAATCTCTCCTTGGTTGCGTATCGCCCATCGTTGAATGTGACTGGCCGCCGCTGAAGCCATCGTTATCGCCGCGTTCAACCTGAGTTCATGTTTGCAGCGCAATCGTGTTGCGCGTCGGCCGGGTTACAGGACGCCATGTCTCAACGGACAAAGTGCCGCATCGTTCAACCGGTGCTGATCAAACGATTCCGAGCGGCACGGAACGTGCGGGAGGTACGGGTTACCGCCGTTGCAACGATCTTCAAATGAAAAGAGCCGCGCTGGTTGCACGGCTCTTCTCGAACAGAATGCGACGGGCCTCAGGCCTTCTTCGGCGCTCCCATCATGAACATGCTGTGGTGATGATGGTGGTGGTGATGATGCGACCGCCGGATGATGACGCGCGGCTGATGATGGTGGTGATGGTAGTGGTGGCGGCGGCGGATGATGATCTTGGTGTGGTGATGGTGGTGGTGATGATGGTGGTACTGGGCCAACTGCACATGCGCCTCGCCCTGTGCCAGCCGGGCGGAATCGTCGGCGACCAGCAGCTCGGCAGCGTTGCTGACCGGCGCCAGCAGTTCGGCGTAGGACGCCGCCGCCGGCAGCGGCGAATTGGCGGCCGGATCCTGCACAGCGGCGTTGGCCGCGCTCATCGTCGCCAGCCCGGCCACAGCGCCGAGAAGGCCCGCGATCTTCTTGTCCATTTCTGTCTCCTTGAACGCGCGCGAGGCCGCATGGCCCCAGTCCGCCGCAAGGAGCGGAACCTGCGAGGCGGTCATGGAGTTCCATGAAACTGGATCGCAATGCGATCTAATGGGGTCGTCGCGGGGGAAGCAGATGCAGACCGTCAAATATCGCCTGGCCAATGCCGATCTCAAGCCGCGGCGCACCAAGCTGGAGATGCCCGGCTGGGGCGGCAAGCCCAATCCCCGCGCCGACGGTTCGCACGAGCAGGTCTGGCACTGCATGCCGTTTACCGAGGGCGCGCAATACGGGATCGAGGTGTTCTACCCGTACGATAAAGAACTGCGCGTGACGAAGAAGGACGGCAAGGTCCGCCTCGACGGTGATTTCGGCCCGGCGCCGGACGAAGGATTGGCATGGCCGCCGTTCCGCGCCTTCGGCGAAAATTTCTACACCTATCAATTGCTGCTCGATCTCGATTGCGGCCCGGGCTTTGCTGTGCGCACGGAGCCGCATCCGCGCTTCTACGCCGATGCGACCGATACCGTGCCGGTCGCGGTGCCGGCGCTCCTGCGCACCGAGTGGTGGCCGATGATTTCGTTCGTGGTGTTCAAGGCGCCGCCCGAAGGCTGCGTGCACATCTTCCGGCCGGGGGAGCCGATGATGCAGATCATCATTGTGCCGGCGGAGGTCGACTTCACTCTTGTCGAACAGACGCCGGATGAGCAGGCGCAGCGCGAGGTGAGGGGGCGGCGCATCCACGCCAGCCGCGAAACCCTGGGCAAGGATTCGACCTGGACATCGTCGACCGACACCGTCTTCGACGGCACCTATCGCTTCCTGCTGCGCGCGGCCAAGGCCAAGGGGCGCGAAGGCTGACAGCGATCAGGGTGCTGCCGGGTGCGCCTTCGGATGCGCGAAGCCTTTGGCCAAAGCGTGATAGATGCCTTCGGGACAGACGATCTTCGACGCGCCGTAGCCGATCAATGCCGCGCACATGAGCGGGATGACCATGGCGTGGTTGTCGGTCATCTCCGTGACGATGACAAAGGCGGTGATCGGCGCCTGCACCACACCGGCGAAATACGACACCATGCCGAGCAGG
>Ga0310810_10012392_pt1 | contig 10016 bp, 10 predicted proteins | sample NCmetagenome_FD_207641 | JGI IMG/M metagenome (GOLD analysis project Ga0310810, IMG submission 207641) | Soil microbial communities from experimental microcosm in Duke University, North Carolina, United States - NC | ecosystem: Engineered > Artificial ecosystem > Soil microcosm > Unclassified ...
AAGGTCGAGCACGTGGTCAACAGCTTCTGCCCCGGACTTGCAAAGATGCCATATCACGTCGATCGGTTTGGCGGGGGCCATCATGGGCATGAGCATATCGCGTACACAAACTGACGCAGTCGCGCCGCCAAGTCCGCTCGGACTTACGTAATTCCCTTTCCAACCCTTTATCCATCTGCCGCAGCAAACCGCGTTGTGCAATTGACCCCTGCGCTGCCCGCACTGGCTCGAGGTGCAGCGGTCGGGCACACTCCAGTTTCATTTCGAGGATACGAATACTCCATGACCCGGGCGATGGTTTGCGCGGCACAGCCGGAAGCGGCCGAGGCGGGAGCGGAAGTGCTGGCTGCCGGCGGCAATGCGGTGGATGCCGCCGTTGCTAGCGCGCTCACGCAAACCGCGGTCGACCCGCAGATGTGCGGAATCGCTGGCTTTGGCTCGATGCACATCTACCGGCCGGGAGCGCAGCACATCTGCCTCGATTTCTACGCGCGCGCGCCACTCGCCGCGACACCCGACATGTGGCTCGACCGGCTCGTCGCCGAGACGGAGGACGGCTTTGGATTCATCCTGAAGAACCGCGAGAACGAGCTCGGCTACGGCGCCATCGCGACGCCGATGACCTTGCGGGGCCTGAGTGTCGCACTCGACAAGTCCGGGACGCGCAAGCTCGCCGATCTCCTCGCGCCGGCGATCCACTATGCCGACAAAGGCTTCATGGTCCGCCCCCACGTCTCGGCTTACTGGAATCAAGTCCCGACCGAAGGACGCGCACCGCACGCCGATTTTCTCACCCACCTTGCGCCCACCCGGAAGATCTACACGAAGTCTAATGGTCGGCTGCATGCTATCGGTGACACGCTCGTCAACCGCGACATGGCGGCAACGCTCAGGCGCATCGCCTCGGCGGGCGTCGAGGATTTCTACGCCGGCGAGACCGCCTCACGCATTCTCTCCGACATGAAAGCAAACGGAGGGCTTCTCTCGAAGCCCGACCTCGCGGCCTGCAAGGTCGAAGAAACCGCACCGCTGTGGGGCAGCTACCGCGGGCTCACGATCGCCACCAACCCGCCGCCGGGCGGCGGCGTGATGCTGCTCGAGATGCTGAACATTATCGAGCATTTCGACCTGGCGGCACTCGGACACAATTCGCCGGCCTACATCGCTGTCGTCGCCGAGGCCATGAAAATCGGTGCGGTCGACCGCGACGCACACCTCGGCGATCCGCGCTTCGTCGATGTGCCGGTCGAGCGGCTTCTGTCGAAGGATCACGCCGTCGCGATGGCGGCACGTATCAAGAGCGGCGAGAAGACCCATGTGCCACGCCTTGGCGCAAAGGAGAGCGCGGACACAACGCATGTCTGTGTGGTCGACCGCGATGGGATGTGCGTCTCGCTGACCCATACGCTCGGCACGCCATCCGGCGTCGTCACCGACGGGCTTGGCTTCATGTACAACGGCGCGATGGGCGCGTTCGACCCGCGGCCCGGTCGCGCCGGATCGATTGCGCCCGGCAAGGCGCGGGCATCGTCAATGGCGCCGACGATCGTGTTCAAGAACGGCAGTCCGTTCTTCGTCGTCGGTGCGCCGGGCGGCACTTACATCACGCCGGGGATCCTGCAGGCGATCCTCAACGTGGTGGATTTCGGAATGACCGCAATCGAGGCCATCTCGGCGCCGCGCTTCTGCGCCACCTCAGATACCATCTGGCTCACCAACCGCATCCTGCGTTCCGCAGAGCGCGATCTCGCCGGCCGCGGCTATCCGGTGAAGCGCAGCCCGCTGACCTATTATTTCGCGGGTGTCCACGGCATCCGGATCGTCGATGGCGTGTGTGATGGCGCCGCCGATCCGGGCCGCGACGGCATGGCGCTGGCGGTGTAGCTTCTTTTTCATGCCACGGCACGACTACGTTCATCCGATACCCCGCCCATGATTTCGTCCGTCACACTGGTCACCGGTTCGAGCGGTTTCGTCGGCCGTATTGTGATGCGGCAACTCGCGGCTGCCGGGCACCGGGCGGTCGGACTCGATCCTGTTGCTGGCCCCACCACGCAAGTCAGCGACGATCTCTCGGATCGCGGGAGGCTCCGCACAGTGCTGCAGCGCGAGCACGTGACGCACATCGTTCATGCCGGCGGCGTGTCCGGCCCCATGGTGATGGCAGACGATCCCGCCGGGGTCATGGTCATCAACGTGACCGGCAGCATGAACCTGCTCTACGCCGCCATGGACTGTGGCGTTCGCACGTTCGTGTACTGCTCCTCGGTCGCGGCAATCGGCGAGTTCTACGAGCGTGTGCCGATCGGCGGGGACTATCCGATGCGGCCCACCTCGGCTTACGGCTGCTCCAAGGCCGCGATGGACTATGTGCTGCGCGGGCTGTGGCGAAAGGCGCCGCTTGATCTCTGTTCGCTGCGGCTCACCGCGGTTTACGGACCGGGACGGCAAACCGAATTCAGCGTCGACACCATCGTGCGCGCCGCGCTCGCCGGCACGCCGGCGCGCATCGCACCGCTCTCCGATTGGCCGTACGTTTATGTCGATGACGCGGCAGATGCCTGCATTGCGGCATGTTTCTCGAACACGCGCACACAGCTTGCCTATTTCGTGGCACATCCCGAGCGCGTGACGCCGGACGATATTGCGGCCGCCTGTGCGGCCGCCGGGCGGCCGGTGAAGCTCGAAATCGATGTCTCGCAGCCGAAATCGTCGCGTGGGCTGGTGGATGTCGATTCCGCCGCGCGCGACTTCGGCTTTCGCGCGCAAGTGGACCATCGCGAGGGCATTCGCCGCATGATCGCCGCGGCGCAATGAAGTCCATTCGGGTGTTGCTGCGAAGGCCTGCGCACCGCATAGTTCGCATTCCCGCCGACGGTCCTCCCGAGGAGCATCCATGGATCTGAAGATCGCAGGCAAGACTGCGCTGATTACCGGCGGCTCGAAGGGCATCGGGCGCGCCACGGCCGAAGTGTTCGCCGCCGAGGGCTGCAACGTCATCATCGTCTCACGGACGGCCGAGGCGCTCGCGCAGGTGAAGTCCGCCATTGTGCAAAAGTCGAACGTGCGGGTCGATACGGTCGCGGCCGATCTCTCCGAAAGCAAGAACGTCGATCAACTGGCGCAGGACTATCCGGAGATCGACATCCTGGTGAACAACGCCGGCGCGATCCCGGGCGGCAGCCTGCTCAACGTGGACGAGGTGACGTGGCGCAAGGCGTGGGACCTGAAAGTATTCGGCTACGTCAACATGTGCCGGCGCTTTTATGCGTTGATGAAAGCGCGCGGGCGCGGCGTGATCGTGAACGTCGTCGGCAACGCGGCCGATACGCACGATCCTGAATATATCTGCGGGGTTGCCGGCAATGCGGCGCTCACCGCGTTCAGCCAGTCGCTCGGCTGCGTCAGTGCGAAGGACGGGATCCGCGTCATCGCGCTCAGCCCGGGGCCGGTCGAGACCGATCGTATCGTCACGCTGATGAAGAAAAAAGCCAAGGACCGAACCGGCGACGAGAACAACTGGCAGGAGCTGCGCAAGCCGCTGCCGTTCCAGCGCTGCGCGACACCGGAGGAGATTGGCGCGATGGCGGCGTTTCTTGCGTCCCCACTCTCCGGCTACACCTCGGGCTCGGTTGTAACCATCGATGCTGGGCTCTCCGCGCGCGCCACGGCATTTTGAGAGAGGAACAGCAATGCCGCATCTGACCACCGACGACGGCGTGAAGCTCTATTACGAGGAGACCGGCAAGGGAATTCCGGTCGTCTTCATCCACGAGTTCGCCGGCGATGTTCGCTCCTGGGAGAGCCAAGTGCGCCATTTCGGGCGCTACTATCGTTGCATCGCCTTCAATGCGCGTGGCTATCCGCCATCCGACGTGCCAAAGGACGGTGCGAAATACTCGCAGGAGCGTGCGCGCGACGACATCCGCGCGGTGCTCGATGCGCTGGAGATCGACAAGGCGCACATCGTCGGCCTCTCGATGGGCGGCTTTGCGGCGCTGCATTTCGGCTTCACTTATCCGGATCGCGCGCTATCGCTGGTGATCGCCGGCTGCGGCTACGGAGCGGAGCCGGACAAGCGCGCGCAATTCGCCGCCGAAGCCGAAGCCTCCGCGAAGCGCTTCGAGGAACAAACGATGGCGAAGGCTGCGGAGGCCTACGCGCTCGGACCGACGCGCGTGCAGCATCAGAATCGCGATCCGCGCGGCTGGCGAGAATTCGCCGACCAGCTCAAGGAGCACTCGACCGAGGGCGCGGCGCTGACCATGCGCGGCGTGCAGGCCAAGCGTCCCTCTTTGTTCGAACTGGTCGAAAAGATGAAGCTGATCACCGCGCCGACCTTGATCATGACCGGCGACGAGGACTGGCCCTGCATCGAGCCCGGCGTGCTCATGAAAAAGAACATCGCGACCGCGGGTTTGGTCGTGATGCCGAACGCCGGCCATAACATAAACCTCGAGGATCCGGCGGCGTTCAATGCGCATTTGGCCGAGTTGTTTGCCGCGGCTAACGCCGGCACCTGGCCCGTGCGCGATCCGCGCGCAATGGTAAACGCGATTTTGGGACGATAAAGCTCAGGTCGCGTTGTAGCCGCCGTCGACCAGCAGATCGGCCCCGGTCATGAAGCGCGACGCATCGCTCGCGAGAAACACGGCTGCGGTGGCGATCTCGTCCGGCTGGCCGAGGCGGCCGAGCAGATGTTTCGGCCCGGACACGCGCCGCGCGGTCTCCATGTCGCCGAAGCGCTTGAGCAGCCGGTCGGTCTCGACCGCACCGGGCGAGAGCGTGTTCACGCGGATGTTCTGCGCCGCGTGGTCGGTGGCCATCGCCCGCGCGAGCTGGATCAGCGCGCCCTTGCTGGTGCAATAGGCTGCGCGCCGCGGAGCGGCCACGCTCCCCATCTGCGAGGCGATATGAATGATGCTGCCGCCGCCGGCCGTAATCATCGCCGGCAAAAAGGCACGGCTGGCCAGAAATGCGCCGCCGACGTTCACCGCCATCACGCGATTCCAGTCGGCGAGGGAATATTCCAGCACCGAGCCGTTCGGATCGTGGCCTGCGGCGCCATTGACCAGCACATGGATGGCCGGAAATGCGGCCAGCACTTTCGCGGCCGCCGCTTCCACATCGCTCTCGATGCCGACGTCGCAGGCAGCCGCAATCGCCTGACCGCCGCGCTTGGTGATTTCGCGCGCCGTCGCGTCCGCTGCTTTCCCGTCGAGATCGATGCACGCGACCTGCGCGCCGGCATTGGCGAAGGCGAGGGCAATGGCCCGCCCGATTCCGGCTCCGGCGCCCGTCACCACTGCGTTCTTGCCTTTGAGCGAAAATGGATTGCTCGTCATCGGATCGCCTCCCGCGTTGCCGCGCGTCCCAGATAGGCTTCGCGCACGCGCTCATCTTTCGCGAGCTCCGCGCAGGGCCCGCTCACAATGATGCTGCCGGTCTGCAGCACATATCCGCGGCTGGCGGTCTCGAACGCGTAACGGGCATTCTGCTCGACCAGCAGCACGCTCGTCCCCGTCTCGTGGATGCTGCGGATGGTGCGGAAGATGTCGCGGACCACCAGCGGCGCGAGCCCGAGCGACGGTTCGTCGAGGCAGAGAAGCTTTGGCTCCGACATCATGGCGCGGCCGAGGGCCAGCATCTGCTGTTCGCCGCCGGAGAGCGTGCCGGCGTTTTGGCTCGCCCGTTCGCGCAGCCGCGGAAACATCTCGAACACGCCGTCGATCATGCGCCGGACTTTGGCGGCGTCGTTGCGGCTCTTGAAGCCGCCAAGCTCGAGGTTCTCGCGCACGGTGAGAAACGGGAACACGCGCCGCCCCTCCGGTACCAGCGCGATGCCTCGCATGGTGCGCTCGTGCGATGGCAGCGCGGTCACATCCTGACCACCGAACATGATCGAGCCCGCGCGGGGGCGGAGCTGCCCGGCGATCGCGCGCAAGGTGGTCGACTTGCCGGCACCGTTCGCGCCGATCAGAGCGACGACCTCTCCCTCGTTGATTTCAAGGGACAAGCCGCGACACACCGCGGCCTCGCCATAGGCGAGTTCGAGGTTCTCGGCCTTGAGGAGGGCACTCACATCAGCTCTCCGCCGAGATAGGCTGCAACGACGGCTTCGTTCTTCTGCACCTCGCCTGGCGGGCCTTCGAACAGGCGCTGGCCGTAGTCCATCACCAGAACGCGGTCGGCGACGTTCATCACCAGTTCCATGTTGTGCTCGACCAGCACGACCGTGACGCCGCGGTCGCGGGTGATGCGGATACGATCGAGCAGCATGTCCACTTCGGCGGCATTCAATCCCGCGGCCGGCTCGTCGACGAGCAGGAGCTTCGGCCTGGTCGCAAGCGCGCGGGCGAACTCCAGCATGCGCTGCTCGCCATAGGAGAGCGAGCCAGCGAGTTCGTCGCGCTTTGCGCCGAGTCCCATGAAGGACAACAGGTCCAATGCATCGGCACGGCAGTGCTCCCGATCGCGCTGGAACGCTGCTGCGTGCACCAGGTATTGCCAGCCCGGGACGTCATGGTGGATGTGAAATCCAGCGACCACGTTCTCCAGTACGGAGAGCTGCTTGAACAACCTGATCTTCTGGAAGGTGCGCGCGATGCCAAGCCGCACCCGGCGATGGGCAGCCAACCCGGCAAGGCCGGCGCCGCTGAACGTCAGCGTGCCGCTATCCGGCTGATACACGCCGCTGATCAGGTTGAGCATGGTGGATTTGCCGGCGCCGTTCGGTCCGATGATGGCGAAGACCGCACCCGCGTCGATGTCGAACGATACGTCGCGCACGGCGCGCACGCCGCCGAAGCTCTTGTGCAGGCCTTTGGCGCTGAGCAGGGCGGTCATCGCGCGGAAACAGGCGCGCCGGTCAGCTTTGCGCGGACTAGTCGCCACGCCTGCGCAAGCCCGCCAGGCAGGAACAGCACGACAAGCGTGAGTGCGAGCCCGTAGACGACAAGGCGCAGGTCGCCGATGCCGCGCAAGAGCTCCGGCAGCAGCGTGAGCAGGATCGCGCCGAACACCGGACCGATCAGCGTGCCCATGCCACCGACGATGACCATGGCAAGGATGCTAAAGGATTCGGTGATGAAGAACGCGTCCGGCACCAGCGTTCCGACGAACGGCGCATAGAAGCAGCCCGCCGCGCCGCCGACCGCAGCCCCGATTCCGAACGCAAACACCTTCCAGGCCGCCGCGTTGATGCCGAGCGACGCCGCCGAGATCTCGTCCTCGCGGATCGCGGTCAAGGTCTCGCCGATGGGCGAGCGCACCAGCTGATCGAGCAGGACATAAACGAGCAGCGCGAATCCGGCGATGAGATAGAACAGCGCGACCGGATCGCGGAAACTGATCTCGGGCAGTCCGGGAATTGCGATGGGGGGCGGCGGCGGGATTGCGTAGATGCCGAGCGGCCCCTGCGTCAGGCTGATCCAGTTGAGCAGGACCTGGTGGACGATGACGGCAAAACCGAGCGATGCGATGGCGAGGTAATGTCCGCGCAGGCGGACCGCGAACAGCGCGAGGAAGACGCCCGATAATCCCGCGAACGCGACGCCAGCGGCAAAAGCACCCCAGAAAGGGATCCCGAGCCTGGTGATGAGCAAGGTCGAGACGTAGGCGCCCAGCCCGTAAAAGGCGGATTGCCCAAGATTGAGCTGCCCCGCGTAGCCGAGGATGAAATCGAGGCCGAGCGCGAGCAGCACGTTGATCGCGCAGACCGTGAGGTTCGTGTGCCAGTAGTTTCCCGTTAGGACGTAGGGCAGAACCGCGATGGCCAGCGCCGCAGCAAGGAACGCCCAACGCCGCCGCGAGCCGCGATACTCCGCCACAACGGCCGCGTCAGACATTTTCTTCCCGCCTTTCGGAGATGAGCCCGGTTGGCCGGAAGGCGAGCATCAGAAGGAGAAGTGCGAAGACGACGATGTCGATCAGGCCGGGATCGAAGTATTGCGTGGTGAAGCTCTCGATCAGCCCGACCAGCAGGCCAGCGAGGATCGTGCCCTCGACGTTGCCGAACCCACCGATGATGACGATCGCAAAGGCCTTCACGATCACGGTGGTGCCGGCGAACGGAGTCAGCACCAGCACCGGCGCGAGCATCGCGCCCGCCATGCCGGCGAGCGCCGAGGAGAGCACGATGGTGAGCATAATGAGATAGCTGGGGTTGATGCCCATCAGCCCGGCGGTCTCGCGATCCTGCGCGACCGCGCGCAGCGCCTTGCCCAGAAAGGTAAATTTCATGAACGCGTAGAGCAGCGCGATGGTCAGGGTCGACACCGCGATGATGATCAGGCTCTGCGCGGTGAAAAACGTGCCGGCGACGCGAAACACGCGTTGGCTATACGGCGTCTCGAATGCGTAGGGGATCGGTCCGAACCATGCAAGCATCCCGTTCTGCATGATGGTGGAGACGCCGATCGTCGCGATTAGCGGCAACAGCTCGCTGCCCTTGTGCCGGAGCGGCGCGAAGATCGTCAGGTTGATCGCCCATCCGAGCAGCGCGCCGACCGCGAGCGCGACCGCAATGCTGGCGAGATAGTTGCCGCCGAGGAGATGCATGAAGAAATAGGCGGCGAACGCGCCAAACGTCACGAAATCCGCATGCGCAAAATTGATCTGGACCAGCACGCCGTAGATCAGCGTGAGGCCCAGAGCCACCAGCACATACAGGCTTCCGAGTACGATGCCGTTGATCGCCTGCTGCGCGACGATCGTCGCAGTCACGCGCTCAGTTCCACTTCAGTGCGTTCCAGGAAAGATCCGGCTTCGTCTCCATGTAGTGGATGGTGTCCATCTTGATATTTTGATTGTGGCTGTCGAACTCGACGCTGCCGGTCACGCCGACGAAGGTCTTGGTCTGCGCCAGCGTGTCGCGGATCGATTGCGCATCTTTGCCCCCGCGCTTCACCACGTCGGCGATCAGCATGATTTGGTCGTAGGCGTGCGCGTTGAGATGCGTCGGATCGGCATTGAACTTCGCCTTGAAGTTTTTGACGAAGTTCTTGACCATCTCGCGCTGGTCGGTCGGATCGAACTGAACGATGCGCACATAGCCTTCGGCCGCCTTGCCGGCTTTCTGCTCGAAGCCGAACGGCAGCCATATGGTGCCGAGCTGGATCGCGCTGCCGCCGCCGCCTTTGACGACGCCGGCTTGCGCCAGCGCCTGCGTGATCTTCAGGCCCTGGCCTTCCAGTGTATAGGTCGGGATCACGTCGGCCTTGCCGGCGCCGGCGACGCGCGTCGCGATCGATGTAAAGTCGTTCACGTCGCGGCCGAAGCCGATATCCGCGATGACCTTGCCGCCGAGCTTCTCGAACGTGTCCTTGAAGACCTTCGCATTGCCGATGCCGGCATTGGTGTTCTCGTAAAGCAGGACCGCCGTGCGCGCGTTCAGCTTGTTGTAGGCCTGGGTCGCGATGTCGACGCCCTGCATCACTTCGTTCGGCATGATGCGGAAGGTGTAGGGATTGCCCGGGTCGGTGATCTTGATCGAGGACGAGCCGGCATTGATCAGGGGCGTTTTCGCCTGCTCGACGATCGGCATGATCGCGAGCGTCGCGTCGGAGCATTCCTCGCCGAGGATCACGTCGGGCTTGTAGTTGTCGAGGAGGCGCTTCGCGGCCTGCGAAGCGGGCAGGGGAGAGCAAGCGGAATCCTCGTACTGGATCGCAAGCTTGTAGCCATTTACGCCGGCTTTGTTCACCTCTTCGAGCGCGAGCTCGATGCCTTGCTTGTCCTGCGCGCCAAAATAGGAGCCTGGACCGGACATCGGGAACAGCCCGCCAATCTTGATCGTCTTGTCCTGGGCTTGTGCGCTTCCCGCGCCGAAGATCGTGGCCCCCGCCAATGCGAGCACCGCCAGCAAGCTACGCCTGTTCATCGGACCCCTCCCGTGCTGATCACGGGTTAAGCCTATCAACGAATCTTCCAGGTCCACAATCGCGCCGGGACGGGGCTCCCTTGGATGGCCGAGCACACGAGGTCGCAGGCGGCATGGCACGGCAATGCGGTTTGCC
>Ga0310810_10012393_pt1 | contig 10016 bp, 7 predicted proteins | sample NCmetagenome_FD_207641 | JGI IMG/M metagenome (GOLD analysis project Ga0310810, IMG submission 207641) | Soil microbial communities from experimental microcosm in Duke University, North Carolina, United States - NC | ecosystem: Engineered > Artificial ecosystem > Soil microcosm > Unclassified ...
CGTTCCGGCGTCCGTCCGTTACGCGACTTTCTTGATCGCTCTCGTGCCCATCGCGGGATACAGCCTGTTTCCATTCCTCGCGCGGTGGCTCGAGAAAGTTCCGCATTCGCTGGGGAAAAAGCTGAGCGACCTGGGCAATGCCTATTGGAAGCGCCCGGGCGTCTTGGCCGCGAGCATCGCGATTTCGATCGCCTTTCATCTGATCCAGATATGGATTCAGATCCTCATCGCCGACGCGCTCGCCTTCGAGCTTCCCTGGAGCTACGCATTCGTCTTTTTTCCTCTCGTCGATATCGTCGCCATGCTGCCCGTCAGCATCAGCGGGATCGGCCTTCGCGAAGGCAGTTATCTTTTCTTTTTAGGGAAGCTCGGGGTCGCAGCGGATAAGGCCATCGCCTGCGGCATTGTCTGGCTCGCGGTCGTGATCGCCAGCGGACTGCTCGGCGGTCTCGTCTTTGTGCTTCGCGGCTGGCGTGTTCAGTCGGAATCGGTCTGATCGATTTCGGGCGTCAGCCGCGCCTTTTCACTTGCGCAAAGTTCCGGTTGCGACACCGCTCCCGTCACAAGGACCGCACCGCGGTGTGGCGCTTCGGCGATGACTTTGAGCCCGGCGCGCGACGCGTCGTCGGCGCGCGCCAAGAAGTAGTCCGTCGGCGTGCCGCAGGAGAGCGGCAGCCTAGGAATCGTTCGCTGCAGGCGGTAGGCAAGCACCATACGGGTTGGATTGCTGAGCTGCGGCACGGCGGAGAGACGGCTGCCCGTCGGAACGGCCGCCTCGACCTCGCGGACGAAATGCAGCATGCCGCGATACGACGTCTGACGCTTCCATACCGATGGATTGGGAAGGATCAGAACGAGGTCGATGACGGCGATTGTGAGCGCGATGCGCTGCGGCGTTGCCGTTAGGTAAGCCTTGACGGCGGCGATCCGGGACGTCGCTCGGCTCTGAGGCGTGCGCGTCATCGATGCCAGGCCGCGCGCGGCAAGCAGCGCGATCGCGGGATACGCCGGCAGAAGATAAACCGCGCGTTTGATCGTCGAGACGAAGACGATAACGAAGATCGCCATCCACCACGCATGAAGCAGCCTTCCCGTCGAATCCTCGCGCGCCCCGCGCAGTCGACGGATCAAGCTCCAAACGAGCGCCAGGTTCCAGGGAAAGACCCGCGTCGCCAGCCAGGCAAAGGCCGCGAGGCGGCCGTGGCGGTTCGAAAAACCATGGGCGCCGAGAACTTGATCGAAATTTTCGCGCAAGAGCTGCACGGCAAAAAACCGGCTCCCACCTAACTGGTACGCCGCGAAATACCAACCTATATCGATCGCAAGAACGACGGCGATCCAGCGCCAGGACCACAGTTCGCGAATGCGGCTCAGGCGCTTGTCGGCGACTATGAAGCCTAGAATGGCGAGCGCCGGGAACGCGATTCCGGCGGGGCCTTTGGCCAAAACCGCGAAGGCCACAGCGAGGTAGCAGATTGCGCGGCTGGATTCGCGGCCGGTGTGCTGCCAAAAAAAGAACGCGGTAATCGAAGCCGTGACGCACGCAGCAAACACCATGTCGACGCGCGCCTCGGTTCCTGCGACCCAGAATTCGTACATGCCGAGCAACGCGCCGACGGCGAGCCAGGCGGTGCGGCGTCCGCCGATCGCTTTGCCCATGGCGAAAGTCATCGTGGCCATCGCTCCCGCCGCCAATGCGGACGGCATGCGCACCGTCCAATCCGATAGACCGAAGGCGAGAGCCAGCAGCGCCGAGATCCAATGGAAAAGAGGCGGCTTGGACGGTACCCCCCCGTTGGGCTGCGGCAGGAGCCAATGATGGTGACGCACGATGTCTTGAATGACGAGTCCCTCGCGTGCCTCGCCGTGGTTCCAGATCGGGGGCAGCAGATAAGTCCAGGCGGCGAGCCCTAGAAAAATCGCGACTAGCAAGAGGCGATCGGTCGTTGTGCTGCGTTCATCGACGCCGAGCGGTTTTTCCGGCGTTAGGCCGCCGGCCGTGTTTTGCGTTGGCATGCCTTTAACGATTTGTGACTAAAACGACATTGGCGACCTGGAGCAGCACTTTGGCGCCGTGCAGATCTAAGAGACGTTTTTCTTTAACGAAGACAAAAAGTTTTCGGGTCGTCCATTCTCGCTCAAACTCATCCGCGGTCAATAGCGCCCTGCCATATCCGGAAGCGGTGGCGGGCCTTTTGTCCGAAAGGTAAAAACTCCCCATAATTTCGCTGTCGTCCTCATCCGCGACGGTCCATATCGGCGCGCGAATGCGGAGATAAAACGGCAGACTCGGAAAATAGCTCTCGTAAAGCACGAGCGGAACGCTCGCAGGCTGTGCCCGCAGCAGCGCGGCCGATCGAAGGGCGAACTCTTTGTACGAGCGGGTGAGAGAAATCGGCTCGATGAAGCGGTGAGCGAAAAAAAATGTCAAGATGAAAGCAACGCAACTGAGGAGGAACAGGGTCCGGCGCGGCGCGGCGAATGCGCTCCAGGCGCCGCACAGAAGGCTGGCCGAGGCGAGCAGGGCGAGCGATGCGATTTCGATATTCGACCGTTCACCGAAAGTTTCGCGAATTTGGACCGGCAGCAAGCGGGGAAGCGTAAAGCCTAAGGCGAGATATAGCAACGATAAGCTCAAAATCAGCCATCCAACGGCGAGCAGCCGCAGTCCTCGGTCATCGAGCGCATCCGCCAGCGTCTTGCCGGCGAGGATGGCGAGGGCAGGATAGATCGGCAAGAGATACTCCGACATTTTCGAGCTCGAGAAGCTGAAGAATGCAAACGGCACAACGGCCCATAGAACCGCGTACAGCGAGGGTCCATCAAAGTTTTTTTTCAGTCGAGAGCCGATCGAGGGGACGAGAAACGTCCAAGGCAGAAAGCCGACGGTCACGACAAGGAAGAAATAATACCAAGGCTTCGTCCTATGGAACTGCGCCGTTAGATACCGTGCAAAATGCTCTTGGCCGAGGAAATAAGCGAGGTATCCAGGGTGGCGAAGCTCCGCCGCGACATACCAAGGCGCGACGATGAGAATAAAGATGAAAACTCCCCGGCCCAACTCCATTTCGGCTACCAACGACCATTTTCTCCGCGCCGCGATGTACGCGGCGATGACGATTCCCGGCAAGACGAAACCGATCGGCCCCTTGACCAGAGTCGCGCCCGCCGCCGCTGCATACATGAGGAGATAATATCGGCGTTTTTGCGCGCGATCTTCGGCGCTGCCCGCGCGGTAGTATGCGATGAGCGTCGCCGTGATAAAAAAACTCAGCGTCATATCGAGAATGACGATGCGGGAGAACGCGTTGAATTGAATACAGGTGAGAAGAACGAGGCCGCTCCACAACGCCGCATGTTCGCCGTGGATGCGGCGGACAAAACAATACGTCAAAAGGAGGACTCCGGCGGCCGCTAAGGCCGACGGAAGGCGCGCCGACGCCTCGGAAACGCCGAAAAGTTTATAGCTAATCGCCGTTGCGGCATAGAAAAGCATCGGCTTTTCGAGCCGGGGCAGAAAATTGTAATAGGGAATGACCCAATCGCCGGTTTCGAGAATTTCACGGCCGATCTCGGCGTTGCGCCCCTCGTCGGGGTCGAACAGGGCGGCGCCGCCGAGGTCGTGAAACAAGATAAAAACGGATACGAGCGCAAGGATCGCGGCGGCGACACGCATATCATTGAGCCGCGCTGTCATTTTCGGAGCGCGCTCGGCGGCTTCGGAGCGGCTCACGGCTCCGCGCCTTCTTCCGTCGGCTCGATGATGTCGGGCAGCCGCAGGTCGGCTTGGGCGTCGACGGAGACGAGAACCAGCCGCTGGCCGCCGTCCCAAGCCGATGTCGCGCTGGCGTCGATTTCCGTCAAGCCTCTTCGCCCCCGCAGCGGATCCCATTCGCCTTCCGACAAAAGGAGATAATAAGGGGGCCGCGAAGGCCTCTGGAGGGGTTGAAACGACGGCAGATAAGCGCGCGCGTAGAATGACGCCGCCTTGCCGCCGGATTTGTAAAAGACGATCGGCGTATCGGCCGGCGTTTTTTCTCTCACGCGCGCCATGAACGACCGGAAGCTGTAATTCGCTGCGAATGCGGGATGGAACGTGTTCTGAATGGCGCTGAGCGAGATCATGAGGACGATCGCGAGGCTCAACATAACCCCGCTCCAGGCGTGCCGCCGGGCTTCGCCAAAGAGAAAGACGGCGCCTGCAAGCGATGCCAGTGCGCATAAAGACAGGATGAGTCGATAGTGATTCAGCATGCCGCCGACGAGGGCGAGATTTTCTCGGCTCTTCGGTCGCATGAAGGATCGCGCCGCGGCGACGACATCCAAACCGAACGCCTGCGCCAGGAGCGTGACGCCCCAGACGGCAAAGACCGCGGCGATGGCGAAGGCCGCCGCCTTCGCCCAGCCGATTTCCGCTGCGCGACCGGCAGACAATTCGCTCCACCATGCGGCAAAAAGCAAGGCCACGGCTGGATAAAGCGGCAGGACATAAACAGACCGTTTGCCGAGCGCGAAGGAGAGAACGACGAAAACGGCGCCGAACCAGGCGAGCGGATAGAGCAGCTCTTTTTCCGCGAGCCTACGGCGTTGCCGAAATAAAAAGATCGCCAGCGCGGGAAAAAAAAGACTCCACGGCGCCATTCCGGCGATGAGCGCGGGGACGTAGTAAAAAATGTTGTGATTATGGCCGGCTCCGCCGAGCGGAGTGCCGATAATCTCGTGTGCGATCTGACGCAGGAAAAATTTTTCACCGCCTCGAAGCCAAGCCAACGCGTACCAGCTCCCCGCGACGGCGATGCCGAACGGAATCGAGATGGGCAGATACAGGCGTTTGATGAAGCCGAAGTCGCGCCTGAACCCTAGGAATAAGAGCGCGGCGATGCCTGGAAGCGCCGCTCCGACAGGGCCTTTGGCGAGCGTCGCGAGACCGGCGAAGAACGCGAGCAGCAGGCTAGGCGCGACGCCGCCGCCGGATTTGTAGAGAAAGTAAAAGTACAGAAACGTGCAGAGCATGAAGAAGGTGAGCGTCATATCGACGCGGGCGCTCACCGCCGCGCGCCACCATTCGGGGCTGGTCGCCAGGACAGCGGCCGCAACGAGGCCCGCGCCCACTCCCCAGAGGCGGGCGCCCGCAAAATAGACGAGCAGAACGCCGAGGGAAGCGAGCAAGGCCGAGGGAAAGCGGACGGTGAACTCGTTGAAGGTCCCCGAAGCGACCGAAACGACCGCCGCGATCCAGTGAAACAGCGGCGGCTTAGAGGGAATATCGACGCCGCCGCGGAGCGGAAGAATCCAATCGCCGTTGTGCCAGATTTCCCAGACGACGAGCCCTTCGCGCGGCTCGCCCTTTTCGTAAAACGGCACTTTCCATAAACCCCAAATGTAAATGAGAGCGCAGAGCGCGAGAACGAGCGCGGCGCCGCCGAGGACGGACAAGGCTAGGAATGGCGTCGTTTCGCGGCGTGCCGGACTTCCGGCGTCTGGCTTCAACTCGGGATACGCGCTCATGGGTCGACGCGGCAGCGAAATTGAGGAGAGCCAGACAGTCGAGTCGGAGTTCTCAAGGCTCGATCGGGATTTTTTTTCCGGTCGACCGCAGCGATCGGTCCGCCGCTTCGAGCACCGCGAGAACTCTGAGCGAGAACTCGCCGTCCGAGAGCGGCGCGCGTCGATCGCGGATGGCGCCGAGAAAATCCGCCACCGCGGCCGCCAGCGGCTCTTCGGTCGCGATGCCTTCGAGGTTGTGTTCGGCGATCATTTTCGAAGGAATCGTGTTGGCGTCCGCGCTCGCTCCGCCTCCGACCGCGGCGCCGGTCGCGTATTCGTAAAGCGTGGCGGCGCGTTTGTCGAATTTGCCCTCATAGGCGAGCATTTTTTTGCTGCCGACGATCGTGAGCTTCGCAGTGTTCTCGGGAAAAAGCCAGTTGTGATAAATGAACGCCGAGGCGCCGTCGGTCATCTCGATCGTCGCCATATTGAGGTCCTCAACCTCGGGCTGTAGGTAGCGGTAGCCCTGCAGCGTGACGCTCTTGGGGCGGCCCTTGAGAAGATATAGCAGGATAGAGACGTCATGCGGCGCGGAATTCCACCAGACGTTGGAGTCGCGCTTGATGCGGCCGAGATTCAGCCGCTGCAGGAAGACATGGTAAATCTCTCCCATGTCGCCTTTCGTCGCAAGATCGTGCGCCATCCGAATCGCTCGGTCGTAGAGAAACGTATGATCGACGAAAAGGACGGCTCGGTTTGCGCGGGCGAGTTCGACGAGCTCCTTTCCCTCCTCATAGCGGAGCGCCAGCGGCTTTTCGATCCAGATGTGTTTTCCCGCCTGAAGGGCTTTTTTGCCGAGCGCGTAATGCGTCGCGGGCGGCGTGACGAGAATAACGGCATCGATGGTCGAATCGTTCAGCACATCGTCATATTTGGCCGTCGTCGGCGTGCCGGGAAACGCCTTTTCGATGTCCGCGCGCAGCCCGGCATCGAGGTCGCATACGGCTGCAACCGAAGAATCTTGAGCCGTGCGAAACTTCGGCAGAAGCTTTTTGCCCCAATACCCCGCGCCGACGAGCGCCACGTTAATGGTCATTTGAGTTAACGATACTCCTTAATGCGAAAAGGCGGCCGCGCCTGCGCCTCGATGAAGCGCTCGAGACTGCGGCTGTTCGAATAGGCGAAAAGCGCGACGACAAAGGCGGCCGCGGCGGTGATTTTCCAGCCGAGAATCAAAAAAAAAGCGCCAGCTGTGACGGCGAGCCACTGCAGCTTCTCGAACGGGCCGAGCCAGCGCCGTGCGCCGCTCACCGCGAAGCGGAGCACGCAGAGGTCGCGCGCGACCTCAAAGACGCGGCCGAGCCCGTAGTGAGAGGTTCCCGCCTTTCGCTCGCGATCGATAATCTCGACTTCCGAGAACTCCGCAGCTTTGACGCCGAAGACGACCGGCGAAAAGCGGTTTAAAAAACCTTTCGGCACATACTTGCCGGCGATCGCCTCACGCCTATACGCCTTCAAACCGCAGCCGCAGTCGTGCACCGGAACGCCGCTCACCATCCGGATCAGTGCGTTCGCCACGAGCGACGGAAGCCGGCGGTCCCAAAAGCTGCCGACCCGATTTCTGCGCCAGCCCGATACGACCCGGTAACCCTGGGACAAGCGCTCGAGCATCGCCGGGATATAGGACGGATCGTTCTGGTAATCCCCGTCGATCGTGACAATGATTTCACCTGCGGCCTTGGAGATGCCGGCGAACAGCGCCCAGTTTTCTCCCACGTTCGACTCGAGGTCGAGGTAATGGAATCTCGGATCGGAATGCCCGATCTCTTTCATGATGGCGAGCGTCGCATCGGTGCTGCAGTCGTTCACGAAAATAGTCTCGTATGGCCCTAGCGGGGTCAGCGCATCGCGGATCGCTTCGTAAAGCGCGCGCGCGTTTCCCTCCTCATTGTGCATCGGCGCGACGACGGACAGCGGAAGTTTCTCCACGGAAAGGCTTCAGTCCCGCGAGAAATATTCCCGCACGGCCGCGATAATGTAGTCGACTTCGTCGTCGCGCAGCTCGGCGAAAACCGGCAGCGCGACATTTTCGCGCGCGTATCGCTCGGCTTCGGGCAGCGAATACTCGGGCAGTTTCTTCGCGATCCAAGATTCGTGATGATGCAGGCACAGCGGATAATAGATTCCGTTGCCGATGCCTTTGCCGTCGAGGAACTTCTTGAGTCCGTCGCGCTCCTTGGTTTCGAGGACGTATTGATGGTAAACACTCGCCCGATCCGCGAAGAGCGGCGGGGTTCGGAGCGGAAGATTCCGAAACGCGTCGTTGTACTGCGCTGCGATTTCGCTGCGCCTCGCGTTATCCCGATCGAGCGTCGGCAGCTTAAGCCTCAAGGCGGCCGCCTGGAGCTCATCGAGACGGCTGTTCCAGCCGTAGATTTTATGGTTGTATTTTTCCGCCTGGCCGTGGACGCGAAGGAGCCGCACGGCGTCCGCGAGGCGATCGTCGTTCGTCAGCACGATGCCGCCGTCGCCGTAGCAGGCGAGATTCTTCACGGGTCCGAGGCTCATCGGGGTGATCTTTCCCAATCCCGCGGCGCGTCTGCCCTTGTACATCGCCCCCTGCGCCTGCGAGGCGTCTTCGACGACGGGCACATTGTTTTTCGCGGCGATTTTTAGAATCGGATCCATATCACACGGCAGTCCCAGCATATGGACGGCGATGATCGCGCGCGTCTTGGGGGTGATCGCCGCTTCGAGCGACTTCAAATCGGGTCCGTAATCGCCTTTGGCCTTTTCGATCAACACCGGCACCCCGCCGACACCGAGAATCGGCTCGATGACGGGCGCCGGAGCATGCGTCGGCAGAATTACTTCGTCGCCGTGCGATATTCCGAGCGCGCTCAACGACAGATAGATCGCATCGGTGCCCGAGGCCACACCGACCGCGTGCTTGACGCCGAGAAAGCCGCCGAACTCTCGTTCGAATTCCGCGAGGTTGGGGCCGTTGAGGAGCCGCATGGAGGCGAGCGCCTCGTCCCAGCGCGCGCGCAGCTCTTTTTCGATGGAGCGGTATTTTCGCGTCAGATCGAGCAGCGGGATTTTCATCGAATCGACTGATTTCTCAAAACGGACTTGCTGGCGGAACGCACGCTGAAGTAATAGCCACTACTACCTGAAATCGGCGCAAATGACAAATGTTCGGCTTGCGCGGAGAGAGAAAAATGAATAGAGCAGTGAAGAGGCCGTCGAAAGGAGACTCGCATGAAGCTCGAAAATAAGGTCGCAATCGTCACCGGCGCGGGCCGGAATATCGGCGAGGAGGTCGCCAAATGGTTCGCGCGCGAAGGGGCGCGCGTCGCGGTGATCGATTTAGACCGCGGCAGGGGAGAAAAAGTGGCCGCGGAGATCAACGCAACGCATAGAGACCATGCGACCGCGCTGGTTTGCGACGTATCGTCGTCGGCCGATGTCGAGAAGATGGTGCGCAGCGTCGTCGAGAAATGGGGCGGCGTCGATATCCTGGTCAACAATGCCGCCTGGACGGATCGAAAAAACATTTTGGATCTGACTGAAGAGGAATGGGACAAGGTCATGGCGGTCTCGCTGAAAAGCGTTTTTCTCTGCGTCAAGCACGCCGCGCGCGCAATGATCGACGGCAAGCGCAAGGGGCGTATCGTTAATCTCGCCTCGACCTCCGGCTACGTGGGGCGCGCCGATGCCACGGCTTACACGGCCGCCAAAGCCGGCGTTCTCAACCTGACCCGCTCGCTCGCCGCGCAGCTGGCGCCGCACGGCATCCGGGTCAACTCGGTGACGCCGAACCGCATCGGCTCGCCTGTCGGCGAGGATGTCGTGCCGGAAAATCGGTATGTGAAGAATCTCGTCGGTCGGCGCGGGGTCCCTGCGGATATCGCGGCCGCTGTGCTCTTCTTATGTCAGGAGGAGTCCGACTTTATCACCGCCGCCGACCTCCTGGTCGATGGCGGCGCGCTGGCGACGATGCCCTGAGAGCGAGAGGTCGGCAGTGAGGAGCGAGTAGGTTCTCCGCGCGGCATTACTTGAACATCTCGCGAAATTTCTTGGTCCAAGCGTCGCGCTCCGCCCCTGACGGTACTCGCATCGGCACTAATTGATCGTCGTTGATCTCGCCTTTGAAGCGATCCTCCACATCTGGGTTGAGCACATCATCGCCTAAGTTCGCGATAATCTGCAGCGGCTCCGGGCTAAGAAAGAAATCGGTGAAAACGCGGCCGGCATTCGGATGCGGCGCCTTGCGGGAAACGGCGATGTAGCTCACTGACGCGAGATATTTCTCCATTTTGACGAAGTCGATCGGTCCGGCGAACTGGTATTTGTCTCTGATGTAGCCGATCGCCAGGGGGACTTCTCCCGATGTGAGCCTCGGGATTTCTTCGGCCGGGTCGCGGCTGAGACGCGGCCTCTGTTTCGCCCACCCCTGTACGACGGAAAGCCATTTGGATCCCAAAAGTTTTTCCAAGTTTAAAAGGAATTCGAGCGTCCCGCTATGA
>Ga0310810_10012394_pt1 | contig 10015 bp, 12 predicted proteins | sample NCmetagenome_FD_207641 | JGI IMG/M metagenome (GOLD analysis project Ga0310810, IMG submission 207641) | Soil microbial communities from experimental microcosm in Duke University, North Carolina, United States - NC | ecosystem: Engineered > Artificial ecosystem > Soil microcosm > Unclassified ...
CTTCCGTGGATGGATGTTAGCTGACCGAAGTGGGATTTGCGCGCCAGAGCGCATACCCCCACCAAACCGCATAGGCGCGATACGCGAGGTACGGGAGTAGTGCCAGTGCCGCCAGTGCGTCGAGAAATAACAACCAGACAAACAGGGGACCGTCAAGTAACGGGGCTGCGCTCCCTACGAGGAAGGCGAGGTGAAGATTCTTCGCTCGGAAGAAGAGCAGATTCCAGAGCGCATTTGAAAGCATCATCGTCACGACAAGAGCCAGCGCGCCGAACGCCTGGAGCGCCAGCAGGCGGTAGACGATGAATCCGAACGTGAGGTAGTAGCCGACGCCGATGGCGTACCAGACTCGCAACGGGGCCGAGTATTTTGGCGCGCGCAGCGCAGCGAAGAAGGCCTTGACGCCCGTTCCCGCACACAGTCCCTCGATTGCGGCGGCACCAACGCAAATACCGAGAGAGGTCAACGCGGAAGCCATATTTGCCAGCGCGCCCATCCTACCAGCCGCGCGGTTCTATCGGACTCGGATTCGATTAAGCCGTCTTTACGGTCGTGGCTCGAACTTCTGTACCGTCCACGTGTGATTACATCGGGGACAGCGCATCGAGAATGCCGCGTCCGACTCCGTGTCGATCTCCGCCACCGGCTCGTTGCATTCACGCACACACAAGGCGGGTGGATGTCGGCGTGAATCGTGACTCCAATGGCGCCCCGCTGGTGCATCGGCCGTCTCGGCTCTGAAGAGCCGTCCTGGGTCTTTGCGTTCTGGCGCCGCGTCAGGATTGCAGCGGAAGGAGAGACGATCGGGTACCCGCCGCCGCAGGGCGCGGGCGACGTTTGCCGAACGGGGCGGCCGATGATCACCGTCGCATTGCGGAATCACGATTCCAATTTAGTACTCGGGCGACGAAGCGCCAGCACGCTGGACTTGCGCAAAGACGCGGCGGGATTGCACGTCGAACTTCAGGCGGATGCCGCGATCTCCTACGTGGCGGATCTTGCCCGGAATATCCAGCGAGGAGACGCGCACGGCGGGAGTTTCGGGTTTCGCGTGGAAGACGACGTCTGGAGCCTGCGCGACGGACTCCCGTATCGCGAAATCATCGACATGCACGTCAAGGAAGTGTCGCTCGGCGTCACCTTTCCCGCCTATGGCGCGACGCGGCCGACCGTCGGCGCCGACATGCGACCACACCAAGCGTGATCGATTCGCTTAGCCGAACGGCAATTGCGAATCGCGATGAGCCGATAGAGCCAGATCCAAAGGTAAACAAACACGCGAACTCGAAAAGGAACACAAAGAATGGCAGAACGTCACATTGTGGGCCGAGACGGCTCAATCACGGTCCATTCCGATTCCTATGCCTCCTCGGAGCTTCGGACCGCCGACGCCGACAGAGGATCCGTCGAAGTGGCACCAGAAGGGTGTGCCGCAGGACGCCGTCTGTCGGCGGTACGGATGTTCACCGGAGGAGCTGTACGACTGGATTCAGCGCTACGGATTTCCGAAGCCGACGAAGGACGCGACGCGCATGTTTGTCGGTTCGTTCAGAACCTCAAGACACCGCGAGTGGGCCCTCGATCAGATCGAAGCGTGGGAAACAACGGTCATCGGCATCGCGAAGCGATTTCCGCGCAGGTAAAGCGCACCGTCGTTGCCGGCGGGGTGGTGCGCGGGTCGCGTCTTGCCCCCTTCAGGATGCACGTTTTTGAGGCCCCGCCGGCTTTTGGATCGGGAGGTCGGCTCCGAGTAACGCCCTCGAAGTCGGCGACGGGTGTGACGCAAACCCTCGCACTCCCTACGGGGGCCGGGCCGCGGTCGGACGTGTTCCGGCCGCCGCCTCTCGTTATCAGCGGTCTCTTGACAACTGAATAGCCTCGCAAGAGGCATGACAAAATCCACGGCGAGGGCGACTAAAGGTCGCTGAAGACGATCTCCTTGCGGCTGTAGTCGCGGAGTGATATGAGATGCGCTCACTTCTACGCAACAGCGCAAAGGGAGTTCGGGTACCGGCAGACGATCGGTTACCCGTCGCAATCGATTCGAGGTGCAGTAATGATTCGACGCATTCTCGTTTACGGAGCCTTGGTCGTGGGCGTCGCGTTGCCTGCCGGCGCAACTCCTCTGACGTGGAACCTTGATGTAACGTTCAACGATGGAACCACCGCAAGTGGCTCGTTCAATTTCGACGCAGACACCGGACTGTATTCTGCGGTGTCCATTTCCTTGAGCACCGGAGTGTCTTTCGATACGACGGAGGTGGAGGCAGGTTCTGTAGCGGGCGAATTGGACCTGATCGATGGCCTAGGTGCGGCGGACCTCACCGGAAATACGTTCGCTAGTTTCGTTTTCACGCCACCGTTAAGCGATCTCGGCGGGACCGTGATGGTCCCCTTCGGCGGTTATGGACCCTGCATCGATGGTGCTTGTCTAGTCGCTTCCTTAACAAGCTTTGTGCCGGGTAACAATCCTGGATCGGCATCCGCGACACCCGTACCAGAACCGACGACATTGCTTCTTTTCGGCGTCGGCGCCGGTTCTGTCGGTGTTCGCCGGTGGCGGAAGCTGCGCGGGGCTGCTGCGAGTGCGTAAGGGAACACGATCGCATTGAGCGGGTAGACGAGCCGCAATTCGGGGCGCTGAGAGGCGCCCCATTTGTCGGCTGATCGTCTCTGCGCGACCGAAACGGCGAGTCGGAGGACGATGTCTGAGCCGATCCGAAGACAACCGGTCTCGTCTGCCCGCACTGCAATCAGCCGGTTGCTGTGTTCGAGCAGGACACGGCGGAGTCGCTCACGATGCACTGTCCAAACTGCGATCACCGCTGGACCGCCGAGAAGCGCAACACGCATCCACCGGACGGCGGCCGCGTAATCCGATTGCTGCGGCGACGACACGCCCGTCAGTAGGCATCCGCAGCCCATCGCGGTCGCAGGCGCGACGCTGATCGTGGCGTCACGAAGGGGGATTCGTGAGGGGCGGTTTAAGCCGCGAAAAACTCAACCGTACGACATGACGGTGATCTAATATTTCGCACGGTGTTGAAATGCCTCCGCTGCGGAAAGGCGATGGAGGTCTCGTGGCGGGGAGACGGGCTGGCGTTGTACGTCTGCGCCCAGTGCGGTGAATCCCACATCGAGGTCGAGCCCATCATCCGGGACGTCAAGGTGTCAGCGGAACCCGAGGCAGATCCGGAGCCGGACGAAGAGCCCTGAATCCGCCGGCAAAATGATCGCGGCCGGCCACGACGATTACACCGTGATGGAGATCAGTGGGCACAGCTCGACACGGATGCTCGCGCGGTACACGCACCCGACCGAGCACCGAAAGGCCGACGCGCTCGCGACGTTAACGTGACGCTGGACGTCACACAACCGCGTCACAATCGCCAAACGACCGATCTGACGAGTTCGCGGAATTGCGCGAATTGTTAGAGAAAGTTGGTGGACGGCAGGAGGATCGAACTCCCGACCTCGGCGTTGCGAACGCCGCGCTCTCCCAGCTGAGCTAGCCGCCCACTATAGAGGAACCGCCCCGCCGTAACGCCTGGTGAGGCCACCGGACCGCGGAACGAACGATTAGTTTAACACGCCGTCACCGGAGGCGCTCGACGTCGACGGCGGCGTTTTCCTGTTCAGGCGCTCGAAATATCGGCGGCACCTGGATCGCGTTACGTACCCATGCGTCAGCGGCGATCGCAGGAAAGTGCCGTCACAGGGGGTAGAGATAGGCCGCGCTGTTCGTGACTTCGAACACCGCGCGACGGCGCGACTCGTGGTGAATGTCAGTCAGGAAGGGCAGCCTACGCGAGCACATCCAGATACTTCAGTGCTCCGCCCGTGTTGAACACGACGACGGTATCGGCGGGCTTGACGTCTCCGCGGGCCGCAAGGATTTTGAGCGCGTGCAGCGCCGCGCCGCCTTCGGGAGCCGCGCTGATGCCCTCCTTCGCGCCGAGCTCCCTCATGGCGGCAATCATGTCGGCGTCGGAGACCGCGAGCGCGGTGCCGCCGCTCTCGCGCACGGCTCGCAGGACCAGGAAGTCGCCGATGGCTTTCGGCACCCGGAGACCGTCCGCGACGGTCCGTGCGTTCGGAAACATCTCGGAGCGTTCGGCGCCCTGCTCGAACGCGCGGACGATCGGCGCACAAGTCTCGGCCTGGACGGACACCATCTTCGGCCGGCGCCCTCGCTCCATCCAGCCGATCGCCTCCATTTCCTCGAACGCCTTCCACATCCCGACCATGCCGGTGCCTCCGCCGGTCGGATAGATGATCCAGTCGGGGAATTTCCAGTCGAGCTGCTCGCCGAGCTCGTACGCCATCGTCTTCTTGCCTTCGATGCGGTACGGCTCCTTGAGTGTCGAGACGTCGTACCACCCGAGCGGTTTGCCCGTCTCCGCGGCGATCCGTCCGGCATCGGTGATGAGCCCCTCGACGAGGGTGACGTCCGCGCCGTACAGCTCGCACTCGCGGATGAACGGCACCTTCACGTCCTTCGGCATGAAGACCTTCGCCTCGATGCCGGCGGCGGCCGCGTAGGCGGCCATCGCGTTCGCTGCATTGCCGGCCGAGGGGACGGACAACGTCTTCACGCCGAGCAGCGACGCGCGTGTCACCGCTGCCGACAGACCACGCGCCTTGAACGAATTCGTCGGATTCAGCGATTCATCCTTGACGAAGACGCGCTGAAGACCGAGGTCTCGTCCGATGCGGCTGGCGTGGAAGAGGGGCGTCCACCCTTCTCCGAGCGTCAGCGGCTGCTCGCCGTCGAAGAGCGGCATGAGCTCGCGGTACCGCCACATGTTCGGCTCCCGCGCGGCGAGCGATTGACGCGTCCAGTTCTTCGCCCGCTCGAGATCGTATCGGGCGAGAAGGGGCGCGCCGCAGGTGCAGAGATGCTGTTCCTTCCGAGGGTCGTAAGGCGCAGCGCCGCAGGGCACGCTGCATTCGAGGTGACGGAAGAAGGACATTTCAGATTTCGGATTGCAGATTGCAGATTGATGTTTCAATTATGAATCGACAATCAGTTTGCAATCTGCAATCTGCAATCTGCAATCTGCCAATCTGCCAATCTGCAATCTCCAGTCTGCAATCTTCATTCGAGCGACTCACTTGCCAAGGAGCTCGGTGTCTTTCTTCTTCTGAATGTCGTCGATGAGGGCGACGTGCTGGTCGGTGACCTTCTGGATGTCCTCGAGGCCGCGGCGCTCGTCGTCCTCTGAAATCTTGTGTTCTTTCAGCAGCTTCTTCAGCTTGTCGTTGGCGTCGCGGCGGACCTGACGGACGCCGTTGCGGCCTTCCTCGGCGTACTTGTGAACGAGCTTGGACATCTCCCTGCGGCGCTCTTCGGTGAGCGCCGGCAGCGGGATGCGCACGACCTTGCCGTCGTTGGTCGGATTCAGTCCGAGATTCGCGCTTCGGATCGCTTTCTCGATCGCTCCCATCAGCGACGGATCGAATGGCTGCGCGACGATCATTGTCGGTTCCGGTACGGACAACGATGCGACCTGGTTGACCGGCATCATTGCGCCGTACGCCTCGACGTGGACGGCATCGAGGATGTTGACCGACGCGCGGCCGGTCCGGACACCGCCGAGTTCGCGGCGGACATGTTCGATCTGCGCATCCATCCGTTTCTTCACTTCCACCGTCAGTGATTTCAGATCCGAAGCATCCATAGCGTCCTCATTCCGCCGTCACGGTCGTTCCGACGGGGTCGCCCATGATCACGCGGCGCAGATTGCCCGTCGTCCGCAGGTTGAACACCACGATCGGCAGCTTGTTGTCCATGCAAAGGGAGATGGCGGTCGCGTCCATGACTTTCAGACCCTGTTCGAGCACTTTGAGGTACGAGATCGTCGAGTATTTGGTGGCGTCGGGGTGAATCATCGGGTCGGCCGTGTAGATGCCGTCGACCTTGGTCCCCTTCAGGATCACGTCCGCTTTCATCTCCATGGCGCGCAGCGCGGCAGCCGTGTCGGTAGTGAAGTATGGATTGCCGGTGCCGGCGGCGAACACGACGACGCGGCCTTTTTCGAGGTGGCGGACGGCCCGCCGGCGGATGAACGGTTCGGCGACGGCCCGCATTTCGATCGCCGTCGCCACGCGCGTGGGCACGCCGATGTGCTCGAGCGCGTCCTGCAGCGCCAGCGCGTTGATCACGGTGGCGAGCATGCCCATGTAGTCCGCGGTTGCGCGGTCCATTCCGCGTGCGCTCGCAGCCAGCCCGCGGAAGATGTTGCCGCCGCCGATGACGATCCCGGTCTGGACGCCGAGCTGCTGGATCTCGGCCACGTCTTTGGCGATCTGCGTCGCGACGGCGGGGTCGATGCCAAACGCCTGCTCGCCCATGAGAGCTTCGCCGGAGAGCTTCAGCAGGACCCGCTCGTAACGCGCCATACGCTGACGATTATATGCGTTCGATGAACGATGAACGATGAACGATGGTCGAAGAACGGTCCTCGATGGTCGATGAACGATGCTCGATGGTCGTCCATCGCCCATCGCCCATCGTTCATCGCTTCAGACGCCCTGTTCGCCCACCTTCATGCGAACGAACCGCGTGACGGTGATGTTCTCGCCAAGTTTGGCGATGGCCGCCTGAATGACCTGGGCGATCGTCTGCTTCGAGTCGCGGATCGACTCCTGCTCGAGCAGGCAGAACTGCTTGTAGAAGCTGTCCAACTTGCCCTCGACGATCTTGTCGACGACGTTGGCGGGCTTGTCCTTGACCTGCTCCTTGTAGATCTCCTTCTCGCGCGCGACGACGGCCGCCGGCACCTCCTCGCGGCGCACGTACGTCGGATTCGCGGCCGCGACGTGCATGGCGATCTCCTTGACGAGCAGCTGGAAGTCGTCGGTCCGCGCGACGAAGTCGGACTCGCAGTTGACCTCCACGAGCACGCCGATCTTGCCGCCCATGTGGATGTAGTGGCCGATGAGGCCCTCGGACGTCGACCGCCCCGCCTTCTTGGCGGCCTGCGCGAGCCCTCGCTTGCGCAGCAGCGTTGTCGCCTCCTCGATGTCTCCCTTCGCCTCGCTGAGCGCGGCCTTGCACTCCATCATGCCGGCTCCGGTCGTGTCGCGAAGCTGCTTGACGAGCGCTGCGGAAATGGTTGTCTCGGTCGCCATCACTGTCTCCTGTTTGATGCAGATGCCGAACGCCGAATGCGGCGTACAAGAAAAAACGCCGGCCAGATGATCCCGGCCGGCGTCACGATCGAAGCCGCGCTACACCGAAGCCGGGGACGTCGCTTGTTCGGAACGCGGAGCCGGGCGCGATGCGCGGCGGCGGTTCCGATCCTCGCCGCCTTCGCCGCCCTCGTCTGCCTGCGCCGATTCGCGCAGGCCGCGGCCGGAAATGACCGCGTCGGCGATCTTCGAGGCGAACAGGCGGATCGCGCGGAGCGCGTCGTCGTTGCCCGGGATCACGAAATCCACTTCGTCGGGGTCGCAGTTCGTGTCGACGACGCCGATGACCGGGATCTTCAGTTTCCGCGCCTCGTCGACGGCGATCTTCTCCTTGCGCGTATCGACGACGAAGATGGCGTCGGGCAGGCGCGACATGTGCCGGATGCCCTCGAGGTTCTTCTGGAGCTTCCGCTTCTCTTTCTCGAGCTGTGCGATTTCCTTCTTCGAGAGCGTCTCGTAACGGCCGTCGGTCTCCATCGCCTCGAGTTCGCGGAGGCGCGTCAGGCTGCGCTGAATCGTGCTGAAGTTGGTCAGGAGGCCGCCGAGCCACCGCTGGTTCACGAAGAACATGCCCGAACGCTGGGCTTCTTCCGCGATGGCATCCTGTGCCTGCCGCTTCGTGCCGACGAAGAGCACGGTGCGGCCATCCGACGCCAGGTTCGTGACGAAATCCTCCGCATCGCGGAAGAGCTTTGCCGTCTTCGCCAGGTCGATGATGTAGATGCCGTTCCGCTCGCCGAAGATGAAGGGCTTCATCTTCGGGTTCCAGCGCTTCGTCTGGTGCCCGAAATGGACGCCAGCCTCGAGCAAATCCTTCAACGCGATACCGCTCAAAGAGTCCTCCAAAAAGTTCCCGGCGCCTGCGGCCGGAAACTTCCGTTTACCGCTTACTGAACTGGAAGCGCTTGCGCGCACCCTTCTGTCCGTACTTCTTCCGCTCCTTGATGCGCGCGTCGCGCGTCAGGAAGCCCTCTTTCTTGAGCCTCGGCCGGAGCTCGAGGTTGTATTCCACCAGCGCGCGCGCGATCCCGAGCCGCAGCGCGCCCGCCTGACCCGCGATGCCGCCACCGGCGATCGTGGCCAGCACATCGAATTTATCGGCGGTTTCGGTGACGAGCAGCGGCTGCTTGATCTGTGTCCGCAACGCTTCGGTGGGGAAGGCCTGCTCGATCGGCTTGTGATTGATCGTGAGGGCTCCGCTGCCGGGTCTCAGGAATACGCGGGCGGTGGATGTCTTGCGACGGCCGGTCCCGTAATACTGGATTGCTGCTGCGACCACTTATGCGACCTCGCTCCTGCGTGAAATCTGCCGCGCTTTCGGCTGCTGCGCCTGGTGTGGATGATCGGCGCCGGCATACACCTTGAGTTTCCGCCACATCGCTTCGCCCATTTTCGTCTTGGGCAGCATGCCGCGGACCGCCTCCTCGACAATCCGCTCCGGCCGCCGGCCGCGGAGATCTTTCGCGCGCTCCTCGCGAACCCCTCCCTCGTAGCCCGAGTGGTACCGATAGAGCTTCTGCTCTTCCTTCTGTCCCGTCAGACGGACCTTGGCGGCATTCACGATGACCACGTGGTCGCCCGTGTCGATATACGGGGTATAGACGGCCTTGTGCTTGCCTTGCAGCAGGCGGGCGGCTTCGGTCGCAACCCGGCCCAGCACCTGGCCCTCCGCGTCTATGACGTGCCACTGCCGCTCCACACTGCCGGCAGCGGGAACAAACGAACGCATGAAATCCTCTCGAATAGCTATTGGTCCGACTGAGACGAAGGACGGCAAACCAAAAGGATACCGACGATTAGCGAGATTGTCAACGCTTCCCGGCAGTGCTCGATGCCGCGGCGTACTCCCTCGGATGGCTACCGGACGACAGATTCGTAATCCACGTACACTTTCGTTGACGTCCCGATCCGGCAGGATTGTGCTCGACCTGCCATATTTGCGTATTTCTTGCGAATTTGAAGGGAAATTCGACGTGGCACCTCACTTGCCGACCGCCTGTTGCCGATACAGACGAGAACACGGCTGGGCAGCGCGCCATTCCAGGCGCCGCGCCGGACCTGTTCCCGTGGCTTTCGCAGACAGGACAACACGGTGTTTCGCAAACCCAAAGCCCTCGTCGGTCTGGACATCGGCTCGAGCGCCGTCAAGGCGGTCGAGCTGAAGGCGTCGGGCAAAGGCTACAAGGTGACGGCGTTCGGCACCGAACCCGTGCCGCCGGACAGTATTGCGGACGGCGCCATCATCGACGCCTCCGCCGTCGCCGACTCGATCCGCCGCCTGTTCGAGTCCCGCAACATCAAGACCCGGGAGGTTGCGGCGTCGCTTTCCGGCAACGCCGTCATCGTCAAGAAGATTTCCGTGCCGGTCATGGCGGACGCCGAACTGGCCGAAGCGATTCAGTGGGAAGCGGAGCAGTACATCCCGTTTGACATCCAGGACGTCAATCTCGATTACCAGATTCTCGACCGCGGCGATCCGGCCGCCGGGCGCACGACGATGGATGTCCTGCTCGTCGCGGCCAAGAAAGAGAAGATCGCGGACTACACGGGCGTCATCGCGCAAGCGGGCCGCACGGCCGTCGTCGTGGATGTCGACGCGTTCGCACTGCAGAACGCGTACGAAGCCAACTACGGTTCCGATCCCCACGCCGTCGTCGTTCTGCTGAACGCCGGCGCCAGCGCGACCAACATCAACATCCTTCACGGCGTTCAGTCGGTGTTCACGCGCGACATCTCGATCGGCGGCAACGCCTACACCGAGGCGCTGCAGCGCGAGTTGAACCTGACATACGAAACGGCCGACGCGCTGAAGCGCGGACAG
>Ga0310810_10012396_pt1 | contig 10015 bp, 7 predicted proteins | sample NCmetagenome_FD_207641 | JGI IMG/M metagenome (GOLD analysis project Ga0310810, IMG submission 207641) | Soil microbial communities from experimental microcosm in Duke University, North Carolina, United States - NC | ecosystem: Engineered > Artificial ecosystem > Soil microcosm > Unclassified ...
TGGAAAATAATCCGGAAAAACCGGCTGACACGTTTGATTTTATTCATTAGGGACCCCTTTTATTGTTAGAAAGTGGGGGTAGGATATATGATTAATTATCGAATTACAATAATTAATTATTGTAATTCTACGGGAATGACGATATTTAAACCGGCTCCAGATAACTCGCAATTAACTGCTTGGTCCCAACACCGGCCTGCTCGAAGCGCACGCGTACTTTCATTTCTTCACCGTCACCTTCGCAATCAATAATAATACCGTGACCAAAGATGCGGTGTTTCACTTCCTGACCGATGCGGAAGCGTCCCTGCGCCTGCGGTACAAATGAATTACGCACGGCTGATGGACGAGAAACTTTGGTGCGGAAGCGGATTTCTTCAATCATTTCCGGCGAGATTTCATGCAGGAAACGTGATGGTCGGTGATATGCTTCGCGGCCGTGCATGCGTCTCACTTCTGCATAAGTCATGAATAATTTTTTCATGGCACGCGTCATGCCGACGTAACATAAACGGCGTTCTTCTTCCAACCCTTTAGGATCATTCATAGACATTTGATGTGGGAATAATTGTTCTTCGCAGCCGCCGATAAAGACAACTGGAAATTCCAGACCTTTTGCAGAATGCAGTGTCATGAGTTGCACGCAGTCATCATATTCATCTGCCTGTTCTTCACCGGATTCAAGCGCTGCGTAAGATAAAAAGGCAGCGAGCGGCGGCATATCTTCTACTGTTCCTTCCTGCATAAATTGATGCGCAGCGTTCACCAATTCTTCCAGGTTTTCTATGCGAGTTAATCCTTTTTCGCCTTTTTCTTTGCGGTAATGTTCAATCAAACCGCTGGAGTAAAGTACGTATTCAACCTGTTTATTCAAATCCATTGTCATGGAGCGTTCGGTCATCATATTAATTAAATTAATGAATGACACGAGTGATGTTTCTGCGCGTGTGGCGAAAACTTTCGATTCAATCATTTCATTTAATGCCTGCCACATGGTGATGCTGTTCGCACGCGCATGTTCGCGAATAGCAGTGACAGTGCGGTCACCAATACCGCGTGTCGGTGTGTTGATGATGCGTTCAAACGCGGGATCATCTTTGCGGTTACTGATTAAGCGCAAATACGCGAGCGCATCTTTGATTTCCTGACGATCGAAATAACGTAAGCCGCCGTAAACGCGATACGGAATCCCGAATTGCATGAGTGCTTCTTCAATGACACGAGATTGTGCGTTGGAGCGGTATAATATTGCCATTTCTTTCAGCGAATAATCACTCTGACGTAAATCGCGAATGCGGTTCACAATATAAAATGCTTCATCTGTTTCATTAAAGCCGGCATACACCGTAATCTTTTCGCCATCTTTGCCTTCCGTCCATAAATTTTTTCCGAGACGGCCGGAATTATTGGAGATTAACTCATTCGCTGCTTTCAAAATTGTGCCGGTGGAACGGTAATTTTGTTCAAGACGAATGATGTTTGCACCGGGAAAATCACGCGAAAAATGTTGCAGATTTTCAATGCGTGCGCCGCGCCAGCCGTAAATGGACTGATCGTCATCGCCGACTATCATCACGGAATTCTTTTCGCCTGCTAACAGTTTCAGCCACGCATATTGAATGGTGTTGGTATCTTGAAACTCATCAACCAAAAGACATTTAAAACGCTCTTGATACATCGCAAGAATTTGCGGATGGGTGTGAAATAAGTTATATGTTTTCATCAAGAGATCTGCGAAATCAATGACGCCTGCGCGCTGACATGCTTCCTGATATCCCTGATAAATTTTAATGAGAGTCTGACCATTATAATCACGCGGTGTCACCTGATGCGGTTCTTTACCTTCTTCTTTTTGCGCGTTAATAAACCATTGTGACTCTTTCGGCGGATAGCGGTCTTCGTCCAGATTAAGTGCGTGAATCACGCGGCGTACCATGCGATATTGGTCATCAGAATCGAGAATCTGGAAAGTTTGCGGCAAACCAGCTTCCTGAAAATGCGCGCGTAAAATGCGGTGAGATAAACCATGAAATGTGCCTATCCACAACGTGCGTGAAGATACTCCCAGCAATTTTTCCACGCGTGCTCGCATTTCACTGGCGGCTTTATTGGTGAATGTTACGGCGAGAATATGATGTGGCGATATCTTTTCTACCTCGACCAGCCAGGCAATACGTGAAGTCAGAACGCGGGTCTTGCCGCTGCCAGCGCCAGCCAGGATTAATTGATGGCCTAGCGGAGCGCGAACCGCAAGTTGCTGGGCATCATTCAAAGAATTGAGTATCATCTGAGGTTCCATCTGTTAAGCAGTAGAATTATGTCACACTATAAAAAAGCAACGTTTTTGTTAAGCGCGGCCGAAGTTAAGCAATTGCCGCCGGATATGGGCTATGAAGTTGCCATCGTTGGCCGCTCCAATGCCGGAAAATCCAGCGTGCTGAATTGTATCACACAAAATAATAAATTGGCTCGCGTCAGTAAAACACCGGGGCGTACGCAGCAAATCAATATATTTGTACTGGATGAAGACAGGCGTCTCATGGATTTGCCAGGATATGGTTTTGCTCATGTGCCGCTGCGGGAAAAGCGCAAGTGGGAAGCCACAATTAATAAATATTTCGAGCAGCGCACATGTCTCAAAGGTCTGGTTCTCGTCATGGATATCCGTCATCCATTCAGAGACCTGGATATGAATATGCTGGATTACTGCCTGCATCACGAATTACCAGTTCATATTTTGTTAAATAAGGCGGACAAATTGAGCAAAGGTGCAGCAAAAGCTGTGCTGCTTGATGCTGTTCCAATCCTTGAAGAGTATGGTCCACAAGTTACATTGCAAACTTTTTCAGCAATGAAAAAAACTGGTGTAAAAGAGCTTCAAACTGTGCTCGATAAATGGTATGGATACAATTCGTAGTTATTGATTATCGAGTAGATAATTGTAGCCCGGGTAAGCGCGTTTTTTGCGCGTAACCCGGGTACATATTTATATAAGGTAAAAAAATGCCAGATAAAAATAAATCAGTAGACCCAATCATTCCTGCTCACGTAAACCTGCCGGAAATTACACCAAAAGTAATCATACTCGGTGTTATTTTGACTGTTGTACTCGCAGCAGCAAATGCATATTTAGGATTGAAAGTCGGAACGACAGTTTCCGCATCTATTCCTGCGGCAGTGATTTCGATGGGTATTCTGCGTTTTTTCAAAAATTCTAATATTCTTGAAAACACCATGGTGCAAATCATGGCGTCAGTTGGTGAAGCGTTGACTGCAGGTATCGCATTTATATTACCCGCACTATTGATTCTTCATGTCTGGGATAAATTTAATTACTGGCAGACTGTCATCACTGGTTTGCTGGGCGGCGGTCTTGGTGTATTGTTCACAATCCCGCTGCGCCGCGCACTGCTGCAAGATAAAACACTGCGATATCCTGAAGCTGTTGCAATTGGAAACGTGTTGAAAGCCAGTGAAACTCGCGAAGAAGGTGATTTGCGTTCACTGACAGTCGGCGGTTTCGTGGGTGCAGTCATTGCATTGTTTCAATCAGGGTTTCAAATTCTGACGGACAGTTTTCAATACTGGGTAAAAACATCTACAGGAATTTTTGGTTTTGGTCTGGGATTATCACCAGCGTTAATTGCTGCAGGATATATTGTCGGTGTAAATGTGGCACTGAGTTTGTTGGTCGGTATTTTCATCGGCTGGATTGCAGGTGTGCCAGTTCTCTCCTGGTATTACGGTATTCCGGATGCAGAGAGTGTAAATCAGGCAGCGGCATTCATTTGGCGCGGACACATCCGCTACATGGGTGTGGGCACTATGTTAATCGGCGGATTGTGGACGTTGTGTACACTATTCAAACCAGTTATTAATTCAATGACTGCATCCGTACAATCGCTAAGACAAATTCGTCTTGGTAAAAAGCCAGAAAGCTTGCGTACAGAACGCGACATTCCCATTCATTATGTTTTCATCGGGACAGCTATACTTCTCGTTCCCATTTTCTTTTTAATTGCCTGCTCTATCATTCCAGAAAATCTTGGATTAACTCCGCAATTTCGTTATTTTGTTTCAGGACTTAGCACAGTTTATATTTTACTTGGCGGCTTTGTTTTTTGTTCCGTCATGGCTTATTTCGCCGGCTTGATTGGATCAACCAACAGTCCGGTTTCTGGATTACTAGTATCGGCGCTTTTGGTAATCTGCCTTATTTTAATGGCGGTCTTTAATATTTATGGCGGCTTTACTGATGAAGCAATTGAAGTCATTGGTTCTGTTGTGGCAATTGGCAGCATGGTTGTAATCGGTGCGGCACTTTCTATATCTAATGACACTATGCAGGATTTGAAAGTCGGACAAATTGTTGGTGCAACACCATGGAAACAGCAAGTCATGTTGATTCTTGGTGTGATTGTATCTGCATTTATTATTCCGCCGATTTTACAGCTGTTATATAACGCATATGGTATTGGCGGTGTATTCCCGCGCCCAGGAATGAATCCGGCGCAAATGCTTGCTGCGCCGCAAGCTGGTTTGATGGCGACAGTTGCCAAAGGTGCATTCAGTCACACACTGGAATGGTCCATGATTGGAATTGGCGCCGGGATTGCTGTGATTTGTGTGGTAATCGATGAAATCCTGAAGAAAAATTACGGTACACGTTTACCGGTGTTAGCTGTCGGTTTGGGAATTTACTTACCGTTAGACAGTTCGGTTCCAGTTGTGATTGGTGGTGTCTTGGCATATATCATTCAGCATCGTTTAAACAAAATGTATCGTCGTGGTCGCCAGAACGATGAAAAGAAAATGAATGAACATCGTCACCGCGGTCTATTGCTCGCGTGTGGAATTGTTGCCGGTGCATCATTAATGGGTGTGCTGCTCGCGATTCCATTCGCATGGACAGAAAGTGCAGATGCATTGCGCCTGATGCCGGAAAACCTGATGCAATTCGCAGGTTTATTGAGCATTGCAGTCACATTTATCTTGTGTGCCTGGATATATAGAGTCGTGCTAGCAAAGAAAGCTTAACAAATTCTTAAGGAAAATAAAGGAATAGTAGATATTGTGATTGAAAATTATTCATAAGTAACGGGATAATAGTATGTCATATTGAGATGGCATAGAGCCTGTTTAATATCTCTAGGCTCAAGCAAAAAATTTAGCCGATTACGCCGCTTTTGGAGCGAGGCTAGAGATATTAAACAGGCTCTTAAATAACAATTATTGATCACGGAGGATTGGCAATGACACAGTCCAGAGGTTCAGAGACAGAAGTAAAACCAACCAAGAAGCTAATTGATAACTTAGAACGCGTTGCAGATGATCTGATCCTTTACACGCTCGAAGTTGCTTCAGTATATGACCAGATTGCACATATACAAAAAGCCAGAGAATACTATAAAAATACGTGGTTATGGTTCATCTATAAACGTTTTAGCCGATTTCGTGATCCAGAAGCAGTTGCCATCATCAATAAGTTGAACCAATGCGGCAGCGGCCTTGCCGTACTTGAAGAATTAGATAAGGCATATTCACATGGCGGGATGAATTTTGGACGATCGTTAAATCCTTACTGGCTTCTTGATATGGCATTAGCATTACCAGGATATACCGACACGCATGAAAATTGTTCCTTATCTGAAAAAGATCTTACAGATTTAAAAGAGTTATTCCTTGTCAGGGCCAATCAAGTTTTAAGACCAACCGAAAGTAATACTGAAGAGATTAATGTCGATATCAAAAAACTCACATTGACAGAGCAGAAAAGTTTTTCGAAACAACAGCAAAAAGATGGCAGTAAAATTTTCGGGATCAAACAGGGGTTGGATGAAATCTCCTTACGCAGACGTCAGGAGCAAGATAATGAGTTGAGTCAAATCAGACAAGCTCACAAACTTGGAACGACAGCGAAAACACTGATTTCCAGCACAGTATATAAAAGTAAGCAGAATACTAATGTTCATCCTCTTGATCGGGCTGTTTACGGCGATGTCATGAAGAATCTGGATGAATGTTTAAAGAACGGTTTAGATAAACAGAAAGTGAATTCCAAAAATGAGGAGGGAAGCAAAATGAAAGTAGAATTCAAAAAGCTGAACCCAGCTCTTATTATGGAAATGGAGATTTTGCTTTTTAATAGAATTAATTCCGCAGCTGCTGTTTATAAAGAAAACCTGGGACAGGAAGTTGAAGCTGAAAAATTTCAAGAGGCGGCACCCGTTAACGTACTGAAGCCTTGCGCAGCAGCATTTGAAAAACCGGTTGAATCTAAACCTATCACGGGTAATCCACAGAAATTAAGATTATCCGATGAGCATAGAATGTCGCTCAATCGATTATTCGGCGGCAACCCAGTAACAAAAGATGCAGAAAATGATTATATGAGTTCAGAAGAAATCAGCCCGCCATCTTCACCGCCAATGTAAAGATGTCTGCTGGGTTTTCCCTGCCGAAGCTCAAAATGCAGAGGCAGGTGAACCCAACTAAAAATGCTTATGTGCTTTGCCCCTTTCGCATAAAATGCATCTTCCGGTTTGGTTTTTAAATATGTTACCCGCTATCAGCAAGATAAATTTTGACAGGGTAAGATGTTTTGATACTATCTGCCGATAATTCTAATGATAAGGATAGCATGTAATGACAGGTGTGAGAAATACGTATTCAAATATGTCACTGGAAGAACTTTTGTTGCAGAAGGAAGAGATTAAACAGCAAAAGCAAGCGATTAAAGCTGAAATCAATTCGCGTATACAAAACCCAAAAAGTAAGCCCTTAAAAAGACAATTATCCGAACACAGTTTTATTGTGACAACCACGAGAATTCCAACAATGCAATTTACTGTTCAAGCGAAAGTGAAACAATTTTTGCAGTTTATTGTATATGGCAATCAAGCCGAAGCTGAAATGATGCTGAAGAGTAACACGGGAATACTCTATGAATTGCTGACACAGAAAGCCGAAGTAACAGATTATTCTGGACGAAAAATCCTTGGTACGGCTCTGCAATTGGCAATGGGCGCGAAAGATGTTCGTTATCGTTACGATGATGAGTGCATGGTAGAAATGCTGATGAAGTATTACCAGAAGCTGCCGGATGGAGAAGCTGTGATCGCTGCTCAAATCGCAGAACAATTTCCGGAAGGATATGAAAAGCAGGAAGTAGAAAGACGCAAGCGCGATAGAGAAGCGCTTAATAAAGTAATAAACGCTATTGGAGATTCGAGAAGTTATAAGGAGCGTGATAACGCTATTGAAGACTTTTTTGTTTATTTGAAATCGCAAACCGATGAAACGATTATATCCGGATATCATTTTAATGATCAGCTGCTGATTGAGGCATTGAAATTATACGATCAAAATTATAAAAGATTTGGCGACGACTGGGATACCGTTAAAAATATTTATTGCTGGCGAAACGTGATAGGCAATATCGAGCGTTATTTGACAGCATGTGATGCGCAGGCATTCTGTCAGGGTATTTGTAATATTATTGAGGATAAAACGAAATTAACCCGGACATTGACATGTCAATCGGACCGTGGCGCTGCTGTTAAGTTTTATCCGCTTGATTCTGATCCTCGTTTTCGTCTGGGTGAGGATTATGCTGCGGATGTGACTGGGTGCATGGATACGCTGTTGGCTGATTCGTCAGGGTATCGCGCTGAAAGTTTGAAAACTTTTTTGGACAAAAAACATCAGCGTTGCGAACAATTATGTAGCAGTATTAATACGAACTTGCGAAGAGTCCGCGCGTATTAACATCAAATTCTAGCTAGCGTAGCAACTGCCAGTTAAGGCAGTTGCTATGACCATCATTCTATCGCTCAGCGATTTCAATTAGCAGCCGCTTTCCTAAAACAAATAATGCTTGTTCAATACGCGGTAATTTTGAATTGTAATGAGGATCTAGCAAGCGGCGCACTTCTTTTTCATCGCAATTTAATTTTTTTGCTAATGATGTATTCGTAACTTTTTGTTCACGCATGGCAAGATACAAAGCTGTTTTCGCTGCGAAAGCTGCATGCGGCGTCACTTGGTGTTCATTTTTCTTGAATTGACGAGGAGAAGGAATATCTAGTTTCATTTCAATACGGTTGGCAATAGCTTCTTCCAGACAGTCAGCAGCTTCCAGCAATGCATCTTCAATGGTTTCTCCCTGTGTAATTGCTTCAGGAAAATCTGGAAATTGTACCAGGAAGCCGCCATCATTTTGTTTAGCTAATGTTGCGGGGTAATTAAATTGATTATACATATTCACCTCAATTCTTCTTCGTTAATACCAAGTTGTTTTAACATGGCAAGATAGGTTCCAGTTTTAAGTTCATCTTTCAAATTTCTTATAATCGTAAATCGGTCGCCAACGATCAGTGTGTTGTGACTGCCTTTACCTCGTCGTTGAATCAGTTCGACTTTAATGCCATTGTTTTTGGCGTATTTTTTAATTTTCCTAAGAAACTCTGATACCTTCATCAACTCTCCTTTTAAGTATCGGACAAAAACGTCCGGATTACAAGTGGGTGTAATAGATTGAAAAGATTGAAAAACATGATGATGGGAGGACGTAGATGGGGAGTGTTCAGAAGGAGGGTTGGGTTACGCGCGTAACCCAACATCCGATAGAGTTTTTAAACGTTTTCCACAACCAATTTCTTCACGCTTCTGCAGCCGCGCGGGAGTTTATTACCGCGGCGGGCGCGTTCACCAACGTAAAGCTGCCAGTCTTTTGGTTTCATGACAAATGGTTTACCGTCACCTTGAATGAGAAGATTCTGGTTTGGGTTCAACACTGTCATATCAACAACAAATTCTTCGCGTGATGCGACTTTGCTGCTGGGAATACTTATCATTTTATTGCCTTTACCTTTTGCAAGTTGGGGTAATTCTTTTAATGCAAATACCAGTAAATGACCAATGTTGGAAACCACTGCGACAAATTCTGTTTCTGGATCTTGAATGAGTTTCGGTGCGAGTGCGCGTGCACCGTTTGGAACAGAAAGTGCAGTTTTACCGGCGCGGTTTTTACCATGCAAATCACCGAGCGTGACAACAAAACCATAACCTGCATCTGATGCGAGAATATATTTTTGTTCTGGTTCGCCCAGCATCGCGCCGATAAATTCAGCGCCCGGCGGCGGATTTAATTTTCCTGTCAGCGGTTCACCTTGTCCGCGTGCGGAGGGCAGCGTGTGTGTCGGCAGTGAATACGCGCGGCCAGTTGTATCTAAAAAGACAGATGTCTGGTTACTGCGACCGATTGCGGATGCCTGGAAAGAATCGCCGGCTTTATAACTTACTGAATTAGGATCAATCTCATGTCCTTTCGCAGAACGTATCCAGCCTTTGTTGGAAAGAATAATCGTGACAGGTTCCGTTGGTAAAATTTCCGTTTCTTTCATTGCCTGCGCTTCGCCGCGGGTAACGATTGGCGAACGGCGTTTGTCGCCGTGTTTTTCAGACAACCCAACAAGTTCAGTGCGAATGAGTTTTTTTAGGCGCGCTGACGAACCTAATGTCTTTTCAATGTCATCACGTTCTACGGTTAGTTTTTCCTGTTCCTTGCGGATTTGCATTTCTTCAAGTTTGGCAAGATGACGCAATTTCGTATCGAGAATTGCATCGGCTTGATCTTCACTCAATTTGAAACGCTTCATTAAAACAGGTCTTGGTTCATCTTCTTTACGGATGATTTTAATGACTTCATCCAGATTGAGATAAACCACCATCAAGCCTTCCAGAATATGCAGGCGCTGGGTAATGACATCAAGGCGGAATTGCAAACGGCGCTTTACCGTCGCGCTGCGGAATTCCAGCCATTCGGTCAAAATTTCCAGCAGGCCTTTTACTTGCGGGCGGCCATTCAAGCCAATCATGTTCAGGTTAACGCGGTAAGTGCGTTCAAGATCAGTAGTCGCAAATAAGTGATTCATTAATGCTTCGACATCCACGCGGTTGGAGCGCGGTATAATGACAAGGCGTGTCGGATTTTCATGATCGGATTCATCACGCA
>Ga0310810_10012397_pt1 | contig 10015 bp, 7 predicted proteins | sample NCmetagenome_FD_207641 | JGI IMG/M metagenome (GOLD analysis project Ga0310810, IMG submission 207641) | Soil microbial communities from experimental microcosm in Duke University, North Carolina, United States - NC | ecosystem: Engineered > Artificial ecosystem > Soil microcosm > Unclassified ...
GCCATGGCAGCTTCCCGGCGAATTCGTGATCGGCTCGGATGGCCGCATCGCGCTCGCGCATCGGTATCAGTACTGCGAGGACTTCCCGCCGAAGACCGTGCTGCTCGGCGCGATCGCCGCGGCCGAGAGCTGAAATGGCAACCGCGCTGCGCAAGATCGACCGGCTGCGCGACAGCATCGCCCCCTTCCTGGCGTTCTTCAACGGGCCATTCGCGAAGCTGAACGCGAACCCGGAGGTCGCCAACTTCGCAGTCGGCAACCCCCAGGACTTCCCGATGCCGGAGTACGTCGAGGCGCTCCGCGCGCAGCTCGAGCCGCGCCGGCGCGACTGGTTCGCCTACAAGGACAGCGAGCCGAGGTCCCAGGTCGTGGTCGCCCGCGGTCTCTCCGAGCGCACTGGCATGAAGTGGGACCCGGCCGACGTCGCGATGACGAACGGCGGCTTCGCGGCGCTGGCGGTGGCGATGCGCGCACTGGTCGAGCCAGGCGACGAGGTCATCTTCCTGTCGCCGCCGTGGTTCTTCTACGAGTTCATGATCCTCGCCGCCGATGCCGTTCCGGTCCGGCTCCACCTCGCGCCGCCGGCCTTCGAGCCGGACCTGGACGAGATCGCCGCGGCCATCACGCCACAAACCCGGGCGATCATCTTCAACTCGCCGCACAACCCCAGCGGTCGGGTCTACCCGCTCGAGACCCTCCAGGCGCTGGCCGCGACATTGACCGATGCCTCCGCGCGCATCGGCCATCCGATCTACCTGATCTCCGATGAGCCGTACAACCGGATCCTCTTCGACGGCCGCGCGTTCCACTCAGCGGCCGAGGCGTATCCGCACACGGTCGTCACCTATTCCTACGGGAAGCAGCTGCTGGCGCCGGGGATGCGCATCGGCTATCTGACGGTGCCGCCCACGATGCCGGACCGCGAGGCGTTCCGCGAGACCGTCTTCGTGGCGCAGTTCGCCACCGGCTACGCCTTCCCGAACGCCCTGCTGCAGCACGCGATCGAGGACCTCGAGGTGCTGTCGATCGACATCGGCGCCATGGAGCGCCGCCGTGACCGGCTGGTTGGGGCGCTGCAGGAGATCGGCTACGAGACGACGATGCCGGAGGGCTCCTTCTACATCATGGCCCGCGCCCCCATCGCCGACGACGTGGCCTTCTGCGACCTGCTCGGGAAGCACCGGGTGCTCGTCCTGCCGGGCACGATCGTCGAGGTGCCGGGCTGGTTCCGTATCAGCCTGACCGCGACCGACGAGATGGTCGAGCGCGGGATCCCGGGCTTTGCCGCCGCATACGCCGAGGCCGCAGGCGCGTGAAACCTGCGTTTGTGGCCGGGTTCGGGCCGATCGTGCGTGACATGGACGCCAGCCGCGCATTCTGGGGCGAGGGCATCGGGATCAAGCTCGAGGAGGCGTCTCCCGGCTACTGGACGAACGACGACCTGGAGGGCATCAAGGCCTTCGCGCTGTGGCCGTTGGCGCAGGCCGCCGATGCCTGCTTCGGGACCGACGTGTGGCCCGCCGACCTGCCGGAGCCGCAGGCGTGGATGGAGCTCGACGTCGATTCGCCGGACGACGTGGCCCCGGCCACGGCCGAGATGGCGGAGCGCGGGTATCGGATCATCGTCGACGCGAAGCTGGAACCGTGGGGCCAGACGGTCAGCCATCTGCTCAGCCCCGAGGGAATCCTGGTCGGGATCGTCTACACCCCATGGATGCACGAGAAGAGCGAGGAGTAGGGATGCGCACGGTCATCAAGAACGGCACCGTCGTCAACGCGGACGCGACCACCAAGGCCGATGTCCTCGTCGACGGCGAGAAGATCGCCATGATCGGCACCGACCTCGCCGCCACGGCCGACCGCACCGTGGACGCATCGGGCAAGTGGGTAATCCCCGGCGCCATCGACGTGCACACCCACATGGAGCTGCCCTTCGGCGGGACTGCGGCCAAGGACACCTTCGAGACGGGAACGCGCGCGGCGGCCTTCGGCGGGACGACGACGATCGTCGACTTCGCCGTCCAGTCGCGCGGCCAGGCGCTCCGTGACGGGCTCGATGCCTGGCACGCCAAGGCCGATGGCAACGCGTGCATCGACTACGGCTTCCATATGATCATCAGCGACGTCCGGGACGACGTGCTGGCGGAGATGGACACCCTCGTCGACGAGGGCGTCACCACCTTCAAGCTGTTCACCGCCTACCCCGGCGTCTTCTTCTCAGACGACGGGGCCATCTTCCGGGCGATGCAGCAGACCGCGAAGAACGGCGGCCTGATCATGATGCACGCCGAGAATGGCCTCGCCATCGACGTCGTGGCGGGGCAGACATTCGCCGCCGGCGACACCGATCCCTACTACCACGGGACGTCACGCTCGCCGGTGCTCGAGGGCGAGGCCACCAACCGCGTCATCCGCCTGGCCGAGGTCGCCGGGGCGCCGGTCTACATCGTTCACCTCTCGGCACGCGAGGCGCTCAACGAGGTGCGGCGGGCCCGTGACGAGGGGCTCCCCGCATTCGCGGAGACCTGTCCGCAGTACCTCTTCCTGTCGCTCGAGGACATGGGCGACGGCTTCAACGGCGCCAAGTTCGTCTGCTCGCCGCCCCTGCGCCCCGCCGATCACCAGGAGGACCTGTGGCTCGGCCTCCTCAAGGACGACCTGCAGGTCGTCTCGACCGACCACTGCCCGTTCGACTTCCACGGCCAGAAAGAGCTGGGAGAGGGCGACTTCCGGAAGATCCCAAATGGCCTGCCCGGCGTCGAGAACCGCGTCGACCTGATGCACTCCGGCGGCGTGGTCACCGGCCGGCTGACGCCGAACCGATGGGTGGAGGTCATATCGGCCGCGCCGGCTCGCATGTTCGGGCTGCCGCAGAAGGGCGCGGTCGCGGTTGGGCTCGACGCCGATCTGGTGATCTACGACCCGGCTCGCAAGCACACCATCAGCGCCTCGACACACCACATGAACGTCGACTACTCGTGCTACGAGGGGCTCGAGGTGATCGGCGGTGCCGACCTCGTCCTCTCCCGCGGAAAGATCGTGGTGGACGGCGACGAGTGGCTCGGCGCCAGGGGCGACGGCCGCTTCCTGAAGCGCCAGCGCAGCGCCTACCTCAGGTAACCACGTCGAGTATCCTCGACGACTTACGACCCAACTGGAGGAGAGAGACTCGTGAACCGATTCAGGACCATCGCCTTGACTGCGGTCACGGGCTTCGTCCTCGTCGCCTGCGGACCGGCCGCTTCGAGCAGCTCTGGCGAGCCCGGCAAGTCGGAGGCGGCCGCCTCGCAGGCCCAGGCATCCTCAGGCGACGGCGTGCAGCCGTCATTCACGGCCGGCGCCGTCAGCGACCTCGAAGACCTCATCCCGGACAAGGTTGGTGACCTGACCGTCACCAAGCAGAGCGTGCAGACCGCGGAGTTCCTCACCGCGCCGGGCAGCGACCCTGGTGCGGTTGCATTCGTCGAGGAGCTCGGCATCTCGGCCAGCGACATCTCGATCGCCACCGGGAGCGCCAGCAACGCCGATTTCAGCAAGTTCCTCTTCTGCTTCGTGATTCGAGCCCAGGGTGTCGACTCCGGCAGGTTGGTGTCTGCCTTCCAGACGGCCACCGCAGCCTCTGACAGCTCGCCGATCCAATGGTCGAGCGCAACCATCGGCGGCAAGTCGGTCCAGACAGGCGGCGACGACCTTGGGCAGAACTACATCTACGCGAAGAGCGACGTCCTCTTCTGGGTGGCCTCCACCGACGCGACGCTGGCGGAGCAGTTCATTTCCCAGCTGCCCTGAGCCACGACCGGGCGTGATGCCGTGACGTCGCGCCCCGTCGCGATCGTCGTCAACGAGGGGGCGGGCTCGGCGCATTCGAAGCGGGTGCGGACGGCCGTGTCGCTCGCACGGCACGCCCTCGATGCGGACGTGCACGTCACCGCCACCCGCGACCGTGAGGAGCTGCGCGCCTTCCTCGACGAGCGCATCGGTGGGTACGAGACCGTCGTCGTGGTGGGCGGTGATGGGTCGCTGGGGGTCGCCTACAACGCCGTGGCCGACCGCTCGGACATCACCCTTGGCTACATTCCGGCAGGGTTCGGGAACGCGACATCGCACCTGCTCAAGCTCCCTCGCCATCCTGCCGCCCTGGCGGGGGTGCTGCTTGCCGGCGATGCCCGGCCGATCGATCTCGTCTCCGTCAACGGCCGCCTGGCCCTCTTCGCCGGCGCTGGCTGGGACGCCGACGTCGCGCGCCGCTATGCGGAGGGTGGGGCGAAGCGGCTGCGGGGCTGGGCCACGGCGGTGACCACGTCGCTGCCCGACCTCGGGCGCAGGCATCGGGTCAGGGTCGTCGCCGACGGGGAGACCATCCACGAGGGACCGATGATCCTGGCGGTGGCCAGCACCACGCCCTTCTACGGGCGGGGGCTGCTCGTCAATCCCGGCGCGCGACCGGATGCCGGCCAGCTCACCGCACGTGTCTACTCGGGGCCTGCGTCCCGCATGGCGGCAGAGGTCGGCCGCTGGGCGACGCGTCGCGAGCCGGCCGCCGTGGGCCGGTCTGCCAGCACGCTGACGATCTCGAGCCTGACCTCGCGACCCATTCCGGTGCAGGCCGATGGCGACCACATCGGCGAGGCGGGGGAGTGGCACTTCGAGGTCCGTCCGGCCGCGGTGCGCCTCATCGGGAAGTGGTGATTCAGGGCACCACAAAGCGGACGACCAAGTTGCGCGCCGCGCCGCCCTTCCCTAGGCTTACCCCCTTATCACGACTCCGCGCGCCCAAGCCCACTGGCACCGCGCCCACCCATTCGAGCAGATGGAGTTTGCCGCTCGTGAGAAAGATCTCCCCAATTCTGGTTGCCCTGACGCTGCTGCTGTCCGCAGTCGCTCCCACGGCTGTGGCCGCGGCGAATCCGATCAAGGACGCCAGACCGATTCAGGACTCCCCTGACTTCAACAACGGTGTGAAGCTGCCGTTGGACCAGGCCGATATCAAGAACGCAAACCCGCCGTTGGGTCCCGCCAAGATTGGCGACACGAAGACGTGGCTCGCCCTTGATGACTATCGCGGCGTCATCAACCTCAAGAACTACACGCTGCGGGGCGTCGGGACGCACGCGGAGGTTTGGGTCGCGAACAACCTCGACTTCCCGAATCACACGCTGCTCAATCCGCTGACGTCCGACCCGACCGACCACTACACCTATGACGACTGTCGAAACGACGGCGTCCGCAATGTCATCACCAACGACCAGGTCAGCTATCTCATCAGCCAGTTCGACAGCAACATGTACGACACCGAGTCCGCCTGGTGGAGCACACCGCCGAATCGCAACGGCAACAAGGCCGTGCTGGCCAAGCAGCTGGGCTTCCCGCAGAACTACTACCGCGGCGAGGGCGACAACATTGTGGTCCTCGTCGATAACGTGCGCGACTCGAACTACTACGACCCGAATAACGCACACACCAACTCGTATATCGCTGGCTTCTACTACAGCGTCTTTGATAACTATTTCGACCGCGACGTCATGACGGTCGACGCATGGGACTGGCTGCACCGCACGAAGATTGATCCGCCTCACGCTCCGACGAGCGACCCATGCACCAGCGCGCCAGCTCGCCCGTTCCTGTACGAGGGCGTTTTTGCGCACGAATATCAGCACCTGCTGCACCACTACACCGATCCCGACGAGGTCAGCTGGGTCAACGAGGGCCTGAGCGATTTCACCGAGGTCATCACCGGCTATGCCAATCTCCAGAAGCACACCAACGAGAAAGGGCACGACAGCCACACCAATGCGTACCTCGGTTGGGAGGCCGTGACCGACTCGCAATGGAACCCGATCCCCTACCAGAGTGGGCCAGAGAATGGCCTGCCCGCGTGGGGCGATCAGGGCGATGACGAGATCCTGGCCGACTACGGCAACGCGATGTTCTTCATGAACTACGTCGCCAGCCAGCCGGGCCTGGACCAGGCGTTCTTCCACGCCTGGCAGCACAACGCTGGGAACGGCATCGACGGCCTGAACGCCGCCCTGGCCGCCACCGGCAAGTCGCAGACCTTTGAGTCGCTCTTCAACGACGACATCATCTCGGCCCTCGTCGATGGCTTCATCGACAACGGCGCGAGTGTCAGCGGCGGCTCCGCGGGCCAGTTCCAGAACTCGGCGACGGAGGCAACCGTCCTCATCAACTCAGATGCCAACGCGACGCCCGGCGCGCCGCCGTGGGGCGCCGACTACCTCGACCTGGGTTCCGGGGCCGGCATTTCCTCGGTCGCCTTCAACGGTGACGACACCTTCACCTTCGCCGGCGGTCCCGACTGGGTCGTTGACGGAGCCGGCTACTTCACCAACCCGGACGTCCCCGAAACGACCATCTACGACAATGACCAGGACCTCAGCATTGCCCGCGATGTGTCGGGTCATGACGGACAGGTCCTGAGCTTCGATCATTACTACGCCATGGAGCTCGGTTGGGACTTCGGCTTCGTGCAGGTCTCGACCGACAGCGGAGCGACCTGGCAGTCGCTTGGCTGCAGTGGCACGACCACGGCGCACAACCCTGAAGCGTTCACCCACATCATCGTCAACGTGCCGGGGTACACCGGTCCGAGCGATGTCGAGGGGACGACGACCACCGTCGGGACCGCCGGCGCACCCGTCCACGTGACATGCCCCGGCCTGCCGGCAGGCACCGATTACCTTGCCTTCCGGCTGATGACGGATGAGGCCGCCCAGTTCGATGGCTGGCACGTCAAGAACATCCAGCTGAATGGCGTCAGCGTCGGCAGTGTCGGCAGCCTGACGGGCTGGACCAATCAGCGCTTCTTCAGCCCGTTGACCCTCGACTTCGGGTTCGCCCTGGTCGGGATCAACGGAACGGTGGGCGCCTACGGCGACATCCTCACGAGCGGGGCAGATGTGAAGGTCTTCCGACCGACGCTCAGTCCTGGAAACGACTACAGCCTGAGCGGAGCCGATCTGGCCGCGCTGAGCGGCTACGCCAGGGTCGTGGCCGTGGTCTGGGGCGTCCCCGCGACCGAGGAGAGCACCCTCTACCAGCACTACAGTCTGCTGGTGAACAGCGTGGAGAAGGCCGACGGGGCGTAACCCCGCGGTCAGCTAGACCAAGCTCGAGGCCCGCCGGTCCGCCGGCGGGCCTCCTCGTTGCATGACCGTTGCGGCACGGCACCCCTGCAATGCGTTTGCAAGGTCGAAGGATCATCGTGAAATCCGGTCGGCTCGCCTCACGCCGCTAACGTTTCCGCGCGCGGGCAGACACCTCGTGGCCTAGCAGAATCGGCCCGCAGCGCCCAATGCTCGAACCCCGAGGCCCGTGCTCGCGAGGGGTCGAGCAGCCAGACGGCGAGCACGACGAGGCCGATTCGGCGCCTCCCGACCCTGCGAGATCGCGTCGGGCACCCGCCGATCCCCTCCTGACGAGAGGAGGCACGCCTGCAGCGGCACGCCTGTGCCCACGATCTTCACTGCACAGTGAGGTTTTCTGCATGCACACACGACGAATCCTTGCGGCGTGGGCCGCACTCGCCCTTCTGACGACCCTGCTGACGATTGGTCCGGCTTCCGGTGCGAATCCTCAGGCGCAGCAGATCAGCGACGACCAGCTCAACGCCAAGTTCGCGACGGTAGGCGGCGCGCAAGTGCTTCCGACCGAACGGACAGTCGCTCATTGGTTCGGTTCCACACTTGACCCGAGCGACGGCGTGACCTACGGCTACAACATGGTCGGCGCCGACCCGTACAACTGCGCCGGAAGTGCGTGTGACGTCACGGTAGAAGCCGACATCGTCCCCGTCGTCGTCAACGTCGGAGGTCTCACGTTCGACGGCAACAGCGTTGTGGCTGCGACACTCGCCTCCCCGCAGTTCGCCTTGAACGACTATGCGACCACGACTGCCGCGACCAACTCGGCCTTCGCCAGGGGCGCTGGCGGCGCCCTCTCCGCCGGGCAGGCGGGACTCCAGCTGCAGCTGCAGGACGCGACGCAGCGAATCCAGTTCAACGAGGGTGGCAGCAGCCCGTACCACCTTCGACTCAACCCCCACCTCCTGCCGGCTGTCACGGTCAACGTGCCGGCGAACCATGGCACGCTCCTGCAGAGCGGCCGCGGGGTTGTTTTTGCGGATGTGAACTACGGCTGGTGGGTTTCGCAGATCAAGAACCAGCTGACGAAGGCTGATCCCACTCACCTGCCGATCTACCTGACCGACAACGTCCTGCTCTTCCAGGGCAAGGACATCTTCAACTGCTGCGTCATCGGCTTCCACGGTGCTGCGACGCAGAACACGGGCAGCAACGGCAACGCAAAGGTGCAGACCTTTGCGTGGGCCTCGTACATCTCGCCCGGGATCTACGCCCGAGCGAACGGTGGTCTGTACTGGAATCTCCAGGACATCCATCCCCTCAGCCACGAGATCGCCGAGTGGGCGGATGATCCGTTCGTCAACAACACCGTCGAGCCCTGGCTGACGCCAACGGCACCACAATATGGGTGCACCGACATCCTCGAGACGGGTGACCCGGTCGTGGGCATCGGCTTCGCGATGGGCACGAATACCTTCCGCCAGGGCCCCAACCCCAATGGATCGCAGAGCGCGGATGGGTACTACCACCCGGAGGACGAGGTGCTCCTTCCGTGGTTCATGCGAACCGCGCCGAACCTCGTCACCGAACCAACGCAGGCGGCTTCTACGAACGTGGGGCGTTACACGCTGATGGGTGACCTGAACCCCTTCGCGGGATTCCGGAACCCAGCAACGGGTTGCTGACGTTCCGACCAAGCCTCAGATGGGGCCTTCCGGCCCATCCACCGTTTGAGGACGAGGCCCCCGGTTCCGACCGGGGGCCTCGCCCTATCTGCCGAACGCTCGGCGGACCTGGTCGAGCGCCGCGAACGCAGCGCGTCTTGCGCGCTGGGGTCCGCTGCCGTGGACGCGCACCTCCGCCATGGTCATTACGGCCGCGCCGCTGACCGAGACCCGCACTCGGCTTCGGCCATTGGCATCGGTCGGGAGCAGCGACAGCTGGATGACAGCGTCGGCGACGGGGGTCGCGAGCAGTCCGCCACTGTCGAGCATGCCGCCGACGAAGCGGGCCGCGCCCTCAGCCGGATCGGCCGCGGCCAGGATGGCCAGCAGCGTCCCGCCGGTATCGGCCTCCCAGGAGGCCACTGTCGAGGCGCCGGCCGCACCAAGGGCTGAAAGCGCGACCGCTGCAAGATCGGCCTCGTCGGTGCCATAGACAGACTCGCCAAGGAGCGCGAGCGCACGCGCCACCGGTTCCTCAAGCAGAGCAGCGTTCCCGCGCGTCCAGAAGCGCAGGTGCACGCCGTCGTCGTGCGCATAGATCCCTGCCTCGACCCCGTCACCGGGCGACTCCAGGAGGTCACCGACCATCTCGGCCAGCGCGGATTCGCCGATCCCGAAGGTTTTGACGGTCCGGGATCTCACCGGGCGGAGCTCGAATCGCGCCCCCACGCGTGGCACGACCTGGTCGTCCCACATGCGCCGCATCTCCGATGGCACCCCGGGCATCAGGACGGTCACAGACCCATCGCGGTCCACCCACCAGCCTGGCGCCGAGCCGATGGGGTTGGCGAGCGCCTCGGCCGACGAGACGCGCAACGCCTGCCGCAGGTTGGACTCGGGCATCGTCCCGAAGGCGGCGAAGCGCTCGCGGAGGTGCGCCTCCAGCGCCGCGTCCGGCTCGAGGACCTCCCCGAGCGCATCGGCCAGGCCCTCGCGGGTCAGGTCGTCATGGGTCGGGCCGAGGCCGCCGGTGGCGACCACCAGCGGAACTCGGGATCGCGCCTCCCCGAACGCGAGGGCGATCGCCGCCCGGTCATCGGGCAGGGTGCGGATGCCAAGCAGCGGGATTCCCAGGCGCGCCAGCGACGATCCCAGGAATGCGGCGTTGGTGTCGATCGTCTCGCCGGCAAGGAGCTCCGAGCCGATGCTCAGCAGCTCGGCGCTGGGGCCATCGCTCGCCGGTTCCATCGG
>Ga0310810_10012398_pt1 | contig 10015 bp, 6 predicted proteins | sample NCmetagenome_FD_207641 | JGI IMG/M metagenome (GOLD analysis project Ga0310810, IMG submission 207641) | Soil microbial communities from experimental microcosm in Duke University, North Carolina, United States - NC | ecosystem: Engineered > Artificial ecosystem > Soil microcosm > Unclassified ...
TGGCTTACGGTCATAGCCGGAGCCGTGTTTGGCCTGAACTTCCTCTACGTTCGTCTCCTGTCCGCGCTGGCGACCGGCGCGAAGCGTCCGATCACAGTCCTGCTGGTCGTGGTGATAGTCGGAACGCTCTTCATCGGGATGGTGGACATTCAGCGAGCGTTCGGCCCGGATTCCCAGAGTCCTTTCTGGTTCTTTTCGCTTGGCGCCCTCTTCATTCACGTCGCGACCGCGGCCGGGCTCGTCGTTGGTCCTATGGAGCTCAGACGCGCGGACGCGGCCGAGCGAGCTGTGCTCGCAGAGCCGCGCGCCGGAACTGGCACGCTCGCCGAAATCACAAGGCTGCTGCACTTGCCTGACGTCCGCGCCTTCACGAGGAAGGGACGAAAGCGCGCGTGGGCGCTCGTCGTGCTGTCGCTCCTATTGGAAGGGTCGGCCTTCTATACGCTGCTCGAATGGCCGGATCAGCTGAATCGGACTGCCGAACGACCGCTGCCGGCTGATATCTCCGGCGTGAGCGGCGCGATCGTCGCGGCCGGTGGGGTTGCGGTCGTCATCGTCGGACTACTCGTCAGCTTCGGTCTGATTCGTTTGCTCCTGGGCATCGCCCGGCGCTGCCGAATGAAGGCGCGGCGCCTCACGCTGCAGACAGCCAGCGACGCCGTCGCTCACGATCCCCGCTCACCCGTGCTTTTCCTCCGATCGTTCGAGGAAGAACAGGTCCCTCTGAGAAATGCGCGTGTGCCGTGGTTCCTTCGCGGATTCGACCCCGGCAGCGAGTACGGAACGCTGGAGGAGATGATCGTTCTGAACCTCACATATGTCGGTCCCGTCGTGGCAGTGGCCGATCCGTCGCGTACGGAGATCCCCATCGGTGCCGCACGGTGGAGGCTCGACAACTACGAGTGGCAGCGCTTCGTCGAGGAACAGATTCGGGCGGCCCGGCTGATCGTCGTCGGTCTCGCGGAGACGGCAGGATTGCGCTGGGAGATTGACGCAGTGCGTCGCATTCCAGGAGCGCTGGACAAGACGATCTTTGTCTGCCCGCCGCGATCAGAGCGGAGTCTGGAAATGATCGAGCCACTGGCCGACGCGCTCGGATGTTCAGTCGACGTTCTGGCGGATCGGGTCGAGGGTTCGTATGCGCTGATGGCGGTGTGTTCCGCAGACGGGGCCGCAACCGTCTTCGTAGCGTCGACGTTGACGGAAATGGCCTACTACGTCGCGCTTCGCGCCTCCATCCTGACACAGGGCATCGTCAGCGGCTTCGAGACCGCAGCTTTGACAACAGGCGGAGGATTTCCAGGTACAGCCATACCAGAGTCACAAGCAGTCCGAAAGCGCCGTACCACTCCATATGTTTGGGCGCGCCGTGGCTCACGCCCTGCTCGATGAAGTCGAAGTCGAGCACGAGATTGAGCGAGGCGAGGACCACGACGAACACGCTGAACAGGATCCCGATTGGCCCGTTCGAGTGAATCAGCGGCACCTGGACTCCGAAGAAGCTGAGGGCGAAACCAACAAGATACAGGACGAAGATTCCGCCCGTCGCCGCGACCACGCCAAGTCTGAAGTTTTGAGTGGGCTGAATCATTCCGGACCGGTAGGCAACGAGGAGCGCGCCGAGCGTGCCGAATGTGAGAAACACCGCCTGGCCGACGATGCCTGGATATGCGGGCTCGGTGAGCACCGAGACGCCGCCAAGCGCAATGCCCTGGAGCCCGGCGTAAACCAGCGTGGTGTACGGCGCCCACGCATTTTTGAACACGGTCACCAGCATCACGATGAGACCGGCGATGCTCGAGACCAGAATCCAGACGCCAAGTCGCGGATCGTCAGCCCCGCGGTTCCAGATGTACAAGGCTGCGATCAGCAGGACACCGAGCGACATTGCGGTCTTGTTGACCGTTCCGCCCAGCGTCATCTGCTCGACGCCGGGAGCGATGCGATACTTCGCAAAGGTCTTGGCGGTGAGCGTCGGGTTACCGGAGCGAAACGTCGTCACGCTAACCATCGTCGCCTCCTGACGCCTATTGTAGCGGCTGCGCAGCCGTGCCCTCTCCCGCGACCGGCAGCGTAACCCGGAACTCCGTTCGGCCGGGGCGCGACTCGAATTCGATATCTCCGTCGTTGCGGCGCACTAACCGGCGCGCGATGTCGAGGCCGAGGCCGGTGCCTTGCCCGACCGGTTTGGTCGTGACGAACGGATCGAAGATCTGTTCGCCGAGGCTCGGCGGAATGCCGGGCCCGTTGTCGACGATGTGGACGATCACGAAATCGAGACGCGGCCCTGCGGTAATCGCGACCTCCCCTGCCTCGCCGACGGCGTCGATCGCGTTGTCGATCAGATTGGTCCAGATCTGATTCAGGTCGCTGCCGATGGCGCGGACCCGCGGCAGATCCGGCGTCAGGTCGACGCTGACGCGCAAGGATTTCCTGCGCGCCTTGTGCTGGAGCAGCGCGACGGCGTCGTTCAGGCTGATCGAGAGATCGACCGGCTCCGGGGCCGAGGTCCGGTCCATATAGGTGAAGCGCTTGATGGCTGCGACCAGATCGTGAATCCGCGTCACCGCTCGCTCCACCTCGGTGGCCAGCGAGCGGGTGGAGCAGTCTGCCGCCAGCCAGCGCAGCGCGGTATTCAGCGTGTCGCCGTCGAGCGCCGCCGCCAGCGCGTCGAAATCCTCGAAGGTCAGCGCCGTGTCCAGGAGCGCCGAAGCCGCATCGGCCTGCGCGCCGTGCGCTTCGAGCCACGACGCGATCGCGTCTTCGCGGTCTGCGCGTGCAATCGGCGACAGCCCGGCGGTGGCCGTGGCCACACAGGCCGCGCGCGACCGTTGGGCAATCTCGAGCTGCGCCGGGGTTAACCGCGCTGTACCCACCGCCCGCGCCGCGTCCTCGAGATCCGCAAGCCCCTGGGCCAGCAGGCGCGCGCTGCGTGACGCCGCGGATGCTGGATTGTTCAGCTCGTGCGCGAGCCCGGCCGACAACTTGCCGAGCGATATCATCTTTTCGTCCTGCAGGTCGTTCGACGTGAACCTCCGCACGCGATCGATCATCATGTGCACGAGCTCCGTCGTGACCGTCGGGCATTCGCGGATCATCTCTGGGAAGTTGTCTCGAGAGATCAGCAGGAGATCGCCCGGCTCGACGACGACGGGGTCGCCCCCTGGGGGCTTGTCTTTCGTCATGCGTGAATATGGCAACAGGCCCGTGACATCGCCCGCGCGCCACTCCATGACTTTGCGAGGCCCCAGGCCACGATCGACATAAATCGCGATGTGACCGGACAGCACCATCGCCAGGCTGTCCCACAGCAAGTCGGTTTGCGTCAGCAATTCACCGCGTGCGGTGTGGTACAGCTCGCCGTGGGCGGCCAGCCAGACCAGCTCCTCGCGGGGCGCCGCGCCGACGGTGCGGTGTTGCGCTAGACGCGTGACGAGATCGGAATCGTCCATGGTTGAGGCGATGATCTATCGCACGTTAATCCTAGCCGCCGCGGACCGCCCGATACACGCCTGTTTTGGAGCATTACGATGCGGTTGTGGACGGGCAACCGTCGAGAGCGCATCACTTGGATACTTGGCGTAAAGCTACTTGGCTGACTGCTTCGCGATGACCTGATCTTTGATCTTCGCGTACGTCGCCTCGGGGACGATCTTCTTGGTGACGAGTTCGTTTTTTGCCTTGTAAGGACGACCCGCGATGATCTTCTGCGCGTACGCGTCTCCGATGCCTGGCAGCTTCATCAGGTCATCCTTCGAGGCCGAATTGAGATCGATCAGCGTGGCGGCATCCGCCGCCTTTGCCGTGGCTGTCTTCGGCGCTGGCTTCTTGGTCGCCTGAGCGAAGCCGGCCGCGCTGAATAACACGCCGCACACGACGATCAACGCGATCCGGAGCAGTCGATTGGTCTTCATGGCTCAACCTCCGCGAGGATCATAAGGCTTAACGGATGCAGCGGAATCTTGAGAGGTTCTTTATGCGATCACGCGAGCGAGGCTAAAGAGACGTGACGAGCACGATCGTGCTGCAGCGGGTCGAGCGCTTGTTGGCTGGAGCGGCAAGGAATCCGAATGAGGCGAGCAAGAAAGCGACACCGGGCTCATCGCGCGATCGACACTCGGCCTGATCGGCGGCCGAACCGTAGTGCCTCGGCGCAATCGCGGTCGCGGCCGGCTGCGCGCGCAACCCTGAGCCACAACCAATGCGCTGATGGCGATGCTTACCGTGAATCGCGGAGGCATCCAAGCGGCATCATATTTTCGACACGATGCGGCGCGGCGGAATCCGGTCGCGCCACTCACTGTTTCGGCGTGAACACGACGAAACCGATCACGCTTAAACCGACGAGCACGAGCGGCGGCCCCCACACCGCGAGCACGATCCGTTCGGGCGGCGCCGCGCGCCGCCGCAGCACATAGGCCAGGATGGGACCGCCGGCCGACAAGATCAGCGCGGCTGCCCAACACGTCGTCACCACGGGGCCGGCCCACGGATCGCGATCGTGCCAACTATCGAGAATCCAACCAAAGACGATGATGAGCAGGCCCACCATCAGCAGGTCGATGATGACGCCGATCGCCACAAACGCACGATACATAGTCACCTCGCCGGTCGCGTGGTCATCTTAACGCGCGAACGGACTTCTCGGGCCTGCCCTTCTATTCTCTCGCGGTAAGTCGCAGGCGCGATGAGTCCGGTTGCACCGAAGACGCCACGATTTCCCAGAACCAACGCGGGTTGCGGCAATCCGCGGATTCGCATGCAGCGACGCACAGTGGTGGAATTCGTGGCCAGACGAACGACGTTTTCGCCTCCCGCGTGCTCCGAAACAGACCACGCCATAATGTGAAGACAACGTACACCGAAGTATTTGTGACGTCAGAAATGGAACGCGTCTTGAAGCCTCGGGGTTCGTGGAGCGACTGTCATCACTACAGGCGTGCCCACAGTGCTGGAGTCACCGAACGCGAGGCCTCGGTCCTGCAGACTTTGTTTACTATCGCTGCGAGGCGTGTGAACCCGCGTGACGAAGAAACGGAGCAATCGCACAAGGCCAATGGAGACAAACTCCGCGTGGTGGTTCGGGTCCTGGATGGATCGTCAGCGGTATCGCCGCCGACAAGCGTATTTTCGTCCAACGGATACGCTCGCCCTCGACGCCGCACTGATCGAGCTCGTCGACCGGATCGTGGACGTCCGATTCGCGGATGTTGCCGGTGCAGGCAGTCCGTTTGCCGGACAGTCGCTCTACCATATCTTCGGACCAAAAAGATCCGGGTCGACATTCATGCGACCGGAACGCGACTTCGATTTCTTGGAATGATGATGCTAGACGCGATGGCCCTCCGACGTGAGGGCGGGCCGGTTGCAATTCTGTCTGTCTAAAACTCTGTCTGTCTAAAACATCCGCCTGTGGGCGGACGCCCTCGTCCACTCGGGACCGCCGGTCCGGCCTCGCCAATTGCCGGATGTGGTGGCGATCATCGAGAACTACCTACCGCCTGCTCGAAACGCCGGATCACGGCACGGGAATCCGATACAGGTTGCGCTGCACGCTCTCGCGCGTGAAGGCGTATATGTCCGCAGTGGGGCCAGGCACAACGTTGCTCAAAGGAATTACCCGCGCTCCTGGCAGCTTCAAGATCTCCGGCTCGGACGGAAGCCCGTGGACGATACTTTCGGGCACCATTTGGCCCGGGGACAATGGCAAGATGTAGGCCTTGTCCAGGTTGTTCGCACCCTTACCTTGCACAAACAAATGCTTCCCGTCCCCGGACCATTTGAGCGTCGTTGCAGAGGCCCGGATCTGCGTCCGAAGCGGAGCGCCGCCACCGACCCGGAAAATAACCACACCTCCGGAGCCCAACGCCAGCCAGTTACGGTCTGGGGATTCGGCCGATAGGGCAACAATAGGCACGTCGAAGGCTTTCCGCAGCTGGCTTCCGTCTTCCTGGACACGGTAAAGGAACGCAGAGGTGCCCTCGACGCGGCGGAAAAAGATTTCACCGGTTGCGCCGAACACAGGCTGGTCACCTTCGATGTTGGGAATTTGCCGGGGCGGCGAGCGGCGGTCGAGCGGCGCGAGCCACAACCGCAACCTACCATCGCCATCAGGAGACGCCACAACGACCTGATGGCCGTCCGGCGAAATGTCGTAACTTCCGTAGGATCTAGACCCAGCCGCTGCAACGGCAAAGCCCGGCAGCAACGGCTCGCTGCGCCCGGAATCGAGTTCCGCCACCCACAATTCGCTCGAAGCCCCTTTTCGCACGTTGTAGAGCAGCCGCTTCCCATCGGGGGTGAATTTGGGTGCGAAGGCGTAGCCTTCCAGCGAGATCTGCCGATCGCCTCCGCCGTCGTGCAGCCAGATGGAACTCTGCGTCAATCCCACGGCCGTGATGAACGAGCGGCCGTCGGGCGCCAGGGCGAGTCCTTCTTCTTCGGTCGGCCCCGAAGTGATTTGCTCCGGCTGGCCGTCGGGGAACCGCTGGCGCCATGTATGGAAGGCGCCGCCGGAGTCGGAGCTGAAGTACATCCACGCCCCATCGGGCGACCATGCGGCAAAGGTACAGGAGCCACTGGGCGGGCCGACCTGCTGCCCTGTCGAACTGCCGTCCATCGGGGCGAGGCGGCACCGGTCAATGTCCCCCCTCTCGTTCATCTCCACCATCAACATCCGTTTGCCGTCGGGTGAGGGATAAGAGCGATGGATCATGCCGCGCTCATGGGGCGGCACATAGAGATCACGCGACCCGGCCCGGCTCTCATCGGAGGTCACGATCGCCATATGCTGACGCTGGTTTTTGATCTCAGAAAACAGCAGCTTCGATTTGTCGATCCACACCAGCCCAGAGGCGTTCGGAAGCCACAGGCGCGGTTCTCCTCCCAGCACGGGCACGGCCCACATGTCCCAAATCCCGCCTGTAACCGAGTACGCGATTCGCGACCCGTCCGGTGAAAAGACCGGGCTCATCTTCGTGCGATTGTCGCGGGTGAGCTGCACCGGCTCGCCGCCGGGCAGCATCTTCACGTAGACTTGCCCGGCCGTATTGAAGCTCGAAGGGCCGCGGATGAAGGTAAGCATCCGGCCGTCCGGCGAGAGCGCCGGCTGGACGGCCGAGTCGGGCAGGTTCGTGATTTGCACCCATTCGGAGCGCGCCGGGGCGGAAGCAGGCCGCTTCAGCAGCCACCCGGCCAGGCCGGCTGCGGCAACGACCAGCGCCACAACTCCCGCTGTGATCGCGACCAGGCTTCGAGGCGGCCGCGCGGGCGGACGAACGGCGGTGGCTGCCCCGACCTGCCCCGAGAGGCTGCCCGACTCGGACTCCTGCTTCAGCTCTTCGAGAGCGAGCTTGATATCGGCGATGCCCTGGGCCCGGCGTTCCGGATCCTTGCGCAGGCAACGGGCGATGATCTTGTCCAGTTCCGTCGGCACACCTGCTGAAATCTCGCTTGCGGCCTTCGGCTCTGTGTGCAAGATGGCGCCAAGCGTCGAGATTTTGTTCGTGCCCTCGAAGGCGCGCCGTCCGGTGACCATCTCGTAAAGAACCGAGCCGAACGAAAAGATGTCGGAGCGGCCATCGACCTTCCTGGCCTCGGCCTGCTCGGGAGACATGTAGGCCACAGTGCCCAGGATGGCGCCCTCTTCTGTTTGAGGGGTTTCCTGCCCCGCCATGGTCGCCGCGGCGCCTTCCGGATCGCCGTCGATAACTTCAGTCAGCTTGGCCAGGCCGAAGTCGAGCAATTTCACACGGCCATCGTCGGCCACGATGATGTTGGCCGGCTTCAGATCGCGGTGGACGATTCCGGCAGCGTGGGCGCGCGCCAGTGCGTCGGCGATCTGAATTCCATACTTCAATGCATCGTTCAGACTCAGTCCACTTTTCCCGATGTATTGGTCGAGCGTCTTGCCTGGCACGAACTCCATGGCGATGAAGTCGGTGGGACCATCAGGAAGATTTGCGCGGTCGATGTCGTAAATGTGGACGATGCCCGGGTGATTCAGGGCGGAAGCCGATTTCGCCTCTTGCACAAAGCGGCGCTTACGGTCGGCGCTGGCAGTGGCATCCGGGCGCAACACCTTGATGGCGACGGCACGGTCGAGATGGGTATCGAAAGCACGATACACGACGCCCATACCGCCCTCGCCGAGCTTGGAATCGATCCGGTAATGGCCTAGCGTCTGGCCGATCATAACGGCAGCCCCATGACGCAGGCTCAGTGCGTCGTTCGCGCTTTTGCGCCAGCCTTCTCGCGCGGCGTCAATGTGAACGTTCGGAACTTGGCCGATCCGTGGTCTCCCTGGACCACGATCGGACAGGCTCGGTCTCGCTCGGATCGCTGGCGACCGCCGTCAGTCCCTCGACCTGTTTGCGGTCGATGAGAGTTTTCCCGTTCACCACTATCCCACGCCGCCCGATCGGATGTCGTAGGTTTGCCACCGCCCGAACGATAGGAAACATTAAGGGACGGTAGGAAACATGAAAGGCCGGTCCCTCGCGGCGGTTGACGGAAGAGAGGGCTTGTCGGATTCACCCCCCGCTCTTTGCGACAGCGCGATGGGCGCCGCCGCCCAATCGCACGCCGCTGATTATGGCTCAACGAAGACGCACGTCAACCGTCAACTCGCGCCCGTCAGTTGGAGCGGGCATTCAGGATTTCACTATCTACGTGTCTGACAGCGGCGGACCGTTTGCCCTCTTTAGCGGGCCACATTTAGTCCTTCTACAGCATCGCGCGCGACTCGTCGGCAACGTAGAGGGACCGAAAACAATTGCCGAGGCGACGACCCAAGTATGAGAATCTGATCTTCCAGCTCTCTCAAGTGCGCGAGGTGAGCCTGGTGGCTATGCCAGATCCAGTGTTCGGTGAGAAGGCCTGTGCGTGCATGGTCCTACAGCCGGGAACCGAGCTGACGTTCGGCGATCTGACCGCCCACCTGCGGGCGCAGCAAATCGCCTCGTTCAAGTTGCCCGAACGGCTCGAAATCATGGCGTCATTCGCGATCAGCCCTGCCGGAAAGATTTTGAAGCGTGAGCTCCGCGAGATCGTGGCTGAGCGGCTCGCGCTCGAGCAGAGCCGTTGACTACTGTGTCAGCTGGAGGGTTCGATTTGTCGTCACCCGGTCGTTGCTTGCTTCCCTGGTCGCTGCGCTTCGTGACCGCGTGCCTGTCAGCCGGTGTCTTCGCGCCGGCAGGCGGTGGCGCGGCCCAGCAGCAGCCTGCTATTCAGGTGCGATCGCGCGCGGTGCTGACCGTCGATGGCCGGCAGTTCAGGGACGCCAACGGTAATGGGACGGTCGACCGTTATGAAGACTGGCGACTTCCGGTCGGGGTGCGCGTCGACGATCTGGTCTCGCGCATGACGCTCGAAGAGAAAGCCGGGCTGATGCTCATCGACACGATGGGGCCGGGTTGCGGCGGCGCGCTGACGGCCCCCGCGACGCGCCTGATTGAGACGCAGAAGATGACGCGTTTCATCCTGCGCAACGTCGTCAAGGCGACGGCGGATCCTTGCGACGGCAGCGTGACGCCTGCCCGCAATGGCTTCGTCGTCACGCCCAGGCAAATGGCGGATTTCACGAATTCGGTGCAGGAGCTGGCGGAATCTCAGCGCCTGGGCATCCCCGTCCTCTTCAAGGACAACGCTCGCAACCACTACGAGACCGATCCCCGCTTCGGTATTTCGGCCGGCGCCGGCGCGTTCACCGAGTTCCCGAAGGAGGCCGGCATCGCGGCGGCTGCGCTCGGCGTCGGGGACATGTCGCCCGTCAGAGCCCTCGCCGAGGTGATGAGCCGCGAATGGCGGGCCATTGGACTGCGAGGTATGTACGGCTACATGGCGGACCTTGCGACCGAGCCCCGTTGGCACCGCGTTCAGGAGACGTTCACTGAAGACGCCGACCTCAATGCAGACATCATGAAGACGCTGGTCAAGGGGCTACAGGGCGGACCGCTGAGCCCGTCGACCGCGGTGGCGCTGACGATCAAACACTTTCCCGGCGGCGGGCCGCAGG
>Ga0310810_10012399_pt1 | contig 10014 bp, 10 predicted proteins | sample NCmetagenome_FD_207641 | JGI IMG/M metagenome (GOLD analysis project Ga0310810, IMG submission 207641) | Soil microbial communities from experimental microcosm in Duke University, North Carolina, United States - NC | ecosystem: Engineered > Artificial ecosystem > Soil microcosm > Unclassified ...
AACAACATCCCGCCCAGCACGCCGGCCGGCGCCAGCGGAAAGATCAATCGGCCACCGGGACGCAACGCATCGAGCCACGCTTTCGCAGGCTGGGCCGCACCGGCGCACACGTAGATCAAGTCCACTTCCGGCAGATCCGGCGCAATGCCAGATTTGGGCTGGACGTTGACCTGTGGCAGGCCTTTCAGATTGCCGCGCGCACGATCCGCCAGGCTTTTATCGATCTCATAGGCGTGCACCCGACCGCCCGGCCCGACGAGTTCTGCGAGGATGGCCGTGTAATATCCCGTGCCGGCGCCGACCTGCAGGACCGTCTCGCCTTGCTTCAACTCGCAGCCATCGAGCCAGTAGGCATGCGCGCTGGGCATTCCGATATTGAGACCTTGCGCGCCATCCAGCGCGACCAGCGAATTTTGATAGATGAAGGCCGGATCATCGTTCGGCGTCATCACGTAGGGATGTCCGCCGAGCGTGATCCGCCACGGCCCCGGCCCCACGAACGGCTCGCGCTTGACCGCGCGAAACGCCTGTTCAATCCGGGGATCGCTGACCTTGGCTGTGGCGCAGACAAGGCTCGCATAGAACAAACGCAGATACTCCGACCGGTCTTCCATCAGCGACTTCCAGCATGGCGTGGCTCGATCCTATTCGAGACGGTCGCCAGCAGGAAGCTTCGCTTTCCTGGTTAGTGTCGCAGCTGCGGCTTGATCACGGTCTGGCGAAGCTCGGCGCCACAATCGGAGCATTCATAGGTGAACTCGATCTTCGCCATGCTCCAATGCGGCTCGACGTCCCGAACAAACATCGGAAGCCCGACGCAGCTCGGGCAAATGACGAAGGCCGGCTCGATGTCATCGTGATGGTGGATATAGGCTGGCATCGCTATTCTCCTCAACGAAGCATTCACCTGTAGCCTTGCCCCGAACACGAGCTTACGCCTGGTGCGCGAAGGCGGATCATGAACACTTGCGAACACAGGAAGAACGGCCGCACAATCCGGCCGCGTGTGACAGATTTGCACGACCGTGTCATCTGCGCCACACAGCGCGATCGGCAATCACAACCGATCGCAGACGATCTCCGCCCAGGCAGGAAGCCGGGCGGCACATGCGCGCAGCTTCTGTTAATGGTAAACCGCGCTGCGGAAATCATCCCGGCGAGTGCATCGACAAACTTCATCGCTCCTGGACTGGATATTGCCATGTTAGGTACTACGCACGTCTGGCGCTATCTCACCACCAATCCGCGCGCGCTCTACCTGTTGTTCAACAAGAGCCGGCCATCGGTCACCAACCGGAGGCGCGGCTGATGGCGGATCGTCCGGCCATTCTTGTCACCGGCGGCGCGGGATATATCGGCTCGCACTGCTGCAGGGCGCTGGACGCGGCGGGTTTCCGGCCCGTCTGTTATGACAATTTCTCGACCGGCCACCGGAGCTTCGTCAACGGGCCGGTGGTCACGGGCGATATCGCCGACAAGGCCGCGCTTGCCCGTGCCTTTGCCGAGCATGACATCGTCGCGGTCATGCATTTCGCCGCCGCGAGCCGGGTCGGCGAGTCAATGGTCGACCCGCAGAAATACTACGCCAATAACCTCGCCGGCACGCTCGCGCTGCTGGACGTGATGCACGCTTCCGGCTGCAACCGCCTGGTGTTCTCGTCGAGCGGCGCGGTCTATGGCAATGCCGACAGCAAGGCGCTGCCCGAGGATTATCCCTGTGCGCCGATCAATCCCTACGGCGCCTCGAAATGGATGATCGAGCGTGTGCTGGCGGACTATCGCGGCGCCTACGGGCTGGGCTCGTTCGCGCTGCGTTACTTCAACGCCAGCGGCGCCGATCCTTCCGGCGATATCGGTGAAATGCGCGAGGTGGAAACCCGTCTCATTCCCCGCGCGATGATGGCCCTGCAAGGACACGTGCCTGACTTCGCGGTGTTCGGCGACGATTACCCGACGCCCGACGGCACCGCGATCCGCGACTACATCCATGTCACCGACCTCGCGGCCGCCCATGTGCTGGCGCTGAAACTGCTGCTGCAGGGCCATTCCGGCCGCGCCCTCAATCTCGGCAGCGGCAAAGGCTTCTCGGTGCGGGAGATTCTTGCAGCGATCGCGGCCGAGACCGGGCGCGAAGTCCCTCATGTCGTCAAGCCGCGCCGCGCCGGTGACCCCACCTGTCTGGTCGCGGATGCGTCCGCCGCGCGCGCGACGCTGAACTTCCAAACCGCTTATTCGGACCTTCCGACCATCATCCGCACCGCCTGGGCCTGGCACAAAAAGGCCCACCCGCTGAAGACGGGTTAGCCGGTTCGCGGTCGGCAAAACCCCGCTGAAAACACGTTCTCTAACAGCCGTCCGATCCGCGTTGCGGCACCAACGGTCTGTCACGCATGCATCCGCGCGGCTTGCCCGGCGGGAACCAGACCGGCTAGCATGCGCGCAACAGAGATGAGCACGAGACAGCTCACGGAACCGGCAAGGGGAGAAAACGATGAAGGCGACAAGACGGGCCTGGCGATATCTCGTAACACCGCTTGCTTTCGCCGGGATGCTGGGCATCAGCTCTGCCGCCGAGCTCAATCCCGCCGCCGTAATCTACAAATTGCCGGACCAGATCCCGTGGGGCCCGGTCAACGCCGCCGGCGCGCACAGTGCGGTGGTCGTCGGCGATCCGACCAAGCCCGGCTTCTACGCGGTCTACAATAAATGGACCAAGGGCAATCATTTCAGCCGGCCGCACTTCCATCCCAACGACCGTTACATCGTCGTGCTGCAGGGCACCTGGTGGGTCGGCTCGGGTCCGAAATTCGATCCCGCCAATACGACGCCGATGCCGGCCGGCGGCTTTGTCACGCATTTCGGCAAGCAGGTGCATTGGGACGGCGCCAAGGATGTGGACGCGGTGCTGCTGATCATGGGCGAGGGCCCGGCCACTTCGACGGCGGCGGAAGAAATATAACGTTCGAGCCGAACGGCAAATCCTCCAACACCGTCCCGAATGGATCCCGCCCATGCTGTTCCAATGCAAAGTCTGTGGCCCCGCGACCGATCACGGCAGCGCGCCGCTACGTTCCGGCAAGGCGAAACCCTGGCGCACCATCGACATCCATTGCCACTGCATGGTGCCCGAGGCGAATGCCATGGTGCTGAAGGCCACCGGCATTGCAGGCGGCGGCGAAACGCCCAACGCCAATGCCCACGTCAACGCGCTGACCAGGAGCATTCAGCCGCAGCGCGCCAAGATCGATTTTCCGAAGCTGACTGATCTCAACACCCGCCTCGCCGACATGGACCGCGACGGCATCGATGTGCAGGTGATCTCGCCCTATCCCGGTCACTTCGTCTACGCGGCGCCGCCGGAAGTGGCGCGCGACAGCTGCCATATGGTCAACGACCATATCGCCGGCATGGTGGCCAAACACCCCGACCGCCTGATGGGCATGGGGACCGTGCCGCTGCAGGATCCCGGCATGGCCGTTGCCGAGCTCGACCGCACCGTCAAGGAACTCGGCTTCCGCGGCGTCGAACTCTGCACCAATGTCAGGGGCGTCGACCTCACCCGCACCGGCCTGGAAAAATTCTTCGCGCGCGTCGAGGAACTCGACGTGATGATTTTCCTGCATCCGTCCGGCACCAGCCTGGTCGGGCGGATGGAGGATCACTATTTTCCCAACACGGTCGGGCATCCGCTGGATTCGGCGCTCTGCGTCGGTCAACTGGTGTTCGACGGCTACCTCGAGCGCTTCCCCAAACTGAAAATCTGCATCGCCCATGGCGGCGGTTACATCCCCGGCTATTGGGGACGCTTCGACCATGCCTGGGCGCATCGCGAGGATTGCCGCGTCACCATCAAGAAGAAGCCGTCGGAATATCTGAAGAAGCTCTATTTCGACACCGTCGTGTTCGACGAGCGCCAGCTCAAAAACCTGATCGATATCTGGGGCGCCGACCACATCATGCTCGGCACCGACTATCCGTTCGACATGGCCGAGCCCGATCCGGTCGGCTTCCTCGGCCGGGTCGAGGGCGTCAGCGCAAAGGACATGGCGCTGGTGGCCGGCGGCAATGCCGAGCGGCTCCTGAGCTTGCCGGCGAAGGCAAAATCGAAGGCCTGAACGCAAAATTTCGAAAACAACCCCGTGCAAAGTAGAAATGGGGCCCGGCTCGGCGGTCGTGCTGCGCTCGTCCGGACACCTATGGCGGCGGCGTGTTCCAGATCCTCGCGCGCATTGCGCCGGCTTGGATTGCGGATATCATCGGAACGACGCGAGGAATTTCGATGCATCCGGCCGCAAAACTGCAATTCGAGCGCATTATCGTCGAGTTTGCGCGTTGGCGAACCCTTCCCGAAGACGATCGGCCGCCCGCGCCCGCGTGGTGGTGGGGACCGGCGGTCGAGGTGCGGGACGTCGACGCGCCGTTACCCGGCCATGGCAGTGGCCGGCTGGGCCTGCCCGATGGGGCGACTTACGCCGATGGCGCGCGCGTCCTGTTCCGTTCGCTGGCCGGCCAGACCGTCCAGCCATGGCCCTATGATTTTTCGAGCAAGGTGAAGTCCACCGATTCCGACGTGCGCGATCTGCACGTGCAGCCGTCAGACGACAGCGCCTTTCAGCCTTGATGGCGGCGCGGCAAGCAAGACCGTACCCGCGGGCATGCCCGGGACGAATTTTCGGCCCTTGCTCTCAGGCCACCGCTTTGAGACCATGTTGGGAACCGACAACGAACAAGACCCGCATATCGCGCGGGCACGCAATGAGGAAATCCCATGCCGATCGTTCAGGCCGACCGTCTCACACGCATCGGCGCGGCATTGCTCAAGGCCGCCGGCGCATCGGAGGAGGAAGCGAGCGCGGTGGCCACAGGCTGCGTCAACGCCAACCTCGCCGGGCATGATTCCCACGGCATTATCGCGATCCCGACCTATATCGACCGCATCAAGGCCGGCCATATCGTGCCCGGCGCGAAATGGACCATCGAGCAGGAATCGCCGACCACGACCGTGATCGACGGCCATTGGGGTTTTGGATTTCATGTCAACGCCAAGGCGATGGCGTTGACGATCGAGAAGGCGAAGACGGCCAACGTCGCCGCCTGCACGGTGTTCCGCCAAAGCCATGTCGGCCGGCTCGCCGCCTATCCCCTGATGGCGATCCGGGAGGGCATGATCGGGCTGGCGACCGCCGATTCCGGCCGCTCGCCGAAAATCGTGGCGCCGTATGGCGGCCGCGAGGCCCGGCTCGGCACCAACCCGATCTCGATCGCAGTTCCGTCCGACCTCGACGCGCCATTCTATCTGGATATGGCGACGTCGGCGGTCGCCGCCGGCAAGATTGCGCTTGCCGTATCGCGCAACGAGGAAATCCCGCAAGGATGGATCGTCGATAGCGAGGGACGCCACACCACCGATCCCAAACAATACCGCAAGGGCGGCGCGCTGCTGCCGCTCGGCGGCAGCGAAGGTTACAAGGGCAGCGGCCTCGCGGCGATGGTCGAGGTGCTGTGCGGGCTGCTCACCGGGCTCGGCTTCGGTGTCGAACCGACCGGGCGTCACAATGACGGTTGCTTCATGGCGGTGTTCAATGTCGCGGCGTTCCGCCCGCTGAAGGACTTCAAGAAGGAAGTCGCCGAATTTGCGCGCTATCTGAAACAAACGCCGCTTTCCGAAGGCTCCACCGGCGTGTTCTATCCGGGCGAGGTCGAATATATCCGCGAACGGCAGCGCAAGCTTTCCGGAATCGAAATCGAGGACGCCACCTGGGAAAAGCTGCGTGCGCTGGCCCGCGACTACAAGCTCGCCATCGAGCTCGATCTGGCGTGAAGCCGCGACTGGCCGACACAGGGAGAACAACATGACACGGCAAATGGCGTTGGTCGGCTTCCTGCAGGCACAGAACTGCACCAACCTGCCGAGTTCGTGGCGGCATCCGGAATCGCGCGACGATTCGATGTCGGCCGACTATTACCAGGAGATCGCCCGGATCCTCGAAGCCGGCAAGTTCCACATGGCATTCTTCGACGATCGCCTCGCCATGCCGGACCGCTACGGCAGCGATCACGCCCACACCGTCGAATACGGCATCCGCTGCGTGAAGATGGATCCGATCGTGGTGCTGACAACGATGGGCATGGTCACCGAAAAACTCGGATTGGCCTCGACCTGTTCCACCACCTATTTCGAGCCGTTCGACGTCGCTCGTCGCTTTGCAACGCTTGACCTGATGACAGGCGGCCGCGCCGCCTGGAACGTGGTGACTTCGGTCAATGACGGCGAAGCCCACAATATGGGGAAGGAGCAGCACCTCGAGCACGACCTGCGCTACGATCGCGCCGACGAATTCATGGAAGTCGTGCTCGGCCACTGGGATTCCTGGGAGGATGGCTCGCTGATCATCGACAAGAAGAGCGGACGTTTTGCCGATCCGACCAAGGTGAAACGGCTCGACCACAACGGCGCGTTCTTCAAGTCGCGCGGGCCGTTCACGGTGCCGCGTTCGAGCCAGGGCCATCCCGTCGTGATCCAGGCCGGCGCCAGCGGCCGCGGGCAACGTTTCGCCGGCCGCTGGGGCGAAGTGATCTTCACTGCCGCCCGCAATCTGGCGAATGCCAAAATTGGCTATGAAGCCATCCGCGGCGAGGCCGCCAAAGCCGGCCGCGATCCCGACCAGATGTTCCTCTGCAACCTGATCACGCCGGTCGCCGGCGCCACCAAGGCCGAAGCCGAGGACAAGATGGCGCTGATCGGCAAGCTGCCGCTGGAAATCGACGCGCTGTCATTGCTGGCGGAGGGACTGAACTTCGACTTCGCGACCAAGGGCATCGACGAGCCGCTGACGACTGAGGAATTGCAGGGCATGCAGGGCATGCTCGGCATCCGCGATGGCGTGCTCAGGACATCGGGAAAAACCAACCCGAGCACGCGCGACTTCATCACGTTCTCTGGCCGCGGTCAGACCCAGGACGCGATCGTCGGCGGGCCGAAGGAGATCGCCGACCGGCTGGAAGAGATGTTTATCGGCCGCGGCTGCGACGGCTTTGTGATTGCGGCGACCTACGTGCCCGGCTCCTACGCGGATTTCGTCAAGCATGTCGTGCCGGAATTGCAGCGCCGGGGGCTGTTCCACAAGGACTATGCCGGCAAGACGTTGCGCGAAAATCTCGGATTGCGGCGGCCCGTGGCCGGCGCATGGAAAACCCGGCCGCAAGCCGCGGCCGAATAACAACAAGAGGAACAGACCATGCGTTGGCTCAAATTCACCGCCGCCGGCAACACATCCTGGGGCCTCGTCGAGGGCGACAAGGTTGTCACGGTGAGCGGCGATCCGTTCGGCGAATGGCGGCGCACCGCGCAAGCCCATTCGTTGAAGGACGTCAAGATCGAACTGCCGCTGGTCCCGCGCACGTTTTATTGCGTCGGCCTGAACTACCTGAAGCATCTCAAGGAAGCCGCCGACAAGGCCGGCACGGTCCCGAATATCCCGGACCGTCCCGAAATCGGTTACCGCGCCCAGAACGCGCTGATCGCCCATGACGAGGACGTGGTGATCCCGGCGACCGCGACCGAAAAAATTCACTACGAGGGCGAACTGGCCGTCGTCATTGGCAAAAAGTCAAAACATCTCACCGAGGCCAACGCGATGGGTTGCGTGTTCGGTTACACCATCGGCAACGATGTCTCGGAGCGCACCTGGCAAAAGGCCGATCGCGGCCTGTGGCGCGCCAAGAACGCCGACACCTTCAAGCCGATGGGCCCATGGATCGAGACTGATGTCGACCTCGACAAGATGGAGACGGTAATCAGGGTCAACGGCAAGGAGACCGGCCGCTTCAAGACCAACGACATGATCTTCGGCATCGTGCCGTTCATCGTCGAACTGACCAAGTATTTCACGCTGTGGCCGGGCGACGTGATCTGGATGGGCACCGACGGCGCCTCGCCCGACATCAGGGCCGGCGACGTCGTCGAGATCGACATCACCGGGATCGGCACGCTGCGCAACAAATTCGTCGCCGAGAAGCGCTAGAGATGGGCCGCCACTCTGCCGCGCACTACTTCCTCGAAGGCCTGGTCGATCTCGGCGTCGAGTACATCTTCGCCAATCTCGGCACCGACCATGTGTCGCTGATCGAGGAGATGGCGCGCTGGGACAGCCAAGGCCGCAAGCATCCAGAAATGATCCTGTGCCCGCACGAGGTCGTCGCGGTGCACATGGCCGGCGGCTACGCGCTGGCGACCGGCCGCGCCCAGGCAGTACTGGTGCATGTCGATGCCGGCACGGCGAATGCCTGCATGGCGATCCAGAACCTGTTTCGCTACCGGCTGCCGGTGATGCTGTTTGCCGGGCGCGCGCCGCACACGCTGCATGGCGAACTTACCGGCTCGCGCGACACCTATGTGCATTTCGTTCAGGACCCGTTCGATATCGCCAGCATCGTGCGGCCCTATGTCAAATGGGAATATTCATTGCCCTCCGGCATCGTGGTGAAGGAGGCGCTGGCGCGCGCGTCGGCCTTTGCGCACAGTGATCCGCCCGGTCCGGTCTACATGATGCTGCCGCGCGAAACGCTGGCGGAGGAATGGGACGAGGCCGTCATGCCATCCTATCCGCCGGCGCGCTACGGCAGCGTGCATGCCGGCGGCGTCGAGCCGGCGCGCGCGCAAGCGATCGCGCAGGCGCTGATGGCGGCGGAAAATCCGGTGGCGTTTGCGGCCTATCTCGGCCGCAAGCCGCAGGCGGTCGCCGTGCTCGACCGGCTGGCGCGCGCGACCGGGATTCGCGTCGCCGAGTTCAACGCGATCGACCTCAACATTCCGCAGGACTCGCCGTGTTTCGCCGGCGCCGATCCGCTGCCTTTGCTCGAAGGGGCCGACCTCGGCCTGCTGCTCGATTCCGACGTGCCGTTCGTGCCGCAATCGGCCAAGCGGGCGAGCGCGATGAAATGGATCCAGATCGACGTCGATCCGCTGAAGGCGGACTTTCCGATGTGGGGCTTTCCAACCGACATGCGCATCCAGGGCGACTGCGCCATCGTGCTGCAGCAGGTGCTCGACGCGGCGGAGAGCCGCGCCGACGACGCCTATCGCAAGCGCGTCGCCAATCGTATCGCAAGCTGGGGTGGCGCCCGCGAGGCGGCCGCAAAACGCCGCGCAATGGCGAGCGCCAACAGGGGCGTTTCGGGCGCGCTGAACCCCGCCTTTGTATTCGTAACCCTTGGCGGAAAATTGTCGCCGGATGATGTCGTGCTCAACGAGGCGATCCGCAACGGACCGATCCTGCAGGAGCATCTGACGCGCACCCGGCCGAAAAGCTATGTCGGGCTTGCCGGCGGCGGGCTCGGATTTTCCGGCGGCATGGCGCTGGGGCTGAAACTGGCGCAGCCCGATCGCCGCGTCGTGCAGGTGATCGGCGACGGCGGATTTCATTTCTCCTCGCCCGACAGCGTCTATGCGGTGGCGCAGCAATACCAGATTCCAATTCTGACGATCGTTTTGGACAATGGCGGCTGGCAGGCCGTGAAATCGGCGGTGCAGCGGGTCTATCCGAAGGGCATCGCCGCCGAGACCGACCAGTTCCAGTCGCGGCTGATGTCGGGCCGTCAGGGCGAGCGGCGGGATTTTTCCGCCGTGGCAATGGCCTTTGGCGCCCATGGCGAATGTGTCACGGAGCCGGACCAACTTGTCGCCGCCATCGACCGCGCGTTTGCCGCGTTGGACGATGGCAAGGCGGCCGTGTTGCATATTCAGGTCACGCGGCTTTGAATCCTGACAAAGGGACCAACCCCATGAGAATACCGAACCGATATTCTCGCTTTGCCGTGCGCTTCGGACTTGCCGCGTTGGTCGCAATCGCGGCCAGCCCCGCCCTCGCCCAGGAAGATCCCGCAAAATATCCGTCGCGGCCGATCCACCTCATCGTCGGCTTCGCGGCGGGCGGCGGCAACGACATCATCGCGCGGGTGTTCGGACAGAAACTGGCCGAGAGCCTTGGCCAGCCCGTGATCGTCGAGAACAAG
>Ga0310810_10012401_pt1 | contig 10014 bp, 5 predicted proteins | sample NCmetagenome_FD_207641 | JGI IMG/M metagenome (GOLD analysis project Ga0310810, IMG submission 207641) | Soil microbial communities from experimental microcosm in Duke University, North Carolina, United States - NC | ecosystem: Engineered > Artificial ecosystem > Soil microcosm > Unclassified ...
ATTGTGTAGCGTCTTTGAATCAGGCAGCACGACGATCATCTCCGAGGCACCCTGGGCGAAGGCGCCTTCGATTGTTTGCGGCACCTGAATCTCTTTACTCCATTGCTCGGCGCCGATTGAATAACCGTGCAGCGCATAAACGACCGGATAGCGCCTCGACTTTTCTTTGGCATATGCTGGGCGGCAGAAACACCAACACGTCGCGATCAACCGCATCGCCTTCCAGATTACCTTCAAGAGCGGTGCCGTGAATCTTAATGTGCTCCACCGTCACGGGCTTGGCGCCGGGGACTATCGGCGGGACCTCGGTCTGGATCTGGGCCGCCAGTTCAGCAACGATTCCAAAGGTAATCGTCAGCGCGATTACATAAGAGAGTTTGGTGTTAGTCATTTGGTTCACTTCCCACGTGATTTCGGTCTTCTCCAGCAAAGAGAAAGCTCCTGTTAAAGACCTTTCCCGTCCCAGACAATTGTTTGCCCTTTCCGCGTCTTCAGCTCGCGCAGAACTTGCCCGGAACGCAAGCGGATGGAATTCCCATTCAGTGATCGCACCGTCGCCCTGGTGAGTTCACCCTTTTTCCATTCAACGTCAATTTCAAAACCTCCGCGAGCGCGCAGCCCTTTAATATTCCCAGTAGGAAATTCTTTCGGCAGTGCTGGAAGCAGTTCCACCTCAACAGTATTTCCCACCATATGGTTCTGCATCAGCATTTCGGCGATACCGTTCGCGCCGCCAAAATTGCCGTCAATCTGAAATGGCGGATGCGCATCGAACATGTTTGGATAGGTTCTTTCCGGTCGAATTAGCAAGGCGAGAATCTTGTACGCTCGTTCCGCATCGCGCAATCTGGCCCACAGGTTGAGCCGCCACGCTATGGCCCAACCCGTCGCTTCGTCGCCCCTTCCATTGAGAGTCGTCTTCACCGCGTTTACCAGGTCGGGTGTGTCGAAAACATTTATCTGCCAGGAAGGAAACGCACCGTAAAGATGCGACACGTGGCGATGGTGTTTTTCCGGAGCCTCCAAGTCCCAGTCTTCGAGCCATTCCTGCAACTGGCCGCCTTTCCCGATTTGATTCGGTTCGAGCCGCGAGCGGTTCTTTGCCAATACAGCTCGAAAGTCTTGATCGATACCGAGAATTTCTGCAGCACGAATCGTGTTAGCAAACAAATCGCGAATGATCTGGGAATCCATAGTGGGACCAGCGGTGATTGAAGAGCCAAACGGATGAGTGTTTTCTGGCGACATCGAAGGATTTGTCACCAGCCATTTGTGTTTCGGTTCTTCTACCAAAGTGTCGAGGAAGAACTGTGAAGCCCCTTTCAAGACTGGATAGATTCGGTTCAGAAAGACCGTGTCCTGTGTGTACTCGTAGTGTTCCCAGAGGTGCATCGTAAGCCAGGCGCCGCCGCTGGGCCACATGCCATAGCGCGCCGCATCAATTGGTCCAGTCGCGCGCCATAGATCGGTGTTATGATGCGTTACCCAGCCGCGCGCACCCCATTGCACTTCCGCCGTCTTAGCGCCGGTTGTGGAGATATCTTCGACCATCTTCACGAGCGGATCGGTCAGCTCGGAAAGGTTTGTCGGTTCAGCAAGCCAGTAGTTCATCTCGGTGTTGATGTTGATGGTGTATTTGCTACCCCAGGGCGGCGACATGAGGTCATTCCAGATACCCTGCAAGTTGGCAGGCTGGGTTCCCGGACGAGAACTGGAAATCAACAGGTAGCGGCCAAACTGAAAATACAGTGCGGCAAGTTGCGGATCGTTAGTCGTGGCAAATCGCTGAATGCGCTCATCAGTAGGCATTCCGATTGCCTCGATGGTACCTAATTCAAGTGAAACCCGGCGGAAAAACTTTTGATAATCGGCAACGTGGTCGTGCCGCAGTGCAGCAAACGATTTCTGAGCAGCCCTTTCAACCGCGGTCTTTGACTTCTCCACTTCATCGCCCGAAACGTCGTGATAGTTTCGGTAGCTAGTAGCAACGCTAATCAGGATGATTGCGGAGTTAGCGTTCGCGACAGCGATACAGTTACCAGAATTGACTGGAAGGGAGCGGACTGAGTTTACGCCAGTGCGACCGGGCAACCAGTAGGGATCGGATAGTGACTGGCTTGCTTCACACGCAGAACCGACACTACCGCCATTCACCAACACGCGGACGCGCGCCTGAAATTTTAGTTTGCCGGATATGCCCTGCTCGCTGCCGTTAGTTCCACTCAAAACAAGCGTCTCGCCTTTCTCATTTGCAGCTGTTGCTTGTTGAGGCGACTGGATAGCGGTCTGAAACGAGACTTGTCCTTTCTTATCGGCCGACAAACGAAGAACGATCACACCATCAACCGCGCTCGAGAACATTTCGCGTGTGAAAGTTGTGGTCCCGACTTTGTAGGTCACGCGCGCGATAGCTTCATCCAGATCGAGTTCTCTTCTGTAATCGGAAACCGTCTGCACTTTGGGAAACGAGAGTCGTAAATCGCCAACCGTTTGATAAGACATCTGCCTGATCGGTTTCGACATCATCTGCTGCTGAATCAACACTTCAGCATCTTTGTATTTGCCGGCAAAGATCAATTTGCGAACTTCAGGCAATGCCGCGAGTGCTTCAGGATTGTTCGGATTGTATGGGGCGCCGGCCCAAAGTGTGTCCTCATTGAGTTGAATACGTTCGCCTTCAATGCCGCCAAATATCATCGCGCCGAGCCTGCCGTTCCCGATTGGTAAAGCTTCATTCCAATTGGTTGCCGGCCGTCGATACCATAGCGTCAAAGGTCCAGGCAGCAACGAAGATTCACTGGTAAACGATCCCGAAAAGGTATCGACGCCAGGTGAAACGTTTTGCTGTTGCGCATTAGCAAGCCTGGCAAGGGACGCGGTTAATAGATAAAGGACGAGAGCAGCGACAACTGCTTTGGTTGAGATCTTCATTGGGGGCTTATTGTATACGGAGTCCTCATCAGCGATACGGTGCCGCAGGGCTTTATCTAAAAGTCCAAACTTGCATTCGATATGCCGTGGCCCATAATAAACACCTACGCTCCATTACGGCAGGGCAGAGCCATGCTTCACAAACAGCCGGCTGAACCGAATCCATGTAAGTTTGCCTTTTGAGGCAAAGCCGTGTCGAAGGATAAACCGTGCAGTCAATCCACCAGGAACGCCGGTCGTGCCCTAATTTGAAATGGAGCATGAATTAGAACGGCGAGCGAAGCGACCGATTGACCTATCTATTCGTGTGTTTCAGGTTGGGTGAGGTCAATCGGTCGCTGCGCTCGCCGTTCTAATTCTGTTGGGCCGATTCAAAATTAGGGGACCACTGGAACGCCAGAGAATACTTTTGTCCATCAAAGCTTAGAAGTAGAGCTTCAAGTCACACTTGCTGTTCTTGTTTGACGTTCTTCAACGTCTTCCACTATTGCCCGAAGGAGTTCGGCCACACTCCACGCTTGCGCAACACAACCGCGAGGTGTATGCGGAGCGTCGCCGTCAAAGATTTCTGACACCTGGCCCAGGCAGGCTTCATATAAGTGCTCCGAGAAATTCTCAAGCCATGCAGACGCGAACTTGCGACCGGCCTTCTTACCGAACGTCCTGGTGTATGCGGTGATGTATGGACCCATGAGCCAGGGCCAGACAGTTCCCTGGTGGTAAGCGCCATCGCGGTTTTCTGGACCGCCTTCGTATCGTCCGATGTAATCGGGATCTGTCGGTGACAACGTGCGCAGACCACGTGGTGTCAGTAGGTGATGTTCGATGACGTGCAGAACACTGACAGCTCTCTCTTTTGAGAGCAATGTGTTTGTGAGGCTAATCGCAAAAACCTGGTTAGGTCGGATCGACGCATCTCGAATCTCACCGTTTATAACATCGTAAAGACAACCTGCCTGGTCGTTCCAAAACAACTCGTTGAAACTGGTCCGAGCTTTCTCTGCGAGCGCGCCGTATTCCAGCTTTGCAGTTGGATCTTTGAATCTGCCGGCAAGATCTTCCATCACCCGCAACGCGTTATACCAGAGCGCCTGAATCTCGACAGGTTTTCCATGGCGGGGCGTGATTACTCGATCGCCAACTTTGGCATCCATCCAGGTCAGCTGCACACCCGGTTCCCCGGAAAAGAGTAAGCCATCATCATCAATGTGGATTTGATAGCGAGTGCCTTTTATATGCCAGTCCACAATGTCCTTCAGCACGTTATAGAGATTAGTTTGGACAAACTTGTAGTCCCCCGAGTGCTGCAGAAATGAACGTACTGCTTCGAAGAACCAAAGTGTTGCGTCAACAGTGTTGTATTCCGGAACTTCGCCGGCATCCGGAAAACGGTTTGGCAGCATGCCTTGATCGATGTGCTTTGAGAATTCAGTGAGAACGTGCTTCGCAATGTCCCAGCGTTCGTTGACGAGCGTCAAACCAGGCAGTGCAATCATCGTGTCCCGGCCCCAATCAGCAAACCAGTGATAGCCGGCGATGACTGTTTCGCCTCGTTCTCGCGCGACGACGAATTGATCTGCAGCGGTCGTCAATGACACAAGGAGTTCATTTTTCCCATCGGTTTGTTTGTGGAGAGTTAGCCGCCGCTCAATCTCAGCCTGGCGATAGCTATCAGCATTTCCTGCCGCACGTTGCTCGGTTGAAGCGATGATGTTCACCTTCGCCGTGGTATTCAAATCGAATGTAAGCGCACATGGGCTGAACAGATCTTCGGTAAAATCCAAGCCACGTTCTTGCTCAACTACATACTGGAAATTCCGATACCAAAATCCGTTTGCATCTATCTCGGCTGGATCATGAGCGAGATAAAGCGCGGGTAGGTCGCTGTACGGTCGAAACGTTGTCTGTCCGTTTTTGGTTTCGACCTGGGAATTGAGTGCGCCGTTTTCGTGTGTCGTACTGTGGTAATCGCGAAACGCGATAAGGGGACGCACTTCAAGCGTGATCTCCCTTTGATCGCTGCCGTCGGTTCGCACCAACCCGTACTGAACAACTGTCGTGTTCTCTCCCTGGACCATGAAGACTGTCTTATCCAGAAGCACACCCTCGACTTCATATGAAAATCTAGGGCATGGGTCGAGATGAAAGCCAGTTTGATAATTGAAGCCTTGCGGGTGAATCACGCCTGGGTATTGATTCGCCGACAGTTCGTACCGCCGGCCATCGATGACTAGTGTCTCTTCGAGCTTTGAGAGCAAGACGAATCGACCCACTGGTGGTTTCGTTGCCGCAGTAAGTAACCCGTGATAACGACGAGTATTCAAACCAGAAATTGTGGAAGAGGAAAACCCTCCGATTCCATTCGTTTCGAGCCATTCGCGAGTTAAGGCAACATCTAGATCGCGGCAGCTTTCCTGATCGAACTTAATCATGATCAATCTCTGCTCAACATTTCAGACTTACAGCTCTGCAACCTCGCAGAACACTTTGATTGCACCGTTGGGGTTAGTAAGTTTCGTGAATAACTCCTGATAATTCTCAAGGCCTCGAACGGGATGCGTTAGCAGGCGAGAGAGCCAGCCAGGATATTCGGCCTCAGCCTGAGCAAGATCCTTGACGCCCATCTCGAAATATTCGCGATTTGCATTGACGGTACCAACCATCACCTTATTGCCAAGCACGAATTCAAGATTGATTTTGTCGGCTGGCACTTCGACTTTGCGATCGCCCCCAGTGACACTCGACAGCACAAGCACACCATTCTTCCCGAGCGCTTGCATGCTGTCGAAAACAACGGGCGAGAAACCTGTCGCTTCAAAGATGATGTCAAACGGTCCGTATTTCTTTGCACCTTCGAGAATCGACACATCGTCCGTTGATTGATAAGTGGCACCGATGGCCTCGATCAGATCGGAATTCAAATAAGGCTTGGGCGTCTTGCCAAATGTTGTGACCTGCAATCCCTTGAGGCGGAGGACCAGAGTCGCAAGTAGTCCGATCGTTCCCGCGCCCATCACCGCGGCACGCCTGGGTTTCCATACTCTAAGCCGGCGTTGAATCTCATACGCCTGTGCAATTCCCTTCTCGACTACGGTAGTGGGTTCCAACAGGACTGCTACTTCCTTCAGGCCCTGAGGTATTTTCACAATAAAGTCAGCATCATCGACGTAGTACTCACTCATATAGCCGTGACGAAGGTTGATGCCACGTTCGAAGTACGTATCATCAGTGGTCATGTCGTTCGTCCCGATCAAGTCGTAGATGCTTGAACCAGGGCGACGGACCGTCGCTACTACATAATCGCCGGGTTTGACCTCTGTTACGTTTGGACCAACGGCTTCAACTTGACCAAAACTCTCGTGACCGATGATCAGAAAGTCGTATCCCAGTGGCGCCTGACCGTATTCGGCGGCATTGATCTCTTTGTCCGTGCCATCAACCCCAACGCGCAGCACGCGGACGAGCACTCCACGACCATTCGGAACGTCACTCACTTTTGGCGCCGGTAGCTCCGCCAGATGAACTGTGTTCGGAACTCCAGGTTTAACTGCAATTGCTTTCATGATGTTGATTCCTTTATCTAGCTGGCAGACATTGCGAGTTCTGATTGCACGCCGATGCGAGCGAGAGCTGATAACACGCGACTCGGTTCACCAAGATCGCTCCAACCGACATCTCCCACTCTCATCACCATTAGATCCTCTGGCCGTGCCGCGAGCACCCGATGAGAAAAGTTGGAATCCTCGATGCGTGAATAAACTCCGACGAGTGCCTTTTGTTCGTAAGCAGTTTCGAACGCCGGCGTGACCGCGTTAAAAGCAGCGTACATTTCTGGCATCGCGGCTCGTGTCAGTTTCAGTAAAGCATCAACGGAGCCGACCATTACGAAGCTGTTCCACAAACAGCCGTGCTCCATCAGAGACGTTGCGAGACTCAGGCTCGGCTTTTCCCAAAACTTCCTGACTCGCGTAATGGATTTTTGTGCGCTTGCGAGTATAGAAGGCTGCGGCTCAATCCAGCCGTATTCTGTCTCAGGAGTTGTCGGTGTGATTCCCAGAAGGATCACCGCATCAGGTTGGACCTCCACGGCATCAAGCGCGACATCGATGTGTGACATGAACTCTTCGTCATCGGCGAAAAAATGATCGGACGGGAACAGCGCAACGACTGCTTTCGGAGATTTAGCGGCGACGCGCAGCAAAGAATAAAGAATCGCCGGCGCAGTTCCCTTGTTCACGGGTTGTTGGAGTAGGAGATCGGTAGAGACTTCGTGAGCGATTGGTTCATAAAACCGGCGATGCTTCTGCGTTACGACGATCAGTGTGCGGCTGGTCTCAATTGACGAGGCGACGCGCTGCCTGGTCTGGTTGAGCAGCGTGCTGCCACCTATAACTGGCACGAATTGTTTGGGTCGGTTGTCACCGGTTATCGCGCGCGTCATCGACTGCAAACGCGTTCCATCTCCGCCCGCTAGTATCACTGCCCATCGATCTCTCATGTTGCTCGGGTCCTTCTGGTGGAGTTCGCTAGAACAATCATGAGTCGTTCGGCGGAGATATTCCTTACATGGACTTTGGTCTTTTGGTCTTTGATCTTTGGCCTTGGGTCTTGCTGCAGATCTGCATCTGGGACCATTCAAAGACCAAAGGCCAAAGTCCAAAGGCCGTGCTTATTCGCCACTTTGCTGAAGAAGCTTCGCGACCAGGCCGGTCCAACCTGTTTGATGGCTTGCCCCCACGCCTGAACCAGTGTCGCCGTGGAAGTATTCGTGGAAAGGAATTAGGTCACTCCAGTTAGGATCGATTTGAAATTTCGTGGCAGTGCCGAAGACGGGCCGTCGCTCATCAGCGTCTTTCAAGAAGATGCGCGCGAGTCGTTTTGAAATCTCGCCTGCCACTTCCCAGAGCGTCAACATCTGACCTGAGCCAACCGGGCACTCAACTTTAAAGTCTTCACCGAGGTAGTGATAAAACTTTTGCAGAGACTCAACGAGGAGGTAATTTAGTGGAAACCAGATTGGCCCACGCCAGTTCGAGTTGCCACCGAATAATCCTGTGCTGGATTCTGCAGGCTCATAATCCACGCGATGCTGTGTGCCATTAACTTGCAGCATGTAAGGGTGGTCTTTATGAAAACGGGAGATCGCGCGAATGCCATACTGTGAGAAGAACTCGCTCTCATCCAGCATAAATCGCAACACACTTCGCAACTGATCCTGGCTCACAATTGAGAGCAGGCGACGTTCGCCATTTCCCGGCGTTCGCATGCACGCAACGTTCGAAGTCAGGTCGGGCCGATTTTCGATAAACCATTCCATCCGTCGTTTGAAGTCCGGCAATCGATCGAGCAACTCCGGTTCCAATGTTTCGACAGCAAACAACGGGATCAAACCAACCATCGAACGAACCTTCATCGGAAACGGTTTGCCCTCGGGCAAATGCAGCACGTCGTAGAAGAAGCCATCGTGCTCGTCCCACAATCTGATCTCGTCGTCACCGCGGTTATTCATCGCGTGTGCAATGTAGAGAAAGTGTTCCCAAAACTTACTGGCCACATCTTCGTAAGCTGGATCTTCCATTGCGAGTTCCATCGCGATTGCAAGAAGATTCAGAGCGTACATCGCCATCCAACTGGTGCCATCAGATTGAGCGATATGGCCGCCGGTAGGAAGCGGTGCGCTACGATCGAAAACGCCGATGTTATCGAGACCAAGAAAGCCACCTTGAAAGATGTTCATCCCATCGGCGTCTTTGCGATTGACCCACCACGTGAAGTTCAACAGCAGCTTCTGAAAAACACGCTTGAGAAAAACTGTGTCGCCGACTCCTCGTCTCTTCTTCTCGATCTTATAAACGCGCCAGGTGGCCCACGCGTGAACGGGAGGATTTACATCGCCAAACGCCCACTCATAAGCCGGGAGCTGGCCATTCGGGTGCATATACCACTCGCGCAGCATCAAGAGGAGTTGCTCTTTGGCAAAGTCTGAGTCAACTAACGACAGCGGCACGCAATGAAACGCAAGATCCCAGGCCGCGTACCACGGATACTCCCATTTATCCGGCATTGAGATCACATCAGCGTTGTAGAGGTGTTTCCATTCATGATTGCGACCGCGGGAACGTTCGGCGGGAGGCCGTGGCGTGCCTGGGTCACCATCAAGCCACTGCTCGATCACATAGTGGTAATACTGTTTGGACCACAGCATGCCGGCGAACGCCTGGCGCATGACAAGCTGTGCATCAAGAGAAAGATGTTTGGGTATGACTGTCTGATAGAAGTCATCGGCTTCATGAACTCGGGTGCCGAAGATCTTTTCGAAATTCGTGAAAGCCTCTTGTTTCTTGTTGTATTCCTTATCGGTCAGCCGCAAACGGATGGTTACGCTTTCGTTCGGTCCAATGGTGAGCTTGTAATTTGCGGATGCTTTTGTGCCGGTCTTTTCAGGGTTAACTGCCCGACTGTTGCCGTGCACGATGTAGTCGTTGATGCCGTCTTTGGCATAGCGTGAACCGTTGGTGAAGCTGAAGAGCCGCTGAGTGTTCGTGTCATTTTCCGTAAAGAGCAACTCGGATGAGCAGTCACAATAGAGCCAGCGCTTGCCGAGATCGCAATTGAGTTCGACAACGTCTTCACTCGTGCTGCGTAACCATGGTTTCGCCGTTCCGTTCTGATTCCATGACCACGTGTTACGAAACCAGACCGTTGGCAGCAGGTTCAACGTAGCGTCTTCAGGACCGCGATTGCTTACCGTGATCTTAACGAGGATGTCTTCGACATCAGCTTTCGCATACTCCACTACTACGTCGAAGTAACGATCACCGTCAAAAATGCTGGTATCAATCAACTCGAACTCCGGCGCAAGCTTTCCTCGTCGCCGATTTTCTTCAACCAACCGACCGTACGGATACTCTGACTGCGGATACTTGTACAAATACTTCATATACGAGTGCGTTGGAGTTGAATCGAGGTAGAAGTAGTATTCCTTGACGTCTTCTCCATGGTTTCCTTCGTTACCGGTCAGGCCAAAGAGTCGTTCTTTCAAAATTGGATCACGACCATTCCAGAGGGCGATGGCAAAACAGA
>Ga0310810_10012402_pt1 | contig 10012 bp, 10 predicted proteins | sample NCmetagenome_FD_207641 | JGI IMG/M metagenome (GOLD analysis project Ga0310810, IMG submission 207641) | Soil microbial communities from experimental microcosm in Duke University, North Carolina, United States - NC | ecosystem: Engineered > Artificial ecosystem > Soil microcosm > Unclassified ...
GCGAGGCCGGCGACGCCGCCTGGCGAATCTGAAATCTTGTACACGCCGCCCGACATAAGGTCGAGTCGATAGACGTTGCTGAGGCCACCCGGATCAGAGACGAAGTACAGGCTGTCTCCATTCTTCGACCATTGTGGATTCACCTGCTTCGCCGCCCCGATCGCGGGAAGCGCCCGGATGGTGCCGGATGCAGTATCCAGCACCGCGAGCTGACAGGGACCGAAAGTCAGCGACGAAAGATCGGTTGAGAACCGATCTGTCACGAATGCGATGTGGCGCCCGTCCGGCGCCCACACAGGCTCCAGATCTGAAAAGTGGTCGTTCGTCAGCTGCCGCAGCGATCCCGTGGCCAGATCGTAAACATAGAGATCCGTCGCGCCGGCCTTCAACCCTGAAAAGGCGATCGTGTGGCCGTCGGGGGACCACGCCGGCGTAAACACCTCCCCCAGCTGCGGAAGCGCGATCTGCCGTTCGACGCCGCTGCGGGACACATCCAGAATAACGAGGGCCGGCTGCCCGTGCGCAATCGCGGAGAAGACGAATCGATCTCCGCTCGCATTCCACGAGCCGGAGGATCGAATAGCCTGCAGCGTTTCGAACCGCGCCGTCTCCGTCGTCGACGCCAGCTTGCGCTTGATGGCACCCGTGGTCGCATCGGCGAGAAAGAGATCGAGCGAGAGTCGATCCCGTTCCGAGAAGAAGATGGCATCGCGACCGTCAGGGCTGAGCGACGGCCCGAGCTGCACCTTCCCGGCCTTTGCCCCGCTCAGCAACGGCGCCGGATCCTCATCGTGGTTGCTCATCCGAGCGCCGTAGGTTTCGTAGGCAGATGCGCGCCAGTCCGCGAACAGCTGTTCCAAAGTGGCGCCTGTCTTCTTGCGAATCCGCTGCTCGAATGTGCCGGCGTCAGTCGTGGTCAGCATGTCGATCAGGATACGGTCGCCGAAGCGGCCGGCCAGATACGCCCACATCGCCGATCCGTATCGGTACGGTGAGAATGCCCGCGCCGCCTGAGATTCGCGCTTCGGCAACAGGTCGAATCTCACCGCATCGCGCAGCCACATCACCCCTTCCCGATCCTCGGCGCCGAGGGACATGTACTGGGCCATGCCTTCCACCGCCCATAAGGGCCAGGTCGCCATCCCGCCGTAACCCTTCGCCATGTCGAATTGAAATGCGTGGGCGATCTCATGTCCGAGGATCTGATCGGTCTCACCGAGGGTGGGTGCAAAGGGGAGAACGATGCGGCGCTTTGCAGACTCCGTCACGCCGCCGATACCCTCGCTGATCAGGCCGGCGACGACGTTCGTCTGCGCGAACTCCGGCTGGCTCCCGTACAAGATCAACGGCTGCCGCCCATCGAGCGAATGTCCGAGCACGCGCGAGAATCGCGCGTACCACCGCTCCGCCATGCGCGTGGCGAGCCGCGCCGAGGCTTCTTCGCTCGTGTAGTAGTAGACAGCGAAGTGATCGGTATCGAGTACTTTGAAGTCGAAGTTCCCGTATTCGACCTTATTCCGGCCGAATTGCTGAGCGCTCGCGTCCTGCCGAGGCCATGCGAAAAGAGACACGGCGGCGAGCAGCGCAAGGCGCATGACCCGAGCCATGGCTCCCCTCACGACTACGCTAGTCGGATGATAGTGACGGTGGTTGACGCGAAGCTTCTTCTAGCCCGGCGGCTGGCCGCGCGTCAACAGGTTTGGTTCGATTCGAGGAAAAATCTGGATTACGGCTGAGGTCGGGGAGACGGCTCAAGCCGCACACGGCATCGCGTCCCGTGTGCGGCTTGTCGAACGACTAATTTCCGAACCGGAACGTCACGCCAATCGATCCGCGCCAGAAGTTGAAGTGGCCGAGCGCCAGGTCGAAATCGCTGGAAGCGGCGTTGACGTTGTTGTCCTGCAGCGATCGGAAGTACCGGAGATCGGCGCGCAGGCCGACATGGTCATTGAAGTAGCCGTGAACGCCTCCCCCGATGTCGACGCCGAGATCGTTCGTATGCAGATCATTGAAAAACGTGCTGCCGGAAATGTTGCTCCGCAGCAAACCTGCCCCGCCGGACGCGTACGGCCGGAGACCACCGCCGTGCTGGCCACCGATCGGGATACCCACCACGAAGTTCCCCATCACCGACGTGACATTACTGTCGCCGAAGGCGAAGCTGGCGGGACCGGTGGTATTCTGAAAAAAATTCGGCGACCAGCCGAAGTCGAGCTCCGCCGAACGACGCGCCGAAGTCCACGCGGCGCTCGACTTGATCGTCAAAGGTGTTATTTCCGCCGAAATTGGCGTTCCCGTTGAAATTGCCGCCAACGAACGGCGTCAGATACCAATCGGCGGAGGCGCGGCTCGGCGCGGCAGCGAAAGCAAGTACCGCGAATATTGAAACGAGGAGCACCTTACGAATAACCATCTATTCCTCCCGGTTAAATGGCCGACGCAGAGCGGCCGCGTCGCCAGTTCAGCGTTGATTGCGAGCAATCTGCATACCGGGCCGGCGGTGAAAGACCGAACCGCAGAGGTCGTCAAACACCGATATCGGAGGGAAAACGCGACCGCGAAGTTATGCGAGGTCGAACAGAAGAACTTCGGTTGATGAGGTTCCTTCCACGTGGGCAGTCGATTCGCCGGCGAGCGTCGCGCCGTCACCAGCGTTCAGCGTCTCGTTATCGATCCGGACCGCCCCGCGTGCAACCTGAATCCACAGGTGCCGTCCGGCGGCGAGCGCAAGCGAAACGCGATTCCCTGTCTCGAGGACAGCGGAATAAAACGCGACGTCCTGATGAATGGTGACCGAACCCTCGCGTCCATCACGGGAGCCGAGCAGTGTCAATCGTCCGCTTCGTTCCTTCGCCGCAGGGAACGCACGCTGCTCATAGCTCGGCTGAAGCCGCTGCCGATCCGGCTGGACCCAGATCTGGAGGAAATGAACGGGAGCGGAATCTGAGGCGTTCTGCTCGCTGTGCAGCACGCCGGTGCCGGCGGTCATCCGTTGCAGGTCCCCGGGCCTGATGACCGATCCGTTTCCCATGCTGTCCTGATGGCGGAGCGCGCCCTCGAGCACATAGGACAGAATTTCCATGTCGCGGTGGGAGTGTGTGCCGAAGCCCTATTCCCGGCGCGACGCGATCTTCGTTGATCACGCGAAGTGCCCGAAAGCCCATGTATCGCGGATCGTGATGCTCGCCGAAGGAGAAGGTATGCCGGCTATCGAGCCACCCGATCTGCGTGTGCATGCGATCGGTCGCCCGCCGAATCGTTAGCATACTCAAGCATCACCTGGGGGAACCGGCTTCGGCCGGATTGATCCGGCTGGAGGCAGGCCCGCCTGAAGGCGGGGTCCCCTGATGGGAAATTACCGTTGTTCGACAGTGACCGTCAGTGGCGCGAGCAGCCGGACGGTCATAGGGGATCCTGCGGGCAACAAGACGTCCTGGCGATCGCCGACCTCGACCGCCGCTACGCCGCCGCCTGCGCCTGCCGTTGCGCCGATTGCCGCACCCTTCGCGCCACCGAGGATGGCGCCGAGAATCGCCCCGCCGATCGCGCCGCCGCCGATCTTCGCGGCGCTGCTGTTGGCGGGCGCCTGCCCGTCGCGATAGATCGTTTCGGTGCTCATCGGCAACCGCGTGCCGTCGGCGAGCACGATGGTGGTGAATCGAATCCCGAGCCGCGCGCGCTCCTTGAACTTTCCGCCTTGTTCGACCTGGATGACCGAACCGATCGCCCGCGAGCCGGCCGGAATCGCGATGCTGTCGCCGACCTTCACGTCGCGGGTCACTTTGGCCTCGACTCGATCCTCAATCCGCGCGGTCGCGCTGGAGATTCGCGTTTCCGTTTCGAGGCCGATCACAGAGTTCGCGGACACGACGAGCTCGTCAAACACTTTCTGTGGCGGTTCGGGTGCGCGCGGCGATTCGATCGGCGCGCGTTCCTCGACGGGCGCCGCGGCGGTGCTGTTGTCGGTGGTGGCTGTCCGCGAATTGGGAGACGAGCTCGCTGGCGACGGCGTCGGCGTACTCGCGGGCCAGGTGCGTTCGAGCGTGGGTGGATTGGGCCGCGCTGCCGCAGGACCCGGCCTTGTCGGCGTCGCGGTACTGCGCGCGGGCTCGGCGCGTCGTGATGCCCCCACAGAATTTGTCGTTGCCGCGGGCCTGGGCGTGGGCACGTCGGCGGCGGCGCGAGGAGAAGAATTCGGCGCCGTCTCGCCGATGACCGCTTCGGTCTCCTGAACTGGACGCTCGGCCGTCGTCGTCGGCGTCAATGCGGCCGCGGGCGTCGGCACCACGTTCTGGCGCCCCGCGAAATAGCCCCCTGCGCCCGCAGCGGCCACACACGCAACAGCCAGCACGCCGAAGGTCAGTCGAGTGGAAAACATGACGGGAGTCTCCTTGGAACTCAAGCATGCGCTGACGCAAGCGCCATGCCCGCGAATGCCATCATACGACGTTCGTAACTCGCTGTAAATGAAGGAGTAACAAAGATATCCCGACGGGCCGGGACTGTCCCATTCCCAGGAACGTGTCTACAATCAAGGCCATGGCGCGTCCCCCCGATATCGTCGTCGTCGGTGCAGGGATAGTGGGCTGCGCCGTGGGCTACGAACTCGTGCGGCGCGGGGCGTCGGTCCAGATTGTGGACGAGCGGGTGGCAGGAATGGGGGCGACCCACGCGGCGGCCGGCATCCTCGCGCCCCACATCGAAGTGACCTCCCCCACCCCCTTTCTCGACCTGGCCGTCCGCAGCCTGAATCTCTTCGACGATTTTATCGCACGCGTGCAGGCCGACAGCGGGACGTCGGTGCTCTACCGCCGCACCGGCACGCTTCAGGTTGCGACCACCGAAGAGGGAATGCGGGAACTGAGAAATGCCGCCGCGCGGCTCGAAGCACAGAAGCTCTCCCTCGGACTGCTCGATGCGCAGGCGGCGCGCGTCGAAGAGCCGCACCTGAGCCACGATGTCGTTGGCGGTCTCGTCGTGCCGTCGCACGGATTCGTCGCGGCTGCCGAGCTGATCCGCGCGCTGACTGCCGCTGCCAGGATCCATGGCGCCCAAATCATCGAAGGCTGCCGCGTACGGGCGATTGCGCCCGCGAATGCCAATGGCGACGTCATTGTCGAGACCGATCGCGGACCCCTTACCGGATCCGCAGTCGTCCTCGCGGCGGGAAGCTGGTCAGGAAGGATCGATATCGCCGGGCTTACGCTGCGTCCACCGGTGCGGCCTGTTCGCGGTCAGCTCATTCGTCTGTCGTGGAACGGTCCGCTGCTTCGGCGGGTGGTCTGGAGCGACCGCTGCTATCTCGTCCCGTGGGACGACGGGACGCTTCTCGTGGGCGCCACGATGGAGGATGCTGGATTCGATGAGCGGACGACGGTTGCCGGTGTGCGAGACTTGCTCGACGCGGCGTGCGAGCTCGCCCCGGGCGCGTGGACGGCGGGGTTCGTTGACGCTCGTGCAGGCCTGCGTCCGGCCAGCACCGACCTGCTGCCGATCGTCGGGCTGTCGCGGGTACTTCCGAATCTGATGTACGCGACAGCCCACTATCGGAACGGCATTTTGCTGGCGCCCGTCACCGCGGCGCTCGTGGCCGACGTCATGCTCGATCACAAGATCGATCCTGCGCTTGCGGCCTTGAGTCCGCAGCGGTTCGGAGATTTGTAGCCGCCGGGTCTAACGAACCGGCCTCATATGTAGTTGCCGTGTCTAAAAAGGCCCGCCCTGCAATGCGTCGGGCGGGTCCTTTGGAACCAGCCGGGTGTCACGATGAAGACCGTTACGATTGGCTCCTCAACCTACCGCATCGTCGCGACCGGTGCCGAGACGGGCGATCGGTTCGGGATCGAATGTTCGGGCGCATCGGCGGACGACGCGGCCGACCGCCTGTCGCGCTGGCTCGAATGGCAGCACGAGCATGCCGCCGCCCTCGAGGAGCTGCAGCGTACGGAAGACGCTTACCATCGGACAATCGCCGGCAGCGCGTTTGTCGGTCCGTTCGAGGGACCGAGCGCTCTCGAGATGCAGAAGGAATCACTCGAGGCAGTCGAAGCGGCCCGGCTCAGGCTCGACGAAATTCGCGCACGACGGCCCGAAGCGCGGTGAGCCAGGGCACCCGATCACCCGATTATCCAATTACCCGATTACCCGATGCGCCTGAAAAGAACCTATAGCTCTCGCGAGGTTGCCGCGATGACCGGCTTGACCGCGCGCCAGCTTCAGCTGTGGGACGCCGGTGGCCTGCTATCGCCGGCGATTCCGTCGCATCCAACGGCGGCGGGGGGATATACCGAACGCCGTTACACACCGATCGAGCTCTTCGAGCTGCTCGTGCTCGCCGATTTGCGCCAGCGGGGCTTCTCAATTTCCGAGCTTCATGCCATCGTTCGCGTTCTCAAGGTTCAGTTCGGCGTCCGTCTCTTCGAGGCGACGGGCGGGGGCGGCGACGTGCAGCTCTTGACCGATGGCCGCGGGATCTACGCGCGCGCGTCGGGCGGGACCTTTTTCAACCTGCTGGAATCGCCGGGGCAGCCGCTGCTCGTCGTTGGTGATGAAGGATTGCTGAAGGAATTGAAGGGGAAGATCAAGCCGCGCCGGCGCCGCCCGAAGCCGTCGAAATCAGCAGTGTGAAATCGACAGTCGGCCATTTCATCGAATAGGAAAGATCCTCTCGAGGTCGTCGGCCGGACGCGGTATGACGTGAACGCCGACGAGCTCGCCGACGCGGCGCGCGGCGGCGGCGCCCGCGTCGGTCGCGGCCTTGACGGATCCGACATCGCCGCGGACGATCGCGGTCACGAGGCCGGCGTCGACTTTCTGCCAGCCGACGAAGACGACATTCGCCGTCTTGACCATCGCGTCGGCCGCTTCGATCATGCCGATCAACCCGCGCGTCTCCACCATGCCGAGCGCGTCGCCCACGTCACGCTTTTCTTTGTCTGCCATCAAATCACGTCAACCGCACGGTCCGCTGAGACTATACCTTACATTGCGACGCCTTCTCGGCGGGTGCTCCCGGTTTACGTGATCCGTCCCCGGGCGGCGACGGGAAGCGTGTCAATTACGCGGTCGTCGTCCACCAGCAGCACTTCGTCGACCATGTTGGCGACGACACACGCGTGGTTGGGCAGCACGCGTACGCGATCGCCGGGGCCGAGCGCGGTGCGCCCTGCGATCCGCACGGTCGCATGTTCCTCGGAAAGCCGCTCAATCACGAACATCTCATCGATCGCGCTGCCGTCCGGCGTGAGCACGACACCGTAGCCGGGTGTCGCCGCGAAGCCGCGCGCCAGGTCAGTCGTCAACGTCTTGCTGCCGCAGTCGAGGATCAGCCGGTCGATCGCGGGCTTCGAGACGACGGTGGCGAGCACTGTCAGGGCGCAATCGCCAAGGGACGCAGCGCCGAGGGAGAGCTGCGTGCGATCGAAGTACACGTAATTTCCAGGCCGGAGCTCGGTAATGCCGGGATGCAACACGCTGTAGCGCAACGTGGGCGTAGCGCCGACGGAAATCTCATCGAGCGCGATGCCGTCGCCAGCGGCGCGATCGCGCGTCGTCGTCAGAATCTCCACCTCCCGGCGGGCGATGGCCGAGAGCTCCTCGGCCGAAGCGGCTTGATACCCGTGGCCGGCATGGCTGAGCAGGCCGCGCAGTCGGAGTCCCGGCATCGACGCAATGCAACGGAGCCAATCCAGGATGTCCGGCGCATCAGGGTTGACGCCGCATCGATGAAATCCCACATCAACCTTGACGAGCACATCGAGTGTGCGATTGAGGCGCCGCATCCCGTCGGACCATGTGCGCGCAACCGCCGCGTCATCGACAACGATCGAGAGCGTGGCGCGCTCCATCAGGGGCAGGAGTCGCGGCAGGTTCGACGGCTGGATCGGATACGCGAGACGAATGTCGGCGATGCCCGCCGCCGCCATGATCTCGGCCTCACCGATCTTGGCGCAACAGATACCCACTGCGCCGCGATCCATCTGCCACCGCGCGATAGTAGGAGATTTGTGCGTTTTCGCGTGAGGCCTCAGGGCGACGCCTGCCGCATTGGCGAGATCCTGGACGCGATCGATGTTCCTCAGGACGCGGCCGTGATCGATGAGGACTTGAGGAGTCGGGAAATCAGAAACGAGCATTTGGCGAATTCGTGACTTGATGACTCGGCGAACTAAATCACCAACTCACCAAGTCACCAACCCACCAAGTCACAACCCACGAGGTCACCAACCCGCCATTCATGCGAGCAGCCCCGGGAATTTCGCCGGGCTGCTCGCGTACCCCGGGAAGATAGGCTTCGGGTCGGCGACGCCCAGATGCCGTACGACAATCTCCCCGAAGACGTCGCGGAAGTCGGTCGTGACGGCCAGATCGCGGCCTTCGTATCGCTGATTTGCCGCAAGTCCGGGCCATCTGCCATATACGCGGCCGCCCCGGATGCCCCCGCCGATCGCGATCATCGCATTGCCATGGCCGTGGTCCGTGCCGCGGTTGCCGTTTTCGCTCACCGCACGTCCGAACTCCGACATCGTCAAGACGACGGTATCTTCCATGCGGTCGCCGAGATCGGTCACGAGCGCCGCCAGGCCGCGGCTGAAGTCGTCGAGCCGTGCCGCCAGCTGGCCTTGCGCCGACCCCTGGTTCACGTGGGTGTCCCACCCGCCGACGTCGGCGAAGGCGACCTCCAGACCGACGTCCGCCTTGGACAACTGCGCGATCTGCTGGAGAGCCTGGCCGAAGGCCGAGCGCGGATAATCGGCGCCCCGTTCCGGCCGGTAGCCTGCCGGATTCACGCCTTTCAGCATCTTGATCGCATCGAACGCCTCGCGTCCCGTGTTGTTCAGAACGCGATCGGCCGCCGCTGCGAACTGCGCCTCAAAGGAGGCGGCGACCATCTCGTTTCCCTGCCCGCCCCTGATGCCAAACTGCGCGAGCTGATTGACTGCCAGCGCCGGCGCCGTCCCCTGGAGCGCCCGCGGGAGCTGCTGCGTCAACGCGACGGCGCGAAACGGCGTCGCCTCTTCGAGGCGGCGGACCTGGAGGTACCGGTTCAGCCAGCCGTCCGACGTGCTCTTGACGCCGGGCGTGGCCGTTTCCATGTAGTCCTGCGCGTCGAAGTGCGAGCGCGTGTTGTCCGGAGAGCCGCACGCATGGACGATCGCGAGCTGCCGCGCATCCCAAAACGGTTTGAGCGGCAGCAGACGCGGATTGAATCCAAAGAAGCCGTCGAGATCGACGGCGGCGTCGCCGGCGGCTCCCGGCCGCTCAATCGCGATGCTCGGGCGCGCGCGGTAATACTCCTGGTCGCCGAACGGCACGATCACGCTGAGGCCGTCGACTGCTCCCCGCTGAAAGATCGCGATGAGCCGCTTCGACCGTGCGGCCGCCCCGGCGGCAAACGCCGTTCGCGCCAGGAACGAGGGCGCGAATCCGAGACTGACCAGTGCGAACGCCCCGTTCTTGACGAAGACTCTTCGCGACGTCATGGTGTCCTCAACTGAAATCTGCGTTCTGAATCTGCCATCTCAACGTCTCTGGAATTCCGGAGATCCCAGCGCCAGCGCGGTCATCTGCTCCGCAGTCGCCGCCTTCGCGATGGTGTCGCGCGTGGTGGCTGAGATGTCGTTGTTGAGCAACGTTTCGACGATCCGGTCCGGAACGGCGTGAGACTCGCTGGGAACGTCCTGAAGGCCGTTGCGCAACTTATTATTCGCCAGCTGCAGCGCGAAGTTCATCCGGCTCACGAGCGCGCCGGTGTTGACCCACGCGTCAGCCGTGTCCTTGTAACCCGTCGGCGGCTGACACATATACAGCGGCATGCCCAGCTGCTGCATGGTGCGAACGAGCGGTGTCGCGTCCTGCACGTCGGTGCCGGTCGCTCGCACCGCGCTGACGACGAACTCGAAAGGCGTTTTGACCTTGGCGCGGTAGGCATCAGGGGAGAGAAATTCGGGCGAGGTCAAGAGCGTCCGCATCACCTCGCGCAGGTCGCCGCCGGTTTCGCGGAATCGCGCCG
>Ga0310810_10012403_pt1 | contig 10012 bp, 6 predicted proteins | sample NCmetagenome_FD_207641 | JGI IMG/M metagenome (GOLD analysis project Ga0310810, IMG submission 207641) | Soil microbial communities from experimental microcosm in Duke University, North Carolina, United States - NC | ecosystem: Engineered > Artificial ecosystem > Soil microcosm > Unclassified ...
TGAGATTGCCTTTGACGAAAGCGTCGATCTTTTTTTCGTAAGGCCAGACGCTGTTCCAATCCTGGTGAGGAATCGCGGCCATGTCGCCCGCGCCGCGGAAGGTCTTGAAGCCGGCTTCGCGTTTCTCCGCGATATAGACGCGCGCGTTGTCGGCCGCGCGGGCTTCGTCGAAACGGCCTTTCGTCAGATACCAGCTCTCGGCGGAACGGATCTCCAGGCGCCCTGCGGCCAGGTGGCGCGCCGCGTTCGGAATCATCTGCTCTGCGGCCTCGCGGACTTTTTCCAGCCCCGTCTTTTCCGAAGCCAGCCACAGGCAGGCGTCGCCTTTTTCAAGCCCCGCAGCAAAGTAAGCGGTGAGGATGCGAAGGTAGTCTTCGGTGTTTTTGTAGAATTGATAAAGATGCTTGCCGGCGGATACGCCGTGGAGGCCGTCGAAGTCGATTTTCTGCATGGCCGCTCCTTAGAGTCTCTTTATCCGTCCCGCAGGATAAGTCTAACATGCGGCACGCACGATACAACGGCGCATTAGCACTGCTGTGCGCCGTTTGGGGAGAAAAAAAATCCGTCCCCCCGTGAGAAGGGACGGATTTTTTAAGAACCGAAATTACTTTACGTCGCTGGCGTAGACCTTCAGCTTGTTCCAGGTCGTGCGGCCGACAACACCGTCCGCCGTGAGACCATTGTCTTTCTGGAAGGCCTTGATGGCTTTGCGCGTGCCCGGCCCGATCTTACCGTCGACCGTGCCCTGGTAATAGCCGGCGCCTTTGAGGGCCTGCTGGATTTTGAGCGAAGGAAGCTCGAAACCGGAAGGCGTGCGATAAGTGCCGCCAACGGCGCCTTCACCGCCCCCATTTGCCGATTCCTGCGCCATGCCGCGGCTCGTCTGGAGCTGTTCGTCCAGGCGGACCACTTCATCGGTCAACACGCCGATCTGGGCCTGGAGAGCGTTGATCTGGCGGTTCGTGCTCGACTTCGAGGCGCAGCCGGAGGAAAAAGCACCCAAGCCGAGAAGCACCGCGACGAAACTCAATTGAAAAACTTTCTTCATGATCGATCTCCTTTTGTGATGCGTGAGGCGTGAAAATATAATGCCTTGATCTTTCGAGACGACGAAAGTCTATCAAAGGCCCCTGGGAAAAGCAACAGGAGACTATCCCTGATCAGCCCGCTTTGATGCCGAAAACAAGGAACTCGGTGTGGGAGACCATCCTCTGGACCGGCCGGGTTTTCCCCTCCCGGGCCAGGATGGGACGCTCAAGGAGCTCCACGCAATCGACCCACAGAAAGCCTTCCCTGCGCAGGGCTTCGGCCATTTTTTCCACCTGGTTGAAGGTCGGGTTCAGGCTGACCACATGCCCCCCGTTTTTGAGGGCGGCTTTCACGACCGCGACTTCATCCCACGGCTGCGGGATGTCGAGCGTGACGACGTCGAAACCGGTTTCGGAGAAAGGCTCGGCCGCTTCGCGCTGGCAGAACACCACGTTCGCCGAAAGGCCCGCGCGCATCACGTTCTTGTACGCATTCTTGGGAAGGTCGGTGCGCCGGTCGTAGCTCCAGACGCTCCCGTTCGGCGCCACCTGCTGCGCGAGTGCCATGGTCAGCGAGCCGGAGCCCGTGCCGATTTCCAGGACCTTGCTTCCGCTCTTGATGCCGGCACGCAGCATGAGATACGCTGCGTCCTTCGGGTAAATGATGCCGCTTTCGCGCGAAGCCTTCATCATGAGGTCCATCATCGTAGGCCGGAGAAGATAGCCTTCGCCATGATCGCAGGCGACTTTGCTGCCGAACTCGCGGCCGATCCAGTCGTCGGCGAGCAGCGGCTTCCCGACGTGGACGCTCACGCGCTTGCCGCGCTGCACTTCCACCATGTAGCTGACTTCTTTTCTTTCGAACCACAGCAGGACGAGATCGCCTTCCTGAATGCACGGGTTCAGGCCGGCGGGCGTTTTGATTTCAGCGGATTCGATTGTTTCCATAGATGTAAGAGTTCCTTTACCAGCTTTTTTTCCGGGCCAGATCGAGCAGCGCTTCGAAGCTTTGGACGAGGTGGTCGGGAGTGAGGGATTTTAACTCATTTTCCGGCACAAATCCATGCGTGATAATCACGGTTTCCACGCCGGCCCGGCGGCCGGTTTCGAAGTCGATGCCGCTGTCCCCGACAAAAAGCGCCGCGGACGGCGGAACCCTTTCCCTGTCGAGCAGTTCCAGAAAGGCCGTGGGATCGGGCTTCTTGGGCTTTCCCGGATCGCCTGTCAGAACCGCGCAAAAATAAGACGCGGTCCCAAGCTGCGCCAGCATGTTTTCGGAAAAAGGATTGGGCTTGTTCGTGAGGACAGCCTGCCTGCGGCCTTTGAAAAATTCGAGGACGTCTTTCGCGCCCGGATACAGGCGCGTGTGGTCCATCATGTGTTCCTCGTAATGGGCGCGAAAAATTTTCGCGCCTCTTTCGAGGGCCTTGGAATCGTCGGTCTTCAAGGTGCGGCGCACCAGCTCGCGCAGCCCGAAGCCCACGCAGCGCTCGACGTCCCGGTCGGCCATGGACGGCGCGCCCATGGATTCCAGCATGTGATTGACGCTGAGGACGATGTCTTTACGCGTGTCCACAAGCGTCCCGTCGAGATCGTAGGCAATGAGTTGTTTCACAGGAGTCATTCGGCGGGCGGAAAGGCCGGGGATCAGCCGATCAATTTCATCAATTCGGTTTCGAGATAACCCAGGCTGAAAGGCTTGAGGATGTAGTTGTGGGCGCCGAGCTTTTTGGCTTTGGCCACCCGGGCTTCGTCGTTGAGCGCGGTGATCATGATGATGTTGATGTCCGCGTGCTTTTTCTTGATCTGCTCCAGGCACTGAAGCCCGTCCATGCCCGGCATCATGAGGTCCAGAAGCACGATGTCCGGCTTGCTCCGTTCGATCTGCTCGATGGCCTCTTCCCCGCTGCCGGCGGCAGCCACTTCCAGGTCCCGCTCACTCAGGAAGTCCTGGAGAAAGAGCCGCACGTCGTCTTCATCATCTACCACGAGGATTTTTTTGCTTTTCATATTCCCTCAATTAAGAACAAAAAGGCGATCCAATTAAATGCTAGCATTTTTTATCATAATTAGACAGGGCTGTCACCCGAAAATTTGGCGGGTTTTACCCTGGTTTCCGGCCCTTTGCCGCTGAATTCCACGATCTCGTCCTGCATGCGGCGGATGAGTTCGCCCGCGTCGTCGAGGTCTCCGGGTTTCCAGTCCAGCCGGTATTCCCAATTATTTTTCAGGAAGTAGAGCGTGCCTGAGGCGGGATAAACCCCGAGGATGCGCCTCACCGCGTGGGCATAAAGCTGGATCTGGATCAGGTAACCCGAGGCCTGCACTTTTTCCTCGTCTCCAACCGCGGTCTTGTAATCCAGCACATGCCAGTCGCCCCGCGCGTCCTGGAAAAGCAGATCGATCACGCCGTGGATCATGCCGTGGCGCTCGTTCAAAATGAACGGCAATTCGCGGTGGATGTTTTTCGCCTGCCGGAGGCGCGCGGCCAGCGGGCTTTTCAGGAAGCGTCCGAGAATGGCACGTGCTTCGTCTTTTTCTTTCTGGCCGGCGCCGGAAAAATAAAAATCCAGGCTCCTTTGCAAAGACGCGGTTTCCGGATTCCTGAAATCCACACGCTCCAGGACCGCGTGCATGGCCGTTCCGAAATCTGCGGCATTCACCGGTTCGTCTTCGGGCTCAATCACATCCATTTTCTCTTCGGGAGCTTCGTCGCGCGTCCCGATTTCGTACATGCGCCAGTAATGCAGCGGCGCTTTCTGATACGCGGCATAAGCCGACACCGGCAGATTCAGCGCGCGCGGAGGAGGAATGTCCGCGGGCGCGAGCCGCGCCAGAATCTCCGATGCTTCTGTCTTGATCTTTGTCAGCTGCGCCGCGGGAACAAGCGCCGCCGGATCCACAGGTTCGAATTCCGGAAAAAGCTGCGTGAGGTCCCTTTTTTCCGCGATGGCCCGGACCGTGCCGCGCCGCGTGCCGTCCTCTTCCAGGACGCGCGCCTCTTCCCAGGGGCACGCCATGACCCACGCCATCCAGGTCGCCATCTCGTCGAAACTCTTGTCCTCGTCGCCTTCCTTGGGCGGTTTGTAAGCGCCGCTCAGCACCAGCTTTTGTTTCGCCCGCGTGGCCGCCACATAAAAAAGCCGCTTCGATTCTTCTTTTTCTCGCCGCTTGCGCGCGTCATACATTTCACGCCAGGACCAGGGCTTCTCGAAGTCCAGCGTCTTCTCGTTGCGCACCTGCAGGCTGTACGCCGCGCGTGACAGCACAAGGATGCGGTTGGATTCCGGCGATCTTTTTTCGCGGCCCAGGTCCGCCGCGAAGACCACGGGAAATTCCAGGCCCTTGGCCTTGTGCACGGTCATGAGACGCACGCCTTCGCCCGTGTCTTCGGATTCAATCTGCGCTTCCGATTCGCGCGCCTCCTGGCCCTGCAGCCGTTTCAAGAGGCGCAGGAACGCGCCCGGCGACAAGGGCTCCACGGTTTCGAATTCACGCGCCAGGTTGATCATTTTTTTGAGGTTGGCGTAGCGCCGCGCGCCGTGCGGATCGGACAGCACCGTCAACTCGTAGGAGGTGCGCGACAAAATGGCGTCCAGAAGCTCGGTGAGCGTGAGCCGGTCTTTCAATGCCAGAAGCTCCGCGGCCAGGCTTTGGAAAAACGCAATTTTGCTTTTCTCCTCTTCGGAAATTTCCGGGATCTCACGGAAGCGCGTGACGCCTTGATAGAGCGGCAGCGCAGCATCCGCGGCCTTGGCATGATGCGACAGCCAAAAAAGCGCGTTGTCCGAAACCTGGAACATCGGAGATCGCAAAACAGCGGCGAGCGGAATGTCCGAAAGCGGATTTTCCAGGAAAGCCAGAAAGCTCATCATGTCGCGGATCTCCGGCTGATGGTAAAAGCCGCCGCCCGAGAGCACGTAATACGGAATACCGCGCGACTTCAAGGCCTGCTCGTAAATCCCGCTTTTGGTCATGGCCTGGGAAAGCACGGCCATGTCCTTGAACGGAACGCCCTGCTCATGGAAGTCGAGAATTTTGTCCGCGATGCGGTCCGCCTCTCTCATGCGCAGGACATCCGCGGGCTCTTCGTTTTCCCCGGGCTTCACGAGAAGGATCTCGGTGCCCGCGGCGGGCTTGGAGGCGGCCTTGCAAATCAACGGGTCGAACGTCACGCCGCCGCCTTCGGCCCATAGACGGCTGAAAAAATGATTCAGGTAATCGAGCACCGGGCCCGCGGTGCGGAAATTTTCCAGCAGCGGGATGCACACCCCTGCCCCATTCTCAAAGGCCTTGGCCTTTTCCAGGAAAAGATGCGGCTCTGCGCCTCGGAAGCCGTAGACGGACTGTTTGTAGTCGCCGACAAGGAACAGGTTGTCCTTGCCCGCGAGCAGCTCGATCAGCTCGAGCTGCAGGTAATCCGTGTCCTGGAATTCGTCCACCAGGATCGCGCGGAATTTTTTGCGGTAGTCTTCCAGCAGCTTGGCGTGCGCCCGGCCCGGCTTCTTGAAAAGACGTGCCGTCTTCATGCCGAGATCGTCGAAATCCAGCAGCCCTTTTTCCTTTTTCGCTTTTTCGTAAGCCTCTTCGAAAGCCAGGGCAAAAGCCTCCAGGCTTTCTTTCCATGGCCGCGCGAACGTATCCAGGCGCAGCGCGAGGAAATCGCCGGCCGCCCTTTTTGCATCCTGCCAGTCGGTCGAGTCCTTCTTGTCGCGCTTGCGCGAAAAAGTCTTCTGCCACTCCTTGAAACGCTCGACCGTGGCCCAATCCCATTCCGAGGCCTCGAAGCGGCCGAACTCCGCGGCCAAAGTATCCTCGCCGAGCCGCTTGAAATTTTCCGCCGGCGACGGAGCCTTCGCGGGCAAAGGCTTTGCCAGGCGCAAAAATTCTTCCAGGCCGCGGCCTTCATGATGCGCCGCGCTCACCATCCTCACCGCGGCTTCACGGACCGTGTCTTCGCCGTAGACGCGCACCAGCTCGAAAAGGCCGGTGCCTTTTTCGCAGCCTGCCTCCAGCAGCTCTTCGAGCGCCTGCTCGCGGAGAAACGCGGCCTCCTCTTCTTCCGTGACGCGGAAATCCGGGTCCACGCCCGCTTCCAAAGGATGTTCGCGCAGCACGCGCGCGGCAAACGTGTGAAAAGTTGAAATGTACGCGGACTCCAGTTCCCGGCGCTCGGACTCGAGGCCCATATCTTCCAGCCTTTTCAGGATGCGGGACTTCATTTCATTGGCCGCTTTGTCCGTGAAAGTCAGCGCCAGAATCTCCGTGACGCGCGCCTGGCCGGAGAGCACATAATGAAGGAAGCGCTCCACGAGCACGCGCGTTTTTCCGGTGCCCGCGCCCGCGGCCACAAGGATGTTCGTCCCGAGCGTCGTGGCCGCGGCTTCCTGCGCGGGCGTCAGCTTGATTTCAGACGGCTTAGCGGTTTTTGGTTTTGGGTCTTTGGCTTTCGGCATTTTTTTCTTTCGGCACGGCGGCAGTTCCGGTCTTCACGGCTTCCGCGGGCGCGGTTTCTTTTTTAATCTCTTCAAGAATCAGAGGCAGTTTCCATTTTTGAATACGGCAGACCGACGGATAGGGGCAATAGTCCGCGCATTCCCGGGGCTTCACCGCGATCTTCATGGCGTCCATGTCCGCGGAAAGCCGGCGGATGAAGTCCTGGGTTTTTTCCAGAAACTTTTCATAGGCCTCGCGCGACATGACGAACGGGCGCTTCGAGCCAAGCTCCGGAAAAAGCTCACGGAATTCTTCGAGATAAAAACCGCTCTTCTCCCGCTTTTTAAGCGAGTACAGTTCGGCCCCGGCCAGACGCAGCCCCATGAGCCGCTCGAGCACCAGGGCATATAAAGGAAGCTGCAAAGACGTGCCCAGATCCAGCGCCGCGCGTGAAAACGCGGCCGCGGTTTTGTAATCGATGACCGCCGCGGCTTTCCTGTCCTCATTCACGTCGACGCGGTCGATCTGGCCGCGCACAAGAATGGTTTTGTCCCCGGCCTGGATTTCCAGCGGCGGCAGCGGTCCTTTTTCCTGGTCCCCGAACCCGTGCTCGAAATAACGCGGCACGAGCGGCGAGGCCTCGAGCCGTTCCAATTCTTCGTCGATGAAGAGCTCGAGGATTTCCCCGAGCGCGGCGTATTCCAGCTCGAACTGGTATTTTTTTTCGAAGATGTACGGATGCTCGCGCAGTGCCTGCTGCAGCATTTCCAGGGCGTGTTTCTTTTTCTGCTCCCGCGGCTGGCGCGGATTCGCGGCCCATTCTTTTACCGAATGCTCGAGCACGTAATGCAGGATTTTTCCTCTCACGGCCGCGCGTTCGTTTTCCTCGGGATCGTTCAGCTTCAGCACCTGATGCGCATAATATTTAAAGGAACACTTCGCGTATTCTTCGAGGCGCGAGGCGCTGGTCCGGAAGGCGCGGAAGGCGTCCAACGAACGGATAGCCTCTTCGGTGAGTTCATTCTTCACCTCGTAAAGCGCCTTCTTGATGCGGCCGGCAGCCCTGTCATCGCGTAAAAATTCGTTGGTCAGGTACAAAAGCAGCGGCTCATGCTCGGACGCGTCGCGGGCCGGCACCCAGAGGTCGCCGAGCACCGCCATTTCCAGTTCGCGCGTGTTGACCGCGTCCTGGAGCGCGGGATACGGCCGTGAAAGGCTTTGCTTGTAAACGCGCAGGTCTTCCTCGAAAAGCGAATGCACCTCGCGCACATAATAGGAAGGCATGGCTTCCTTGCCTTCGAGATCCAGCTTCGGATATGTGAGAAAAAGCCGGTAACGGGCGCGCGTCATGGCCACGTAGAACAAATACTTTTCCATGGCCTGGCTTTGCAGCCGCTCTTTCAGCCGGCCCTCGCCTTCAAGGCCGTTGAACAGTCGCCTTTCCCAATCCGAGAGCACGGGATCTTCGCGGATCTGCCGCGGAAATTTCTTTTCCAAAAGTCCCGCGATGAAGACCACCTGGTATTCCTTCTGCCGCGCGAGCGAGATGTTGTAAACCTGGACGCGGTTGCGATCGCGGTCGTGAAGCGAATAAAGATCCAAGTCCACGAGGCGAAAAAAGCGTTCGGCAAAGGCCTCGAATGGCACGACGGCTTCCCCTTCCGGCAGGCGCAGGGAACCTTCGATTTCCTCCAGCAGGGAAAGAAACCGGGCATAGCTTGCCGCGTCACGGCGCACATGCTCTTCGGCGCGGTCTGAGGACTGGAAAATTCCGAATGTTTTTTCAACCGCGCAGACAAGCGCGCGCCGCAGTTCCGCGTAGCTGCGGGCATTCCGCAGCGCATCCTCGGTATCCGCCAGCGCCTTCAATTTTTTTTGCTTGTCCGCGTCAAAGTCCGCGAGGCCCCAGGGCGCCAGCCAGGCCTCACGGCCCCGGAACGCGCCCGCGGCAAGCGCCGCGTGCTCGAGCTGGCCCGCCCACTCATATTTTTTTTCTTCTTCGCCCAGGCGAAGCACATAGGCCGACTTCAGGAATTCCAGAAGGTCCGCGGCCTTCCATCCATCGCTGAAGATCCGCACAAGCCGCGCGATCACCTGCACGAGCGGCGAAAATTTCGTCCTTTCGCGTTCGTGGATTTCCACCGGGATGCCGTAGCGGGAGAAAACCGACCGGATCACGCCTTCGTATTCGCCAATGTGGCGCATGAGGATGGCAAAATCGCTGAAGCGGAAGCCGCCCTGCTTCTGCATGTGCTGGATTGTGCGCGCAATCATCTCCACTTCGCCTTCGATGCCGACGGCCTCGTACACCGTGATCTCTTTCGACGGTTTCATTTTCGCGGCGGGCTTGGCCAGGGAGAAAAGATTTTTTTCCGCGTAACCGAGCGCGCCGGAAAGCCGCGCGAGAGCCGGGGCCTTCATCTCCACGCGCTCAAAACCCATTTTCAAAAGCGTTTCCTCCGTGCCCCGCACGCCTTCGAAAAGGTCCCAGCGTTCCTGCGCCGGATCGAGCGTGAGCGTCACCGTGATCTCGTCCGCCATTTCCGAGAGCTCGTTCAGGAAGGCGGCCTGCAATTCCGAGAAATCGAAAAACCCGTCCAGCCAGACCTTGCGCAGGCGCGGCCGGCGGATCTGACCGGCGGCTTTTCGCTCGAGATAAACCGCGAGCGAATCATGCGGGTCACGCAGGCCGCGCGCCGCGAGCCCGGCCTGGTAAGCCTCGTAGAGCGAAGCCAGCGCTTCGTATTTCGGCCCGAGGTCAGGCTCGAATTTTTTGAGGGCGTCGATCTTCCGGCGGAACGCGGCCGGCGGGATCACCGATTCTTTCAGCTCGGAAATGAAAGACATCATGAGGTTCAGGAATCCGGGGCTGGATTTCACCTCTTCGAAGACGCCGCCTTTTTCTTTCTCGAAAATTTCTTTGAGGATGAGGTAGCGCGTGACGGAGGTCGCTGTGGTTTCGTCGCCGCCCTCGAAAAGCCCGGACAAAAGCCGGGAGAATGTGGTGACGCGGCGGTGGAAAAAGCCGGGAATATCCTTTTGGAGCAGGAGCGAAATCACGCGTTCGGTGTGCTCGGCCGAAGGCAGGATGAAAAAAAGGTCGCTGGCGAGCGGGTCGCGGGATTCGACCAGCGCCTTTTCGAACTCCTCAAGGAGTAAATGGGTTTTTCCCGAGCTCGCGGGGCCCACGAGCAGGATCTTCTTTGACATGGCTCAATTCCCCGGTGAGAAAACTGAAGGAGCCTACGGCTCCTGGTAAACGGCGAATGAATTTTCGGTTTCCCAAAGCGTGACGCGGGAAACGGGGAGATTTAACTTCCGGGCTTCCTTGTAAATCCAGCGGGCCAGCGCTTCGGCCGTGGGATTTTCCGGCATGACGACGATCTCTTCCCCTTTTTGGCGGAGCGTTTCCACGAGAGGATCCTTGTCGCTCAGGATCATGCGGTGGTCGAGGTGGCCGTCGATCCAGGCGCCGATTTTCGTTTTGATCTCGAAAAAATCCGTGACCATGCCTTTGGCATCGAGCTGAGGGCTCGCGATTTCGATCA
>Ga0310810_10012404_pt1 | contig 10011 bp, 10 predicted proteins | sample NCmetagenome_FD_207641 | JGI IMG/M metagenome (GOLD analysis project Ga0310810, IMG submission 207641) | Soil microbial communities from experimental microcosm in Duke University, North Carolina, United States - NC | ecosystem: Engineered > Artificial ecosystem > Soil microcosm > Unclassified ...
CGGGCTTCCCGGTCGTCGGCACCGCCGGCGACGGCTACACGATCCCCGCCGCCGCGCAGCTGCGCCCGCTCGGCTTCGAGCCCGACGAGGCCGAGGCGCTCGTGCTCGCGGCGCGCGTGTTCGGCGCCAGCGCGCGCGACTCGATGGCGGCGCACCTGCAGTCGGCGCTCGCGAAGCTCGAGGCCGGCTTGCCGCCCGAGGCGGTGCGGCGCTTGTCGGATCATCGGCGGACCGTGATCCTGCCGGGCGAGGATCAGCGATCGCACGGGCCGCTCGGCGTCTTGCTCGAGGCGATCCACGATCGGCGCGTCGTGCACATCGAATACGACGGGCTCGCCCGCGGCGAGTCGACCGCGCGCGACATCGAGCCGCTCGGGCTGGTGCGGCTCGGCGCGTGGTGGTTGGTGTCGGCGTATTGCCGGCTGCGCAAGGATCTCCGCGCGTTCCGCAGCGATCGCATCCGGCGCGCCGACGCCACCGACGAGACGTTCACCCCGCGCGAGGGCATGACCCTGGACGACGTCGTGCGGCGCGAGCGCGAGAGCGCGCAGGGGATGTCACGCGGCGGCTAGCTGTCTCGTCTCTCGGGCATGACGGCGAACATCGTGGTGCTCGGCGGCGGATACGCGGGCGTGATGGCGGCGAATCGGGTCGCGGGGCGCATGGGCCGCGCGGCGCGCGTCACGCTCGTGAGCGATCGAGAGGATCTGGTCCATCGCGTGCGGTTGCACGAGGTGATCGCCGGGCGCGCGTGGAAGCGCTATCCGCTCGCGTCGCTGTTGCGGCGGCGGATCGAGCTCGTGCGCGGGCGGGTCGAGCGGGTCTCGGTCGGATCGATCGACCTCGCGGATCGATCGATCCCGCCGATCCCCTACGATCAGCTGATCGTCGCGCTCGGATCGCGGATCGAGCTCGACACGCCGGGCGCGGCGGAGCACGCGGGGTGGCTCGCGACGCTGGAGCGCGCGCTCGCGGCGCGCGAGCGGATCGCGACGCTCGGCGCCGGCGCGCCGGTCGTGGTGATCGGCGGCGGGCTGACCGCGATCGAGACCGCGTCGGAGATCGCCGAGGCGCGGCCGGAGCTGCGCGTGACGATGGTCGCGCAGACGCTCGGCGCCGGCTTGTCCGACGAGGCGCGCGCGTACGTGCGCGCGACGCTGGCGGAGCTCGGCGTCGAGCTGCGCGAGGGTGTGAGCGTGACGCGCGTCGAGCCGGACGCGGTGCTCGTCGACGCGCATGAACGCGTGCGCGCGTCGATCGCGATCTGGGCCGGCGGCTTCACCGCGCGATCCGCCGCCTCCGGCCTGCCGCTCGCCGCCGACGGGCGCATCCTCGTCGATGACCGTCTGGCCGTGCCCGGCCTGCGCGGCGTGTGGGCGTGCGGCGACGGTGCGTCGCCGCCGCGCGGGCTCGAGTTCGCGCGCATGGCGTGCGCGACCGCGATGCCGATGGCCGCGCACGCCGCCGACAACGTCGCGCGCGTCTTGCGCGAACGCGACGCGCGGCCGTGGCGCTTCGGCTTCTTCGGCAAGTGCATCAGCCTCGGCCGCCGCCGCGCGGTCGTGCAGGCGACCGACGCGCGCGACGCGCCGACCGGCCACGTCTACACCGCGCGCACCGCGGCGATGATCAAGGAAGCGATCTGCCGCTTCGTGATCGGATCGTTGCGGTTCGAGCGCCGGTGGGCCGGCACGTATCGCTGGCCGCGATCGGTGCGCGCGCTCGCGCTGCCGCCGGCCCCCGCGGTCCTGGAGCTGACCTAGCTATGCGCGCGCGGCGACGGCGAGATGCCGAGCAGCGCCTCGTGCGCGATCTCGAGGAAGTCGGTCTCGGTGACGAGGCCGACCAGATGGTTCGCTTCGTCGACGACGGGCACCGATCCGATCTTGCACGCGATCATCGCCTCGACGGCCATCGCGGCCGGCGTCTCCGGGTGCGCGACGACGAGATCGGTCGTCATCACGTCGCCGGTCGCGAGCGTCGTGCGCAGGCCCTGCGCGGCGAGCGCGGGCTCGAGCGCGCGCGTCAGGTCGCGCTGCGACAGGATCCCGATCAGGTGCCGCTCGCGATCGACGACGGGCAGGTGATGCACGCCGAGGTCGGTCATTTTCGCGCGGGCCTCCTGCAGGGTCGTGCCCGGGGTCAACGTGATCACCTCGGTGCGCATCAGATCTTTGACGGTGAGGGTCGACATGGGAGCCTCCGCTGGAACCATGACACCTGAGGATCTCGAGCGCGAGCGACCGTATCTGTTCGGGATCGCGTATCGCATCCTCGGCACGGCCGCCGACGCCGAGGACGTCTTACAAGAAGCGTTCTTGCGCGCGCGCGACATCGACGACGCGCGCTCGCCGCGCGCCCTGCTCGCGACGATCGTCACGCGCCTCTGTCTCGACGAGGTGCGGTCGGCGCGGCGCCGGCGCGAGGAGTACGTCGGGCCGTGGCTGCCCGAGCCGATGATCACGGAGCCTCCCCGCGGCGAGGAGCGCGTCGCGGAGCTGGAGTCGATGTCGATGGCGTTCCTCGTGCTGCTCGAGTCGCTGTCGCCGCTCGAGCGCGCGGTCTACGTGCTGCGCGAGGTGCTCGACTTCGACTTCGCGGAGATCGCGGAGGCGACCGGCCGCAGCGAGAGCGCGTGCCGGCAGCTCATGCACCGCGCGAAGGAGCACGTCGCCGCGCGGCGCAAGCGCTTCCCGGCGACGCCGGGGGCGCAGGCGTCGATGGCCGCCGCGTTCATGGGCGCGCTCGCGTCGGGCGATCTCGACGCCCTCGCGAAGCTCTTCACCGACGACGTGCAGGTGATCCCGGATCACGGCGGCAAGGCGAAGGCGCATCGCAACGTGCTGGTCGGGCCGGATCGGGCGAGCCGGTTCCTCGCCGGCTACTACGGGCGCATGCGCGACGGTCGCTACAGCGGCGGCGACGCGGCGATGCCCGCGTGGATCGGCGGCGCGCCCGCGGTGCTCACGCTCGAGCGCGGCGAGGTCGTCGCCGCGACCGTGTTCGAGATCGTCGACGACGGCGGGGTCACGCGGATCGGCAACGTGTTCGTCGTCCGGAACCCGGACAAGTTGGCCGCGCTGCGCCGTACGCTGGGCTCGCGCTAAGCTCGCGCGCGTGATCGACACGCACTGCCACCTCGACGATCCGCGCTTCGATCCGGATCGCGAGGACGTGCTGGCGCGGGCGCGCGCCGCCGGCGTGCGGGGCATCCTGGTGCCGGCGGTGCGGCCGAAGACGTGGGACGCGACCCTCGCGCTCGCGCGCGACCGAGACGGGCTGCGGGTCGCGATCTCGCTGGGCGTGCACCCGCAGTGCGTCCCGGACCTCGAAGAAAACGAACGTTCGTGCTTTTTCGGGGACGCCCCCCGCAGGCTCGAGGCGGCGCTGGCGGCCCACGCGGGGCGGTTCGTCGCGGTCGGCGAGTGCGGGCTCGACGGCGCGACCGCCGAGATGGACGAGCAGGAGCGGATCTTCCGCGCCCACATCCGGGTCGCGCGCGCGCTGCGGCTGCCGCTCGTGGTCCACGTCTTCCGCGCGCACGATCGCGCGCCGGCGATCCTGCGCGAGGAAGGCGCGCGCGAGGTCGGCGGCGTCTTGCACAGCTACTCCGGCGGCGCGGATCTGGTTCCGATCTATCGCGACCTCGGCTTCGTCTTCTCGTTCGCCGGACCCATCACGTACGCCAACGCGCGGCGGCCGATCGAGGCCGCGCGCGCGGTCCCCGACGAGCTCCTGCTCGCCGAGACCGATGCGCCCGACCAGGCGCCGGCGCCGCACCGGGGCGGCCGCAGCGAGCCGGCCTTCGTCGCCTCGGTGATCGACGGGCTCGCGCGTGCGCGCGGCGTCACACCCGACGCGATCAAATCGATCACGACCGCCAACGCGCAGCGTATCTTCCGCGCCTGGAGTACCCCGTGACCCACCGCCGCTTCGATCGCACCGCCCGCCTGCTCGGCGACGACGCCGTCGCGCGTCTCGCCGCCTCGACCGTCACGATCTTCGGCGTCGGCGGCGTCGGCAGCCACGCGGCCGAGGCGCTCGCGCGCACCGGCGTCGGCCGCCTGATCCTCGTCGACTACGATCGGATCTGCGTGACCAACGTGAACCGCCAGCTGCACGCGGTGAAGGGCACGCTCGGCAAGTCCAAGGTCGAGGTGATGGCCGAGCGGCTGCGCGCGGTCAACCCCGACGCGGTGATCGAGGCGCGCCACGCCGCGTACACCGCCGAGACCTCCGCGAAGCTGCTCGCGCCCGAGCCCGATCTCGTGATCGACGCGATCGATCACATCGCGTCGAAGATGCACCTGATCGTCACGTGTCTGCGCGAGCGGATCCGGCTGGTGTCGTCGATGGGCGCGGCCGCGCGCCTCGATCCGACCAAGGTGCGCACCGGCGATCTCAGCGAGACCAAGATCGATCCGTTCGCGCGCGATCTGCGCAAGACGATCCGCCGCAAGCACGGCCTCGACTGCTCCCGGCACGTCGGCGTGATCGCGATCTACTCGGAGGAGCCGCCGCGCGCGCCGCACGCGCTCGCGTACGACGACGACGGCTTCCGCTGCGTGTGCCCCGGCGGCCAGAACGGCCTCAACGACTGCGATCATCGCAACCGCGTCGAGGGCTCGGCGGCGTTCGTGCCGGCGGTGTTCGGCATGACGGCGGCGTCGGTCGCGGTCGAGGTCTTGTGCGGGCTGCGTCCGTCGTCCGTCGTCCGTCGTCCGTCGTCCGGATCGGAACCGCGAGCGATTGCGTGAGAGCATTCGCGCTCGTCGCGTTCGTGTGCGCGTGCGGGACGCCGGCGCCGAGCGGGCCGGCCGACGCGCACCTCGACGCGAATGTCCGGCTTCCGGACGCTCCGCTCGCGACGGACCCGTGCGTCGCGCCGATCGCGATCGAGGATCTCGGCAGGTGCCTCGATCGCGCGTGGTGCGCGCGGCTCGCCGCGTGCGGACACGGTCAGCTGGGCGACACCGACTGCGGGGCGGTCGATGCCCGGGTCACCAGCACGATCGACGCGCGCACGCTCGAGCAGGCCGCGGTCACGTCGTTCCTGTTCCACCGCGCCGCGTACGATCCGGACGCGGCGGGCGCGTGCGTCGCCGCGATCGCGCAGACGCCGTGTCGTTCGCTCGCGCCGAACACGATCCCGATCGATCAGTGCGCGATGTTCACGGGCCTCGTCCAGCCGGGCAACTTCTGCGGCTATCCGTACGAGTGCGCGGGCGACGCCGACTGCGTCGACGGCTACGTCTTCTCGCCGGCGTGCGGACAGAACACGTGCCGGCCGCGCGTCGCCGTCGGCATGACGTGCTCGACCAACCCGTGCGTGCCCGGCGCGCACTGCGTCTCCGAGGTCGGCTTCTTGCTCTGCGAGAGCGGCGAGGCGGGCTCCGGATGTTGGGCCGACGCGGATTGCGACGACGGCTTCTGGTGCCAACCGTCGCCGATGGGCACGATCGGCGCGTGCGTGGCCGCGGCGGGCCCGGGCGAGGCGTGCGATCGCGATCGCCAGTGCGGCGCGCGCGCGTGCGTCGGCGCGGCGCTCGGCAGCGGCATGTGCGTCGACACGACCGTCCTCGGCGCGCCGTGTGACTCGCGATGCCTCGGCCCGTTCTTGTGCGCGCGCCCCGATCCGATGCAGCTCGGCGCGTGCGTCGCGGCGCCCGCCGTCGGCGATCCGTGTCTGCCCGGCGCGGGCTGCGGCGACTTCCTGCGCTGCGGCGCCGACGATCACTGCACGACGCGCGGCGCGCTCGGCGCGACCTGCGCGGGCGCGGGCGAGTGCGACGTCGGGCTCGTGTGCACGACCGACGTCACCGGCACGCCGACCGGCACGTGCGTCGCGCCGCTGTCGAACGGCACCGCGTGCGTCGACTCCACGCAGTGCGCGAGCGGCGCCTGCACCGATCACGTATGCGACGTCTATCAAGCCTGTGCGTTCTGATGATCGCGTGCGGCCGCGCGGCGCCGAGCGAGCGGCCCGGCCCCGACGGCCTCGCGGCGATGATCACGACGATCGATCGCGCGCACGCGCGTGACGTCGTCGCGTCGTGGAAGATGTCCGAGGAGCTCTGGGACGCGCAGGTGATGGACGCCTATCGCGCGCACTGGCGCGACTACGCCGCCGCGTTCGACGCCGCGGCGCCCGCGCTCGCCGATCGCCTCGCGTCGCTGCGCGGTGACGTGCGCGCGCAGACGCAGTACGCCGACGATCCGTCGCTCACCGACGCGCAGATCCGCGTGCGCTGGATCTTCCCGGTCGGTCGTCCGGGCGCGGTCGCGTGGATCGGCGGCGAGCGCCTCGACGTCGTCTTCGTCCACGACGGCGATCGCTGGCGCGCGCTGCTCGGCGCCGACGCGATGATCCGAGACGCGGTGCGCGCGCTCGAGCCCGGCTGCGTGCCCGCGTACCTCGCCGCCGGTCCACCGGGCCGCTGCTCGAGCTTCGGCGCGGTGATCGCCGAGGCCGCGATGCGCGGGCAACGCGATCGCCTCCACCGGGCTTGCGAGATCGCGGCCGCCAACGGCTGCGCTCCCTCTCATCCCTAGGACCTCCCCGAGATTAGCGATCCGTCGATAGCTTGTAAAGAACGGCGCGATCGCGAGGATGGGCGCATGACGACGAGCTTCGCGGTCGGCATCGATTTCGGGACGACCAACAGCGCGATCGCGATCGCCGCGCCCGGCGCGCACGCGAAGGTGATCGCGCTGCCCGGCGGCGCGACCTACTGGCGCACGGTCTTGTGCTTCGAGCCGCCGTCCGACGACGGGCCGCCCAAGATCAGCGCCGGCGCGCCGGCGATCGCGCGCTTCGCGGACCACGTCGGCGAGGCCCGCCTCGTGCAATCGATCAAGAGCCACCTCGCGAGCGCGTCGTTCGTCGACACCTTCATCTTCGGGCGGCGCTGGCGCGTCGAGGATCTGGTCGCGCGCTACTTGAAGGAGCTGCGCGCGGCGGCGGGCGTGTCGCTCGGCGACAAGGCGGTGATCGGCCGGCCGGTGCGCTACTGGGGCGCCGAGGACGACGACGACGACGCGCGCGCGATCGCGCGCATGAAGACCGCGCTCGAAGCCGCGGGCTGGACCGACGTGACGTTCGAGTACGAGCCGGTCGCCGCCGCGCACGCGTACGCGCAGCGGCTCGATCGCGACGAGCTCGTCCTGATCGCGGACTTCGGCGGCGGCACGAGCGACTTCTCGGTCGTCGAGGTCGGACCCGGGCGCGCGCGCGTCTTGGCGTCGTCGGGTGTCGCGCTCGCCGGCGACAGCTTCGACGCGCGCATCATCGACGCGGTCGTCTCGCCGCAGCTCGGACGCGGCACGCGCTACGAGGTCGAGATGGGCGGCGACGCGCCGGTGCCCGCGTGGATCTACAACAAGCTGCGCCGCTGGCATCACCTCTCGTTCCTCAAGGACGCGAGCACGGTCGCGCTGCTCGAGCGCATCCGCCAGGGCGCGCGCGATCGCGTCGCGATCGACAAGCTGTGCGCGCTGATCGAAGACGATCTCGGCTTGCCGCTGCACGCCGCCGTCGAGGCGTCGAAGGTGGCGCTGTCGTCTTCGGATCGATCCGCGCTGGATTTCTCCCGGCTCGCCATCGCCGCGAGCCTCGTGCGCGACGTCTTCGACGGCTGGATCGCCGAGGAGCTCGACGCGATCGATCGCGCGGTGGTCGAGGCGATGCAGCGTGCGGGGGTGACGCACGTCGATCGCGTCTTCACGACCGGCGGGTCGTCGCAGGTCACCGCGGTGCGCCGCACGCTCGCGGCGCGGTTCGGCGCCGACAAGCTCGTCGGCGGCGAGGAGCTCACGTCGGTCGCCGCGGGCCTCGCCGCGGTGGCGGCGTCGCGTCTATAGTGCGCGCGTGGCGCCACCGTCGTTCCACCGGATCCTGATCGCGAACCGCGGCGAGGTCGCCGTGCGGGTCGCGCGCGCGTGCGACGCGATGGGCATCGTCCCCGTGTTCGCGGTGTCCGCCGCCGACGCCGACGCGCCGTACACGCGCGGCCGCGAGACCGTGATGCTCGGGCCCGCGCGCGCCGCGCAGAGCTACCTCGACGCCGAGCGCGTCGTGCAGGCCGCGGTGCAGACGCGCTGCACCGCGCTCCACCCCGGCTGGGGCTTCCTGTCCGAGAACCCGCTGCTCGCCGCGCTCTGCGCGCAGCACGGCGTGACCTTCATCGGGCCGCCGCCGCACGTCACCGCGCTGATGGGCTCGAAGATCGCCGCGAAGCGCGCGATGCGCGCCGCCGGCCTCGACGTGATCCCCGGCTCCGACGGCGTCCTGCGCGACGCCGACGAAGCGGCCGCGATCGCCGATCAGGTCGGCTATCCGATCTTGCTCAAGGCCGAGCGCGGCGGCGGCGGGCGCGGCATGCGCGTCGCCAACGCGCGCGGTCAGATCGCGAGCGCGTACGCCGAAGCCCAGGCCGAAGCGCGCGCCGCGTTCGGCGGCGACGGCCTCTACCTCGAGAAGCTCGTCACCGGCGGGCGTCACGTCGAGATCCAGATCTTCGGCGACAAGTACGGGCGCGCGGTCCACCTCGGCGAGCGCGACTGCACGGTGCAACGCCATCACCAGAAGCTCGTCGAGGAATCGCCGTCGCCCGCGATCGACGCCGACCTGCGCGCGCGCACGTGCGAGCGCGCCGCCGCCGCGGCCGCGCGCATCGGCTACGTCGGCGCCGGCACGATGGAGATGTTGCTCGACGGCGGCACGCTCCGCTTCATGGAGATGAACTGCCGGCTGCAGGTCGAGCACACCGTCACCGAGATGCGCACCGGGCTCGACCTCGTGCGCGCGCAGATCGAGGTCGCCGCCGGCCGACCTCTGCCGATCGATCACGTGAAGTTCGACGGTCACGCGATCGAGTGCCGCATCAACGCCGAGGATCCCTCGCAGGACTTCCGTCCCGCGCCCGGCGCGATCACGAACTGGCACGCGCCGGAGATGCAAGACGTCCGCGTCGACACCCACGTCGAGACCGGCTACGTCGTCCCGCCGTTCTACGACTCGCTCCTCTGCAAGGTGATCGCGCGCGGCGAAACGCGCGACGCGGCGATCGATCGCATGCTCGCCGCCCTCGACGCGCTGGTCTGCGAGGGCGTCCCGACGACGATCCCGCTGCACAAGGCGATCCTGTCGTCGCCCGCGTTCCGCCGCGGCGACTACGACACGCGATCGATCCCCGGCTGGCCCGCCTAGAGGTGCTGCCAGCCGATCAGGAACGCGATGCTCGTCGCGTTGCCGCCGTCGTACGAGCCGTTGTTCAGCTCGGCGGAGACGTGCCACGCGTTGACGCTGTCCTCGGAGAACGCGTAGCCGACGCGCCCCTCGACGCCGAAGCCGCGCAGCGACGCGTGATCGCCGTTGCTCGCTTGACCCGAGAGGACCGCGCCGCCGATGCCGCCGCCGACGAACACGTGCTCGCCCGCCCAGTACTGCACGGCCGGACCGACGAACACGTTGCTGACGTTCACCTGATCGCTGCCGCTGCCGACGACGTACGTCGTCCCCGAGATCCGGAAGAGCAGCGCCGTCTCGTTGTTGAGGAACCCGCCGAGCGCGAGGTCGAGGCCGCCGAGGCTGCCGTGCGATTCGCTCGAGCCATCGTTGCCGGCGAGGTACGTGTCGCCGATGCCGAGCTCGAGCTCGATCGTGAAGCCTTCGCGCTGGAGCGGCGCGGGTTGGTAGTAGTTGGGCGGCGGCGGTCCGTACGCCGGAGGACCGTACGCCGGCGCCTGCGCGATCGCCGTTCCTCCGAGCCCGCACAGCGCCGCCGTGATGACGATCGTCTTCAGGTTCATGCGGTCGATAGTCGATCGACGCGCGCGTTCGCCCGCGGGCAACGACCGGTAACTACGGGATCGCCGGCTGGATGAGATCGATCTTGTTGCCGTAGGGATCGAGGAACACGACGACCGTGCCGTACGGCTCGTGCCGCGGCTCCTCGACGAAGACGACCCCGTGCCCGCGCAGCCGCGCGTAGGTCGCGTCGAAGTCGTCGG
>Ga0310810_10012405_pt1 | contig 10011 bp, 11 predicted proteins | sample NCmetagenome_FD_207641 | JGI IMG/M metagenome (GOLD analysis project Ga0310810, IMG submission 207641) | Soil microbial communities from experimental microcosm in Duke University, North Carolina, United States - NC | ecosystem: Engineered > Artificial ecosystem > Soil microcosm > Unclassified ...
TTCGTCCGGCTCGCCAACGCGTCGGCGGTCCCGCCCAGCTAAGCGCTGCGGGCCATGCCGCGCCGGGTTCGACGACCTTGATTCGCGTCGGTCGACGTCGGCGTCAATTTGTAGCCGACGAAGCTCGCTGCCGACCATCGGTTCGATTCGCTTGCGCGCGGATCGTCGTGGCACGATCGCCCGCTGTTGATCGCGCAGGGACGCTGCATGAAGCGACGCAAGCGAATGGGGATGTGCAAGGCGTTGCCGGCCTTGTCGTCGCGCGCCGGCGTCAGGACGACGGTGGTGCCGCGCGCGCACGTCGACGCCGCCACGCCGGTGGTGCAGATACCCGAGCCCATGCAGTCGGCGTTCGAATCGACGCCCGAGAAATTCGTCGCATTCGTCAACCGGATGACCGCGACCGAAGCGAGCCCCAAATCGTTCAAATGAACAGCCGCGTCGTCGCGCTCTCGAGCCACGGCACGATCGTGATCAGCACGAGCTGCGCGAGCACGATCACGATCAGCGGCGACAGGTCCAGCGTCCCGCCGATCGGCGGCACGATGCGCCGCACCGGACGCAGCAGCGGAAACGTCAGCGCGTTCAGCACGCCCGCGAGCGGGCCGTCGGGCGCCACCCACGACAGGATCGCCTGCACGAACACGACGATGATCGCGAGCCACAGAAGCGCTTTCAGCAGCGCGATCACCGCGGCGAGTGCGAGAAACGGCAGCAGCGGACCCGCAATGGAAAAACCGGCGCCGAGGGCCGCATGCAGCGCGGCGAGCCAGAGGAACTGCGACAGGTAAACGGCGACCACCGACGCCCAGTCGATTCCGCGCCACCCTGGCAGCACCTTGCGCAAAGGCTTCACCGCCCAGTCGGTGAGCGCCATCAGTGCCTGTCCGAGCGGATTGCGAAAAGGCGCACGCATCAGCTGCATCACCAGCCGCAACAGCAGCGCGTAGGTGAGCAGGCCGAAGACGACGTCGATCAAAAACGCGAGCGCGGTGGCGAGCATCGTGGGGTCCCGTCAGGAAACGGCGCCGATCTCGTCGCCGAGCTCTTTCGCGCGCGCCGCGCCTGCCTTCACCGCGTCGACGAAGTGCGCGCCGACGCCGGCCGCATTCATCACTTCCAGCGCACGCGCCGTCGTGCCGCCCTTCGACGTGACGTTCGCGCGCAGCGCCGCCGGCGGATCCGTGCTCTTCTGCGCGAGCGCGACGCTGCCCGCGAACGTCGCATACGCGAGGCGGCGCGCGAGCGGCGGCGCGAGCCCGAGATCGATGCCCGCCTGCTCGAGCGCCTCGAGAAAATAGAACACGTACGCGGGCCCGTTGCCCGACACCGCGTTGACCGCGTCGAGATCCGCCTCGCGATCGCACCAGAACACCTCGCCGCAGGCCTCGAGCACGGCCACGGCCGCCCACGCGACCGCGCGGACGTCGGATGTCGCATACAACCCGCTGATGCCGGCGCCGATCAGCGCCGGCGTGTTGGGCATTGCCCGCACGATCCGCGTGTAGCCACCGAGCCAGCGGGCCAGGTCGGCACAGCGCACGCCGGCGGCAATGGTCAGTACCAGCGGCACCGCGCCGATGAACGGCGATAGCTGACGCGCGGCGTCGTGCATCTGTTGCGGCTTGACCGCCATCACGACGACGTCGGCGCCGCTCACGGCCGCGGCGTCCGTCTCCGGATGCAGGCGGACACCCGGCAAGCGCTCGGCGAGCCGGTCCCGCTGCGCCGCGAACGGCTCGACGATTCCGATGCTGCCGGGCGCCACGCCCCGTGCGACCAGCCCACCCGCCATGGCCGTCGCCATGTTGCCGCCGCCTATGAATGTCGCCTTCATGAAGCCCCCGTCCTGACTGGCTTTTCACGCTCGCCGAAGATCGCCGTCCCGATTCGCACCTCGGTGCTGCCTTCGGCGATCGCGAGCTCGAGATCGGCCGACATGCCCATCGACAGCGTGTCGACGGCGAACCCCGCATCCTCGCACGCGTCGTAGCAGGCCCGGAGCGCGGCGAATTCGCGGCGCAGCCGTGCGGGATCCGCGGCGGGTGCCGGAATGCCCATGATGCCGCGCAGACGCAGGTTCGGAAGCGCGGCGACGTGTCGCGCGAGCACGATGGCCTCCTCCGGCGCGACGCCGCTCTTGGTGCCCTCGCCGCTCACGTTGACCTGCACGAGCACGTCGAGCGGCGTGGCCGCGCCGGCGCGGGCGGCGGACAGCGCATTCGCGATCCGCTCGCGATCGACGCTTTCGACCCAATCGAAGCACCGGGCCGCCGCGGCCGCCTTGTTCGATTGCAGCGGACCGATCAAATGCCACTCGATGCCGGGCACCTCCGCGAGCGCCGCCTTCTTGGCGACGGCTTCCTGAACGTAGTTCTCGCCGAATGCACGCTGGCCGAGCGCGTGCACGGCGCGAACCGCCTCCGCGGGGAACGTCTTGGACACCGCAAGCAGGCGCACCGAATCGGGAGGGCGCGCGGCTGCGGCGAGCGCATCCGCGATGCGCTGACGCACGACTTGCCACGGTTTCTCGTACCGGCCCATAATCGACCGGCATTACACCATCGTCGCATGGCACGTGTATTGCATACTACAGCGCATTTGAGCAGCAATCTCCGGCACGGCGGTCAGATGCCTGGCATGAAACCGGCTGAAAGCTGCACCGATCGCCGATCGGCCACATGTCGCGCCCACTTGCGGGTGCGGCGCGGCGCGCGGTCATTCGTGGACGTGAGACGCCGAAGTCCACGTCGCGATCCGATTCACGGCCTCCCGATGGGTGTCTGACGCATGGATATCACGGAACTTCTCGCCTTCGCGGTCAAGAACAAGGCCTCGGACCTTCACCTGTCCGCGGGACTCCCGCCGCTGATCCGCGTCCACGGCGACATCCGGCGCATCAATCTGCCCCCGATGGAGCACGAGGACGTGCACGCCATGGTGTACGACATCATGAGCGACTCGCAGCGGAAGATGTACGAGGAATTCCTCGAATGCGACTTCAGCTTCGCGGTGCCGAACCTCGCGCGCTTCCGCGTCAACGCGTTCAACCAGCAGCGCGGCGCCGCGGCCGCGTTCCGCACGATTCCTTCGAAGGTGCTCTCGCTCGAGGAGCTCAACGCGCCGAAGGTGTTCGCCGACCTCACGGACCGTCCGCGCGGCCTGATCCTGGTCACCGGACCGACGGGCTCGGGCAAGTCGACTACGCTCGCGGCGATGGTCAACCACGTGAACGAGAACGAGTTCGGGCACATCCTCACGATCGAGGACCCGGTCGAGTTCCTGCACGAGTCGAAGAAGTGCCTGATCAACCAGCGCGAGCTCGGCCCGCACACGCTGTCGTTCCCCAACGCGCTGCGCGCGGCGCTGCGCGAGGATCCCGACTACATCCTCGTCGGCGAAATGCGCGACCTCGAGACGATCCGCCTCGCGATGACGGCGGCGGAAACCGGTCACCTCGTGTTCGCGACGCTGCACACGAGCTCCGCGGCGAAAACGGTCGACCGCATCATCGACGTCTTCCCGGCCGCGGAAAAGGACATGGTGCGCGCGATGCTGTCGGAATCGCTCGTCGCCGTCATTTCGCAGACGCTGCTCAAGACGAAGGACGGACAGGGACGCGTCGCCGCGCACGAGATCATGATCGGCACGCCGGCCATCCGCAACCTGATCCGCGAGAACAAGGTGGCGCAGATGTACTCGTCGATCCAGACCGGCCAGTCGCTCGGCATGCAGACGCTCGACCAGTGCCTGATCGATCTCGTCCGCCGCAACGTGATTTCCGCCGCCGAGGCACGCATGCGCGCGGTGAACAAGGAGACGTTCGGCGCGGCGTGACCTATCAGCGCCGCGCGCGAACCGGAGAACCCAATGGAACGAGAACAGGCCACCCGCTTCATCCACGAGCTCCTGCAGCTGCTCGTCAAGGAGAAGGGCTCCGACCTCTTCGTCACCGCGGCGTTTCCGCCGGCGGTCAAGGTCGACGGCAAGATCACGCCGGTGTCCAAGACGGCGCTGTCGCCGCAGCACACGATCGAGCTGGTGCGCAGCGTGATGAACGACAAGCAGGCCGCGGAGTTCGAGTCGACGCGCGAGTGCAATTTCGCGATCAGCCCGCCGGGTCTCGGCCGCTTCCGCGTCAACGCGTTCGTGCAGCAGGGACGCGTCGGAATGGTGCTGCGGACGATCGTGACCGACATCCCGAAGTTCGAGGATCTCGGGCTGCCGCCGGTTTTGCGCGACGTCATCATGTCGAAGCGCGGCATCATGCTGTTCATCGGCGCCACCGGCGCCGGCAAGTCGACGTCGATGGCGTCGCTGCTCGGCTACCGCAACGCGAACAGCTTCGGCCACATCATCACGATCGAGGACCCGATCGAGTTCGTGCACGAGCACAAGAACTGCATCGTCACGCAGCGAGAGGTGGGCGTCGACACCGACAGCTGGGAGGTCGCGCTCAGGAACTCGCTGCGCGCGGCGCCCGACGTGATCCTGATCGGCGAAATCCGCGAGCGCCACACGATGGACTACGCGGTCGCGTTCGCGGAAACCGGCCACCTGTGCCTCGCGACGCTGCATGCGAACAGCACGAACCAGGCGCTCGACCGCATCATCAACTTCTTCCCCGAGGAGCGGCGCGCGCAGCTTCTGATGGACCTGTCGCTCAACGTGCGGGCGTTCGTCGCGCAACGGCTGATCCCGCGCCGCGACGGCAAGGGCCGCGTGCCCGCGGTGGAGGTCATGCTCAATTCGCCGCTCGTGTCCGACCTGATCTTCAAGGGCAGCGTCGGCGAGATCAAGGACCTGATGAAGCGCTCGCGCGAGCTCGGCATGCAGACGTTCGACCAGTCGCTGTTCGACCTCTACGAGGCGGGGCTCATCACGTACGAGGATGCGCTGCGCAACGCCGACTCGCTGAACGACCTGCGTCTCGACATCAAGCTCAAGGGCAAGGAAGCGAAGAACCGCAACATGTTCTCCGGCATCGGCAACCTCGACATCGTCCCCGAGCCGAATCAGTAACCGAAATCCGGGTCAGAGATGCATTTCGCGGCCCGCAGCTGCGCGTATCATGGGCTGCGCATGCGAAATACATCTCTGACCCGGATTTCGGCATGACCGCTTCGCTCACCCCCACCGACGTCAAGCTGCACCAGGCCTCGCGCGTGCTCGAGGTCGTGTTCCCCGACGGCCGCCATTTCCGGCTGCCTTACGAGTTTCTGCGCGTGCATTCACCTTCTGCGGAAGTGCGCGGCCACGGCCCCGGCCAGGAAGTGCTGCAGGTCGGCAAGCGCGACGTGACGATCACCGAAGTCGAGCCGGTCGGCCACTACGCGCTGCGTCCGACGTTTTCCGACGGCCACGGGTCGGGCATCTATTCGTGGGACTACCTCTACGAGCTCGGGATGGACCACGACGAGCTCTGGCGCCGGTACCTCGAGCGTCTCGCGGCCGCCGGCGCGAGCCGCGATCCGGAGAAGCGATGACAGGTCCCGCGTGGTTCGGCTACGAGCGCGTCACGCCCGACGAGAAATCGCGCCGCGTGCGCGGCGTTTTCGACTCGGTCGCCGGCAAGTACGACCTGATGAACGACCTGATGTCGGCGGGCATGCATCGCGGCTGGAAGCGCTTCGCCGTCGAGATAGCCGGCATCCGGCCGGGTGCGCGCGTGCTCGACCTGGCCGGCGGCACCGGCGACCTCGCACGGCTCTTCGCGCAGCGCGCGGGTCCGACAGGCACCGTCGTCCACACCGACATCAACGGCGCGATGCTCTCGGCGGGCCGCGACAGGCTCCTCGACCGCGGTGTCGTCCTGCCCACCGTCCAGTGCGATGCGGAGGCGCTGCCGTTTCGCGACCGCAGCTTCGACTGCGTGTCGATCGGCTTCGGGCTGCGCAACGTCACGCGCAAGGAACAGGCGCTCGCCGAGATGGCGCGCGTGCTCGTGCCGGGCGGGATCGCGGTCGTCCTCGAGTTCTCGCGGATGTCGGGCCCGCTCGCACCGCTGTACGACTGGTACAGCTTCAACGTGCTGCCGGCGCTCGGCCGTGTCGTCGCCAACGACGCGGCGAGCTATCGCTATCTCGCGGAATCCATCCGCGTTCATCCCGATCAGCAGGAATTGAAGGCGCTGATGGAACGATCCGGCTTCGATCGCGTCGAGTACTACAATCTGGTCGCGGGCGCGGTGGCGCTGCACGCCGGGCGCGTGTACTAGGCGGTACGCGAATCCCGGATTGACGCGAGCCGCAATAGCCCGCATATAGCGTTGCGCCGGCGCATCGCGCCGCAGCCGCCCTGGGAGGCGGTGCTCACCTCGGAGGACTCACGTGAATCGTCTGCCCCTGCTCGCTCTCGCTGCCTTTGCCTCGGTAGCGCTCGTCCACGCCGATTTCGCCGACGCCGCGCGCATGGGCGGCGGCCGCAGCTTCGGCATGCAGCGGAGCATCACGCCGCCGGCGGCCCGCACGACGCCGCCCGCCGCGCAAGCGCCGCAGGCAGGCCAGAACTTCAACGGCCCGGCGGCCAACCCGGTGATGCCGGCCAGGCCCGGCGCCATGGCGGCCGCACCCGCCGCTGCGGGCGCCGCGAAGGCCGCGCCGTCGGGCATGTCGCGCTGGCTCGGTCCGGTTGTCGGCCTCGCCGCCGGCCTGGGCCTCGCGGCGCTGTTCTCGCACCTCGGGCTGTCCGCCGAATTGGGCAGCCTGCTGCTGATCGGCCTTCTCGCCGTGGGCGCCATCATGCTGTTTCGCGCCTTCGCTTCGCGCAACGCCCGCAACGCCGGGCCGCAGTACGCGGCGGCCGGCGCCGGAACGCGCCCGCCGTTCGGGGCGGCACGCGAGCCGGCCTTCGGCTCGCACTGGGGCGCGAACGAGATCACGCCGGCTTCCGCGAGCCGGTTCCCGCCGGGATTCGATCCGGCGCCGTTCGTCGAGCAGGCGAAGCAGCAATTTCGTCGGTTGCAATCGGCCTACGACCGCGGCGATCGGTCGCTGCTGGCCGACGTGACGACGCCCGAGATGCATGCCGAGATCGTGCGCGAACTCGCCACGCGCGGCACGCACCAGCCCACCGAGGTCGCGCTGCTCGACGCCGAGGTCATCGAAGTGGTGCGCGAAGGCGACCAGTACGTCGCGAGCGTCCGCTTCCACGGTGCGCTGCGCGAAGACGGCGCGAGCGATCCGCACCCGTTCGAGGAACTGTGGCACCTCGTGAAGCCGGCGGACGGCTCGTCGGGGTGGCTGCTCGCGGGTATCCAGCAGGCAGGATCGCCCGCTCTCGCCTGATCGGAGCGCACGCGGGGCCATGGCACTCGGCAATGCCGCCGTCAACCGGATGCTCGCGCACGAGCCCTGGGCGCGCGATAGGCTGGCCGCTCATGCCGGCCGTGCGTTCATGGTTCGCATCGGCCCGGTAACGGCCGGATTCCGCGTCGACCCGCAAGGCAGGCTCGAAAGTGCACCGCTCGCCGGCGCCACGCCCGACCTTTCGCTGTCGCTTTCGCCGCACAACGTCCCGGCGTTCCTCGCCGATCCTTCGCGCTGGAACGAGCTCGTCACCGAGGAAGGCGACGTCGAGCTCGGCGGCACGCTGAAGGAGCTCGCACAAACGCTGCCGTGGTTCGTCGAGAAAGCCAGCGCGCAGATCCTCGGGCCGGTCGTCGGACAGCGGCTCGCGGACGCAGGGCGCCGGATGCTGGAGATGCCGGAATACGCGGCGACGCGACTGGCCGCGAACGTCGGCAGCTACGCGCGCGACGAGGCGCAGGTGCTCGCGCACCCGGCGGATTTTCGCGCGCTTGCCGAAGAAACGGCGGTGCTCGCGGCGCGTCTCGACGCGCTCGGCGCTCGGCTCGAGGCGCTCGTCGGACGACCGCCGGAAGACAGCTCCGCCTGACGGTTATTTGATGGCGGCGGCTTCCTCGAGGCGCTGCTGCTTCGCGAGCCGCATCGCCTCGAGCTCGCGGTCCTCGAGCTCGCGCTTCATTTCCTGCTTCTTCTCCTGCGACATCGGCTCGCCGTCGAACGACAGCGCGAGCCCCGACGACTGCGCGGGCTCGCCTCGCGCGCTCCTGAGCTTGATGGAGAGCCGCAGCTCGTTCGCGGAATCGGCGTTGCGGATCGCTTCCTCGTAGGAAATGTGGCCCTCGTTGTACAGCTCGAACAGCGCCCAGTCGAACGTGCGCATGCCGAGCTCGCGCGAGCGCGACATGATCGTCTTGAGCTCGTGGAACTCGCCCTTGAAGATGCGCTCGGCGATCGTCGGCGTGTTGATCAGGATCTCGACGGCGGCCTTGCGCCCCTCGCCCTTCTCCTTGCGCACGAGGCGCTGCGATACGATCGCGCGCAGATTCGCCGAGAGATCCATCAGCAGCTGGTTGCGCCGCTCGTCGGGGAAGAAGTTGATGATGCGGTCGAGCGTCTGGTTGGCGCTGTTCGCGTGCAGCGTGCCGAGGCACAGGTGCCCGGTCTCCGCGAACGCGATCGCGTGCTCCATCGTTTCGGCGTCGCGGATCTCGCCGATCAGGATGACGTCGGGTGCCTGCCGCAGCGTGTTCTTCAGCGCGTGATGCCAGGATTGCGTGTCGACGCCGACCTCGCGATGCGTGACGAGGCAGCCCTTCGATTCGTGCACGTACTCGACCGGATCCTCGATCGTGATGATGTGGCCCGACGACGTGCGGTTGCGATGGTCGATCATCGCCGCGAGCGACGTCGATTTTCCCGAGCCTGTCGCACCCACGACCAGCACCAGGCCGCGCTTGTGCATGACAATCTGCTCCAGTATCGACGGCAGGCCGAGCTTCTCGACCGTCGGTATCTCGGCTGCGATCGTGCGCACCACCATGCCCACGTACTGCTGCTGGACGAACACGTTGACGCGGAAGCGGGATCGGTCGGGGAGCGTGATCGCGAAATTGCACTCGAATTCGCGCTCGAACTCCTCGCGCTGGCGATCGGTCATGATCGCGTACGCCAGCTCGCGAGTGACCTGCCCGGTCAGTTTCTGGCCGGACAGCGGCTTGATGTTGCCGTGCGCCTTCATGCTGGGCGGGAAATCGTTGGCGATGAACAGGTCTGAGCCGCCGGCCTCGCTCATCGCCGCCAGCAGCTTGTGCATGTAGGCGCGCGCCTTCTCTGCGTTCGTATCGGACATGGAATCTTTCGGAAGTGATGCGAATCGAAAAACAAACCCCGTAATGGCAAGTTGCGTGCCTGTGGGTACGCTGTAACGAGTGCTGGCTACAATCCGTCGCCCGAAATCGCCCCCGATGCCGCGGTCCCGCGCCTCTCCACCGCCGATCACGCTTGCCAAGTTCAGCCGGCCGCGCCTGTACGACGTGCTGCGGCGAGAGCGGCTGTTCACGCGGCTCGACGCAGCGCGCGAGCACCCGATCGTCTGGATTGCCGGTCCCCCTGGCGCCGGCAAATCGACGCTGATTGCGAGCTACGTCGAGGCGCGCAAGGCACCCGGCGTCTGGTTCCAGGCCGATGCCGGCGACGCCGATCCCGGCACGTTCTTCCATTACCTGACGGCCGCGGCGTCCGAAGTCGTGCACGCGAAGTCGAAGGCGCTCGCTGCGCTGCCGCGCTTCGGCCCCGAGTACGCGGCGGAGCTCGCTTCGTTCACGCGACGATTCCTGCGCGCGTTCTTCGCGCTGTTCCCGCCGCAGTCGGTGCTCGTCATCGACAACTTTCACGAAGCGCCGGCCACCGCCGCATGGCGGCATGCGTTCGCCGAAGGTTTGCGCGAGCTGCCCGCCGGGCTCAATCTCGTGTTCGTGTCGCGGATGCCGCCGCCGCCCGAAATGGCGCGGCTGATCGCCGATCAGTCGATTACGCAGATCGACTGGAGCGAATTGCGGTTCACCGAGGACGAGGCCGGGGCGATGACGGCGCGTACGGGCGTCGACCCGGCCGTTGCGCGCGAGATTCACCGCGCTTCCGACGGATGGGCGGCCGGGATCGTCCTGATGCGCGAGCATCTCGCACGCGCCGGTGCGCTCGACAC
>Ga0310810_10012406_pt1 | contig 10011 bp, 5 predicted proteins | sample NCmetagenome_FD_207641 | JGI IMG/M metagenome (GOLD analysis project Ga0310810, IMG submission 207641) | Soil microbial communities from experimental microcosm in Duke University, North Carolina, United States - NC | ecosystem: Engineered > Artificial ecosystem > Soil microcosm > Unclassified ...
GGGCCTCACGCCTGCGGGCGGCGGTCGTCGCGGTGGCGGTCCACCGATCGCCGTCGCGTCACAGCGCGGTGTGGGGTACTGGCCCGGTGATGGAACAACTGCGGCGCGTGTGATGTTCCTGAGCAATACGCGCCTCTTCGCCGTCGATGCCGCGACGGGCAAGCCCTCTGCCGGATTTGGAACGGAGGGCATCGTCAACATCGGCGTTCCCTACAACGGCACGCCCACCCTCTATCGCAACGTTGTGATCATCGGCGCCAACGTCAACGAGGTGCCACAGGGACCGCCGGGTAATCCGCGCGCGTTCGATGCGAAGACCGGCAAGAAGTTGTGGGAGTTCCAGACGGTTCCGAAGGCCGGGTCGAAATACAGCGACACGTGGGGCGATGGCTGGAAGGATCGCTCGGGCACCAACATGTGGGCGTTCGCGGCGCCAGTCGATGTGGAGCGCGGGATCGTGTATCTGCCAGTCGCGGGACCCGCGGCGAACTACTACGGCGGCGATCGACCGGGCAGAAACGACTACGCGAACTCGGTCGTCGCAGTCGATGCACAGACTGGCAAGTATCTCTGGCACTTCCAGACTGTTCATCACGACATCTGGGACTCGGATATTCCAACTGCGGGCAGCCTCGTCGACGTGATGCAGAACGGTCGCCGAGCGCCGGCGATCGCTCACGTGGGAAAAACCAGCTATCTGTTCGTGCTGAATCGCGCGACTGGCAAGCCGGTGATTCCAGTGGAGGAACGCTCGGTTCCAAAGGGTGACGTTCCGACGGAGTGGTACTCGGCGACGCAGCCATTTCCCGCACGGCCCGGTCCACTGAGTCGCGTCAGCTTCAAGAAAGAGGACATGGTGACTGCGGCCGACACGACGGCCGAGCATGCGGCCGCGTGTCAGGCGATGTGGGACAAGGCCGGCGGCTTCTACAACGCCGGACCATTCACGCCGTTCATGTTTCACAAGAAAGGCGATCCCCCGAAGTCGACGATCCAGTTCCCAGGTGGAACGGGCGGCGTCAACTGGGGAGGCATGGCGGTCGATCCCAATACCGGTTACATGTTCGTGAATGCGCAGAACACGTCGCTGGTTGGCTGGGTCGAGGAAAAGGATCCGAGCGTTGACTACAGCTTCGACGCGCGTGGCTCGAAACAACCGTACGACCGGGCGAGCGTGAATGGCGTCGGTCCATTCTTCACGTTCAGCGCGCCGCTCAACGGCTACGACGCCAATGGCCGGCCGCGTCCAGGTCCACAGCTCCCGTGTCAGCGGCCACCGTGGTCGAAGCTCGTCGCGGTGAACCTGAGCACCGGGACGATCGCGTGGGAGTCGGTGCTCGGCGTGAACGACGCTCTTCCGGAAGGGAAGCGGCTCGTCGGCAACAGCGGCAGCGCTGGGCCCACTGTGACCGCCGGCGGGCTCGTGTTCGTCGGCGCGACGAACGACCGTCGCTTCCGCGCGTTCGATGCCAGGACGGGCAAAGAGATCTGGACCACGACGCTCGAGGCCAACGCGAACGCGAATCCGATGAGCTATCAGGGCAAGAGCGGCAAGCAGTACGTCGCAGTTGTCGCGGGCAATAATTTGATGGTGTACTCGCTGTAGGCAGTAGGCTGAGACGACATGTATAAGACGTTGATGGTGGTCGCCGCGATCGCGGTGACGTCGGTCGCGCTTCTATCAGCGCAAAGCGCTGCGCCGATTGTGAAGCGCGATTCGAACTACACCGTCCCGCGAACCCCCTGGGGTGATCCCGATCTGCAAGGAAAGTGGCCCAGCACGGACATGGTGGGCACGCCGATGCAGCGCGACGCGAAGCTCGGCACGCGGAATGTGTTGACCGAGGCCGAATACAAGGAAGTACAGGCGCGATTTGCACGGCAGTCGGCGCAGGACGAAGCCGATTTCGACCTGGAGCAGTCAACCGTGACCCCTGGTGGTGACGTTGGTGGTCCCGTCTCTCCTCCGCCCCATTGGCTGGAACGTGGGAAGCCGCAGTATCAGGCGTCGCTCATCGTCGATCCGCCGGATGGCCGGATGCCGGCTCTGACATCGGCGGCGCAGCAGCGTCAGGCCGCGGCGCGCGAAGCCCGTGAGGGGCGCGGACCGGCTGACTCATACACCGATCGCAGTCTTTACGATCGCTGCATCTCACGCGGCATCGCCGGATCGATCCTTCCTGTGATCTACAACAATGGCAACGAGATCGTGCAGGCACCGGGGTTCGTGGCCATCCGCAACGAGATGATCCACGAGACCCGCATCGTGGCGCTCGACGATCGTCCGCATCCGAGCCCGCACATCAAGATGTGGATGGGTGACTCGCGCGGTCACTGGGACGGCGACACGCTCGTTGTCGAGACGAAGAATATCGGCAGCTTCGCGCCCGGTATCGGCGTCAATGGCGGTGGTACGCGGCACAGCAGCGATATCACGATCACCGAGCGGTTCACGCGAATGAGTGCCGACGTGATCCTGTACGAGATGCGCATCGACGACCCGAAGACATGGACGAAGCCGTGGACGATTCAGTACCCACTGAAGCGGGACGACAACTACGGCTACTACGAATACGCTTGTCACGAGGGCAACTACTCGTTGTTCAACATCCTGAGTGGCGCGCGGGCGGACGAGAAGGCCGCGGCTGACGCTGCGAATAAGTAGGCAGTAGGCGGTCGGCGGTATCGGCGGGTCCTTAGACCCGCCGTTTTTCTTTTGGCCTACGCAACTTCATGCCCGGGCCATCCGTCATAGACGTCATCATGCGACTCGAGAGCCTGGCCCAGGACCTTCGTTCTGCCGTTCGAAACCTGCGCCGCTCACCGGGTTTCGCCGCGCTGACAATCCTGACGCTGTCAGTCGGCATCGGCGCGAACACCGCGATGTTCTCGGTGCTCAACGCCGTCATCCTGCGACCGGCGGCGTATCCGCACCCTACCCAGCTCATGTTCGTGAGCAGCCGTTTTCCGTCGCTTGGATTCAATCAGTTCTGGGTCTCTCCACCCGAATACTTCGAGCTCACGGAGATCAATCAGTCGTTCTCGTCCGTCGGCGCGTACGTGACGGGCGAGGCCAACGTGTCTACCGCGGATCGTCCACGACGCGTCAACACCGGCGTCGTCAACGCGGAGCTGCTCGAGACGCTGGCCGTACCGGCCCAGGCGGGACGATGGTTTCGACGTGAGGAGACTCGCGCAAATGGTCCGCGGCTCGTCATGCTGTCCAGTGAGTTGTGGCGATCGGCGTTCGCGTCGCGATCCGACATCGTCGGCACGACGATCGAAGTGGACGGTGCGCAGCATGAGGTCGTCGGCATCATGCCGCCCGGCTTCGACGTCATGGACAACCACGTCGAGTTGTGGATGCCGCTGCAGCTCAATGCGTCGAATCGCCAGAACCGCGGAAGCCACTTCCTCAATGTGATCGGCCGGGTCAAGGACGATGTGACGCCTGCGCAGGCGCGGGTCGAACTGGCGACGCTCGTGGCGACATGGAGCGAGAGGACCGGCGCGAAGGATCACGTGTTCACGCCGGACGGTCACGCGCTCCAGATGGAGCCGATGCAGGAAGAGATCGTCGGCTCGGCGCGTCTCGCGATCTGGGTGCTGCAGGCAGCTGTTGGCTTCGTGCTCCTGATCGCGTGCGCAAACTTCGCGAATCTCCTCCTGGCGCGCGCGGAGACGCGGCATCGCGAGTTCGCGGTTCGCACCGCGATCGGCGCCAGCCGCTGGCGGCTGCTGATGCAATTCGTCTCCGAAGGGTGCGTGCTTGCGCTCGGCGGCGGAGCAGTGGGAGTTCTGCTGGCATGGGCCGGTGTGCGCGCGCTCGTGTTTGCGTATCCGGGAAGCCTGCCTCGTGCCGCGGAGATCGCAGTAGATCCCTCCGTATTGCTGTTCGCGTTCCTCGTGTCGCTCGCGACGGGAGTCGTCTTCGGCCTTGCGCCGCTGTTGCACCTCAGGCCTGGCGGCTTGCACTCCTCGCTCAAAGAGGGAGGCGTACGCGGATCGACGAGTGCGCGTCACGGCTTGCGTCGCGCGCTGGTCGTCGCCGAAGTGGCACTGGCGGTGGTCCTCGTGGTGGGCGCGGGCCTGATGCTGCGGACCGTGATGAACCTGCTGAACGTCGATCCCGGGTTCGATCGATCCCGCCTCGTGACGTTCGCGCTCGACCTGCCGCCTGCTCGCTACGCGAGGTTCGACGATCAGTTGCAGTTCTACCGGCGGCTCTTTGACCGACTGGAAGGTATTCCTGGTGTGGTGCGCGTGTCGGGGATGACCGGCCTGCCGCCCAATCGCCAGGTGGACGCGAACGATACCGACATCGGCGACTACACCGCGCCCAAGCAGGGGCCGTTCGAGAACGTCGACTACTACCAGCGCGTCACACAGGGGTACTTCGAGACGATGGGTGTCCCGGTGGTCGAGGGGCGAGGTTTCGAGCCGGCGGATGCGATTGGGGCGCCCGTTGCGATCGTGAACGAGACGCTCGTTCGAACATTCTGGAAAGACCGGAATCCGATCGGTCAACAGATTCGACCGTGCTGTGGCGATCAGATCCCCTGGCTCACGGTCGTTGGTGTGGCGAAGGACGTCAAACAGGGAGGCGTCGATCAGAAGACGGGGACCGAGCTCTACTTTCTGATCGAGCAGTTTCCTCGCCTGTATCCCAACGTGCCGGCCGGCGGTGGTGCGCTGAACGTCGTGCTGCGGAGCGCCGTGCCGATCTCGACGCTCGGGACCGCGATTGAAGGCATCGTGCGCGACGTTGATCCTTCACTGCCGGTGATCAAGTTGCGCGAGATGGATGCGGTCTTCCGTGAGTCGCTCAGTCGTCCAAGACTGCTCGCCCAACTGCTTGGAGGGTTCGCTGCGCTGGCATTGTTTCTTGCCTCCATCGGAACCTACGGCCTCCTGTCGTATCTGGTGAGCGAGCGTCGCCGCGAGATTGGTATTCGCATGGCGCTTGGCGCCGAGCGGGCCTCGGTGCTGCGCCACATCATGGGGCAGGGTCTTCGGCTCGCGCTCTTCGGGCTTGCCGCCGGAATGGCGGGCGCGTTCGCGCTCACACGATTGATGGCGACGTTGCTCTTCGACGTCAAGCCGAACGATCCGGCAACGCTTGTGGCCGTGGCTGCCGCGATTACCGGCGTCGCCGCTCTTGCCTGTTTCGTCCCCGCGCAACGCGCGACACGCGTCGACCCGGTGGTCGTCCTGCGCGACGAATAACGCCTACCGTCGCGCGGTGTGTGTCCGCTGGATCTCTCGTGGATCCTGGGCATGCACAGAAAATTTCCTCGAAAGAACTCGAGCTGACACGAACGCACACGGACGTCACTCATGCGACACCGTGTCTGTGAGATCGCCAAAAACGTTAGTAAATTTGCACGGATTATGTGATCTCGATGACGAAAACGTCTTCCGATTGAGTGAAATCAATTCATCATGGATGAGCGGTGATGTGAAATCGAGCGCATCACTTTGCCAAGGATGGTTCTTCCATGAACACGAGTACGACCGGGGCATCCGTCCAATTTCACTCCATCGGATCGCGCACACCCAAGCGCCTCGAAACAACCAGCGATCGGCTGCAATGGCTCGAGGGGCGGCAGATCGATTCAGATCCGCGCCTCATGGATGAAAGCCATCAACTGCGCTACCAGGTGTACTGCGTTGAACGCCGCTTTCTCAATCCGGACCATTACCCCGATCGCCGCGAGCGCGACGAGTTCGATCGTCACTCGTTGCATCTTGGTGTCCTGAGCCCCGATGGTGGTGCGCTACTGGCGACGGCGCGCCTGGTGAAAGTCAACATGATTGGCCTCCCGCTGTTTCGCCATTGCACGCTCTACCCGCGCGAACTGGAGCTCTTTCAGGACTCGACCCGCGTGGCGGAGATCTCGCGTCTGTGCGTGAGCCGCAGCCTGCGGAAACGCCACATCGGAACCGCTTCGGTTGCGATCAATCTGTATCGGGCGATCTACCAGGCATCGAAGCGCAACGGCTTCACGCACTGGCTCGTGGCGACGGAGCCGTCGCTGCAGCGGCTGCTCTCGAGCCTGAAGGTGCCCTTCAAAGAGGTAGGGCCGCGCACCGACTATTACGGACCGGTCGCGCCGTACCTCGTTGATCTGAGCAAGTGGGATCAGACCATCCTGTCGCGCACGCTTCCCGCGTTGCACTCATTCCTGGATGGTCTGGAGCCTGAATACCGACCGATGGCACGAGCCTAGGAAGGCGGGGACACTCGCCGTCGTCGCGGCCCGGGCGGCCGCGACATCTTAGAGCGGAAGCTTCACGCGCAGGCCGACCCGGAACGTGCGTCCATTCTGAGGAATGGTGTCCTGCACGTGTTCCTGGGATGCCGGAACCGAATAGTCGACATCGAAAAGATTGCGGACGGTGCCGAAGATTTCGAACGTTCGTCCGATCGGCTTGACCACCGTCAGATTTGCCGTCGCCGCCGCTCCGGTCCAGTTGCCGCTCAGGGTCTGGCGGCTGCCGATCGTGAGCACTTCCACCGCGAGCGACGACCCGGCTCCGAAGAGCGGGGCGCTCACGCGCGCCTTGCCCATGTGGCGGGGAGAGTTGGGCAGGATCTCTCCGGTCGCCTGATCGATCGCTTCCTGCAGCGCATAGCTCATGTGACCTTCGGCGCCGCGCCACAGACGCATCTGCGCCTCGAACTCGAAGCCCTTGGCGCGGACCTCACCCTCGTTGACGTAGGTGACGCCGAAGAACGCGTTGGGGTCGTCGGTGGCCTTCTGCGTGATCAGGTTGTCAGCCTTGTACCAGTAGCCCGAGACCGACGTGCGCAGCCAGTCGCCGGTGTAGCGCTCCCACACCACTTCGTGCGTGTCGATCGATTCAGGACGCAGCGACGCAACTTCGGGCCCGAAATAGAACTCGATCTTCTCGTACACGTTTGGCGCACGGAATGCGTTGCCATACAGGTACTTGAACGACTGGTGCGCAGACGGCATGAAGATGAGCGCTGTGCGCGGCGTCACGCGATCGAACTCTTCGTATCCGTCGTAGCGCAGGCCGGCGTTCAGAATCAGATGGGCGCCGAGCTTGATCTCGTCCTGCATGAAGAGCGCGCGTCGTTGCGACGAGCCGTCCGTCGCAACGATAGGCTCTCCCAGCCCCTGGTAGCCGGACGTGTAGTCCTGGTCGACGTTGTTGATGTACTCGGCGCCCAGAATCAGCATCTGCTTCGGAAGCGGCCGCGTAATCCGGCCACCGACGGTCCACGACGTGCCGACCACATCGTTGAATCCGACGACAACGCGCTGGCCGAAGGGCTCGCCGTCGTAGGGGTAGAACCCGTTCGACGTGAAGCGATCGTACGCGCCACGCAGCGTCACCCGCGACCCGCCGACCGGACGGGCGTACTCCACATCGAACAACGTGTGCCGATCGGTCGTCTGTTCGCGTTCGATCTGCTCGTTGAACAAGGTGCCCAACGATGCAGTCGGGATGTCCTTGCGCCGCCGTCCATACGCACCGGTAAACGTCAGGTTGCCGTAATTGAGCCGGCCGTAGTACTGACCGAACTGGTAACCATCGAGCCCTGTCGCCACGCCGTTGTTGGTCTCAGGCGAATCGAACTCTGGGAAGTAGAGACGATTGACACCGTCGCTGCCCTCCACCGTGGCCGAAACGGCGTAATCGAGGCCGTTCGACAGGCGGCTTCCCACCATGCCACGCACCATCTGCGTGCCATTCGAACCGGTCTCATACGTGACGGAGCTGCCGTCCATCGCCGAGCCCGTTCGCGTGATGACGTTCACGACGGCGAAGAACGCACTGTCCCCGTAGAGCGAGGATGCCGGGCCGCGGATGATCTCGACGCGCTCGAACGTCGCCGGGTCGAGACCGAACTCGGCGCCGATCTCGGCCTGGCCGAATACGTTGTCGTTGACACGATGGCCGTTGACGAGGAGGAGGATGCGGCTGTTGTAGTCTCCGGGCTTGCCGAACCCGCGGGCTCCCAAGAAGCTGAAGTTGCGGTCGTCGCTCACATACAGCCCTCGAACGCCGTGCAGGATGTCCGCGAGCGTCTTGTAGCCGTAGCGGGAGATGTCCTCAGCCGTGATGAACGACACCGACGACGGTGCCTCGGTGACCGGTTGACTGCGCTCGGAGGCGCCAAAGACCCGGCCGGCATCGAGGCGCATCAGATCTTCGAGCGACAGCTCGGACAGCGACTGCCCGAACGTCGTCGTACCGGTCAGCAGCGTGAACGCGACCGCTCCTATTGCGAGTGGACGGGCAAGATAGTTCTTCATGTCAGTTGCGCCCCCAGGCGGTGAACCGACGCGCCCAATCACTGCCGAAGAGCTCGACATCAACTGAGGCCAGCGCGGTTGCGGTGGAGGTAAACAGATTCGTGGAGGGGGCGGATGCGACCGATGCCACGTCTTCGTCCACGACCTCGGCGAGCGCCAGCAGTCGTGAACTGAGTTGCAGTCGGGCCCGTTTTGCCGAACGGGAGTTGATGCGGAACTTCATCTTGCCGCTCTCGACGAAGATCTGAACGATGCCACCTCGCTTGGTGAAGGTGTCCGAGTCGCTGACCGTAAGAACAGGCGTGTCCCGAAGAGTTGACACAATCTCGGCGATGCGTGTTTCCGGGACGCCAGAGAGATAGAGAACGTGGCAGGCCGGAATCGATCCGGTCGGCGGAAGGTTCGTGACGGCGATGGTTCGCCCCGCGAGCTGTTTCCCCTTCACCGTCTTGGCGAATGCGTCGGCGACCGCGCGGTCTCCGAGCACGCACGCGGACACCGCCGTATCAGGGTGCAGCGCGTCGGCAGGCCATTCGGTGAATCGGGCGAAGTTGAACAGAAACGCACCTTTCAACGTGACTTCGGTCACATCCTGTGCGTCCGCTCGGGCTGCCCAACCGAACAGCAGCAGAAGAACGCCACACAGGGCACGACGTCCGAAGGAGGCTTGAGCCATGCTCGCGACAAACCTGTTATCGGCGCCTCAATCGGATTCCTCAGTCAGACGCCAGAGGTGAGAGGTACGGCTGTGAGCCCCGACTCAGTCATTTCCCTACGATGCGAACTGACTCTGTGGTCTTTGGGTGCACTCGAGCAGCCACGAGACACAAGACGTCACCGGGTGCGTGCACCGGCCGCCGAGAAATCTGCACGCCAAAACGTGCGCAAATCCGCGCGTTTCGATGAAAACTTCTATCATTGAGCGAGTGACAGACGACGGCTCATCGCTCGTGTCGCGCTCACAGCAACGCGCGATCGAGCAGTTTCGACGGGCGGCCGCGGCCGTCCCGTTTTACAAGCAGCTACTCGCCAGGCGGGGCATTCGGCGCGCACAGATCACTGACATCGACGCGTTCCGGGCGGCTGTGCCCATCATCGCGAAGCGAGACGTGTTTGGCTCTCATCAGTTGGCGGACCTGCTGGTTGATCGCTCGCTTGCCGGCATCGCGGCTCTTGTTTCGAGCTCCGGTCTGACCGCGTCGTCGTTCTCGTTGGGGATGATCAACCCGAAGGGTACGCAGTCGATGGTCGAGGACACCGACCGGCTCCTCGACGCCTGGTTCCAGACGAGTAAGAACAAGACGTTCGTGATCAATACCTTCGCGATGGGGGTTTCGGTTCCGACGTCCCTGCCTGGTATCAACCTGTCGGTGCGCAGTGACAAGGTGCTTGCCCTGCTGCGGGCTCTCAAGCCGTACTACGAGCAGTTTGTCGTCATCAGCGATGTGTACTTTCTCAAGAAGCTGCTCGAGGATGGCCGGAACGCCGGTCTGCGCTGGAGCCGCTGGCCTGTGCAGTTCGCGATGGGCGGTGAATGGTTTCCGGAGAGCTACCGGCAGTACCTTGCCTCGCTCGTGGAAGTGGATTTGGACCGGCCACATCCCAGGGCGCGCATCATGAGCTCGATGGGCGCAGCCGAACTCGGGTTCAACGTGTGTTTCGAAACTCACGACACAGTTCGCCTGCGGCGTCTGGCGGACTCGGATGAACGTGTGCGTCAGGC
>Ga0310810_10012408_pt1 | contig 10010 bp, 12 predicted proteins | sample NCmetagenome_FD_207641 | JGI IMG/M metagenome (GOLD analysis project Ga0310810, IMG submission 207641) | Soil microbial communities from experimental microcosm in Duke University, North Carolina, United States - NC | ecosystem: Engineered > Artificial ecosystem > Soil microcosm > Unclassified ...
GGACTATATAAGTCGATTCACGAGGGGCGAGCCAATACTGCCATGGGAGCGTGGAAGTATGCGTTGTCCGATGACGAGATTCGCGACGTCATTTCCTACGTAAGAAGCTTCGGCAGCCACCCATCGACACCATATTAATAGAGCGAGGCGATGGCGTGACTTTTCTACCCTTGGGCATGGTATTCGGACGCACGATGAAGATGATGCCTAGGTAGCATTGAATGCGGGTCTTTGTCCTGGGTGTCGGGGCAACCGGCGGCGATCGAGATCCCAGCCGCGCCAGAAGCTTTCTTGGAGAGCGAGATCTTTCAATGCACGATCAAGACCGGCCCGGACGTGCGGTGCATGATCGAATGAGAGACGCTGCCCATGAGGAAGCGTTCCAAACCATGACGGCCGTGAGACGCCGCGACGATCAGATCCATCCCTTCGGCCTCGGCAGCAATGACAGCAGCCGCATTGCCTGTGGCCACACGAGTGCGGACCGTATAGGCGGGAACCAGCAACGACGCAGCGACGCTCTTCACGAGATCGGCGGCATTCGCCTGGGCAACGGACGACCATGACTCCCATTGCGCCGCCAGATAGGGGTCATTGACTCCCAGCGGCACGACCACACTGAGGATGCAGAGGTCCACTCCATCCTTGAACGGATGATCTTTCAGCCATTGGACGATTCGACCGGCATCCTCCTTGCCCTCGACGGCGACCAACACACGTTTCACGGGATGGGACTCACCGCGCACGACCAAGGTCGTGCAGGGACTCTGCATCAACACACGATGCGACACGCTGCCCAACACCGTCTCAGCCAATCGGCTCCGCCCTCTCCCACCGACGACGACGAGGTCAGCTTTGCTGTTTTGCGCGGCCTGGACTATCATTCGCGCAGGATTACCGATTTCGTTTATTCGGTTCACCGAAGCACAAGCGGAATACACCGTCATCGCCGTTCGATCCAGCAGTGCCTCCCCTGCCGAGGTCACCGCCCAGCGGAAGCCCTCATAGCCTTGAAGACTGGCAAGTTGGGCGACCGACGGATATTCGAAGATGCCCAGGTCAATCCCATGGACGATCGTCACTTCAGTCGGCCGATAGAGCACCAATGCCTGCTTCACCGCAGCAAAGGCTTCGTCAGACCAATCGACTCCGATGACCATTCTCATGTGACTATCCGTCGCTGTCCTAGGTTCATGTGGACCAAGATCGGCGGCCTTTTAGATACACTGCGGTGATGCTTTGGAAGAACGCTGCTTTCGTATCCCCGCGCTCCGTCCAGTCCGGTCGTGGAGGGCCGCCTGCGCCACATGCAGGTAGTTGACGACCTCTTCATCACTGACCTGCCTGAAGTCGGAGTAGTAGCCGCCCACGGACCAGAACTGAGAGGGAGTTTCGAGCACGACCAACTCATCCACCATCGCTCTCGCCCGCTCGATGACTTGCGGCGGTCCAACGGGGATCGCAGCCACCAAGACTCGAGGCTGCTCCCGACGAATTGCCGTCACAGAGGCAAAGAACGTGGCACCGGTGGCAATGCCGTCATCAACGACGATCACGACTCGATCCTTTAATGACTGCGCAGGTTGTCCCCTGCGGTAGAGGCGCTGCCGACGGAGGATTTCCTCTCGTTGCACGTTGGCGAGCGTTTCAAACTCTGCATCGGACAACTGGAAGGCGTCGACCGCTTCGAAATTGAGATGGATATTGCCCGTTTCACTGATCGCTCCAAGCGCATATTCGGAATTCTCCGAGGCGCCGATTTTCCGGGTAATGAATACGTCCAGGGGAAGATGGAGATCCGCGCTCATCGCATAGCCCACGGCTGCTCCGCCCCGAGGCAGTGCCAGAATCACGCCGTCGGGGTGATGGCGATACTGCTTGAGCACCTTCGCAAGGCGGTGACCCGCTTCTTCACGGTTCTTGAAGATCATGCTCATGCTCTCTCGGCTATACCAGCCCGGTGGTGACGCCGACGCCGATCATCAATATCGCCAGTAACACGAGGAGTGGAATCAGTCACCACACGTGATGGTGATGTCTGACGGCTCCATGCCAGTGAATCTCCCAGGGCAGCTCGAGGTCATGTGGATGGCGGATCATGACGACTCCCTCTCTCGGCATTCAGCCGCGCTCCATTACGGCGGTTGGCGGCAACAGTGCACGCTGGTGGATTAGGCGATTTTCACCTCGATCGCCTTCTTTTTCGCGTGCTCCGATTTCGGCAAATGCACCTTCAGCACGCCATCCTTGTAATCCGCGCTGATTTTCGAACCATCAGCGTTCTCAGGCAACGCAAAGCTGCGCATAAAGCTTCCGTAGGCGCGCTCGACGCGATGGTATTTCTTGCCCTTCTCTTCTTTTTCGTATTTCCGCTCGCCGGAAACGGTCAAGACATCGTCGTGGACGTTGATCTTGATGTCTTCCTTTTTCATCTCAGGAATTTCGGCCTTGACGACATACTCCTTGTCATCTTCCGAGATATCGACCAGCGGTGACCACTCGGTGACAGAGATGGCTTCTTTCTTTTCGGCGTCGATGCCCAACGGCGAACGGCCGAAGATCGTCGACAGGCGCTTTTCCATTTCCTCCAGTTCCTTCAGCGGACTCCAACGTGTCAATGGCTCCCATCTCGTAAGTACGGACATGATTGAACCTCCTTGATAGTGAGTTATATGGGCCCGGCTCCCTGACCAGGCAGCACATGGTGGCTGGGGAGGATTTTTTGTTCGGTCCTCAACCGGCCACCAGTACTGTCGACATTTGCATCAATAGTGCTAAAGCCAATTGAAGCACGTTTCGCTCTGGCCGCGAGGATTGCACAGGGATGAAGGCAATCAGAGAAGCGGTCGATGGACGTGCCTGTTGCGAAAGAGGGCAGGCAGACGATCCGCGCTGTGGAGTCTTTCAACATTTAACTCTTCTTCGTCGTATGGGCGATAAAAGACGTATACAGCTGCTGCATCCGAGAGCTTTGACACAAAGGGCACAGCACCTTTCCTGACTCATGCTCCTTTAGGGTGAGCACGACTAAACATTCTTTGCCACAGTCCAAACATTTATAGTCATACATCGGCATGTCGCACCTCCTGACAGACTGATTAGTTGAACACCAGGATCGGACAGGGCGCGCTGTGCAAGACGGCGTGGGACACGCTGCCGAGCATAAGACGCAGGACGCCGTGCCGGCCGCGGGATCCCATCAGAATGAGATCAGTCCTTTGCGCGTACGCCTGCTCAAGGATCGACTCGGTCGGTGTTCCGATCAGCACCTGTGTTCGAGCCGAGTAGCCCATTCGTGTGAGCCGATTGGCTGTCGATTGGAGGAACAGCTGTGCGTTCTCGACTTCCCGTGCTTGAAGAGGCTCTGCCGCGAGCGCCGCGGTACCCCAGTTTGGCTGGATCCGCGGCAACACCGATAGCAATGACAACTCGACCGGCTGTCGGAACGGATTCAATTCAAGAAACCGTATCGCGTCATCTGTGTCCGACGCACTTCTCAACGGCAGCAGAACCTTTTGCATCCTCTTGACTGGTCCGGACACGATCAGTTTCGCGCATGGCGCCGCGGTGAGGATGCGATGGGAGACGCTGCCAAGTATCCGCTCCTTGATTGGACCCAAGCCTCTCGCGCCCATGACGATCAGATCAATTTTTTCTTCCTGTGCCGTCCTCACAATGACCTCCGCCGGCGAGCCGACTTCGATCATTCTTGTGACGGGACCCGTGTGAAAGGGGAGAAGCGAGACCGTCCGATCAAGCAGCCGTTCTCCCTCGGTCCGCATGCCTCGTTCCACTTCGTGGTATAACTCGGCTGCGACCTCCGGCACCATCATGGGGTACGCCGGCTTCGGGACGTTGATCGCATGCAGTACAACCAATCGCTCGGCTGCGATATACTGCAGGAGGCGTACGGCTTCGTTCGCATTTTCAGATCCATCGACTGCCAGCAAGATCTTCATCGACGATTCCCCTCGTGTTTCGGTGTTACACCCGGTCGTCACCAACGCTCAGTGACAATTCGACGGACACAACAACAAGAAATAGAGGACGACGACGAGGCCTACGATCACTGCTCCGATCAACAACCACTTTTCTTTCGTCATCGACATCACTCTCCTGTCTTCGTGCCTGTCACAGACCGTTTGAGCAATTCCGGTGCCGTCGGGTTTTCGCCGGTGGCTTGAGAAGATCAGGCCTCGAATGCCCCTTTCTGCTACAGGCGGAATGATTGCGCTGTAGCATGGCTCCCCTTCGCTTCGACGACACCCATCAACTCGTCCACAAACCGTCGATTTTGAGGTCCGCATGCCGTCGCACCATGGGCATCGTCTTTGCTGTAAGACATGGGCATATGCTCGGCCCGCTTTTCAAAAAGATTCTCGTGCCGGTAGATTTTTCCAGCTGTTCGGAAGAGGCATTTCGCGTGGCCCTGCAGCTCGAGGAGGCACTCGGGGCAGAGCTGACGGTCATGCATGTGATCGACGTGAATACCGTAGAAGCCTTCAATCGTCTCGGGCTGTTGGCGGTTCCCTCGGACGCCACCCAACAGCGGAAGCGGTTACGGCACCATGCTCGGCTGAAAATGAGACAACTGCTCAAGCTACAACCCAATGGTGCGTCGACCAGACGCCTCCTGGTTGAAGGGACCCCATTCGTTGAAATCGGGAAGTTTGCCCGCACGGAAGGGATCGACTTAATCGTGTTGGGCAGCTACGGCGGCCGTTCAGACAGCATGGACAAAATCTTTTTCGGTGCGACCGCCGACAAGGTCGTACGAACCGCCGGGTGCGCCGTGCTCACCGTTCCACTCATGCGGCAAAGACCCAGAAAGGACATCGCGTTGTGGGCATGACTCCGATCAAGCACCTATTGTTAGCCACGGATTTTTCGAACTGCGCTCGGCGCGCAGAGGACTATGCCTGTGCGTTGACGGCTTCATGGCGGGCTCAGCTGACGGTCATGACCGTGGTGGAATTTCAGCCCGGTTTGGACCGTGAGTATGCCGTGAATCAATTGTATTTGACCGATCGGATGTACGACGCGACGGCCACGCTCGCGGCATTCAAGGACAAATTACATCGGCGAGGGATTGAGAGCTCGACACGCGTCGGAACCGGTCTTCCCAGCGAAGAGGTGATTGCCGCGGCTCAGGCGGAGGACGCCGATCTGATCATCCTCGGCACCAGAGGCAAATCCGGCCTTGCCCACGTGCTGTTAGGCAGCACTGCCGAGCGGGTCATACGCATGGCGCCTTGCCCCGTGTTGGCCGTGCCTCTGCCGAAGTCGGAAGATCCGGTCGGCCAAGGCACGGCTCTCGATCGCATTCTTGTGCCCACCGACTTGTCTGAATGTTCGTTTGAGGCTGTTCACTATGCTCGCATAGTCGCCAGTCAGGCCAAGGCGTCGATCGAGCTGCTCCACATCATAGAGCCTGCCTCTTATGGCATCGATTTCACGATTGAGAGCTCGGATGAGCGCGAGCAGAAACGCAAGAGGGCAACCGAAAAGCTCGAGGCATTGTCGTCGGAATTGGCCGCGGCCGGCATCGCCGTCACACGATCGCTCTGCGGCGGCGGCCCTGCCGACGCGATTCTCGAGACCGCGGCCCGATCTCACAGTGACCTCATTGTCATGGGCACTCATGGTCGCCGAGGCCTTTCCCATATGTGGGCGGGAAGCGTCACAGAAGCAGTGCTGAGACGAGGTCATTGCCCGGTGTTGGCTGTCCGAAAGCCGGCGTTCAGCCGGCGCATGCAGGGTGTGAGTCTTGAAGGAGCCCGCGCATGAATGTCACGAAAGAAAACGCCACAGGATTCTTCGTCTCAATTCCGCCTCCCCTCGAGGCCGTCTTGGCAAGGCTGGATTCGCTCTCGCGGCGGCCCGAGTTTTTCCTCCAGCGTGAAGCGGGGCTCGCACGTGCGCTGAACCCGTATCTCAAGGAGAGCGGCGGGAACGCAGTACTGGCGGCGCTTCCTCAGGAAATCGAGCTCGCCAATCTGATGCTCTTCTGCGATTTCTATCCGGAAGACGGGCAATTGACCTTGATCGAACAGCTTCGTGACGTGATCACGGAACATATTCCGGATGACGAGCGTGCCTGGCTTGATCCGTTGAAGCATTCATATATCGATCTTCTCGAACTGGTGCATGCCCCCGCAACGGATGATTCCGTCACATTACGATCCCTGGGCGACGGCACGACCTTCATCCTTCCGTACGAAGATTTCGCCAAGGACCTGTCGCTTGGCCAAATCCTTTTGACGCGCGTCATACGTGACCCAAAACGTCCTGAATCGAACGAGGCCGTCTGGGCCGGATGCGGCCTTATACTTTCATCCTCAGAAGGCAAAGGACTGTACGAGAAGACCCGCGACTGGGAACGGCGCATGGAAATGTCCTCCGGGGAGCTGGTGCTGGGTGAATGGCAGGAATTCGCGAAGCGGTTCGGTCATATTCTCTTATGGATGTTTGCTGAGATGCGGATGGCCGCTCTCGTCGATGCCGTCGCGCATATCCGGTACCGTACTCCAAGCGGCGAGCCATATCTGTATGCCATTGCGCTCTATGATCATCATGACGCTCGTGCGTTTGCCGAGGGCATCTCCGACATGGAGACATGGCAACGACAGCCTTCACCCTCCAATACCGGTGCAGGAATGCCAGGGCAGGCTGAAGCCGCAGTGTGGATTCAAAGAGCGGGCGCCGCGCATGAGGCGACGACTGCAGCTCGGCTCACGCTCACCTCTTCACAACTCATCGTCGAATGCGAGAGCCGGGAGCGGCTGGATGACGTCAAGCATCGCCTCGCGCAGACCTTTGGTTTTTCGCTGCATTTCCGGGGTGAAACGCTAACGCCGCCGTATCATGAAGTGGCAATTGCCGAACTTCAGTCCGGTCAACCGGTGACCGTCCTCGTCTCGGATGATGATGATCGCGCGGTCCTGAAAGCGTTTTTGGAAAACGCCTATCTCGAATGGTCCGATCAACCACATCACCAGCTCGGAGGACAGACGCCCCGTCACGCTGCCCGCATGCCCGCCTCACGTGATGTCGTGGCTGCCCTTATCGATGAAATGGAGGCCAACGATCCCGGTATCCGCCGCGGCGGCCAACCAGCCTATGACTACAATGTTCTCCGCGGACATGTCGGACTAGATGAGCCACAGAGGAATCGCCTCTGATCAGCTACAGTCCCATTAATTTCGCCCCGTTGACCACAATGAGCGCGAATGCAATCGCCGCCGTGATCGAGGCAGTCACTCGGCTGATCACTTTCGGCGTCGCAAAGTGGTCGAACCTCGCGCCAAGCAGCATTCCAGCAATGCTGCCCACAATGACAAAGACGGTAAGTTTTACGTCAATTGCGCCAAACTCGGCGTGCGCTGCGATGCCTGCGACGGCGATGATCGTAATAATGGAAAGCGACGTACCGATCGCCAGTCGAGTTGGGAAATCCAAGGTCAAGATGAGAGCCGCAACAATCAAGAACCCACCGCCGACACCGAACAGTCCGTTGATGACACCAACCGCCAGTCCGATGGACGCCGCCTTCAACCAGCAACTTCCGGGAAAGTGTTCGGCGCAGTGGCTGCTTGCCTCGGAGTGATGCGTGAGGTGACGTTGTCGAACGATCAGCCAGCGAGCCAGCAAGAGCATCGCTCCAAAGGCGATGAGAATAATCTCCTTAGGGATCACGTGATTTCCGTAGGCTCCAAGCCACGCGCCGAGAATTCCTGTCCAAGAGAACGCCAGCGTCGCTTTGCCCTTGACCTCTCCTCGCCGCCCATATTCCCAGGTTCCGAACAGTGAGGAGACGGCCACGACGACCAAAGAGATCCCAGCGGCTGCTTGAACGGTCGCGCCCACAATATAGACCAACAGCGGCACAGCAAGAAGAGCTCCACCCGTCCCCGTCATGCCGAGTTGGAAGCCGATCGGGACACCAGCTGCGATGGCGAGAAGATGCTGGACGGGAATCATCTATACAGTTCTGCAACCGCCGCTGTGGCACGGCATCAGCGTTTCACCCGTCTCAACGAACCGATGAGTTAGTCACTTCTCTGTCAATCAGAGCCGGAGAAGCGTGCAGACGATTACCATGTCCTCCGGAGATTCTCAGGCCAAATCACGCCGCTTCTGAATGGTCACCCTGGCGCCCGGTTCGTCAGTTCTTTGCCTGATCCCTGATCTGCCTCACCGTTAACTGTCCTTGCCGGGCAAGATCAATGGATTGCGCCAACACGCGTGCGGCTTCTTGCGGCGCATGAAACCCCGTGCTGTTCTCCGCCTCCACGAAGTCAAAGAGAAACTGCGCTTGCCGGTGAAAGCCCTGCCCGGGTGCCAGCTGCTCCGGCGAGGCCCCTCGTTCTTTTGCGGCCTTCAGATCGCCGATCAACGCCACCACGGCGTCCATCGCACGGTTTCTCATCTCAAACGTCCGGTCTTGAATCGTTTCGACTCGGGCCTTCAGCTCCGGCTCAGACCATTTATGACAGGTCTGACAGGCGCGGTTGATATTCAAAAGCGGGCTCCGGACGTGATGGTCGCTGATTTTGATGGCCCCCTCACGTTTGTAGGGCATATGACAGTCCGCGCAGGCGACGCCCGAGCGGGCATGGATGCCCTGGTTCCACATTTCAAACTCGGGATGCTGCGCTTTCAGCAGGGGCGATCCCGTCTCCGCATGCGTCCAATCCTTAAAGGCGACGTCTTTATAATACGCAAGGATTTCGTCGGCTTTTAGGCCGTTGGACCAGGGAAAGGTGAGCCGTTTTTCCGGCCCTTTGAAATAGTACTCGACGTGGCATTGTGCGCAGACGAAGGAGCGCATCTCCTGACGCGTGGCCATGGTATTCACATCATAGTTCTTGATGCCTTCATGTGCCTTCGCCTCTTGAATGCCCTCGATAAAGGCCGGCCTGCTGATCCGCAGCTGCATCGTATCGGGTGCATGGCAGTCAATGCATGACACGGGATGCTTCACGAGTTTTCTGGCCTCGGTATACGGCAGACTATTGAGCTTCTCGAATCCCTGGCGCAGGTCGCCGTGGCCCAGCTCATTCATCGTCGTGTAGACGGAAGCATGGCATTGGAGGCAGGTGCCGGGCTGTTTGACCGCGATTTGCCGTTCCGTATACGTCTGGTCGTCAAGCATATACGCGTGGCCCCGGTCCTCCCGGAAATCTCGTGCAAACGCATAGCCGGCCCAAATGGTTTTCAGTCGAGGATCGACTTCCAGCTTGGATTGAGCGACGACCGATCGTGGGTCCGCGTTGGTCGGCGTGTGGGGAACGGCTTCGCTCCCGCCATACCGCGTGCGCACCTGATCGACGGTTTGCCGATAGGCATCATATTGAAATGGGAAATTCTTGCCCCAAATCGCGGGATCATCGGTGCGGTCATCCACCTCGGCGACTCTAAAGAACACCTGTTTGGCTTCTTCTTGTCGCTGAAAGATCTTGATCAGGAGGGCGGCAACCAAGAAGCTGAGGATGGCGGCCCCGAGCACTGCCACAATCAGCCTGTAAGATGATGGGCCTGCTCCATTCGTCATGCTGTCCTCCCTCTGATCACTGGTGTCCGACGTGTTGGTGACACCGCAGACACGACACTTGCTCCCCACCGCGTATGTCGATCGCATGGACGAGATCGGCATGACAGGCAAGGCATGCCCGCTCGGTAATCGCTCGTGTATACGGTTTCAATTGAATGACATCGGGAAAGTGTCCGCTCGTAAAGGCCGCCGAATGGAGCACTCCGTTGTACGCTTTCGAAAGGTATTTCGGCAGGAAGCCGTCGGGCGTGTGGCAGTCGTTACACACAGCCGCTTGACGGTGGCTGGCTTTGACCCAACCATCATATTCGGCACGCATGATATGACAGTTGAGGCACGCACGCGGGTCGTCGGTCAGATAGGACGCTCCTCGGGCATAGACAAACGTAAAGACGCCGAGCCCGACGGCTACCCCGACGGTAATTCCAAGGAGCCATAGAAGAACGTTACGGCGCAT
>Ga0310810_10012409_pt1 | contig 10010 bp, 5 predicted proteins | sample NCmetagenome_FD_207641 | JGI IMG/M metagenome (GOLD analysis project Ga0310810, IMG submission 207641) | Soil microbial communities from experimental microcosm in Duke University, North Carolina, United States - NC | ecosystem: Engineered > Artificial ecosystem > Soil microcosm > Unclassified ...
AGCGCGCGCTCGGCGGCGTGGCCGCAACGGTCGCCCTCGCGCTGTTCGTCATCGCCATCCCGTTCATCCAGTACGGCGTCGAGGTCAAGCAGTACATCTTCGACGCCACCGTCGCGATGCTGCTGCTCGATCTCGCGTTGGATCTCCGCCAGCCTGACGTCAGCAGGCGGCGGCTCGTGCTCACCGGTCTGGCGGCTTTGGTCCTGATCTGGTTCTCGCAAACGTCCGTGATCGTCATGGCTGGCATCGGCGCGGCGCTCGCCGTGGAGTGGCTCTTCACACGCGACCGGCGCACGACACGAGCGCTGATCATGACGATGCCCCTGTGGGCGATCGCATCGCTCATCGCGGTCGCGCTGGGAATTCGGAGCATGACGCCGGCGACGCGCGAGTTCATGGACGATTTCTGGCGCGCTGGATTCGTACCGCTGCCGTTCACCGCGATTGGCACACTCCGGTGGCTCTGGAACCAGGTCGTGTCATTGTTCAGCGACGCCACGTTGCTGCGCTATCCGCTCCCGCTCGTGTTCGTGGCGGTGGCAGTCGTCGGTGTCGCGAGCCTGTGGCGATCACGGCGCGACGTGACACTGCTCATGCTGGGTCCGTTCGTGGTCGCCGTGATCGCTGCAGTGGCGCACCAATACCCTCTCCGCGGACGCCTCGTGTTCTATTTGATCCCGGCGGTCCTCCTCGCGGTCGGCGCCGGTGCCGACCGGCTGCGCGTCTGGCTGGCGAGCGCCAGCCCGGCGTTAGGCGCGGCTGGCGCGGGAGCGGTGTTCGTGCCAGCGCTCGTCGCGCTCGCACAGGATCATCCGCCGTACGAGATCGAGCAGAACCGCGCGGTTTACGCCTACCTGCAGCAGAAGCGTCAGCCGGGCGACATCGTGCATGTCTTTCCACTCTCGCGCGTGGGGGCGCTCTTCTACGGTGAGCAGTATGGCCTCAAGCCCGGCGACTGGAGAACGTCGATCTGTGAACGGAACGACACCCGCGCGTATCTTCGCGATGTCGACCGGTACCGTGGCGCCTCACGAGTCTGGCTGGTGTCCACGGGCGTCCAGCCATTCCGAAGCGCGCGCCCGGCGGTCCGCAATTATCTCGCGACGATTGGCATCAGGCGCGACTCGCTGGTACTGCCGTCGTTGACCTGGCACGACATCTCGCTGGACCTGTACGATCTGAGCGATTCCCTCCGGCTTCGGTCCGCCAATTCGGAGTCCTTTCCCGTCGCGCCCATGCCAACTGACCCGCGGCCCGGCTGTCGACCGTGGGCGCAACCGTCGCCCCTCGACAGCCTGCGTTAGGCACGCAGCAACAATGGCCTCCTATGAGTGATCTCGCAGGCAGGATCGCCCTGGTCACGGGCGCCGCGTCGGGGATCGGGGCGGCGGTGAGCGCCAGGCTCGAGACCGCGGGTGCCGAGGTGTACGCCGCCGACCTGAAACCGCCTCCGGCGCCGGGACCCGGTACCCGAGCGCGCGCCCTCGAGCTCGATGTGCGGGAGGAGCCCGACTGGAGCGCGGCCATTGACACCATTCTCGCCAACCACGGACATCTCGACATCCTCGCCAACTGCGTCGGCATATCGGCGGGAACTCCAGTCACCGAAACCACGCTCGACGAGTGGCGTCGCGTGCTGAGCACGAATCTCGACGGCGCCTTTCTGGCGACAAAGCACGGAATCCGCGCCATGCGTGCGACCGGCGGCGCCATCGTCCACGTGGGATCGGCCTCCGGCATTCGGCCGGCCGCCGGCGCGGCTGCCTACTCGACGAGCAAGGCTGCCCTGCGCATGCTGGTGCGAACGGCCGCGAAGGAATGCCGCGACGCGCGGCTCGCGATCCGGATCAACGTGGTGAGCCCGGCTGGCGTGAAGACCCCGATGTGGAGCACGATGCCCTTCTTTCAGGAGCTCGTGCGCACCCACGGTTCCGAGGACGCGGCGTACGCCGCCATGGAAGCGGGGGGCGGAGGCCGCTTCATCGAGCCGGACGCTGTCGCGCGAGTCGTGTGCTTTCTCGCTGGCGACGAGACGCAGCACATCACGGGCGTCGAGGTGCCAGTGGATGACGGCTACGTGCTGTAGGGCCGACGCGGCCGTTAGGCGACCCCGGCACGACCAGGCCGAATAGGCAGCTCCGCAACGAGCTCGTCGACTCGCCGGCGCTGCGCCGGTGTCGCCACATGGGCGTGCGCCCGCTGGTACGCCGTCGCCGCATCGCCATACGCCTGAACGCTGACCGCCCGCGCGGCGGCGAGCAGCGCGTACTCGAACGCCCGGTCCGCCATCCCCGACCGATCGAAATGCTCGGCGATCTCGAACAGTGCGACCGGTCGAACCTGCTCCAGCCCGCGCGCAACGCGTTCGTGAACGCGACGCAGGCGCATGGCATCGACCGTCTCGTATGCGGCACGCGCGACCTCGCGATGCGTGAACGCGAACGCCGCTCCGGGCTCCGCGCCGTCCTCGCACAGGAGCGCGGCAGCGAGGGCCTCGTCGATCGCGTCGAGCAACTCGGCTTCGTCGCCGATACCAGCGGCGAGCGCCACGTCCACCTCGAAGCGATCGCCGAGAACGGCGAGCTCGCCAAGAATCGCGCGAGTCTTGGGCGAAAGCAGTTCCAGTCGACGAGCGAGCACACCGGAGGCACTGGATTCCGGCGACGCCCACGCGAGGTTGTCCGCGTCCACGGCACGCCAGGTTCCGTTGACGTGCGCGAGCACCCGACGATCCGCCAGCGCATGCAGGGCGTGTGCGGCCAGGAGGGGCGTGAGCGCGCTCGCCTGAGCGAGATGCGTCACACAGGCGTTCGCCGTGGCTGGGTCCGCGAACAGGTCACCGACCCATTGCCGCACGTCATCCGGGCTCAGATTCCCGAGACGAACCTCATAGTGGCGTCGCAGCGTCGCGAACCGAGCGCGCGACGCCAACGCGAACGGCTCGCCGCCCGTTAGGCAGAGCAGCAGGCGCGAGTCACCGACGCGCGTCGCCAGCCGCTCGCAGACGTCCCACGAGGCCTGGTCCGCGTGCTCGAGATCCTCGATCACCAGCACGAGCGGCCGCGAGTCCGCGACCGTCGCCAGCAGCTCGCAGATCTCGTCGGTCAGCGAAACGTTGGGCGCCGTGCCGGATTCGTCGGCCAGGCGGAGCGCGCGCTGGCTCCCGGCGAGCGACGGCACGAGTCGAGGGAGCCAATGCCAGCGCTTCTCCGGGATGACTCGCGCGGTCCGCAGCCCGTCGATCAACTGAATCCACGGTGCATAGGGCGCGGGGAACGATGAGGGTCGGCTGTTCGCGACCACGTGCGTGGCGCCCCGTCGGCGCGCGTCGAGCATCAGCCGCGACACGAGCGCCGATTTACCAATGCCCGACGGTCCGACGACCGACACGACGCGTGCTTCTCCACGCAGACTCGCGTCGAGCATCTGATCGAGCCGGCGCAACTCGGCCACGCGGCCGACGAAGCGCTCGACAACCGGGCGCGGTGGTTCGGCCGCCGCGTCGGCCATCGCGAGCGCGCTCGTGGCATGGTGCGGCTGCGAGACCACCGCGCGTCGCGCGGCGGCGACGAGCGTGTCGAGGCTATCGCCGTGCTCGGGAGCAGTCGCGATGCCGATCGCCACGGGCGCAACGTCGGCCGAGAGCGCGAATCCATCCGTGAGCTGTGCGCGCGCGCGACCGGCCACGCCGAGCGCCTCTTCGCTGCTCGCTTCACTCAAAAGCAGAACGAAGTCGTCGGCTCCAAAGCGCGCGAGCACATCGCCTCGGCGACACACTCGTCGCAGCACGCTCGCTACGGTCGCCAGCACGTCATCCGCGCGAGCCTGCCCGAGCCGTTGCCGAACGTCGGCGAGGTCGGTGGCGCGCAGGTAGATGAGGCTCGCCACCCCGCCATCACGGCGCCTCGCGGCCAGCAGTCGAACAGACGCGGCCATACAGTCGCGGCGGAGCGGCAGCTGCGTGAGATCGTCCCGGCTCGGACGTCGCGCGGCCGAATAGTGTGCGGTGTCCGCATCGCCGACCTGTGAGTGTTCGCCCGCCCGCTCCCCGATCAGCTGCTCGAACGACTCGAACAACGAGGGGTCGAACGCGCGCCCGACGTCGCGCCGCATGATCTCCAACGCGTCCGCCACCGACATTGACTGCTTGTAGCTCCGCTGTGACGTGAGCGCATCGAACACGTCAGCGAGGCAGAGGATCCGCGCCGTCAAGGGAATCCCCTCGCCCGCGAGGCCGTGCGGGTAACCTCGGCCATCCCAGCGCTCGTGGTGCGACTCGATGAGCGGGCGCACATCCCACGGGAAGTCGATGCCCGCCAGCAGCTCGACGCCCGCCTCGGGGTGCCGGCGCATGAGCGCCCACTCCTCGTCGGTGAGCTTCGTTGGCTTGTTGAGCACCTCGGCCGGGATGATGAGCTTGCCCACGTCGTGGAGCAGGGCGCCGATTCGGAACCAGAACAGCGTGCGCTCGTCGAAACCCGAACGGGCGGCGAGCGCGCAGGCCACGTCGGCGACGCGCTCGCAGTGACCCTGCGTGTACCGGTCCTTCGCTTCGATCGACTCGCCCCACCGCCTGACGACATCGATGAACTCGCCCTCGAGGTGAGTCGTCTGGCGGTTGACGTCGGCCAGGTCGCGCCGCGCGCGCAACTGTGTGAAGAGCTGATGCGCGCGGTTGAGCGCCTGGAGCGTCTCGCGATTGCGCCCTTGTCGCCGATGCACCTCGGCTTGCTCTCGCGATGTTTCCGCCATGAGCAGCATGTCCTGCCGCGCCGCTGCGACCTCGGCGGCGCGCTCGAGCATCCGTTCCGCCCTCGTGAGGTCGCCGCTCTCGCGTTCGATGACGCCGAGCAGCCGATACGCATCGCCGGGGATGTGCGCATCGCCCATCTGTGATGCCAGTTCCATGGCGGCGTCCGCGGCGGCGCGAGCGCGCTCGAAGTCGCGACGCGCGACCCACATCTCCACGACGTTGACTTCGATCTGCACACGCAGGCCCAAGTCTCGAAGGTCGCGCACGAGCTCGATGGCTTCGCGGTACGACAGCTCTGCCTCGTCCCACCGCTCGGTATCGGTGTACACCATGCCGAGGTTGTTCAGCGCGATGCAGACGTCGCGCACGAGTCCCATCGAGCGGTAGTCGGCGAGGCTTGCCTGATAGAACTCGAGCGCTCTCGCGAAATCGCCACGGATGTTGGCGATCACGCCAAGGTTCTGCGCGGTGATCGCGGCCAGCTTGGCGTCTCCAGCGCGGACGGCCCGCTCGCGCGCGTCGTTGTAGAGCCGAACGGCGTCGTCGAGCTCACCCTGCTGCCACCGGAACATGCCGAGCATGTTGACCGCGTAGCCGACGGCGAGGCTGTCGCCCCACGCCTCGGCAGTCGCGATCGCGGCGGTCACACAATCTTCGGCCGCGGCGTGATTGGCGTCGGCGAAATGGCTGCCCGCGATCCACCGCAGGATCGTCGTCGCGGTAGGGAGCTCATCGCCCTGCGTGAGCGACCGGAGCGCTTCCTCGTAGTGCGATCGTGCGAGGTAACGCTGGCCGACACGTTCGGCGGCGCGCGCCGCCTCGATGTAGCCGGCGACTGCGGGTGACGGACCAAGGTCCCCGAGGGGCTGAAATCTCCGGTGGAGCTTTGCGTTCGGCACACCTTAGGACGACCGGGTCGCGCCCGTGGTCTCCGAACACGACCCGGCCGAGCCACGTTCACGGGTCGTGGCTCGGCCGGGTCATTCAGTCTGTCGAGACACCACCTGGGTGTCGCTCTAGTGCCACGATACGAGGTACCCCGAAAAGTGGTTGATTGGGAAGCCAACCCGCAGTCGGAGGAGGTCGACCGTGGCTGGCACGATCTCGCTGACGGCCGCAAGCCCGGCGGCCTGATTGAGCCTGCTCGCGTCGGTGAAGTAGGCCCCGTCGAGCACGGGGGCCGTGACGACGCCGAGCAGTGAGAGCTTCCTCAGGTCCTGCGTGAAACGCAGGGGCACGGCGAACTTCGTCCCATGTGGCTCGAACTCGTAGGCGGCAAGGCGCCCGGCGAGCGCGGTCGCCGTGAACGTGGTGCTCGACGTCACGGCCCCGGGTGGAACAACCAGCGTTAGGCCGGCGTCGGGGATCGAGATCGTACCGCCGGCCTGGCCAATGACCGCGCTGACCGAGATGCTCTGCTGGAGCGGCACGACGCGTGTGACGCCGCGCACAGGCAGCAGGCCCAGGAGCGATGCCGACTGCTGAAATTGCTCGGGTGAGATGGCGCTGCTGGTGTTCGTGTCCGGCTCGAGCGGCGTCGCGGCATCGCGGGCGCAACCGGCGAGCAGGAAGACCGAGAGGACGCGGGCTCCGAATCGTGAGAGCGATCGGAGATTCATGGGGTCGAGCTCCGTGAGTGGGAAGAGGGCGGCCAACGTCGCTATGCCGCTCGAGCCAGGCCGATGGAGAAGCAACCGCGGTGCCGTCGGGCGTTAGGCGGTGAACCTCATTTCGCGAGCTCCGAGGTGGGAGGTTCGACCGAAACCATAGGACAGTCCCTGAATAGTTCGGGCGATTTGACTCTAAGTCTGCCTGGTGCGGTGCGGTGGCTTTCTGGTCACTCGAACGCTGTGATATTGGATGCGTCGCGATCTGTGGCGTTGTCGTGGAGTTCCGTCATGCCGAGGAGCGATCCGCGTTGGTCAGCGAGGCTGTTCTCCGCGTGGTGTCCGCGATCACGCTTTTGGCCGGACGCGGCGCGATGTGTGGTATGGCCACGAAGGGACCAGCTCCTCTTGACTTCAACAGGAGCACGGTGACACCTTCTTCTGTCGAAATCGTAAATCCTTGATCCCTCTCTTCGGACGACGGCTCGGGGTGGCCAGCCATGGGTGAATCTTCCAACGAGCCGCTCCGCGGCACGATCGACCTCCTCGTGCTGCGCACGCTCTCGCTCGCGCCGATGCACGGCTGGGGTATCACCCAGCGCATCCAGCAGGTGACGGGCGGCGTGCTCGAGGTCAATCAGGGCTCGCTCTATCCCGCCCTCCAGCGGCTCGAGCAGAAGGAGTGGATCGACAGCGAATGGCGCGTCACGGACAACAAGCGCCGCGCGAAGTACTACCGCCTGACGCCGCTGGGCCGCAGAGCCCTTGGCGCCGAAACCCAGAGCTGGCGGCGACTCGTGGTCGCGGTCGAGCAGCTCCTGCGCACCACGTAACGGCGAGGTGGGCATGCGTGGCACGAAACGAATCGGCATGTGGCTGCGCGCGTTGATGTCGCGGCCGACCATGGAGTCCGAGCTCGATGAGGAGATGCGCTTCCATCTCGACATGGAAGCCGCCAAGCACGCCCGTCGCGGGGTGAGCGACGACGAAGCGCGGCGCCGCGCGGCGCTCGCGTTCGGCAGCGTGGAACAGCACAAGGAGGCGATGCGAGAGGGCCGAGGCGTCCGCGGCATCGAGCGGGCGGCGTTCGACCTCAGGTTCGGGTTCCGCCAGCTGCGGAAGACGCCCGGGTTCACGCTGGCCGCGGTGCTGACTTTGGCGTTAGGCATCGGCGGCAACGTCGCGGTGTTCAGCGTCGTCAACGGCGTGCTCCTCCGCCCGCTCGCCTTTCCCGACCCCGACCGGCTCGTCACCATCGGCCACCGCACCCGTGGCGGAGACCTGCCGCTCACGCTGCCCAACGCCACCGCGACGGACGTCATCTATCAGGCGAGCCACAGCTTCGACGCGATGGCGCTGTACTCGAGCTGGCAGGGCAGCCTCACGGGCGGCGACGCTGCCCCCGACTGGGTGGACGTCACGTCCGTGACGCGCAGTCTGTTCGACGTCCTCCAGGTCCGGCCAGCGTTGGGGCGACCGTTCACCGCGGACGAAGACCGCCCGCGCGGGCCGCGCGCGGTGATTCTGAGCCACGCGTTGTGGCGGCAGCGGTTCGGCGGTGACCCATTGATCATCGGACGTACCATCGCGGTCGACGGGACGACGCACGAGATCGTCGGGGTCATGCCGGCCGGGTTCGCGTTTCCCACTCCCGGCGTCGCGCTCTGGGTCCCCATGCGCGTCGACCGCGATGACCTCGGCGGATTCAACACGCCAGGCATCGGGCGTCTCCGCCGCGGCGTGACGCCCGAACAGGCGACGCGCGAGCTCACTCAGCTACTGCCGGGCGTCACGAAGCTCACGGACTTTATCACGGAGAAGACGATACACGACGCCGGTCTCAAGGCCGACGTCCATCCGTACCTCGACGACGTCGTCGGTCGCGTGCGCCCCGTATTGTGGACGCTCTGGGCGATGGTCGGGCTCGTGCTGCTCATTGCCTGCGTCAACGTCGCGAGCCTCCTGCTCGTTCGGGCCGAAACGCGCCGCCGCGAGGTGGCTCTGCGCGTCGCGTTAGGCGCCGAGCGGGGGCACCTGTTGGCGCAGTCGCTCGCGGAGAGCGCGATGCTCCTGATCATGGGCACCGCGCTCGGGGTGCTCCTGGCGTGGGGCGCGGTGGCGGCACTCCCGCGGCTCGCGCCCGATCTCCTGCCGCGGCTTGCCGACATTCAAATCGACGCCGCCGTGCTCCTGTGTACGACGCTCGTCGCGACCGTCGTCGCCGCCGCGTTCGGCGTTGTGCCGGTTGTTCGAAATCGCGCGGTGGCGCCGGCGGCCATGCTGCGCGGCGGTGATCGCGCCGCGACGATCGACCGGCACAGCGGTCGCCTCCGTCAGACGCTCGTGGTGGCGCAGGTGGCGATGGCCACCGTGCTGCTCGTCGGGTCGGGTCTCGTGCTGCGAAGCTTTCAGAAGCTGCGACACGTGGACATCGGATTTCGGCCGGATGGCGTCGTGACGTTCCGCATCGCGCTGCCGCGATCACGCTACCAGACCTCCGAGTCGGTCGCGCAGTTCCATTACGCGATGCTGGATCGCGTCCGCGGGGTGCCGGGCGTCGAGGTCGCCGGAGCAACTGGCGAGCTCCCGCTCTCGCCCTCGTTCGCCGAGTTCGACCCGCTGCGCATGGAGGGTGTGACGCCGCCGCCTGACGTGCTGCCACCCCTCGCCGAGATGCGCGTCGCGACGCCGGGGTACTTCGAGGCGATGGGAATTCCGGTGGTGGCCGGTCGCCCGCTCGAGCGATCGGACACCGACCGCATCACCGGTGCCGTGCTCGTGACGCAGTCGATCGTGCGGAAGGTGATGCAGGGCCGGTCGCCAATCGGCGCGCACGTGGCGCATGGCATGCCGAAGGTTTCGAACGAGCGACCGTGGTCGGACGTCGTGGGCGTCGTCGGCGACGTGCGCGGGGTGTCACTCGACAAGGAGCCCGTGGGAGCGGTGTACTACGCGATGATCAACCGGCCGAAGGTCGACATGGACTGGCTCGCGCGGTCGATGGTCTACGCGGTGCGCACGAGGCTCCCGCCGGCGCAGCTGATCGCGTCGGCGCGCCGGGTGCTCGCACAGCTCGACCCGACGCTGCCCCTGGCGGAGACGCGGACACTCACGTCGGTCGTGGATGCGGCGCAGAGTGGTATGCGCTTCTCGATGATCGGGTTCGCCGTCGCGGCGGTCATTGGTCTGTTCATGGGCGCGATTGGCCTCTACGGCGTGCTCTCGTACGTCACGGCGCAGCGGACGCGCGAGATCGGGGTACGCATGGCGTTAGGCGCGACGCCGTCGGCGGTGCGGGCGTCCATCCTGGGGCGCGGCGTGGTGGTGAGCGCGATTGGACTCGCGGCAGGGCTCATGGTCGCCGTGTCGCTCCGCGTGCTCGCGAAGCCGTTGGTCTACGGGATAACGCCAACCGACCCGGTTACGCTCGTTGCGGTCTCGCTGGTGCTGCTTTGCGCCGGTGCGCTCGCCGCGTGGCTTCCCGCGCGGCGCGCGGCGCGCCTCGATCCTGTTCGTGCGTTGCGGTGGGATTAGCGGGATCGACCATCGCGGAGTCCGAGTTGTCGACGAAGCGGCCAGAGACGCGTCTCTGGCCGCTTTCAGTCTTCACGGGGGCGTTGAAACCCTATCGACCGCGACGCAGCCGATCG
>Ga0310810_10012412_pt1 | contig 10010 bp, 6 predicted proteins | sample NCmetagenome_FD_207641 | JGI IMG/M metagenome (GOLD analysis project Ga0310810, IMG submission 207641) | Soil microbial communities from experimental microcosm in Duke University, North Carolina, United States - NC | ecosystem: Engineered > Artificial ecosystem > Soil microcosm > Unclassified ...
TGATCGCGCCTGGCGTACGTAGCTGGCTGTAGACGTGCGAACGCGTTCAACAAATTTGGATCGCGTCGCGGCTGTGGCGCGTTTTTCCGCACGTTCAAGCTGCAGCTTTTCAAACTCGCGAATCAAATTAACAGTCAGCAGCGCCGTCGATTTCTGATCAGGATCTCCAGCGTGAACGGTCTTTACAATCATCCGTAGCGAGCGCGCATTGCTCCGAATTGTTGAGGGTCGTTGTCCAGCGTGCTGCCGGTATCTTGCGATGAGCTCACCGATAGTCGCATTGTTGTTGCGGAGTTTCAGCGGTTCCGCACCCCGGCCTGCATCTGTCCAAAACGATTCAATTATCTGCGCGGCGATTCGTTTCGCAGCCGGGATTTCTTTTGCTCCGGTGCTTCGAAATACAACTCGGCGGACGCCATCGATGGCAGGCGGTGCGAACCGCACGTGCCAATCATTCCGACCGGGCGGGGGAGGATGCAGATAGAATTTCCGCGTTGTGCATCGAACAGGTACGAGTAATTTCCGATTCTTTATGGGTCCAATGCTAACACAGCGACGCACTTTACGCTACCGAATCCGCTACCGATTTTGGCGGCACGAAAGTACACGCTTGTGTAGCATTCCCCTGGGAAACAGGCAATTGCACCGTTAGCTCAATTGGCAGAGCAAGTGACTCTTAATCACTGGGTTGCAGGTTCGATTCCTGCACGGTGCACGAAATTCGCTTAATCCACGTACCTCTGCGCAATCGGCATTTTGCGACCCATCCCAAAGGCGCGGCTGGTTACTTTCAATCCCGGTGCGGCTTGCTCCCGCTTGTATTCGTTTAGGTCAACGCGGCGCTGCACCCAGCGCACTGTTTTCTCATCGAATCCGCGCGCAATGATGTCCCGCGCGCTTAGGTTTTCTTCCACGTAAAGCTGCAGGATCTCATCGAGAATGTCATAAGGCGGCAATGTATCCTGGTCCTTTTGATTTGGTCTTAATTCGGCACTGGGCGCCTTTTCAATCGTGGATATCGGAATGATCTCGCGCTTACGATTCATCCAGCGCGCCAACTCGTAAATCATGGTCTTCGGCACATCACTAATCACGGCCAGACCGCCTGCCATGTCGCCGTATAGCGTGCAATAACCCACGGACAGCTCGCTCTTGTTGCCGGTGCTAAGCACGAGGTGACCGAACTTATTCGAAAGCGCCATCAATGTCATCGCGCGCAAACGCGGCTGCATGTTTTCTTCTGTCTCGTTTTCAGGCAGACCTTTGAAAATCTCTTTAAACTGCCCTTTGAAAATCTTGAACCCCTCGGCGATCGGAATTTCAAGGAATTTGATTCCAAGACTCCGGGCGAGACCGCGCGCATCATCAATGCTACCGCGCGACGAGTACGGGCTCGGCATGGAAACCCCGGTTACATTCTCGGCTCCCAGCGCATCGACGGCGATGACTGCAGTGACTGCAGAATCGACTCCGCCACTTAGGCCTAGAACTGCAGAGCGGAAGTTGCATTTGCGACAATAATCGCCAAGTCCAAGCGAAAGCGCAGCGAAAAGTTGTTCGGGCGTTTTGGCTTCGCGAAATTCGATCGCGTGGATCGAATCCGTATCGACGATCTTCTCGTCCTCATGAAATGCCGCCAGCTGCGCGATAGAATCGCCCGAAGCATTCACAGCAATTGAGTTTCCATCAAAGATCAGTTGATCGTTACCTCCGACAGCGTTGCAATAGCAGATCGGCCGGTGATATGTCCGTGCCTGCGCCGCGATCATCTCAAGGCGACACGCAGGCGCTCCCAGACGAAATGGTGACGCGCTCAGATTCAGAATAATCTCTGCCCCTTGCTCCACGAGGCTGCGCGCTGGTTCGACGTCGTAAAGCGGTCGCGGCAGATACTCGTCCGTCCAGATGTCCTCGCAAATGGTCACACCGATTTTCTTCCCTTGCACCTCAAATGGCTCAATACGCGTCGCCGGCTCAAAATAACGGTCCTCATCAAAAACATCGTACGTAGGCAAAAGCGACTTGTACGTTTTGCGAATCGGTTTGCCGCGCTCGAGTAAAGCGGCAGCGTTATGAAAGGGTTTGCCGCGCCCCTCATTACGATCCACGAATCCGACCACCAACGCGGTTTCTCCGATACGAGAGTGAAGTTTCTCTAGAAGCGCAAGATTTTCCGGAACAAAGCGCGACTTAAAAACCAAATCCTGGGGCGGGTACCCGGTGATTGCCAGCTCGGGCGTCAGCACCAATTCAGCGCCCGCCGCCGCGAGCCGCTGGTAAGCGCTGATGATCAATTCGCAATTGCCCCTCAAATCCCCGACTGTCGGGTTGATTTGAGCAAAACCAATCTTCATGCCGCGCTACGGCAGATTATGCGTAACACAGCGACCGGCAATGTTCTTTTGACGGGGTTTCTGAATCATCTGGCGTAGCTCACACGCCAGATGGTGCCGTTCCCGTCTTCGCTGACGAGCAGGCTGCCGTCCCTGGCGATGGTAACGCCCACCGGGCGACCCCAAACCTTCCCTTCCGACGTAACAAAACCTGTCACGAAGTCTTCGTATTCGCCGCGCACTTTGCCAGTGGAATGATCGAAAGGCACACGCACGACCTTGTAACCCGTGCGCTTCATCCGGTTCCATGAACCGTGAAACGCGGCAAAGATGTCGCCTTTGTATTCAGATGGAAACTGGTCGCCGTTGTAAAAACACAAATTGAGCGATGCGGAGTGCGCCTGGACAAGCACATCTGGGACAACGACCTTGTCGGCAAGCTCAGGATGCTTTCCTTTGTGGCGCGGATCAGAATGATTGCCAATGTAAAACCACGGCCAGCCATAAAAGCCGCCGGGACGCACACTGCTGAGGTAGTCGGGAGGCAGATCTTCGCCAATCTCGTCTCGTTCGTTTGTGCTCATCCAGAGTTCGTTCGTACCAGGACGAAACGCAATCCCCACAGCGTTGCGAATGCCCCACGCGTAAACCCTTTGCCCGGTGCCATCGGAATTAAACTCGAAGATGCGAGCGCGATTTTCTTCCGTGGCTTTATCGGAAACATTCGAGCGTGAACCGATCGATACGTACATCTTTTTGCCATCCGGCGAGAACACGACGTCACGTGTCCAGTGTCCACCGCCCCGCAACAACCCGCCCGGGGAAAGATGAGCAGCCAGTTGTTGCGCTGGTCCGCGTGCTTTGAGATCACCATTGCGATAGGGAAACCGAGTTATCCCATCGGTATTAGCGACGTACAAATAGTGAGGATCATTGCCCGGCGGATAAAATGCGATCCCAAACGGCTTGTTCAAACCGTTTTCGACGAATGTTTCGACGACGTCCGGTTTACCGCTTCCTTTGGTATCGCGCAGCGCCTTGATTCGATTTGCCCGACTTTCCACGACAAAGATGTCGCCATTGGGCGCGGTGAGCAGAAAACGCGGATCGCGGAAACCGCTGGCGTACAATTCGACCTTAAAACCTGGTGGAACCCGAGGCTGAGCATTTGCAGGACGATCAACGACGCGAGCCCTGTTAATGGCCAGAATATTCGAACTCGGCGGCGGCAAGTCCTGGACGGTAATTTTGCGTCGGACCCCGGGGGCATCGCTAGTCCAATCGCCCATGGCCGCCTCGCCCGTGAGAAGCGTGCCGGCCTCGGCTGCGGCAGCGCCAAGTGCGAGTACGATGCAGATCGACCAAGACGGGTGAGCCAATCGGCGATTCCGCATACTCTTGTGGAATCGGTTAGCGGTTGGTGATCGCGTGGATTGAGTCGCTGTCCTCGCCGAACGTGGTTTTTGCGATCGCGGCGAAAAATTTTTGCTAGGCGTCCGAACTGGCCTTTTTAGCGCGCAAACATTTTAGGCGGTAATTTTTCCGCCAGCGCTTTCCCTTTTTTGCGATCGTTAATCACAAACGTGTTGTTTTCGCCGTGTGTCGACCACGGGCCACGCGGCACTTCCTTGAAATCTACAAACTTCCAGTCGGTCACATCCGTTTCCTTTAACCCAAGGTAATCTCGCACGGCAGGCGAAACATCGAGACCTGCTCCCTTGTTCAAGTTTGGTTTCGGTCGCTCGTTGCCGAATACGTATTGCCAGTGATCCGTGCGGAACGGGCCGGCGTCTTCCCATTGCGCATAAACCGTGCGGTTGCCCTTGCGAATGGCGATCCATCGATCTTTGCAAGTAGAAACAGCGGGACCCTGGTACGCTTCTTGAAACCAGGGAACAACGCGCGACGCTTCCGGTCGATGGCCCGTCCGAGCCTTATCGTTATAGGGAAGAGCGCAGTAGAATGGATTCTGTCCGGGTGTGAATTTCACCGGCATGTAATTGCTGCGACGCGCGGGATTCGGGTCGTCAAAACCACCGTAGTTCCTTGTCCATTGTTTGTCCCAAGAGCTCGTGCGATTTGGCACCAAATTATTTCCGCTCGCTTGTTCACCGATCCAAAAAACGGTGGTGACGATATTGCTTTTCCACGAGTACCGGTGTGCGGTCTCCGATTGCGCTTTGAATAATTGTCCCGGTATAAATGAGATTGAAGTCGCGCCGCTTGAACGATCGTCCTCCGATTTGTCGGATTTCTTGCTGAATTTGGTCTTGGCCGGTTCCGCTTTTTCGCCCGTGCCGTGTGCAAAAAGAGATGATATCGACGAAAGGATGACCGCAATGGTGTGAGTAATTTTTCCTGGTTTCATTGGTGTGTTGTTGGGGCAACGCGAAAAAGGAAGAAGTGCATCTTTCTTTAACTTCGTTTACGAGGACGCGGATGCGCGTCAGTCGGTGCGAATTTGGATGCGCCGTAAAATGCTCGCCCAATGTCGATACGGATTCAGATTAGTCAACAAATTTTCCCGGATTTAAAATTCCGTTTGGATCGAGCGCTTGTTTGAGCCGGCGATGCAACTCGCGCGCAACGCCGCTGGTCGCCTCCGGCCACCAGCGTTTTTTAGCCAAACCGATCCCGTGTTCGCCTGTAATGACGCCACCCCAGGCCAGGACTTGCCCGAAGAGATCGTCGAGCGCGTGCTCGACTTTTTCGCGCACTGTTGCGTCGCGATTGTACCGGTCGGCCATGATATTGACGTGGATGTTGCCGTCTCCGGCGTGACCAAAGCAGGCGATCGGAAATCCATATTTAGTCTGCAACGTCTCCGCGAATTCCATCAGATCTACCAGACGGCTGCGCGGGACTACCACATCCTCATTTAACTTCGTCAGCCCGGTTGCGCGAAGTGAATTGCTGAATTGCCGTCGCAGAGCCCAGAGTTTTTCGCAATCCGCCTCACCGATCGCCGTCTCCAGCACATTCGGTTTTCTTTTCTCCAGCAGTTTACGAATCGCTGAAGATTCGGCGCGGACACTTTCCTCTTGTCCATCGAGATCGACGAGCAGATGTGCGTTCCCCTCCGGTACAAGCATTTTTCCCAGATCGCGCCGCGCCGCTTCCAACGTGAAATGATCGGCGATTTCCAGTGAACAAGGCAAGAATCCGGCCGCAAAAATTGCTTGCACCGCTTCGGCAGCTTTCGCCGTAGTCGCAAACGCAGCGGACAAGGTCGCCCGCGCAGGTGGAAGCGGAAGCAAACGCATGGTGATTTCGGTCACCACGCCCAGGAGTCCTTCCGACCCAACGAAGAGACCGATCAGATCGAATCCCGTCTTGTTCTTGTGCACCCGACCGCCTGTTCGCAAGACTTTGCCATCGGCCAGCACCACTTCGAGGCCGATTACGTAATTTCGGGTAACACCATATTTCAAACAACGCGGTCCGCCCGCATTCGTGGCGACATTTCCGCCAATGGTGCAATTTTTCATGCTCGCGGGGTCGGGCGGATAAAATAATTTTTGTGCACGGACCGCCGCTTTCAGGTCGGCGGTAAAGACTCCTGGTTCAACAATCGCGACCGCGTCGGCGAAGCTGATTTGCGTGATCCGATTCATCTGCGACAACGACAGAGCAATTCCGCCGCGTGCCGGAACGCATCCGCCCACGTATCCATAACCGCCACCGCGTGCTGTCACCGGAATTTTCTCGCGCGATGAGAACTCAAGGAGTTTGCTGACGTCCCCTGTCGATCTGGCGAAAACGACGGCGTCCGGTTCGTGAGCTGCAAACCATTTATCGCCGCTGTGGGCTGCGACAATTTCGGGATCGTCTGCGACAATTTCGTTGCCTAAAAGTTCCCGAAGCTTCGGAGCGAGTTCCATAGGGACTAACGTGGCGCGCTGGAGTTGTAGGGCAAGAGCTCCGCTTGCCAATCGAAGTGGCGGCAGGCGATACGCCTGCCCTACAATTCTCTCGCTATCGCGATTCGATAGTGCCGCGCCGGTTCCATCCGCGTAAGGAGTTTTTCGACTCCTGGAAAAATCACAGGCTTGGTCTCATCGGAGCCGGCGAATTCTTTCACCGCATCCATTGAATCAAATCGAAGCAGCGTGACGAATTCGGTTTCATTCTCGTCTCCCTGGACGAACAACTCTGCGCCGAGATAGCCTTTGATGTTTCGCGCAGCAATGCTCGGGAAAATTTCGTCGCGGAGCATGTTCTCATACGTCTTCGCGTCAGCTGGCTTCGTCCAGCCATGCCAGATTCGTGCAATCACCGGATCATTACGATGGTAGGGCGTGACCGCCTGGAGCGGAGTTCCATGATTCGATGAGGAAAAGAATGAGCAAGAGTAAGACCAGGAGCTCAGTTACATTCCCATTATTTGATACCCGCCATCGACATAGATGACCTGGCCGGTTATTGCCGCGGCTCCATCGCTGGCAAGAAAGACCCCGGTGGCGCCCAACTCGGCCGGATCACAGCTGCGTTTCAAAGGGGCGCGGTCCTGATAATGCTTCAACATCGACGTGAAGCCGCTGATGCCACGCGCAGCCAGCGTTTGAACCGGTCCGGCAGAAATGCAGTTTATCCGAATTTTTTTCGGGCCGAGGTCGTAGGCAAGATAACGCATGCTCGCTTCAAGGCTGGCCTTGGCCACGCCCATTACATTGTAGTGCGGCACGACCTTTTCTGATCCGTAGTAAGTCATGGCCACGATGCTGCCGCCGTTTGTCATCAGGGGTGCTCCTTCGCGAGCGAGCGCCACGAGCGAGTATGCACTGATATCGTGTGCTACACGGAAAGCTTCGCGTGTTGTACTGACAAAATCGCCTTCCAACGCTTCCCGCGGCGCGAACGCAAGCGAGTGAAGCATCAAATCGACACGGTCGGTTTGCCCTCGCACGTTTTCGAAGAATGCTTTGATCTCATCATCGCTGGAAACGTCGCAGGGAAACAACGGAATGTTCTCTCCAAACTCGCTCACTAATTCCTCGACGTTTTCCTTCAGTCGTTCGCCTTGATAATTGAAAATCAAGCGTGCACCAGCGTTCGCCCACGCTTTTGCGATCGCCCACGCGATACTGCGCTTGTTTGCCACCCCGAAAACGAGGCCGACTTTTCCTTCCAAAACTGGCTGGGTCATAAGAGATTTAAAAGAGTTGCGAGAATTACAACTTTGCAGTGATTCCGCGCATCGCAAACCACCGCTTCCCGCCAAGTTTGCGAGCCGGCCACCTTTACATTGTCGCACATTTCCAACATCGCAAAGATGCCGGCGTTAGATAAAGTCTGCAGCCTATGACTACTCGATCTGGCTTTTTCTGCGCGCTGTTCGCTTGGATTTTGTCGATTTCGATTTTGACGGCACAAGAACACACGCCGCCAGGCAGTACCACGATCGCCAGCCCATCGCCTACGGCTTCGCCTTCTCCAAGCGCGCTGTTGTCGTCTTCGGTGACACCGACTCCACAACTAACCGATGTACTCTTCAAGAATCTAAAAGCGCGCTCGATTGGACCGGCCGTGATGGGTGGACGCGTCTCGGACATCGCGATTGATCCGCGAAATCCGTTTATTTTTTATGTCGGCCTCGGACACGGCGGCGTTTTTAAAACAAACGACAACGGCGTTAGTTTTGAACCAATCTTCGACAAACAACCGGTGCTTTCGATTGGTGCGGTCGCGGTTGCCCCCTCGGATTCAGATGTGATTTGGGTGGGAACCGGGGAGGCGAACGATCGGAATTCGTCTGGGTGGGGCGATGGTGTTTATCGGTCCACCGATGGCGGAGAGAAGTGGCAGAACGTCGGATTGAAAAATAGCCATGCCGTTGCGCGGATTGTTATCGATCCCAAAAAACCGGAGGTCGCCTACGTTGCTGCAATGGGCAACCTCTGGGCGGATGGCGGCGAACGTGGATTGTTCAAGACCACTGATGCGGGCAAAACATGGAAACTGGTTTTGAAAGCAACTGCTCCACACGACGTGCGCACTGGATGTGGCGATGTGATGATCGATCCAACGAACGCGGAGACAGTTTACGCTGCGCTTTATGCACGGCAACGGACGCCGTGGAGTTTCGCTTCCGGTCCCAGCGTGACTGGCGGTGAAGATGTCGGGGGAATTTTCAAGAGCATCGACGGTGGCGCCACTTGGAAGAAGCTTGGCGGCGGGTTGCCCGCTCAAACCGGCCGCATTGGTCTGGCGATCAGCGCAACAAACCCGAGGATCGTCATGGCAGTCGTGCAAAGTTACGAAGGAGGGTTTGGCAGGCTGGATGATCTGCGCAGTAAGACCGGCGGCGTTTTTCGATCCGATGACGGAGGGGAAAAATGGACGCGCATGAGCGCCATGGATCCACGTCCATTTTATTTCAGCCAGATCCGCATTGATCTCGCAAATGATCAGCGCGTTTATGTCCTCGGCTTCGCCCTGCTGGTGTCTGATGATGCCGGCAAGAATTTTCGCGAAGACCTAAGCGAGAAAGTTCATCCGGATTGTCACGCGCTCGCGATTCAACCCGGCACAGTGCCACCGCCGAAGCCGCCCAAACCGGAAGATAAAAACAAGCCGCCGAAACCGCCAGTTTGCCAGCGTTTGCTGCTCGGTACGGATGGCGGTGTGTATCAAAGTTTCGCCGGCGGCAAAAACTGGGATCATCTGAACAAGATTCCTTCGGGAGAATATTATAGGATTTCGCTCGACGACACGAAACCGTATTTCCGAATTGCGGGCGGCCTTCAGGACAACGAAAATTGGGTGGGACCGAGTGGAGTCCAGAGTAAGGAAGGAATTCGCAACTGCGATTGGACCGCACTTGCCGGTGGCGACGGCTTTTATGTCCTGTTCGATCCAGGCGATCGCGACACCTTTTATGCGGAAAGTCAGCAGGGCGAAGTCCATCGGATTAATTTGAGAAATGGCGAGATACGCCGTTTGCGACCCGAACCAGCCGAAGGTCAGCCGCGCTATCGCTTCCATTGGAATTCACCAATGATCATGAGCCGGCATAAAGCGGGGGTGATCTATCTTGGTGGCAACTGCGTCTTCAAGCTCACCGACCGGATGGAAAAATATTCTGTGATCAGTCCCGACCTCACCTACAACGATCCGGCTAAAACAAACGCCACCGGAAGCGGCGCGGAAAATTACGGGGTCGTCTTTTCGCTTGCCGAGTCGCCGAAACGCGCTGGTCTTTTGTGGGCTGGGACGGATGATGGGCGGCTCTGGATTACAGAGAATGACGGGGGCAAATGGACCGAATTGACGAGCAATTTGCCAGAGCTGGCGCACGGTCAATGGATCGTGCGAATTGAGCCATCCAATATCGATGCCAATGTGGCCTACGTTGCGATCAACGCGTATCGCTCGGGGGATGATCGCCCCTTGATTTTGCGTACCGCTGATCTGGGAAAAACATGGCAATCTGTCACAGGCGATCTTCCGCAAGGCGATCCAGTTGAGGTGGTCCGCGAGGATCCGGTTAATTCAAAATTACTTTACGCGGGTACGCACTTCGGACTATTCGCGTCGTTCGATCAAGGTGCGCATTGGATGCGCATTGGCGATATTCCTTCGGTACGCGTGGATGATATCCAGATTCATCCGCGCACGTCAGACCTTGTGATTGCAACACATGGCCGCAGCATCGCCATCCTTGACGACACGATCCCG
>Ga0310810_10012413_pt1 | contig 10010 bp, 8 predicted proteins | sample NCmetagenome_FD_207641 | JGI IMG/M metagenome (GOLD analysis project Ga0310810, IMG submission 207641) | Soil microbial communities from experimental microcosm in Duke University, North Carolina, United States - NC | ecosystem: Engineered > Artificial ecosystem > Soil microcosm > Unclassified ...
CCATGCCGCATTCCTGTCCGGACTGGACTTCCCGCACCTCGTCCTTGAAGCGCTTCAGCGTCGAGAGCTCGCCCTCGTGGATCACCACATCGTCGCGGATGAGCCGAACCTTGGCACCACGGCGTACAAGACCTTCGGTGACGCGGCAGCCGGCAACTTTGCCGACTTTGGAGATGTTGAACACCTCCAGGATTTCCGCGTTGCCGAGGAAGCGTTCGCGCGTCTCCGGCGCCAGCATGCCGGACAACACCGCCTTCACGTCGTCGATGACGTTGTAGATGATGTTGTAGTAACGGATTTCGACGCCGTCGCGGCGGGCCCGTTCGCGCGCCTGCGTATTGGCGCGCACGTTGAACCCGATGATCGCCGCACCCGAGGCATGGGCCAGGATGACATCGGATTCGGTGATGCCGCCGACGCCGCCATGCAGGATCTGGCTGGCGACTTCGTCGGTCCCCAGCTTGCTGATGGCGCCGTCGATCGCTTCTAGCGATCCTTGCACATCGGCCTTGATGACCAACGGCAGGAACCGCTTCTCGCCGTCTTTCCGGCTCTTCAAAAGCTGATCGAGCGATTGGCGCGACACGGTCGCCTGACGGCTCTCACGCCGCTTGCGGCCGCGATATTCGGTGACCTCGCGGGCCCGCGCCTCGGAGTCCACGACCACGAATTCATCGCCCGGCTCGGGCGCCGCGGACAGGCCCAGAATCTCCACCGGCTGCGACGGTCCGGCCGAGTCCACCGCTTCTCCGCGATCGTTCACCAGCGCGCGAACGCGCCCCCATTCCGCACCGGCAACGACGAGATCGCCCTGTTTCAAGGTCCCGCGCTGAACCAGAACGGTTGCGACTGGGCCACGGCCCTTGTCGAGCTTGGCTTCGATCACCGCGCCGTCCCCAGGGCGTTTCGGGTTCGCCTTGAGGTCGAGAACTTCGGACTGCAGAAGAATGGCTTCTTCCAGCTTGTCCAAGCCGATCGCCTTGATGGCCGAGACTTCAACCGCGAGCACCTCGCCGCCCAGCTCTTCGACCTGGATTTCGTGCTGCAGCAACTCGTTTTTCACGCGCTGCGGGTTGGCATCGGCCTTATCGATCTTGTTGATGGCGACAATGATCGGAACGTTGGCCGCCTTGGCGTGCGCGATCGCTTCCACCGTCTGCGGCATGACGCCGTCGTCGGCGGCCACGACCAGGATCACCAGATCGGTCACCTTGGCGCCGCGGGCGCGCATCGCGGTGAAAGCGGCATGGCCCGGCGTGTCGAGGAAAGTGATCTTGGCGCCGGAAGGCAACTGCACCTGATAAGCACCGATATGCTGGGTGATGCCGCCCGCCTCGCCGGCGGCGACGTCGGTCTTGCGCAGAGCGTCCAGCAGCGACGTCTTGCCATGGTCGACATGGCCCATGACGGTCACAATCGGGGCCCGCGAACTCAAATCCTCCGGGCTGTCGCCGCTACCGCGCAATCCTTCGAGCACGTCGGATTCGGCCACACGCTTGACGGAGTGGCCAAGTTCGGTCGCGACAAGTTCTGCGGTATCGGCGTCGATCGTGTCGTTGGTCGTCGCCATCATGCCGCTCTTCATGAGCACCTTGATGACGTCCACGCCGCGGCGCGCCATGCGGTTGGCAAGCTCGGCGACGGTGATTGTTTCCGGGATGACGACCTCGCGCGGACCGGCCGGCGGAGCAACCTGCTGCTGACGATGGGCGCGATTAAGCTGGCGCCGGAAGGAGGCGACCGAACGCATGCGCTCTTCGTCTTCCGACAAAGCACGCGTGATGGTGAGCTTGCCCGCTCGCCTGCCGCCGGGCGTCGCCTTGCGAGGCGCGGGGGTTTTGGCCGGAGTCTTGCCTTTTTTGGCGGTGGTTTCTTCTTCCTCCTCCGTCAGGTCGCGAGCGCGTTTGGCAACCGGGGCAGCAGTCGGACTCGCAGGCGTAGCCGTCGTCTCCGTTTCTTTTTCCTTCAGGCGGCGGGCGGCTTCCTGCTCGGCGCGACGGCGCGCCTCTTCTTCGGCGACCTTGCGGGCTTCTTCTTCCGCTTTGCGCTTTTCGGCGGCGTCGCGCTCGCGGCGCATGCGTTCTTCTTCGGCCGCCCGGCGGGATGCTTCCTCTTCGGCGCGCTTGCGTGCTTCCTCTTCGGCGAATTTCGCGTCGGTAAGCGCCCGCAGCCGCGCTTCTTTTTCGTCTTCGGTCAGTTCGCGAAGAACGACGCCGCCGGGTCTGGCCTGAGCTCGGCGAGCTTCCTCGCGCGCCTCAGTCCCGGCCCCATGCAGCGCTTCCTCGGCGGCGTGTTTGGCAGGACTGTCGATGCCCGGTTTGCCGGGCGCGGGCATGACGCGCGCGCGCTTCTTCTCGACCACAACCGCCTTGCTGCGGCCATGACTGAAGCTCTGACGAACCGTCGAGGTTTCCGTGCGCTTCAGCGACAGCGTCTTACCGCCGCCCCCTGCGCGCGTCCGCGCACCACCTTCATCAGTCTCGCTCATTCGATCCTTTCACCAACCTATGTCACGCGAAACAGGGCAGACGGGCATCAGCCCGAGCCACTCCCTGCACCGCCAGAAAAACCTTCCCAGACCCAGGGCCTGAGCGGCCGAAACCCACTGAGCCGCGCTGCTTCGAAGATCAGCCGCTCCGCAATCCGCCCCGGTTTAAGGGCTGCATGTACCACATTCTCCCGCCCCAGAGCCAAGCTCAATTCCGCGTTTGTAAACGCTCCAATAACGAACGGGACACGACCCTGTGACCGCGCCGCGGCCTGCAATTTGCGCCGTCCGTCAGGAGCAGCTTCCGCCGCTTCGATGATCACGGCGGGAGGCCGGGGATTGCGCAGGGCCTTTTCCACCTGGTCGAAGCCCAGGATCAACTCGCCCGCCCGCCGCGCCAGTCCCAGATGCGCCAGCATGCGCTCGACCAGCCGGGCTTCCGTGCGTTCCACCAGTTTTTCACCCGCAGCGACCGAGGCCTTGGCGGCTTTCGCAAACAGATTCTTGGCTGCAGCTTGCGCGATGACGGAGCGTTCTGCCCGCACCCACAAGCCCCGTCCGGGAAGTTTCGCCTCGACGTCGGGGACCAGCTCGCCTTCCGGGCCGCGCACGAACCGCAACAGCCGCGCTTCCGGCAGAATGTCGCCGGTCGCGATGCACCGCCGTTCGCGCGCGCTCATCTCCGCCGTTTCCGGCATTGCCCCATCTATTTGCGTCACAATGGTCAAGCCTGAGGCGCCTCCGTCGATTCCTCCGTTTCCGGTTTTTGCAGGTCCTCCGCCTTGATCCAGCCTGCCTTGACCCGGGCACGCATGATCAAGTCGTTGACGTCGGCCGCCTGGAGGTCGAAGCCGTCGAGAGCGCCGGGAACCCGGACGCGCTCATTGCCCTTGTTCTCGATGTAACCCAAAAGGTCATCGCTGGCGCAACCGGCGAAGTCCTCGATGGTCTTGATGTCGACCTCGCCGAGTTTGACCAGCATGGCGGGGCTAAGCCCTTCCAGTTCGGCCACTTCGTCCGCGACACCGAGTTCGCGCCGCTTCGCATCGAAAGCGGCGTTGCGTTCTTCGATGTGACCGAGGGCGCGTGACTGCAGCTCTTCGGCGGTTTCCTCGTCGAAGCCCTCGATATCGGCGAGTTCGTGCGCCGGCACGTACGCCACGTCCTCGACGCTCGCAAAACCTTCCGAGGCGAGCAGTTGCGCGATGGTCTCATCGACGTCCAGCGCATCCATGAAGAGCTGCGTGCGCTCGGCAAATTCCTTCTGGCGGCGCTCGGATTCTTCCTGCTCGGTCAGAATGTCGATCTGCCAGCCGGTGAGCTGAGAGGCGAGACGCACGTTCTGGCCGCGCCGACCGATGGCAAGGGACAGCTGATCGTCGGGAACCACGACTTCGACGCGGCGCGTCTCTTCGTCGAGCACCACTTTGGTCACTTCGGCGGGCGCCAGCGCGTTGACGATGAAGGTCGCGGGATCGCCGTTCCACGGAATGATGTCGATGCGCTCGCCTTGGAGTTCCTGCACGACGGCCTGAACGCGGACGCCGCGCATGCCGACGCAAGCGCCGACCGGATCGATGGACGAATCCTTCGAGATCACCGCGATCTTGGCGCGGCTTCCCGGATCGCGCGCGACCGCGCGAATCTCGATGATGCCGTCATAGATTTCCGGCACTTCCTGCGCGAACAGCCGGGCCATGAATTGCGGATGCGTACGCGAGAGGAAGATTTGCGGCCCGCGCGTTTCACGGCGCACGTCGTAGATATAGGCGCGGATGCGATCGCCGTTGCGGAAGCTTTCGCGCGGGATCATCTCGTCGCGCCGGACGACGCCTTCGGCGCGCCCGAAGTCCACCACCACGGAGCCGAATTCGACGCGCTTGACCGTGCCGTGCACGATCTCGCCGATGCGGTCCTTGTACTCATCATATTGGCGTTCGCGTTCGGCGTCGCGAACCTTCTGCACGATGACCTGCTTGGCGGCCTGTGTCGCGATGCGCGAAAACTCGATTGGGGGCAGCGTCTCGGCTATGATGTCACCGACTTGCGCCGCCGGATTGCGCCGGCGCGCATCGGCAATCGAAATTTCGGTTTTGTCGTTTTCGATGTTCTCGACGACGTGCAGATAGCGCGAAATATGGGTCTCGCCGGTCTTGGGGTCTATCTCGACCTTGATCTCGTTTTCCGACCCATAGCGCGATTTCGCGGCCCGCTGCATGGCCTCCTCCATCGCGTGGATCACGACGGTCTTGTCGATTGATTTTTCGCGCGCCACCGCATCCGCGATCTGCAGTAGTTCGAGCCGGTTGGCGGCAACTCCCATAGCCATGTCATTCACTCCGTAGAGTCATCCTTCGACAAGCTCGCCTTAGTTCAATCCTCATACCGAGCTTGTCGAAGCACGAGGACGAAATCGTATTCAGTGCGACGGCGCTTTAGCGTTCCTGGCTTCCTGCGCCCTCAAGCTTTCTTGAATGAGTTGATCGGTAAGCACGAGCTTGGCGTCGGCGATATCGGAAAAATCGATTCTGACGCGCCGCACCTCCTTGTCATCGCGCGCATCCATCACGATGCCGTTGCCCTCCACGCCGATCAACTGGCCCTTGAACCGCCGCCGCCCATCCAGTCCGCGTGCCAATTCGAGCCGCGCCTCATGCCCCGCGAAACGGACAAAATCCTCGAGCGCGGTCAGGGGCCGATCAATTCCCGGCGAAGACACCTCCAGCACATATTCGTCGGCGATCGAATCGGCGGACTCCAACACTTCGGAAAGCGCGCGCGAAAGTGCGGCGCAATCGTCCACGTCCATGCCGCCGTCGGGGCGTTCCGCCATGATCTGCAGCGTCTTCTTCTTGCCGCCCATCAGTCTCAGACGCACGAGCCGGTAGCCCGCCGCCTCGACAGCGGGCGCCACGAGCGCATCCAACATGCTTCGTCCGCTCACTCGACCTCATCGCCGGAAATCCCCGGCCGCCGCTAAAAGTTCCCTGCCGCGGCGATCTTACAATCGTCACACAACAGCGATCTGTTGTAGGGAATGGCGCCTATCTACGCTCTCGGGCTTATGATTACAAGAGGCGCCGCCGAAGTCCTCATTTCCATCCGATCGCGTTTTTCTCTGCCAAAGCCCTCGGGAATCGCTTTACCTTCTGTTTACTCAAACCGATCAGGCGCATGGAACTCAGCACAACTGTCGATAATGACACTCCCGCAGCGCCGCGGCCGCGCGCGCGTTGGGGTCCGTGGGCTACCATCGCGTGGAGCATTCCCATCGGAATCGTGATGGTCATCTCGCAGACACTCGGGGTGATCGCGTATTGGCGATGGTTGCGTTATGTGCATCCGGACCAGCCGGTCAACATTTTGGATTTGCGCACCAACGGCGGCGCTCTAGGCTTCTCGCTGACGCTATCGACGCCCTTTGTGCTGGGCTTCCTGGTTTTTGTGATCCGGCTCTCGCGCGTGCCGATTGCGGAATACCTCGCGCTCAAGCTTCCGCATTGGCGCGAGCTGCGGTTGGGATTCGCCGCGCTAGCGGCAGTGCTCGTCGTCACCGGAATTCTGGCTACCGTCTCGGGGCAAGAGACACCTGCCTTCATGACCGACACATTCGAGTCCGCACGTGCGGCGGGAATGCTGCCGATGCTTCTGCTCGCTTTCGTGGTGCTCGGTCCATTACAGGAAGAGATGCTGTTTCGCGGCTTTCTCTACCGCGGGCTTGCTCCGGCGCTCGGCGTGTGGCCGGCCATCGCATTGACGGCGATCACTTGGGCTTTGATGCACGCGCAATATCAATGGTTCTTCGTCGGCGAAATCTTTGTCCTGGGTCTCGCGCTCGGATGGCTCCGGGCCCGCTCGGGCTCGACCATCCTGACTTTCGCGCTGCACGCGACCGTGAACGGACTGGCGCTGCTCGAAATGGCGTTCCTGTCGCCTGCGTAGCGCATTCGCCTATTCACTGGGATGCCGAATAGAGCGCAATGCCGCCTTCGTCCCAAATTCGCTCGATGCGGGCGAACCCCGCTTGGCGCAGCGCTTCAGCTTGGTGATCGCGCGTGAAATACAGGTCAGGATGTTTGCCGACGGCGGGCTCGAAATAGTGATCGCAATAGAGCAGTAGCCCGCTATCAACCAGGCACCGTCGCGTTGCCGCGAGCAGCGGAACCAGGTGCCGCTTATGGCGCGTTTCATGGGCCGCCTGCATCGTGACGACAGCTTCGAATGATCCTAAACACGTGGGCCATCCGGCGTCGCGAAAGTCACGTGTCACAAACTGTACGCGCTCCCGGAACAGCGCGAGCCGCGCTTGGGCGAGATCGTGCATCGCGGCAGAGAAGTCGAGCGCCGTATACGACCGAACAGGACAGCGACTCATAATCGCTTCGACCAGATGTCCGGACCCGGAACCAAGCTCCAAAACCGCAAACGGTTGCTGAAACCACGCGTTCAGAGTATCCGCGAACGCGCCAAAGAATTTAGGACGATAAGGGCGGTTTTTGACCATCTGTTCTTCCCACTCGCGCGCCTGCGTTGGATCGTGAAAATCGATCGGGCCTGGGACATCGTCTTCGCCCATGCTTCAGATCCGAACAAAGCGCAAATAGGTGCAGGCGCGACCGGCTCGGATCGCCTTCGCTTCGTAGCGCGTTTGCGGCCAGTCAGGGGGACGCGTACGCCAGTCGCCAGGTGTCTCTGCCGTCCATGCAAAAGCCGCATGAGCCGCAAAGCGCTCCAGCGCCCACATGAGATAACCGGCATCGTCGGTCGCAAAACGCAGTTCCGCGCCTTGCCGCATCACGCGGGCAAGCTGGTCCAGCATTTCGATTTGGATGAAGCGACGCTTGTGGTGGCGCGTCTTCGGCCAGGGATCGGGAAAGAGAATAAACGCACGCCCAAGAGAACCATCGGGCAGAGCGGCGATGATGTCGCGCGCATCCTCCGTGTAAAGACGGATATTCCGGATGCCGCTGTCCGCGATCTTCGACAGCAGCTTTGCCATCCCCGCGACATACGGCTCGGCACCGATGATGCCCACCTCCGGACGGGCTGCGGCTTGCCACGCCAGATGCTCGCCTGCGCCGAATCCGATTTCGAGCCAGACATCCGCGACTTCGCTGGGAAAATACTCGCGCGGGTTACGGCCGGGTTCGGGAGTGAGCGTCAGCCGCGGAAGCAGCGTTTCGAGCAAGCCGGCTTGGCGTGCACGCAGCTTCGGCCCCTTGCGGCGGCCATAATGCTTGCGCCGGTCGGGAACCTCAGAACTGGGCTCTGAGCTGATCCGCGAGATCGGTCTTCTCCCACGAGAACCCGCCTTCGGCGTCCGGCATGCGCCCGAAATGGCCGTAGGCCGAGGTGCGCGCGTAAATCGGCCGGTTCAGGCCCAGATGCTCGCGAATGCCTCGCGGCTTCAGGCTCATCAGCTCCGGCAAAATCTTCTCGAGCTTGGCCGGGTTGACCTGACCGTGGTCGTGCAGATCGACATAGAGCGACAGCGGATCGGAGACGCCGATGGCATAGGCGATCTGGATCGTGCAGCGGTCGGAAAGCCCCGCCGCAACGACGTTTTTCGCCAGATACCGCGCCGCATAGGCAGCCGAACGGTCCACCTTGGTCGGGTCTTTGCCCGAGAAGGCGCCGCCGCCATGGGGCGCCGCGCCGCCATAGGTGTCGACGATGATCTTGCGCCCCGTGAGTCCGCAATCGCCGTCCGGTCCACCGACGACGAACGCGCCCGTCGGATTGACGTGCCAGACCGTGCTCGGCGTGAGCAAGCCTTCCGGGAGCGCCTGCCGGACATAAGGCTCGATGATGTCGCGGACGTGCCTGGATTCGAGCTGCGGATCGAGATGCTGCGTTGAGACGACAATCTGCGGCACCTCGACAGGCTTGCCGTTTTCATACCGGATCGTGACTTGGGACTTGGCGTCGGGGCCGAGCTGCGGCTCCTTGCCGGATTTGCGCGCCTCCGCCATCAGCTTCAGGATCGCGTGGCTGTACTGGATCGGCGCCGGCATGAGCGTTTCGGTTTCGCGGCAGGCGTAGCCGAACATGATGCCCTGGTCGCCCGCGCCCTCGTCCTTGTTGTCCTTGGCGTCAACGCCTTGAGCGATATGGGGCGACTGTGCGTGCAGCAGCACCTCGATCTTGGCACGTTGCCAGTGGAAGCCTTCCTGCTCGTAGCCGATGTCGCGGATCGCAAAGCGCGCCGTATCCATCAGGATTTCCGGCGTGATCTGTTCCGGACCCCGCGTCTCGCCCGCAATCACGACGCGATTGGTCGTCGCGAGCGTCTCACAGGCAACCCGCAGGTCCTTCGGCGCCCAGCCATGCTTGGGGCCCAAGCGAAAGAAGGCGTCCACCACCTCGTCCGAGATGCGGTCGCAGACCTTGTCCGGATGGCCCTCGGACACGGATTCGCTGGTGAAAAGATAACTTGCCCGCTGCATGGCCGCCCTCATTTCCGTCAAGGCGGGGGTTTCTTACAGGGAATCCCTTGGGGGTCAATCCATTAGCTTGTTCAAGCCGGCCGCGCTCGCGGCGCTTTTGTCCAACCTCGGACGGAATGGCATTCTCACTTCTCGCGCGTGCGAAGGAGAATGTCGTGACCGACCTCTGGCTGGCGATTTTCCACCACATCCTTGTGTTTGGGTTGGCCATCATGCTGGGCGCGCAGGCCGTTCTCGTACGTCAGGGAATGACCGCGTCGGACGCGCTCAGGCTGGCGCGGCTCGACATCGGCTTTGGCGCAACCTCCGGCTTGATCATCCTCGTGGGCGTCGCGCGCGTGATCTACGGCGCAAAGGGCTACCTGTATTACGTCGAGAACGTGTGGTTCTGGGCCAAGATGACGACCTTCGCCCTGATCGGGCTGTTGTCGATTCGGCCAACCTTGCGATTCCGCGCCTGGCAGAGGGCGCAGCAAACGGACGCGCGTTTCGCCCCTCCGCCCGCGGAAGTGCGCAGCGTGCGCTCTCTGGTTCTGCTGGAGCTTCGTCTGCTTGCCGCCGTCGTCGCGTTCGCAGCGACCATGGCGCGCTACACGAGCATCTGAGGCGACGCTCTACAGAATAAACCGCGAGAGGTCGTGGTCCTTGGCGAGATCCTCGACGCGGGCGCGCACATAAGCTCCGTCGATGACCAGCTTCTCCTGCGCGCGGTCGGTCGCCGTGAAGCTGATCTCGTCCAGCACACGCTCCATGATGGTCTGCAAGCGCCGCGCCCCGATGTTCTCCACCCGCGCATTCACGTCGGCGGCGATTCCGGCGATCGCGTCGATGCTGTCTTCGGTGAATTCCAGCGTCACGTGTTCGGTGCCCATCAGCGCGACATATTGCTTGATCAGGCTGGCTTCCGGCTCGGTCAGGATGCGCTTGTAATCGTCGCGCGTCAGCGCCTTCAGCTCGACCCGGATCGGCAGGCGTCCCTGCAATTCAGGCAGCAAATCCGACGGCTTGGCGAGATGAAACGCCCCTGAGGCAATGAAGAGAACATGATCTGTGCGTACCGATCCGTGCTTCGTCGC
>Ga0310810_10012414_pt1 | contig 10009 bp, 10 predicted proteins | sample NCmetagenome_FD_207641 | JGI IMG/M metagenome (GOLD analysis project Ga0310810, IMG submission 207641) | Soil microbial communities from experimental microcosm in Duke University, North Carolina, United States - NC | ecosystem: Engineered > Artificial ecosystem > Soil microcosm > Unclassified ...
GTCCCAGGATCGGACGAAGCATGGCCCGAAAAAATAGGATGCCGGCAGCGCGCAGCCAGCTGGTATGCGTCCCGTTTCCGTCCACGAAGCGCGATCCGATCACCATTTCGCAATCGCCCTGTTCCAGCGCATTGAGAACCGTCGGAATATCGCGAGGATCGTGCTGCCCGTCGCCGTCCACTCGGATCACGTAGTCGTAACCCAATTCGTACGCCAGCCGGTACCCGGCTTGTACGCAGCCGCCCAAGCCCAGATGGTGCGGCAGAGCCAGGACTTTCGCGCCGGCGACGATCGCTTCGCCCCGTGTGCTATCCACGGAACAATCGTCCACCACCAGGATGGGAGTTTCCGGCACCGCGCCGCGGACTTCTCGCACCACACCCCCGACTGCTCCCTCTTCATTGAACGCCGGAATCAGGATCAGCAGCCGTTTTTCATTCTGATTCACAAACGGAGTCACAGCTCAGCCACCTGCCGGACCGTGATCGAGTACCGCCGCAGCAGATCCCCGAACTCGGCTACGTCGATTCGTCGCGAGGCTCGAATACGTCTCCGTGCCGCTAGCAGCGCGGGCAAACGAAACAACGCCGCGAGGTGCGCCCGGATCACCAGGAATGGAAGCAGCGCCGCCGAGTGGCCCGCCTCCCGGTATTCCGCCGTTGTGCCGCGTCCCGCCGCCACCGCCGCTACATGCCAATAGTAGCGGGCCACCGACGCGAACGGAGCCACCCATAACAGGCGGGCAGGGAAGTTCTTCACGATCGTGTATAGCCGGTTTCGTTCGACGTAGTAAGCCTTGAGCGGCGACGCTCGTCCGGCTGAATGCGAATAACGATGCTCCACCACGGCGCCGGGCACATAACGGCAGCCCCAGCCGGCCCACTGCGCCCGCAAGCCCAGGTCGGTATCCTCGCAGTACAGAAAAAAACTTTCGTCGAACAGCCCGATCTCTTCGAGCATCCTCCGGCGGTACAGCGCCGCCGAGCCGCTTGGTAGAAGAGCATCCGCGGCTGCTAAAGGCGTCTGAGACGCTTGTTTGCTCGATCCATCCGGCGCGATGAGCATGCCCGCCGAATCGAGCTTTCCCGTTCCCGCCAGCCGTACTTCCGAGGCGAACATTCCCGTGCGCGGATGCGACTCCGCGTCCTCTAGCAGTGTTTCCAGCCAGCGCGGATCTGCGACCGTGTCGTCATTGAGTGTCGCGAGATACGGAGCGCTCGACGCGCGAAACGCCTGGTTCACGGCAGCCCCAAAACCCATGTTGCGCTGGTTTGCGATCACGCGAACGCCGGGGCTCGATATCTGCGCGCGCCCGGTTCCGCTGTTGTCGATCACCACTACTTCGAACGTATTCACAGTTTGCGATTCCAGCGCCCGCAGGCACGTCTCCAGTACCTCGCCGGCGGCCAATGTCGGCACGGCTACGGTTACCTTCGGGGTAGGCAAGAAATGATTTTAACGTATGTGGGCGTTAATCGCCCGAAACGACCACCAGAGGATTGGTCGCCGCGGGCGCTTCCACCGGTCCATCCGCGGGCAAATAGCGCGTATCGAGAAGCCGGTCCGTGTCGATGTTCCCCATCGCCGAAAGCAGCGATTCCTTCAGACGCGGATGCTCTTTTTCCAGGCCGCCCAGGAAATCCCGCAGGCTGCCGCGGACAGTCCCGGTGCGCTGCGAGCAGCCGCAGGGAATCACCGGGGCTCCCATGGATTCGGCGAAGCGCGTGGTGATGTCCTCCGTCACGAACACCAGCGGCCGGATCAGGCGAAAGTCCCTCTGACTGGACCAGGTGACCGGCGGCAGCGCGCTGATGCGCCCGGTAAACAGAGCGTTGCGGAGAAACGACTCGCAGAAATCGTCCGCGGTGTGACCCAGCGCGATCACGTTGGCGCCCAGCCCGCGCGCGATCTGGTACACAGCCCTGCGGCGGAACCGGCTGCACATGTCACAGCCATGATCCGGCTGCTCATCGATCAGTCGTATCGAGGGATTGTCGACATGATACGTCCAGTCGATGCCGCGAGCCTTGAGATAATCGCCCATGGGCTCGATGGGTCGGAGGAATTTCCCCTGCTCGATGGTGAACGCGCATACCGTGAACTGGACCGGCGCGCGGTCGCGGAGCAGAAGCAGGGCTTCGAGCATCGTCAAGGAATCCTTGCCGCCCGAAAGCGCCACCGCCACGCGATCGCCATCCCGAATCATCTTGAAACGCGTGACGGCCTCGCCGACCTTGCGCAGAAGTGCTTTTTCCAGGTCCAAGTCTCTATTGTAAGCGGGATAAAACATGGAAGCTGCCGGCGTGCACTGGGGAGTCGTCATCTCGCTGTCAACGGCTTTGAGGAGAGCAGAAAGGTGTATACTTTTTTGTGCCGGAAGCCCGATTGGGAAATCCGGAATGTTATAACTAAGCGGCGTATTCGCGATAAAGCGGACACAGCCGGCAAAGAAGAACGGAGGATGAAAATGAAACGTAGCCTGCTGGTCTTAGTGGCGTTTGCCGCTGCATCGCACGCCTCACCATTGATTGTTCCTACTCTGACGGTTCTTGGAGCGAATGCCGCGGACGGCTTGGGGTTTGACGCTGGCGGTCCGGCATTCACGGTGGCCGGCAATCTCTTGGGCACCGATACGCTTTCGCTCATGGTAAGCGGAACCGTCGATCTGGCGGGCGGAGGATTCACTGCTAATGCAGCCGGCATCGTCACGGCGCCGGCCACCACCAACACGGGAGTCCATCCCGGGCAGACCACGCCGAATTCAGGAAACGCTCTGCTGAACTACGGCGCATTGCTGATTGGGAACAGCACGCTCGGATTCTTCCAGGTGTTCCCATCCTCGGCCGCCTTCGGGCTGGGCAGTGGTAGCCCGCCCACAACGCTGGTGCTGACCAATCGCACGTTGGCTAACATCGGATTTACGGCCGGCCTGAGCAACGGAACGATACTCGAACTCCGCGTGTCCGATACCAACTCGGGCGACAACAGCGGCCAGTTCCTGGTCACGCAATCCTCAGTACCGGAGCCGGCGACGTTCGGGCTACTGAGTTTGGGTCTCGGAATGATGCTTTCGCTTCGCCGTCGGACCTGACTCGGATAACCGCCGGGACTGGACCACACGCTCCCACAGCTCCGAAACCACGATCCCGCTTCGCGCGTGGTTGGAGTTGACCAGCCGGAATCCATGCGATTGCAGGAACGGGCGGTGATCCGCCAGCCGCCGAGTCTTGAGTCCCGTCGTGATGCGGAAAAACAGGTATAGGAAACGCACCAACAGTCGTGCGGGTAATGTAGCAACGCAGAACTCCGACACCACCCACTGTGCTCCCGGCTTAGCCGCCGGAGCGATCCGCCCGATCAGCGCGGCAAGCTCCTCTGCGCTGAAGCAATCGAAGAAAAAGTGTGTGGCAATGAGATCGTATTCGCCCGGGGCGAATTCGGCCATCCGAGCGTCTGCCTTTCTGTACGCCACACGATCCGCGCCGGATTTGCGCCGCGCCAGCTCGAGCATGCGATTGCTGAGATCCACATAGTCGGCCCTTACCACCGGGTTCCGTCCCAACAGTGCTTTCAAGAACCGCCCGTCTCCATCGCCCAGGACCAGCGCCCGCCGCGCATTCCCGAACTCCGGAAGAAACCAGCGTCGCCGCCGCTCCAGCGCGCCGCCCATGCCCAGCTTTTCAATCCACCAATAGTGTGGAGCGATCAGATCGCAGTTCATAGGACTACCGGCAGGAATACGATCGGCGTCAGTAATACCACGTCCGCCAGCACCCGCAAAGCTTCTGCGGAATAGCCCCCGCGCATCCGGTCCAGCAGGACCAGGCCCAGCGCGCCCGCAGTCTCCGCTGCACCCAGGATCGGCCGCTGATGCTGCAACAGGCACGCCGCTGTCAGCGCCACTACGCCCGCCGCCACGATCACCGATGGCCGTAGTTCGCGGCCATGCTCGAAATCTTCGATGGCCGAGCAGTTCATCCAGCACAAGCCCGAGAACAGCACGATTGCCAGCACGTCACTGGTGGTCTGCACGCCCGGCCACGCCGCTAGCGATGCTCCCAGGCCGAACAGCACCGCGACCGCGCTCTCTTTGGAACCAGCGCGCCGCCATACGCTGGGAGTAAAGTGGACGGCCGCGAAATACAGTCCCGTCAGCGAAGCCACCGCCACGCCTTCGATAAAGAGCGGTCCCGGCAGTCGGCTCCAGGCCAGCCAGCCGCCGGCGCCGAGTGCCGCGGTCCATATGGGTAACACCATACGCCAGTGCCTTCGATAGAATTCGTGGCGGGGCTGGTCGGCTGCTCCGGGTGTCCCGCGCCAGGCGTCCAGCGTACGATCCGCTACATAGATGAGCCAGACAGCCACCGCCAGCAACGCCGCTGGAAGCATCCCCAGGCTGCCATGGAAACAGCGGACAAACAGGAGTTGCCACAGCAGCGCCACCACGGGCGCGTCCAGGCTCAAGAGGTTCGGCCACAGCCACGGCCGGGAGTGCATAATCCTATTATGAATCCGGGAACTAAACTTGCCTTCCCGCGTCTTTCCCTCATGAAACGCATCCTTGCGGTATCCGTCGCGTGCCTGGCGCGGGCGCTCGCACAGGCTCCTGGGACTTCGCCGAATCTGCCGGCCCTGCTCCAAACGTATTGCGTGACCTGCCACAACCAGAACGGCGCGCAGGCGGGTCTAGCGATCGATATGCTCAATCCAGAACAGGCGTCGGCGGATGCCAATACCTGGGAAAAAGTGTTGAGGCAGCTTCGCGCGCGCACCATGCCCCCGGTCGGCGCTCCCCGGCCGAATCGAGCCGCGTATGAAGCCACTGTTTCATCGCTTGCTGCGGCGCTCGATCGCGGTGCCGCGCGCAACGCGAACCGCCTCGACGACCTGGAGCTCGCCTCCCGCCTCGCCACCTTTTTGTGGAGCAGTGCTCCCGACCAACCGCTTCTCGATGATGCCAAATCAGGCCGTCTAAAAGACCCGGCTGTGCTCGAACGGCAAGTCCGGCGCCTGCTGGCCGATGCACGGTCGAAAGCTCTGGTCACAGGTTTCTTCGAACCCTGGCTGGAGCTCGATCGTTTGGCCGATGTAAAGCCGGACCGCCAGGTTTTTCCGGATTTCGACGAACCCCTGCGGGAAGCTTTCCGTCGAGAGACCGAACTGTTTATCGAGAGCCAGTTGCGCGACGATCGCGATCCACTCGAACTCTGGTCCGCAAGCTATACTTACGTGAACGAGCGGCTCGCCCGTCACTATGGAATCCCGAACGTTTCCGGCGCCGAATTTCGCAAAATCACATGGCCAGGAATGGAACGCGCGGGCTTACTTGGCCAAGGCAGTATCCTCACCATTACTTCACACACCGAGACCAGCGCTGTCATGGGCGAGCCAGCGGCCTCCCCCGCTACTCGAGGAAAATGGATCCGGAAGCATTTCCTCGGAGTGAATCCGCCGCCTCCTTTTTCGAATAACTTTTCCCGAGAAAGAGGAATGCCGCTCAGCAAGCAAACAAGAGGACTTCCGGCGTCTCCCTGCACGAACTGTCATCGCAATTTCTTTCCCCTCGGCTATGCCCTGGAGAACTTTGACCCGCTCGGCCGATGGCGAACCCACGACGGCGCCTATCCAGTCGATGCTTCGGGCGCGATGGTCGATGGCACCCCGTTTAACGGGCCCATCGAGCTCCGCCATGCATTGCTCGAACGCAGTGACGCGTTCCGTACCACGCTGACCGAACGGCTTCTGGCGTACGCCGTTAAAGGCCAGCACCCAACGGCCCCAGAAGACATGCCCACCGTTCGAGCCGTGCTGCGCGACGCGGAACCCAAGAACTACCGGTGGTCTGCGCTGATCGCCGCGATCGTTAAGAGCGGGCTATGACGAGGTCTGGTTCCACAACCGAATGACGCGCGCCTCGCGCTCATGGCCCAGCACGCTCAGCGAGGCCGTCGAGAGCGCCAGCAGCCGTCCTCCCGATGGTTCCAGGCCGATCCATCGCGCGGCCAGTATCCGCAACAAGTGACCGTGCCCGAACAACGCGACATCTCCCGCCTCGGCAACTGCCCGTGCGATGACTCGCTCCGCGCGGGCCGCCACCTGATCCACTGTTTCGCCGTTCGGCGACGCGCCGGTCCAGACCGTCCACCCGGGGGCGCTCTTCTGGATCTCGGACGTCGTCAGGCCCTCGTAGTCTCCATAATCCCACTCGCGCAGGTCGTCGCTAAGCGCCGGGGTCAGGCCGACCAAACGGCAGGTATCAACCGCGCGCTTCATCGGGCTCGAAAGCACCAAGGCGAATGAATGCCCCGCCAGCATGCGCTTGAGGCCCGCAGCCTGCCGCTCTCCTTCCGGAGTCAGCGGCAGATCCGTGCGCGACGTATGTTGTCCAGACCGGCTCCATTCCGTTTCGCCGTGCCGCACCAGCCAGATTTCCGAGGGCATCTCCATACTCTAGCCGGTTAAGATGGAAAGTTGACTCCTGCCTTGATCGAATTCGAGAACGTCTCCGTCATGCGCGGCGAGACCATCGCCTTAAAAGAAGTTTCGCTGCGGATCGGACTCGGTGAGCACGTCGCCATCCTGGGGCCGAACGGCTGCGGCAAATCCACACTGATCAAGACCATTACCCGCGAATGCTATCCGCTGGTGCGCGAGGGCTCGTCGGTGCGTATCATGGGCCGCGACCGGTGGAACGTCTTCGAACTGCGCAAGCTGCTCGGCATCGTCTCGAGCGACCTGATGGCCACCTGCACCCGCGACGTGACCGGCCGCGATATCGCCCTGTCCGGCTTCTTTTCGAGCATCGGCATCTGGCCGCATCAGCAAGTCACCCCAGTGATGCATGAAAAGGCCGAGCAGGCTCTGGCGATGCTCGAAGTCTCGCACCTCGCCGATCGTTTTACCGACGAAATGTCCTCCGGGGAAGCTCGCAGGGTTCTGCTGGCACGAGCCCTGGTCCACTATCCGCACGCCCTGATCCTCGACGAGCCCTCGACCGCTCTCGACCTCTTCGCCCAGCACGAGCTGCGCCTGATCTTCCGTAAGCTGGCCCAAGCCGGTATCGGACTGGTGATGGTGACGCACCATCTCTCCGATCTGATTCCGGAGATCGATCGCGTGGTGCTGATGGATCGCGGGCGCATTGTTGGCGACGGCTCCAAGCGCGAGATCCTGGTCGCTCCACGTCTCTCCGAGCTATTTGGTCTGCCTTTGGATCTGACCGAGCGCGACGGCTACTACAACCTCTGGTAGGCCGGGCTCCAGCCCGGCCGATACTATTGCGGCATCATCGTCTGAATAAACGTGAGCAGCGTGGCGCGTTCTTCGGCATTAAGTTTCCCGTCCCGGTCCCGATCGAATAATGCCAGCGCCAGTCGCAGCCGCGTCGCCATCGCGGGAGGGATCTCCTCCGGCAGATTGTTCAAGTCATCCGTCAGCCGCACGAAGTCTTCCACGTACTGCAGCACCACGGCGCGCTGGAACGGCTGCACGTCGTCGGGCGACGGCAACACCAGGCCCAGGAATGCCAGCGCCATCTCATCCTTAGTCTGCTCTCCGAACCTCACCCGCACTGGCGGGCGCGATGGGTTGTGCGGATTCCCCGCCGAGTTGTCATAAGTAAACTCCAACTCGACTTTTGTGCCTTTAGGCAGATGGATCGGCTTTTGGTATCGATATTGGCCCTGCCAGTTGAAGTCCCAGTCCTTGATCCAGATCAGCGGGATCACCGAGCCGTCCGGCAGCCGCGCGTTCACCTTCATGTCGGTCGCCAGATAATGCGCGTGCGGCGTAATGCCCCATAGCTCGGCATCCTGCGGCACGGTGACCGAAGCCTTCACCACGTAGTGCGATTCGCCCGCAGGAATATCCAGGTAGCGATTCATTACCAGCAGCAGCGCCCGGCCCTTTGTGGGTGGACCGGAGAACTTCAATCCGATCGAGGATTGGTCTTGTTCGGCCTTGCCCGATGGATGATAGTGAATCTGGATCACCACGTCCGTTCCAGGCCGCACGGGCTGCGAAAGCGCGGGCTCCGCGGGCAGCGGGGTGTATCCCGGAGCCCAACCCATCACCAGGCCTGCGCCGGAGAACCCTGGCCCGCCGAAACACGGATAACCGCCCGAAGTGCCTGCCAGTCTACGTGCCGTGCCGGTCGAATCGAGAAAGACCAGCGCATGATGCACCACGCGCGGATTGCCCGCGCGAAATTCCGCGCCGCTGACATACGACTCCTTGGTGAGGTTCATCGGCAGCACGAAGCAGCGGAACTGGTCCGGACCATCCGCCGTCACCGCGTATGACGCAGACATCTTCAGCACCTGATCGGGTTCGCCCGCCTGCCAGCCGGTCGGAAACGCTGGGACCGCTGGTTTGTCGGCCGCATCGCCTTCCTGGGCGCCTGTCGCCGCCCACTCATTGATCTGCGCGATCTGTTCGTCGGTCAATCGCCGCGTGTGGTCGAAATTTCCGTAACCCGGCTCGGGCTTCCATGGCGGCATGTAGCGTTTCTTGGTGACCGTGGCGATCAGACTCGCGCGCTTGGCGGCGTCTTGATACGTAAGCAGCGAAAACGGAGCCACTTCACCCGGCCTGTGGCAGGTGGCGCAGTTTTCATACAGAATCGGGGCAATGTCTTGGTTAAAGGTCGGAGCGGCCACAGCCAGCGCGGCGAACGACACGGCCAAGAATGGAGCCTTCATTTAGTTTCCAAATTAATCGAGCACCCGACGGCCCTTGTTCTGGATTCCTTCGGAGCCTTCCCCGCCAACACCGCATCCAGTGCGTTGCGAAGCTCCGGCTCCGTCGCGGCATAGCGAGGCCGCGTAAGATCCTCCACCTTGTTGTCGATCCGCCCCAGATACAATACCTCGCCGGCCGCGGACAGCACCGCGACCTCGGGAGTCACCTTTGCGCCTGTCAGACGAGCCAGCGTCAGGCGGGGATCGTTCAGCATCGGGAAGCTGTATTGGAACTCCTGGACGTACTTCCGTACGGCCGCGTCGGAAGCCGTGTTGTCCGACTGGACCCCATAAAACGCGACGCCTTGCGGTCCGTAGGAGGCTCGCAGCCGATTCATCTCCGGAACGTATCCGTTCGCCAGGGGACAGTCCGTCATGGTGAAGAACAGCACAACGGCCCGTTTGGCCCGCCATTCCTGGGCGGTGTGTATGGTCCCATTGGTATCCAGCAGCTCAAAGCGCACTGGGGCAGCAGCGGAAAGCGCTCCGCATCCCAGCACCACCAGAACCCCAAGTCTCTGCACGCTTCATTATACGGTCACAGGGACTGAGTAGGTTCGGCGATCTCGTCGACTGCTGTGCGCGGCGCGCTTGATCTGATTTAACAACTCATTGTTTTATAAGAACTTATTCTCTCATAAGCGCAAAACTTGACAATCAGGCACTAAGATTGCATAATGGTTGCAGGCTAAATCAAGACGCCGTAGATTTCCCTCGGAAGGAAGTGCAACATAATGAGCAAGATCATTGGAATTGACCTGGGAACCACCAACTCCGTTGTTGCTGTCATGGAAGCTGGTACGCCGGTCGTGATACCGAACCAGGAGGGGGGCCGGACCACGCCCTCCGTCGTCGGGTTTGCCAAGAGCGGGGAACGCCTGGTGGGCCAAGTCGCTAAGCGCCAGTCGGTTACCAACCCGGAGAACACCATCTACTCCATCAAGCGCTTCATGGGGCGCCGTTTCGACGAAGTCTCGGAAGAAATGAAACTGGTTCCCTACAAGGTCGTTCGCGGCGACAACGGGGACGCGCGCGTCGAGGCTGCCGGTAAGAAGCAATCTCCGCCCGAGATCTCCGCCATGATCCTGGCCAAGCTGAAGGAAGCGGCCGAGGCTTATTTGGGGGAAAAAGTTACGCAGGCGGTTATCACCGTCCCGGCGTACTTCAATGACGCGCAACGCCAGGCCACCAAGGATGCCGGCAAGATCGCGGGCCTCGAAGTCATGCGCATCATCAACGAGCCGACCGCGGCCGCGCTGGCCTATGGGCTC
>Ga0310810_10012415_pt1 | contig 10009 bp, 6 predicted proteins | sample NCmetagenome_FD_207641 | JGI IMG/M metagenome (GOLD analysis project Ga0310810, IMG submission 207641) | Soil microbial communities from experimental microcosm in Duke University, North Carolina, United States - NC | ecosystem: Engineered > Artificial ecosystem > Soil microcosm > Unclassified ...
CATCAGCATTGGCATCTGGAAGACGAGCCCCATGCCGAGCATCAACTTGACGTAGAGCCCGAAAACGGGGTCGATGCGGGGCATGAACTCGATGAACTCCCCGGAGAAGCTGGCAAAGAACCGCCAGGCCGCCGGGAACAGCATGTAGTGCGAAAAGGCCGCGCCTGCGATGAAGAGCGAGGACGAGCCGAGGACGAACGGAATCGCGAGTTTCTTTTCCCGCGCGTAGAGGCCTGGCGCGATGAACAGCCACACCTGCCACATGATGTACGGGGAGGCGAGCAGCACCCCTGAGAGCGCGGCGATCTTGAGGTAGATGAAGAACGCTTCGCCGGGCTCGGTGTAAATCAGCCGGTGGCCGGGGATGTCGGCGGTGAGGCGCGCGTAGACGAAGTCCTTGGTACGGTCGGCAAAGGCAAATGCGGCGAGAAATCCGACGAGGAGCGCGACGACCGCGTGGGTGATCCGCTTGCGAAGCTCGTCGAGGTGCTCGAGGAACGTCATCCGCCCGTCGAGGCCGGTTTCCTCCTCGTCGGCAAACGGCGACGGGGTGTCGTCGGGATCGGGTGTCCGCAGCTGCGGCGACTCGTCGTCCCGCCTGGGGAACGGCACCAGCGCCATACGAACTGACTACCGCGAAACGGTCTGGCTTGGGGCCGTGGTGTCGGGAGTGACGGCCGGGCCCTCGGTTTCCGCCTTGCGCGCAGCGGCGGCCGCCGCCGCGTCCTTCTCCTTCTGTTCCTCCAGCCGGATCTCCTGGTCGAGCGTGTTCTGGAGGTCGTTGGAGGCCTTCTTGAATTCATTGAGGCTGCGACCGAGCGACCGTCCGAGCTCGGGCAGCTTCCGCGGGCCGAAGATGATGAGCGCGATCACGAAGATGATGATCAGCTCGGGCATGCCAATGGAACCAAACATGGGAGTGCTCCAGTTGCGCGGTCAAACGGCCGGTACGCCCGCCTTGACGTCCAAGTGGTCAGTATACCCCACCCTTTCGGGGGAATTCCTTGCCGGGTAGGGGCTTATTGGTTAGCATCGCCCTATGCGGATGAAGTCGCTCTTCGCGGTCGTGCTGGCCCTGACCGTCTCGGCGGTCGCGGGCGGCTGGTTCGGGACCGCCGCCCTCGCCACCCAGGACCGGGTACCGGCCCACTACCGCGCCTTCACCACCGCGCTCGCGGCCATCGAATCGCAGTACGCCGAGGAGGTGGAGTCGGATCGGCTCGTCTACGGCGCCATCAATGGCATGCTGCAGACGCTCGATCCGCATTCGAACTTCATGGATCCCCGCAGCTACGCGCAGATGCGCGAGCGGCAGGAGGGGCGCTACTACGGCTTGGGGGTCACGATCCAGGCGCCCAACGGCGACATCACCGCGGTCCGCGTGTTCGAGGGCTCGCCGGCCCACGACAAGGGGATTCGGCGCGGCGACGTGATAGCCGAGATCGAAGGCCAGACCACGAAGGGCTGGACGACCGAAGACGCCGTCGGCAAGCTCCGCGGCAAGAAGGGCACTTACGTCAACATCGGCATCCGCCGGAAGGGTCTCGACCAGCTGATCCCGATGAACGTGATGCGGGATCAGGTGAGCATTCCGAGCCTCTCGGCGGTGTTCATGATCGACGAGCAGACTGGCTACGTCGGGATCACCGATTTCGCCGAGCACACCGACGAGGATCTCGGCGACGCGCTGGAGTCGCTGACCAAGAAGGGCATGAAGCGCCTGGTGCTCGATCTGCGCAGCAATCCGGGCGGCCAGCTCGATCAGGCGATTCGCATCGCGAACCGCTTCCTCTCAAAGGGCGCGATGGTCGTCTACACGCGCGGCCGCGTGCCGAACTCGGATCAGGACTACCACGCGACCGACACGCCCGAGTACGGCACCGTTCCGATGATCACGCTCGTGAATCGCAGCAGCGCCAGTGCCTCGGAAATCGTGTCTGGCGCGCTCCAGGATCACGATCGCTCGCTCATCATCGGCGAGACGACGTTTGGCAAGGCGCTGGTGCAGTCGGTGTACCGGGTCAGCGGCGGCGCCGGGCTCGCGCTCACCACCGCGCGCTACTACACGCCGAGCGGCCGGCTGATCCAGCGTCCGTGGGATGGCACCTTCGACGAGTACCTCACCTACACGATGAAGGATCAGAGCCAGCGCACGCACACCGACGACCAGCTCAAATACACCGATGGCGGACGCAAGGTGTACTCGGGCGGCGGCATCGAGCCCGACGAGCGCTTCGAGGGACCGATCGAGGGCTTCAACCCGACGCGGTTCGGGCGCTCGCTGTTCAACCGCGGCCTGTTCGCCACCTACGCGGAGCAGTTCTACTACGATGCCGACACGCGTCCGGGCAGCAAGTCGCCGAACTTCAAGTACGTGAAGAAGAACTTCGAGGCGACGCCGGAAATGGTCGCCGAGTTCAAGAAATTCGTGATCAGCCGGAACACGAAGATGGACGAGGACGCCTGGAACAAGGACCTCGATTTCATCAAGGCGATGGTCCGGTTCGAGATCGACCAGGCGGTGTTCGATATCGCCACCGCCCGGCAGCACCTCACGAGCGCCGACCCGCAGGCGCGCTACGCGCTGACGCGTTTCAGCGAGGCCGAGAAACTGAGCCAGCTGTCACGCGGCAAGAGCTCGAGAATAGGGCAGTAACCCTCATCGTCGCGGTTGACGAGGCCTCCGCCTCGAACTCCGTCGTCGCGCCGTTTCCGTAAGGGATCTCGCGCCAGGTCTGCAAGCGGCTACCTGAGCGGCTGTGGGGTAAAGACCCCAAATATTGGGGTCGTCCTTCCTCCTTGCCACAAGAGGAAGGGCTTGCTAGACTGGCCGGCGTTTCCCCTCTGCAGCCCCGACCCGTCATGCGCCTCGAACGTCTCGAACTTTCCGGTTTCAAGTCGTTTTCCGATCGCTCCGAGCTCGCCTTCGACGAGGGCGTCACCGCCATCGTCGGCCCCAACGGGTGCGGCAAGAGCAACGTCGCCGACGCGTTGACGTGGGTGCTCGGTGAGCAGAGCGCCAAGAGCCTGCGCGGCGAGAAGATGGAAGACGTCATCTTCAGCGGCTCCGACGCGCGCAAGCCGACGGGCGCCGCCGAAGTCCGGCTGAAGCTGAGCGGCGTTGTCGTGCCGCCGTCGCTCGAGAAGGAGATGGGCTACGAGCCCTCGACCAACGGGCACCACGCCGAGCCGAACGGCCATGCGCTGGATCCCATCGATCATCTGACCCGTGACGTGGAAGTCACGCGGCGCCTGTTCCGCTCCGGCGAGAGCGAATACCTGATCGACGGGCATCTGTGCCGCCTGAAGGACATCCACGAGCTGTTGATGGACACCGGCCTGGGCGCGAAGGCCTACGCCATCATCGAGCAGGGCAAGATCGGGATGATCCTGAGCTCGCGTCCCGCCGACCGGCGTCAGCTGATCGAAGAGGCCGCGGGCATCACCAAGTACAAGGCGCGGCGGCGCGCCGCCGAACTGAAGCTCGAAGCCGCGCAGCAGAACCTCACCCGCCTCGACGACATCGTGTTCGAGGTGGAGAAGCAGAAGGGCGCGCTCAAGCGTCAGGCCGCGAAGGCCCGCCGCTACACCCGGCTGCGCGACGAAATGCGCCGCTGGGAGAAAGTGCTCGTCGCCCGCCGCTACCGGGCGCTGGCCGAGGCCATCGAATCGACCCGCGGCCGGCTGGCCGAGGCGCGCGAGCACGAAACCGCGGCCGCCGCCCGGCTCGCCGAAGTCGAAAGCGGGCTTGCCGTACTTCGCATCGAGCAGGCCGAAGCGGACGCGACCGCCAACCGCCGGCGCGACGCGGCCCACGCGCGCGAGCTCGACATCAATCGCCGCCAGCAGCAGATCGCGCTCGATCGCCAGCAGGCGGCAATGGTCGAAACGCGCGCCGCGGAGCTCGATCAGGAACGGCAGCAGCTCGAGGCGCGGCGGGAGCCGGAGCGCCTGGCGCTGGAGGGCCGCCGGCAGGCCGTCCTCGACGCGCAGGCACAACGCGACGCGGCGCAGGGCGCCGTGCAGGCGGCGGCCGGAGAGTACGCAAAGGCCCAGCAGGCCATCGATGCCGTCGAGCAGGATGTGGAGCGGGCCCGCGCCGACGTCTATGCCGTCGTCAATACCGTCACGGCACTGAATGCCGCGGTGCAGTCGGCAGGCGCGCAGCGCGAGCGCGCGGTGGAAGGGGAGCAGCGATTTGCGATGGAATCGCGCGAGCTCGACGCCGAGCTCGATCGCATCCGCGTGGAGCGCGTCTCGTCGAGCGAGCAGCTGCGCCGCGCGCAGGATGGACTCGACTCCGCCCGCGTCGCCCGCGCGGCGCGCGAATCGGAGCTGGCGAGCGCGCAAATCGAGCACGAATGGCGCGCCCGGGAAGTGCGGGCTCGCGAACAGGAGCTCGCCGGCATGGCGGCACGCCTGCGCTCGCTCGAGGAGCTCGACGCACACCGCGCCGGGTTTGCCGATGCCGCCCGGATGGTGCTGGTCAGCGCCAATGGCAAGGTCGGGCAGATGGGCGCTCTGGCGGATTTTCTCGAAGTCGAGCCGCGCTACGAGCGTGCCGTCGAGGCGTGCCTCGGTGACCTGCTCCAGCACGTGCTGGTCGAGCGGCTGGAGCACGTCTCAGCCGGGCTGCGGCTGATCCGGCAGGAAGATGCCGGGCGGTGCGGCTTCATCGTCGCCAACCCCGATCTCGCAGAAGCTCAGAGCACGGCCGGGCAGAGCGCGGAGGTTCCGGCGGGTGCCGTGCGGCTGCAGGATGTCGTGCGCGTCGAGGGGCCGTTTGCGGGTGCGCTGAGAGCGGCGATCGGCGAAGCGTGGATTGCCGAGTCCTTCGATACCGCCTCTCACGTGGCGCCGTCCGTACCGTTCCCGGTCGCGACGCTCGATGGCGACGTCTTCCGCGGCCGTCACGTCGTCACTGGCGGCGACAAGGCCGAAGCACGCGGAATTCTTGCCACCAAGCGCGAGATCAAGGAGCTCCGCGAGCGGATCGCCAGCCAGCACGCGGAGCTCGGCCGGCTCGCCGACGAGACGACGCGTTTCGAGCAGACGATTGCCCAGGCCACCGCTGCCATCCAGAGCCTCGGGGCGGAGGTCCATCGCCAGGAGAAGGCCATCGTTTCCTTCGACGCCCAGGTCGCCAGGGCCGCCCAGGACGAGTCCCGCGTGCAGCAGCGCGTCGATCTCGTCGCCGCGGAGATACGGCGAGTCCGCGAGGAAATTGCCGGTCTCGACGCGCGCCAGGTGGAGGCCGGGGAATCGATAGCCCGGCTCGACGCGGACAAACAGGAAGCCGACGATGCGTTTGGCGTGGCCGTGCAGCGTCTCTCGGCGGCACGCGAGCAGGCCGAGGCCGCGAGCCGCACCGTCGCCGAGGCGCGGGCTGAGCACGCCACGCTGGTGGAGCGGTGCAACGCCGCGGCCGCCGAAGTGGCTCGCATGGCAGCGGCGGCTGTGGAGCTCGAGCGCCGCGTCGAGGCCTGCGTCCGCGATATCGCGTTGATGCGCGATCAGCGCGAGCGGCTCATCACCGGGGTCACCGATCACGAAACCGCGCTCGACGCCGATGTGCGGACGCTCGACGAGTTGCGCGAAGAGGTCCGCATCGCCGACGAGCGGGCGGCGGAGCTCAGGGCCGGAGTGGAGGGGCAGGAAGCGGTCATCCGCGACGCGCGGCGCGCGCTCGACGCGACTCGCGCGCTGGCCGCGGAGCTCGACGTCGCCCGGGCGACGGCTGAATCCGACCTCGCGCATCTCGCTCAGCAGGCCCTGGACGCGGTCGGGGTGTCGCTCGACGAGGTGCGAGAGGATGTCGAGCGGATGGAGGCCGAGGGGATCGTCGAGCCGGACGCGCGCGCGATTCGCGCCGCCGAGGCCGCGGAGCCCGACGAGGAGGAAGGCGCGGTTCCAGCCGAAACCGCCGACGCGCCCGTTCCCGAGCACATGACGGCGGAGGAAGCGATCGCCGAGCTGCGCGGCAAGATCGATCGGATTGGCCCGGTGAACATGATGGCCATCGAGCAGCACTCGGAGCTCGAGCAGCGCCACACCTTCCTCACCACCCAGCGGCAGGACCTGATCGAGTCGATCGCCCAGACCAACGAAGCGATCGAGCGCATCGACGAGACCACCCACGTCCGCTTCCGCGAGGCGTTCACGGCGATCAACGCGAACTTCCAGCAGACGTTCGCGACGCTGTTCGGCGGCGGCCGCGCCGGCATCAGCCTGCTCGACGAGACCGACCCGCTCGAGAGCGGCATCGACATCGTTGCCTCGCCGCCGGGCAAGCGGCTGCAGAGCGTGATGCTGCTCTCCGGCGGTGAGAAGGCGCTCACCGCGATCGCGCTGATGTTCGCGATTTTCCGCTACAAGCCGAGCCCGTTCTGCCTGCTCGACGAAATCGACGCGCCGCTCGACGACGCGAACATCGGCCGGTTCGTGGAGTTGCTGCGCGGGATGATGGACAAAACGCAGTTCATCATCATCACCCACAGCCGCAAGACCATGGAGATTGCCGACCGGCTCTACGGCGTCACGATGGAAGAGCCGGGCGTCTCGAAGCTGATCTCGATCCAGATGAACTGACGCGAATCTCGCGAACCTCGCGAACCCTATCCCCGTATTGGTGGGTATGCAGCGACGACGCCCGCTCGGGATAGGACTGGCCGTGGCAGTGCTGGCCGCAACGGCGGCCTGCGACGTCCAGATGAACGGCGAGGGTGGGCTGTCGGTCAGCATGGCCTCGGGCCGGGCCCAGGACACCTGGTCGCGGAGCTATCCGCTGCCGGAAGGAGGCGGCCGGGTCGAGCTCATCAACGTCAACGGCCGTATTTCCGCAGAACCCGCGTCCGGAACCAGCCTCGAGCTGGTCGCGGAACGCACCGCCAAGGCCTCGTCGGACGACGCCGCGAAGGAGCTGCTCGGCAAGGTCGACATGCACGAAGAGGCTGGAGCGAGCCAGGTCCGAATAGAGGTGCGCACCCCGCGCCACTTCGGGATCGGCGGCGTCGAGGTCAAGTGGACCGTCAAGGTGCCGAGGGGGGCCGTCGTAGACCTCCGCAACACCAATGGGAAGGTGCTGCTCGAGGGGCTGGCCGGCGAAGTCCACGCGCGGACCGTGAACGGCGGGATTGAGGCGCGCGGGATCTCCGCGCAGGTCGTCGAGGCCTCTACCGTCAACGGTGGTGTCGATGTCCAGATTGCGGCGCCGCTCGCCGACGCCGGCAAGGTGAATCTCGAAAGCGTCAACGGCGGGGTGCGGCTGGCGCTGCCCGAGGGCAGCAAGGCCTCGGTTGTCGCGCGCGTCACCAACGGCGGAATCGATACGGGCGGACTCGATTTCCAGACGACTGGCGAGAAGACGCGCCGCCGGTTCGAGGGCACGCTCAATGGCGGCGGGGCTTCGGTAAAGCTCGAGACTACCAACGGCGGCGTTCGACTCTCGAAATCGACGACTTGAGGGGTTACAGTTAGGAGCGGGTGCGCAGTTCTGCATCCGCTTCACGTGAACGAAGACAAGTCCACTCGATACCACCGGCTGCGGCGACGCGCCGACCTCGGCGGCACCCTGACCGCCGGGTTCACCCTGTTCCTTCTCGCCGTCACTGGACTTGCCGTGCGTCTGCGCGAGGCGCTGCAGGCCGCGGCAGGCGCGCTGCTGCCAGCCGGCTTCGACGAGCCAGCAACCGTCATCCTGCTCACTATCGTTGTCGTGGGGCTGCTTCAGGCTATCGAGCTGCCCTTCGCCTGGTATCAAGGCTTCGTGCTCGAGCACCGCTACGGCCTCTCGAAACAGAGCGCCTCGCACTGGCTGGTGGACCACGCCAAGGCGTTCGCCATCGCGGCAGTGCTCGCCGCGTGCGGCGCCTCGGTGGTTTACTCGACCTTACGAGCGTGGCCGGGATACTGGTGGCTGATGTCGGCGCTGGTCTTCGCCGGCGCCATCCTCGGCCTCGCCCGGGTCGCCCCGGTTCTCCTGCTGCCGCTGTTCTACCGCGTGCGTCCGTTGGAGCGGCCGCCGCTGGTCGAGCGCCTGATGCGCCTGGCGGCTCGCGCCGAAGCCGAGGTCGTCGGCGTCTTTGAATGGGTCCTGAGCGACCATACGCGCAAGGCCAATGCGGCGCTGGCCGGTCTCGGACCGACGCGCCGGATTCTCCTGTCGGACACGCTGCTGGCCGACTATTCCGACGACGAGATCGAGGTGGTGCTCGCCCACGAGCTTGCGCACCACGTCCACAACGACATGTGGCGCGGCCTGGCGCTCCAGGCGGCGATGGTCGTTGGCGCCTTCTACCTGTCTGACCTGGCACTTCGCGTGATGGCCGAGGGCCTGGGGTACCGCGGCCTCTCCGACCCGGCGAGCCTGCCGCTGCTGATGCTCGTCGGTGGCCTCTGGTCGTTTCTCATGCTGCCGCTCGCCAATGCCCTGTCGCGGGCCCAGGAACGGGCCGCGGATCGCTACGCTCTAGAGACCACGCGCAACCCCGAGGCCTTCGTCTCGGCGATGAAGCGGCTGTCGCAGCAGAACATGGCCGAAGACGAGCCGTCGCCGCTGGTTCGGGTCTTGTTCTACTCGCACCCGCCGATCCGGGAACGGATTGAGGCGGCCCGCGCGTTTACGCGAACGTAAGGCCGCCGTGCGATGCTGGGTCTCGGGATGCGCATGCGCCTGTTGATTCTGGCCGCCGCCGCGGCGCTGGCACTGCCGATCAATCCGATGGCCCAGACTACCCGCAAGATCAACATCGGCCACCGCGGCGCGTCGGCCTACGCCCCCGAGCACACGCTCGCCTCCTACCGCCTGGCCCTCGCCCAGCACGCGGACTTCGTCGAGCAGGACCTCGCGGTGACGAAGGACGGCGTCCTGATCTGCCTGCATGACCCGAGCCTCGAGAGGACGACCAACGTCGAGGACGTGTTTCCCGACCGGTTTACCGAGATGACGATCGAAGGCAAGACGCGCCGGGCGTGGCTCGCCAACGATTTCACGCTCGCGGAGATCAGGCGGCTGGATGCCGGGTCGTGGTTCGATCCGAAGTTCGCCAACGAGCGGGTCGCCACCTTCGACGAGGCCGTGGCGCTGGTGAAGGGGAAAGCGGGCCTGTTCCCCGAGCTCAAGACCCCGGAGATCTACAAGGGACGGGACGTCCGGTTCGAGGAACTGGTGGCGGCCGCGCTCGACAAGCACGCTCTCCGTGGGCCGAAGGCCGACCCGAAGTCTCCGGTCATCCTGCAGACGTTCAGCGAAGAGAGCGCGCGGAAGCTGGCGCAGATGAAGATCGGAGTTCCGATCGTGCTGCTCGTCAGCCGCGGCGACGGCTGGACCGCCGCCCGCATCGCGGAGTGGAAGGGGCTCGTCCAGGGCTTCGGGCCCGACAAGTCAATCCTGCTGAAGATGCCCGAGTTCGTGAGTTGGGCGCACCAGGCAGGGCTCATCGTCACGCCGTACACGTTCCGCGCAGCCGATCCTGGCACGTTTCCAACCGTGCAGGCCGAAATGGAGCACTACCTGTACACAATCGGCGCCGACGGCCTTTTCACCGACAACCCTGACCTGTTCCCGCGGCGCTGAACTGTGCGCCGCGGCTGTCCATTGAGGATTTGAGGATTGGCGATTGACGATTTATTGATGATTGGGCGATTGGGGATTGCGCCAGTTGATTGACGATTGGTGGAATTGCCGATTGACCGATCCGGGGAATGACGATTGAGGATTGCCGCGGTTGCGGCTATCTGCTGTTGAAGAATTCGTCAATCGCAATCGGTCCATTGCGGCAATTTCCCGATGCCGCAATCCCCAATCGAATGCCGCAATTCACGATCATGAATCTTCAATAAATCACCAGCCATCAATCCTCAATCCTCAATGGACGCGCGGCCCCCTATTTCCCCTTCACAACCAAGGTGCCCTTCATTTCTCGGCACGCGGCGTCGGAGGTGAGATTGCAGTAGAACTCGAAAGTGCCGGCCCGATCGGCGCGGAATTCGAACGCGATGGTCTGTCCGC
>Ga0310810_10012416_pt1 | contig 10009 bp, 8 predicted proteins | sample NCmetagenome_FD_207641 | JGI IMG/M metagenome (GOLD analysis project Ga0310810, IMG submission 207641) | Soil microbial communities from experimental microcosm in Duke University, North Carolina, United States - NC | ecosystem: Engineered > Artificial ecosystem > Soil microcosm > Unclassified ...
GTGTCGGCGTCACGCAGGTCGGCGAGCGCATCTGGCTCGTCACCTTCATGCAGTACGATTTGGGGTATTTCGACGATGAGACGTGTCGGCTGGAGCCGATCGAGAATCCGTTCGGACCGAAAGTGTTACCCCTCCGCTCGGAATAAATTGCTACCTATCCGACCAGAAAGGACCAAGCCTTTGTGGCGCGCCCTGCAGGACTCGAACCTGCGACCTCCTGGTTCGTAGCCAGACGCTCTATCCAGCTGAGCTAAGGGCGCGATGGAGGGCGGGTCTTTTCAGACCCCGCCATGTCGAGCGGGATCAGACCCGCCACGTACATGGAGTGCCTCTTCGAGCGGGCACAAACGAGAACTATAGCACGCGGCTACAGCGTGCCCAGGAGCGTGAAGCCGTACTCCTGTGCGCGATTTACCGCGACCACGCCGGCGGCAACCATGTGACCGTTCGGTATGAGGTTCGCGACGAGCTCCTTGTAGACCGCGTCGGCAGTCCCTTTTGTCGCCATCGCGATCTGGCCGGCGAAAAAGTGCGTCGCCATGTCGCAGACGGCAAACCGCGTCCCACGCTTGACCACCGAATCGATCGTGCTGCCGAGATTCGGCAGTGCCATTCCGTAGGCGCCTGAATTCAGCAGATTCGTCGCCGGCGCCTGCTTCGTCTTCGGATCCGTGAACTCGATCATCATGCTGAGCGTCTTGCCGTACTTCTTCCAGATCGCGTCGTTGTACGCAAACGGCGTCGCGAAGTGGCGCAGGCAGGCGACCACGACGACGTCGGGCTCGCCGAGAGAGTAGCCTGCCTTGTTCGCCTCGTACAGGTTGTTGGCGTAGAGAATCGCTTCTCCCGCCCCCCGCGGCGTCGACGCGTCGATGAAGGTGCGATGTTTTCCGGCGATCGCGTCCAGCCAGGCGTCCTGCTGATGACGCGCGGGCTGAAAGCGTCCGCCGCCGGCGGTGGTCTGTGCCGACGATGGTCTCGAGCCAAGGGCGACGCCGACAGCCGCGACTCCCAAGCCTGACATCACTGAGCGGCGCGCCTTCATGTGCTTCGTCATACGCGGCTCCTTTTCTCGTTCGTAAACGATGCGAATGGGTTGATGTATCCTACCCGGAATTTTTCGACTTTAAGGCTCAAGGTTGACGTGGAGCCTCGAGCCCGGAGCCTCAAAAAAATGCGCATCAGGGCTGTCGTATTCGCTGTCGGCGCGCTCGTTGCCTTGCGGATGCCGGCCATCGGCATCGCGCAAGCGCCCGGCAGCACGCAGCCGATCGTTGGAACCTGGCTCCTCTCCGCGCTCGAGCGCGCAGCGCCCGGCCAGCCGCTGACGAGGGTAATGAACCCCGTCGGAATGCTGATCCAATCGGCCAACGGATACGTCCTGCACATCGTGTCGCAGTCCGCACGGCCGGCAACGCTCACCGCCGCCGAACAGTTCATGACCTACCGAGCGTTCTGGGGAACTTTCACGGTCGATTCCGCGGGCGGGAAGGCCACGTATCGCATCGATGGAGACCTCGATCCCGGCCGCAAGGACCAACGGTTCACCAGTACATTCGAGCGCAAAGGCACGCAGCTCGTGATGACGGATCTCTCCGCTGAGGGTCAGCCCGTCCAGCGCACCACGTGGGAACGACTCCCCGAGCTCGAAGCGCTGCCCGAGTATCAGGAGCCGGTCGTCGGAATCTGGCAGTGGACAGGCGCGGGTCTCTATAACGCCGCAGGTCAGAACGTCCGGCCCGCGTATCGCGATCCGAGCATCATCGTGTACACGCCCACCGGGCACATGGCGGTGCTGTATCTGCCGGCGCCCGGCCGCAAGCCGTTCGCGGGACCGACACCGACCGTCGAAGAGGCGCGTGCGGCCTGGCAGGGCTCGGTGTCGTACTTCGGCACCTACATCGTCCAGCCGAAAACGCGGACGATGTTTCACTACCAGATGAGCGCGGCGAACCCGACCGCGGTCGGCGGCTGGTTCATGCGCAACTTCGAAATCAACGGACCAGAGGTGAAGCTGATATTTCCGCCGACAACGCTCGACGGCCAGCAGGTTCGCAACCTGCTGACATTGAAGCGGCTCGCTGGCGTGAGAGAAATGTGGCCAGATTTCCGTCGCTGATAAGAAGGGTCGAACTATGAATCAGAGAACGCTCGGCTTGTTGCTGGCGTCGGCGGTACTGTTGGTCCCGGCACTGCGGGCTCAATCGACGGAACAGCAGATCATTGCCGACGCGGCAGCGGCGCTCGGTGGGCGTGAGCGCATCCTGGCCGTGAAGACGCTCGTCGTCCAGGGAGGCGGCCACGACCTGAATGTCGGCCAGTCTCTCCGCTACGACGAGCTCGGACTGCAGTCCGACGTCTGGCAGATTCGTGACTACAAGCGGATGTACGACCTGGCGAACGGCCGCGCCCGCTTCGAGGTTGTCCGCGCCTCGCAGTATCCGTACTACCAGGGTGTCGGCGCTGACCGCGTTGTGCAGGGACTCGACGGCGATGTCGCGTTCAACATCGCGAGCAGCGGCAATGCGACGCGGGTTTTCGGCGGACAGGCGAACGCGCGCCGAGTTGAATATCTGCGGCATCCACTGACGCTGGTGCGCGCGGCGCTCGCTCCGTCCGCAAAACTCTCGAACGGCCGCACGCAGGGCGCCGACCGGCTCGTGGACGTGTCGACGGGTGGTGTCACGCTGACGCTGGGAATCAACAGCACGACGAAACTTCCGTCGCGCATCATTCAGATGACCGACAGCCCGACGATGGGCGATACGGCGGTCGAAGCGCAATTCGGCGAGTACCAGCTGATCGGAGGCGTTCAGTTGCCGGCGCGCATCACCACGCGGACGGATCGGTGGCCGAGCGCCGACGTGCGGCTCCTGAGCCAGAACATCGATAGTGATGTGGGGAATCTCGCAGCGCCCGCGAACGTCCGCGCGGCCACGCCGCCTCCGCCGCCCGCTCCACCGACGACGACCGCACGCGAGATTGCGAAGGGACTGTGGTACGTCGAGGGGACGACGCACAAGAGTTTGCTCGCCGAGTTCTCCGATCACATGCTGCTGATCGAGGCGCCCAACGACGAGCGTGTGCGCGCCGTCCTCGCCAAGGCGAAGGAACTGCGGCCGAACAAGCCTGTGACCAAGCTGCTGGTTACCCATCATCATGGGGACCACACCGGCGGGGTGCGGCTTGCGGTTGCCGAAGCCGGCATTACCGAGATCATCACGCACCGAAGCAACGTCGCCTATCTCAACGACGTCCTGTCGCGGCCGCATACGCTGAATCCCGACGATCTGGCGAAGAAGGGAAACGTGAAGCTGCCGAAAATCACGGCGATCGATGACACCGGCGTGCTCCGCGATTCGATGATGACAATCAACATGTTTCACATCCGCGACAACTCGCACGCGGATTCGATGCTGATGCTCTACTTCCCGAACGGGAAGATCGTGACGCAGCCCGATATCTACATGCCGAACGACGCGCGCAATGTCATCGCGGGCGAGCCGCTTGGCCACGCACCGTGGCTGCAGAACCTGGCGGGGAACATCAACCTGCGGAAGCTCGACGTCGAGTACCACGCGCCTATTCACGGCGACTATGTGACCAACAAGCAGTTCCTCGACTCGCTGATCTTCATGACGCAGTTCTTGCCGGGAAGTAAATCGACGAATTGATGTCAGGTCCGGCTAAAGCCGGACCCCACCGATGATCCCGGCCGGATCCAGGCTGGTGATCCTCAAGTGACCGATCGCCTGCCAGCATCCGGCAAGCTGCATCGGTGGGGTCCGCCTTCAGGCGGACCTTGTCATACCGCCATCAGAAATCCAGATTTACTCCGAACTTCACCGTCCGCGGATTCAGCACCGACGTCGCGTTTTCCCACGCCGTCCCGTAGCGTGTCGTCATCGCGAGCACCGGGTTCGCGTTGAACAGGTTGTACAAATCGATCTGTGGTTGGAGGCGCATGCCGCCGTGCCTGAAATTGCGCGTCAACCGGATGTCGAGCTGACGGATACGTGATTCACGGAAGTACGTCCCCGCCGGAATCAGTTCGGTCGTCGTCGTGGCCGTGCACGGCACGCGCGTTCCGCAGGCGCCGAGGTTGCGGCCGAGCGTTGGCACAATCTGCGCGTTGGTGGCAACGAATCCGGCGGTCGTCGGGATCGGCGAGCTGTCTTGATAGGTCCCGCTCAACTGCAGGTCCCACGGGATCGGATAGATGCCCGAGAACTTGTACTGCGTCGTGCCGGACCACGGTGGCGCGACGTCGCACTGATACATGTCCTGCGGCGAGTCGACGATGAAACACTTGTTGATGGCCTGACTTCCGGTCGACAGTCCGCCCTGCACGAGGCCGCCGCGCCCGAAGCGGAAATTCACGGACGCATCGACCCCGTTGTAGTGCTCTGTGTATTTGCCGTACTTCGACGCCTGCTCGACAAGGTTGTCCACGAGTCCGAACTTTGCGGGATTCAAATCATAGAGGCCGCAGATCTGTTTTCCGCTCACATCCGAAGGCAGGTGCGAATGCGAGGGGGCGGTGATGCAGTAGGCACTGAAGTCCCCCGGCGCGATCGCGAGGTTGTCGGTCACCGTGAAGTTGCCGAACCAGGTTCGAAAGTAGCCGACGTTGACTGCGAGGCCCGGCATCAACTCGTGTTGCACCTGGAACGAGGTCTGCCAGTTATACGGTCGCACGCCGAAACCGCGCACCACATCGTCTGCATAGCGCGTCGTCGCCTGACGAACCTGTCCGAACGCTGTGTCGGACAGTGGTCCGAGCTCCGATTCCTGCGGGATGTAGTCGCCGTTGTCGGTCCAGGTACGCGTCGCGCTGAGCACCAGCAGGCTCGACGGATTGTTCGCCGTGGTGATCCCGAACGCCTCGAAGTTGACGTAGCGGCCAAGGAACGCCTTTACGGCGGTCTTGCCGTTGCCGAACACGTCATAGGCAATCCCGAGACGCGGGTTGATGTCGGTCCAGTTCGGGACGTTCTTCACCGCTGCGAAATCGCGCGCCGGCACGAACGTTCCGGCGGGCATGTGCTGATCGCGCACCATGCCGTTCAGATAGTCAAATCGCACGCCGAGATTCAGCGTCATGCGATTGATGTTCCATTGATCCTGCGCATAGAGACCGAGCGTCTCCTGACGCTGGTCGGTCGCCAGCGGTCCGGCGTAATACGTGACGGAGAGTGGCGTCGTGCCGAGGAACGTATAACTTCGGTCCGCATACGGACCGCCGTCCTGGTAGAAGAACGCCTCGCGCGGCGCATACAGGTATTGCATACCGCCCTTGAACGCGTGAGAGCCGGTCACATATGAGACGGCGAATTTCTCGTTCTTCGGATGCGTATTCTGCGAGCCGAAGCTGTCGGACAGGCCGTAGCCGAAACGATGGTTGCCGTAGCGATAATTCCGTGCCTGGTCGAGCACGGCGGGATCGCCATACGTCGAGCCGACGCGCAGCCGCTGCTGCACGAGCGAGACAAAGGTGAATCCACCTTCGAGCAGTAACTTGTTTGTGACGGGTGAGTTCCAAGTCACCTGACCGTTGCGATTCGGCCAGTAGTACGCGCTCCCTGACGCCGCGGCATCGCGCTGGCCGGTGCTCACGTTGTTCAGACAGTTGCAGTTGCGTTCGACGCCGAACGTTGCGGCGATCTTGTTCTTCTGGTTCGCCTGCCACGTCATGCGGATGCGGTTGTCCCAGTAGTAGTTGTCGTCGTAGAGCGGACGGCTCAGATCCGGGGTGTAAAACAGCGTGCCCTGTGTCTTGTTGAAGTAGTTGCCCGGGACATACGTCGAGGTGACCCAGTAGCGCGAGCTCGCGAAGAACCAGAGTTTGTCGCGCCGAATGGGTCCCCCCATGCCGCCGCCCGCGTCGTACCGTCTCTTGATTGCGGCAATGACGGTCACGGCACGCGCTTTCAGCGCATCGTCCAGGTTGTCCGATTGGAGCGACTGATTCGCAAAGTTCGCCGCAAACGTTCCACTGTACGTGTTGCCGCCGTCGCGAGGGACGACGTTGACGAGCGCGCCGCCGCTTTCGGCCTCCGCGGTCGCGCCGCTCGTTTGTACCGTCACTTCGCTGACCGTTGCCTGATTGACGCTGCTCATTCTGTTGCCGGCCGCAACGAGCGTGCCCCAGAACATGCCGTCACGCAGCTGCTGGAAGTCGCCGGCGCGTGCACCGTGAATGGTGAAGCCGGTCTGAAATTCCCCGCGGCTGCCGCCGACGTCCTGCGCCGAGGCACCACTGGTGAGGATGGCGCCTGGAATGAGCGTCGCGTACTGGTTGATGGTCGGGCTTGAGGGAAGTTGTTCGGTCACGGTCCGATCGAACACGCGCTGCTGATTCACATTCTGCGTATCCACCAGCGGCGCGGCGCCGGAGACCGTAATCGTTTCCTCGACCGAGCCCACCTTCATGTCGGCGTTCACGGTTGCGGTGAAGCCGGTCGTCAGCTCGACTCCTTCGCGGCGGAATGTCCCGAAGCCCGGAAGCGTGAACGTCACGGTGTACAGGCCGGGCCGGAGATCGACGATGCGGTAGACGCCCTGTTCGTCGGTGACCGCGGTTCGAATCTTTTCGATCAACGCGGGACTGGCAGCCTCGACGGTGACGCCGGGCAGCACAGCGCCCGATTCGTCCTTCGCAACGCCGCCGATGGTGCCGCTGGAGAGGCTTTGTGCGTGCACGCCCGCTGCAAACAGCACGAGTGCGAAAGCGAGCGCAGGAACAACCAGGGTCCCTTTGGTCATGTCTTCACCTCGGTTGGCGGTGTCGTCCGTGGCCGTTGGAGTGGCGCAGAGATTACCGGGTCGCTTCCGGATTGACAAACGGTTTGATATAAGCGAGCGTCATCGGTGCTCGGAGGGGGTTTCCGTCAATGCGAATTCAGGTGTTGGGCATCCTCGTTGTGGCGACCGTTTTTGCGGGTGACGGATTCGCGCAGACCAGTTCGCCGGACGGTTGGCTCAATCCTGACTGGAACAAGCCTGCAATCACCGCCGCGAACCGGAAACCGGCTCCGCGCCGCAGCCTTGCGGGCATGTGGGCGCCGGCCGAAGGTCCGGGCGCCGGCACGCAGGCGCAGGGTGTGCAGCTGAAACCAAACAACGGACGACCGGAAAACGAGCTGCCATACACGCCGTACGGCCTGCAGCTCTATCGCTCCCATAAAGCGCTGGAAGGGAAGGATGCAGTGCTTCCGGGCAACGACAACGACCCGCGGAACCGTTGTGAGCCGCTTGGCGTCCCGCGCTCCAACCACTACAACATCAGGCTGACGCAGTTTTTCCAGGACGAATATAAAGTCGCTATCCTGTACCACTACGACAATCGCTGGCGTGTGATCTGGACGGATGGTCGGCGGCTGCCGAAGCTCGTGGACGGCGGCGTGGAGATCGGCGGCGAGCTTCGCGAACCGCGCTTCTTCGGGTATTCGGTCGGCCGATGGGTGGACGACTACACGTTCGAGGCCCAAACGATTGGCGTGATGCCGGACGATCGCGTCTGGCTCGATTCAACAGGTCGTCCGCTCAGCGAGCAGGCGCGGATCACCGAGACGTTCCATCGTGTCGACGCGGATACGCTCGTGTGGTCAGAGACCATTGACGATCCGAAGATCTACACGCGACCATGGGACGCGTTGCGGATGACCTTCCGATTGCACGATCCGCGCACCGACATCCAGGAGTATTACTGCTCTCCATCCGAGCAGGAGAACTACAACAAACTGTTTGGCGCTGACGCTGGCAGCAAGGGGGCACCATGAGCGCACGGAATGTCATTGTCTCGATTGCCGCAGTCGGACTGCTCGTTCAGGCTCCGCTGATTGCTCATCATGGCGCAGCAGCGTTCGACGTGGGAAAGAAGGTCGTGCTCAAGGGCACCGTCAAGCAATGGATCTATTCCAATCCTCACTGCTTGCTGACCCTCGAAGTCACGGGCGAGGATGGCCAGGTGGTCCGGTGGATCGTGGAAGGCCAGGCGCCGAACGTCGTCTATCCCGCCGGGTACCGGAAAGACACATTCACGTTTGGCGATCAGGTGACCGTCACCGTGGAACCGGTGAAGAACGGTCGCCCATTGGGACGAATTCTCGCGGCTGTCACCGCCGACGGTCAGACGCTCGGCGCCGCGAGCTCGGGGTTCACGACGCAGACCCTGCCATAGTGCAGGGGCCGGCTTCCAGCCGGCCCCTGCGTCCTAATTCGTCGCTGCAGCACTGACGTACTTCGCGAAGTCAGCCCACGGATACGTGCGACCGCCGTGGATGGGTGCGATCGTCTGCACATCCAGCTTGAGCCGCTGCACGTTGTTGTAGAAGGTCCGCGCCGCTGGCGCGACCGCCGTCGGCAGCGCCGCGCCCTGAGCCGGCGGCGTGAACAAGTCCGCTTCAACGACGATCCGCTCCTTCGGCATATACGCCATCAGCATCCCCTGCGCGTGCTGGAGACCCTGGACGTTGTAAATCTCCATCACTTTCGTCCCGTCGGTGAGCACGTACTTCTGGCCGACCTTCTCGAACGTGTAGCCCTCGGCCACTTCCTCGGGGGGCGCGAGCGAGAGCCGATCCGGCTTCAACACCCACGGCTTCACCGTGAGGACCTCGGCGTAGTACGAGTGGTTGTTTTCCTGCAGCACGATCGTCACGCCTTCCTGTGCGACGTAGGCGCGAACGCCGCCGAGATGATCCCAATGGTGATGCGTGCTCACGAGATAGCGAATCGGCTTGTTCGGGATGAGTTTCTTCACTTCCGCGATCACCGCGAGTGACCGATCCTCGTTGAGCGGCGCTTCGATCACCGTCACGAAGTCCCTGAACTCGACGGCCATGCTCGCGTGCGTGCCGCCGCCGACGTACCAGAAGCCGTCGGCGACCTTCGATGATTCGACGCGAACAGGAGGAATCGTCGCGGTGCGTGCCGCGTCGGGCACAACGGCCGCCGCGTTCGCGGGATTGATCTGCACATTGGCGATAGTGAGGCCGAACGAATTGTGGCCGCCGCTGACGTTCACGCCTTCGCCTTCGAGATCGTCATCGAGGTCGTGATGCTGGTGGAACGTGGTGGGGAACATCAGCCCGTTGCCGAAGTCCTTGTAGTTGGTGAGCACCAGCTCGTAATAGAGATCGCCGACGACCGGGTTCGGGAAGTACGTCTGAATCCGCTCGACGAGATTCCGGTCGTTGATCGCGCACTGCACACGATACTTGCCGAGCACCATGAACGAGATCGCTCGGATGCGACCCTTGCCCTGCTCGTTGCGCGTGATGACGATCGGATTGGCGCCCGGCATCAGCGCGGCTTTGAGACAGCCGTGCGGGGTCAGCCAGATCTCGAGCTGCCGCTGCTCGGCATCGGCCGGCGCGGGAACCATCATGGTGCCGTTCATGTTCCATGCGACGTTGCCGCTGACGAACTGCTGCGTCCGCTGATCGCCGACGAGCGGGTTCGTGATCGTCGGCGCATTTCCTCCGCCTGCGGGTCCACCCTGGCCGGTGCCCTGCCGCAACGTGTAATCGAGCTTCGACGATTTGGCGTCGTAATCGATCGTCCGCGTGTAGCTGACGATCTGATTCGCGGGCCAGTCGCTCGAGGGCGCGTAGTTCTGGCCGGGTGTGGCCACGTACCCGGTCGTGCCTGAGTAGGTGATCGACTTGACGTTGTCGGCGCCCATCGCGCGCACCGCCGCCTGCACAACCGTCCGGGCGTCCGGTTCCGCTTCCTGAGCGATGCCCGGCACCCGCACCATGGTCAGTAGCAGACCAACGACGAGAATCCACAGCCGTCCTCTCATACCGCCTCCTTTTTGCTGCGCTACCTTAGCGCGGCGTGCCGAACGGATCCACCGATTTGAGAATCGTGGATATCGGCCCGTAAATGCCAACGGACGGGGCGAATTGGCTTCGAGCTGTGACACGGTGTCTCCGCGACGTGACATCACGCCTCGCAACCACCGATCGGTAAATTTGGCCGCTCCCGCCGTTTGGATCCACAC
>Ga0310810_10012417_pt1 | contig 10008 bp, 7 predicted proteins | sample NCmetagenome_FD_207641 | JGI IMG/M metagenome (GOLD analysis project Ga0310810, IMG submission 207641) | Soil microbial communities from experimental microcosm in Duke University, North Carolina, United States - NC | ecosystem: Engineered > Artificial ecosystem > Soil microcosm > Unclassified ...
GATCAGGTCGAAGAGCACCGCCACCGTGAGCAGTCCGAGCGGGAACGCCACCAGCATCTGATGCACCGAGTGACCCAGCAGCTTGACCCTGCTCTCCATCGCTCCACCTCCGGCCCACAGTTGTCCCGTAGACTGAAGATGCGACGCCAGGGCGAGCCGGGGATGTGACGTGGGCTACCGGGCCGAGAGGTCGAGCGCTTCCCGGATGCGGACGGCCAGGCTTTCGGGGGAGAACGGCTTCTGCAGGAAGGGGTAGGGCGATTGGCGGATGCCGGGATGCAGCTTGTCGCCCTCGCTGTACCCGGACATGTAGACGATGCGGACGTCGGGATGCGCGGCCGCGACCCGGTCGGCGAGCTCCACGCCGCCCATGTCCGGCATGACGACGTCGGTGAGGACGAGGTGGATGCCGTGACCGGGCTGCTCCAGCACCGCCAGCGCTTCGCGGCCGTTCCGCGCCTCAAGCACGGCGTAGCCTTGCTCCGCCAGCACGCGAGCGGCCAGCGCCCGGACCGCGTCCTCGTCTTCGACCAACAGCACGGTCTCGGTCCCGCGCGTCATCGGCGGCTTCCGTGGCGCGACCTCGCCCGAGTCTTCGTCGGCCAGCACGCGCGGGAAGCAGATCTTGAAGCTCGCGCCCTGCCCCGGCGCGCTGTCCACCCAGATATACCCGCCGCTCTGGACCACGATGCCGTAGACCGTGGCCAGGCCGAGGCCGGTGTTGAGCGTCGTGGGCTTGGTGGTGAAGAACGGCTCGAACAGGTGGGCCTTCACTTCGGGGGTCATGCCCTGACCGGTGTCGCTCACGATCATCAGGACGTACGCGCCGGCGGGCACCTCCACCCCGAACTGGCGGTACGCGTACCCCTCGGGGAACTCGAGGTCCATCGTCTCGATGATGAGCCGCCCGCCCTGCGTCATCGCGTCGCGCGCGTTGAGCGTCAGGTTCATGACCACCTGTTCCATCTGTCCGTAGTCGGCCTCGACCCCGCCAAGGCCCGGGCCCAGGTGGGTCTCCAGCGTGATGTCCTCGCCCAGGAGCGGGCGCAGCATCCGCTCCATCCCCTCGACCACGCCGTTGAGGCTCAGCGTCTCCCGGGCGACGACGCGTTGCCGCCCGAAGCCGAGCAACTGTCGGGTGAGATGCATCGCCCGATCGGCCGCCTTGCGGATCTCTTCGGCGTCAGTGCGCCGAGGGTCCTGGCCGTCCAGCGCCCCGAGCAGAAAGTCGCTGAAGCCGAGGATGATCATCAGCATGTTGTTCAGGTCGTGCGCGACGCCGCCCGCGAACCGTCCCACCGCCTCCATCTTCTGCGCCTGGCGGACCTGCTGTTCCACCTCGATGCGCTGGGTGATATCGCGTCCCACGCCCACGATCCCGACCACCGCGCCGTCGGCCGAGCGGATGGGCGAGAGCGTCGTCTGCACGTGCCGAAGGCCCCGCCGGGACTCCCGGGTCCACTCGTAGGTGACCGTCTCGCCGCCCAGCGCCCGCACGTTGGCCCGCTCGTGCACGCCGCTGGCGGGCGGCCCGATGATGTCGGCAGTGGTCCGGCCCAGAAAATCCCTGGGCTCGAAGCCCTCGCGCTCGAGCCAGCGACCGAAGATGTCCACGCAGCGCTGGTCGCGGTCGAGCCGGAACACGACGTCGTCGATTCCATCCACCAGCGTGCGGAAGCGTTCCTCGGCGGCCTGGATCGCCGAGAGCGACGCGGTGCGCTCGGCCAGCAGCAGCTGGTTGGAGGCGAAGGCGGCCGCGCGCTCGAGCGCCGCGGCCAGCAGACCCGCCACCAGGCGGATGGTGTGCACGTGGAGGTCATTGAACGCGCGCGGGCGGGGCGACCAGATGGCCACGACCGCCTGCACGCCGTGCTGAGCGCTCCGGAGCGGCACCAGGATGGCCGACCTCGCCCCGAGCGCCTCCACCGCGGCGCGGTCCACGCCCTCGTCGAGGGTGGTGTCATCGCACCGGATGAGCTCGCCGGTGGCGTAGGCCCGGCCCACCAGGGTGCCCTCGGGCGCAACCCTGAGCCCGATCTGCTCCCGGCCCGAGCCGCTGGCCTCGCACAGCACGAGCGACCCGCCGTCGGGCACGAAGACCCCGGCCGCGGCGGCCCAGGTGAGGGCCTGCAGCCGCTCCGCCACCACCCGCATCACCGCGGCGAGATCCGGCCCGGCGGTCGCCACGGTCTGCTGCGTGTCGATCACCGCCGCCAGCCGCTCGGCCTCGCGCGTGAGGGTCCGTTTGGTCTGGCGCCAGCCGGTGACGTCCCGTACGCAGGCGATGATCCCTTCCGCCGACGGCGTAATCCGCACGGAGAACCAGCGCTTGAGCGGCGCGAAGAACCCCTCGAACTCCACCTCCGCCTGCTCGACCAGCGCGCGGAACGCTTCGGCCTGAAAGCGCGACCCCACCAGGCCGGGGATCACGTCCCACACCGATCGCCCGATGGGGTCACCCCGCTCAGGGCCGAGCAGCCGGAGGTACTCGCCGCCGCGCGCGTTCACCAGTGTGAGCCGCCACTCGTCGTCGCAGGCGAGGTAGAGATCGCTCACCCGGTCCAGCACGTCGGCCGCCCTGGGGCGGGCGCTCTCGAGCAGGAGGCCGCTCATCCCCTCCTCGGAGGGAAACAGGCGCAGCTCGAGCGTCCCGCCGGTGGCCGGGTCTCGCAGGGTGTGGCGTACGGGGACGCGGTCGGCGACGGCGCGCCGAAGCGCGGCACCGGCGGGCGTCTGCAGAAAGGAAGGCGAGGCGTTCCAGATGATCGTGCCGAGCAGGTCATGGCCGCCGCCGATGAGCGGCGGGAGCAGGCGTTGGGCGGTGCGATTGACGTAGGCGATACGCCCGTCGGCGTCCAGGGCGAAGATCCCCTCGCCGATCCGGTCGAGTGCGTCCAGCGAGCGCGCGGAATCGAGCAACCGGAAATGGCCTTGGTGGCAGGAAGGCTTGGAACCTAAGAAAATGGATTCCCCGGTGCCAGCCTGTGGCTCCTCACTTCGCGGCGGTCACGGCCCCCCAGGCGTAGAGGCCGCGGTAGATCTCCTCGTTGCGCTGGATGGCTCGCACGTAGCCGCGCGTCTCGGCGAACGGGATCCGCTCGGTGAACACTTCGGGATCGTCCACGCCGACGCGCTGCGACCAGCGCTCCACCCGGCCGGCGCCCGCGTTGTAGGCCGCGAGCACGTGCACCGGCTGGCGATACTGGCCGGCGAGCTCCTGCAGGTGGAACGAACCGAGCTGGAGGCTCACATCCGCCTGGTAGAGCAGCACCGGATCCCATACCGGGTACGCTAGGGTCTCGGCCAGTCGACCGCCGAGATCGGGCATCACCTGCATCAGCCCCCGCGCCCCGACCGGCGACGTCGCCAGCGGATTGAACATGGATTCCTGGCGGATGAGCGCGGCGACGAAGGCCGCGTCGAGTCCGTGGCCCGCCGCCTCGGCCAGCAGCGCGTCCTCCAGCATCACGGGATACAGCAGGCGGTAGGTGCGGGCGTCGGCCGGTGCGCCGAGCGCCAGGGCCCGCCGGGCGAGCTGAATGGCCTGCGAGGCGTAGCCGTCGCGCCGGAACGCGGCGGCGAGCGCGAGCAGGCGCTCGGCGGAGGTGTCGCTCTGGCGCAGCAACCGGTCGTACTCCCAGCGCGATTCCGCGGCGAGGCCGAGCCGGGCCAGGAGCGCCGCCCGATCCATCGCGCTGTCCGCAGCCGGGATAGCGACGAAGCTGTCGGGTGCCGAAGCGGGCACCCACTCCGGGCGGTCGAGCCGCCGGTCGGCCAGGCCGGTGTAGTACGAGCCCGGATCGCCAGCGGCGAGCGCCTCCCATCGCTGGTGCGCGACGGCGGTGTCGCCCGCCGCTGCCCACGCGCGGCCGGCCCAATAGGTCGCCGCGGCCGACTCGTCGCTCCGCGAGTACCGGTGGCCGAGGTCGTCGAACTCGGCAGCGGCGGCCTTCGCGTCGCCCGACACCAGGGCGATCATGGCCGCGCGGAAGGCGGCTGCCGGCGCGAACCCGCTGCTCGGGTAGCGCGCGACGATCCTGCGGAACAGCTCGCGCGCGCGCGGGTCGGCACGATCGTCGGTGGCGAGGTCGCCCAGAAGGAACAGCGCGGACGAGGCGGCGGTGGTGTCCCGCGGATACCGGCGCACCACGCGCTCGAGGGCGAGGCGCCCAGGCGCCAGCTGGCCGTCCCGTACCAGGGCCCGAGCGCGCTGATACGCGGCCGAAGCCTCCAGCGCCCTGGGCGCGTGCACCAGGCCGAACTGCCGCGCCGCGTCGGCGTTGCGTCCGAGCTTGGTGAGCACCGTGGCGAACGCGAACCGATCATCGGGCGTGCCGAGCCGCGCCGCGAAGGCGCGCTCGAACCCGTCGGCGGCGCGGGGGTAGCTGCCGGCGGTGGACGCCGCCCGGCCGACCTCCAGGTCCTCGGCCGGAGTGAGCGGCGCGAAGGCGCTGTCGAGCAACGCCATGGCGTCCCGCACCTCGCCGGGGCTCCGGCGGGCGGACACGAGGGCGACCAGCTCCTGCCGCACGCCGGCCCGTGCCGCGCTGTCGGGGCTCGCGGCGAACCGCAGGTGGGCGGCGGTGGCCCGAGCGCCCAGGGCGCGGTAGCGTGCGGCGGCCCCGACGAGATCGCCGGTGCCGCGATGGGCGGCCGCCTCGCTCCAGCCGATCCGGTCACGAGCAAGCGGGTCGGTGACCTCCGAATAGAGCCGGGCCCGGCCGGCGCTGTCATCGGTCACCGCGGCGGCGCGGATGCGGAGCCAGCCGGCAATGCCGGGCTGCAGCGCCGCCGCCCGAGCGTAGGTCACCGCCGCGCTGTCCCGGGCGCCGACCCGCTCGAGCGCCATCGCCAGCATGACCAGGCGCTCGCCGTCCACCGCGGCGACATTCGACACCGGCACCGCCAGGGCGTGGCGCAGCGCCGCCGAATCGGCGCCGACCTCGAGCGAGCCGCGGGCCAGGAGCAGCCGGGCCCGGCCGTCGGGCACGCTGTCGACCCACGGCTGACCGGCGAGCAGGCGGACCACCTCGCGCCAGCCGTTCCACCGGCTGGCGGCGGTGGCGGCGAGCATGAGCGCCTCGGGTGTGCGCCGGGTCGAATCGGCGAGCAGCGGAGCGATGAGCCGGCTCGCCTCCCACGGACGTCCCTGCTCCAGCGCCTGAGCGGCGGCGGCGATGAGCGTGTCGGCCCGCTCGGGCCGCACGAAGCCAGGAGCGCGCGGCACAACCGGCGCGCGCACCGGCGCGAGGGCCAGCGCCAGAGAGATCCAGACGGGCGGCAGGGGCAGCATTTCGGTCCGGGAGTGTCGGGAGAAGGCGATTCGGACTGCAAATGCCGCGCCCGCGCTGATTTGGGCGCTAGGGCCCCGGGGCAGCGATCGGGCGGCTGGACCACTCGTGCGGTGTACTATTGAGGATGCGAAATGCGGATGCGGACACTGACGACGGTCGGGTCCGGCTGGACAAGTGGCTGTGGGCGGCCAGGTTCTTCAAGACCCGCTCGCTGGCGGCCGAAGCGATCGCGGGGGGCAAGGTGCAGGTGAACGGCGATCGGGCCAAGCGGGCCCGCCCGGTTCAGCCGGGCGACGAGATCCGGGTGCGCCTGGGGCCGTACGAGCACCACATTGTTGTGCGGGCGCTCTCGGTCCGCCGAGGTCCGGCCTCCACCGCGGCCGAGCTGTACGAGGAGCGCGCGGACAGCATCGCCGCGCGTGAGGCGCTCGCGCTTCAGCTCAAGTCTTTGCACGCGGCGTTCGCGCCGGAGAAGGGCCGGCCGACCAAGCGGGACCGGCGGGAGATCGAGCGGTGGAAAGGAAGACGGTAAGACGGCCGGACGGTCGGACGGAAGGGTCGCTCGTGAGTCATGAGCTCGCTGCGCGAGCGACCGTCCGACCGTCCGACCGTCCGACCTTCCTCCTACATATTCGCCACCATCGCCTCGCCGAACTCGCTGGTCTTGAGCAGGGTGGCGCCGGTCATCAGCCGCTCGAAGTCGTAGGTTACGCGTTTCTGGGCGATGGTCTTCTCCAGCGAGCGGATGATGAGGTCGGCCGCCTCGTGCCAGCCGAGATGGCGGAACATCATCTCGCCGGAGAGAATCACCGAGCCGGGGTTGACCTTGTCCTGGCCGGCGTACTTGGGGGCGGTGCCGTGGGTGGCCTCGAAGACCGCGTGGCCGGTGAGGTAGTTGATGTTGGCGCCCGGCGCGATGCCGATGCCGCCGACCTGCGCCGCGAGCGCGTCGGAGATGTAGTCGCCGTTGAGGTTCATCGTGGCGATGACGCTGTACTCGCGCGGCCGGGTGAGGATCTGCTGCAGGAAGGCGTCGGCGATCACGTCCTTCACCACCACGCCCGACGGCAGCCGGCACCACGGGCCGCCGTCGATCTCGACGGCGCCGTATTCCTCGCGGGCGAGCTCGTAGCCCCAGTCGCGGAACCCGCCCTCGGTGTATTTCATGATGTTGCCCTTGTGCACCAGCGTCACGCTGGGCGCCTTGCGGGCAATGGCGTAGTCGAGCGCGGCGCGGATGAGACGCTTCGAGCCCTCCTCGGAGACCGGCTTGATGCCGATGGCGCTGGAGCCGGGGAAGCGGATGGTCTGGGCGCCCATCTGCTGCTGGAGAAAGTCGATGACGCGGCGGGCCTCGTCGCTCCGGGCCTTGTACTCGATGCCGGCGTAGATGTCCTCGGTGTTCTCGCGGAAGATCACCATGTCCACGTCCTGCGGCGCTTTGACGGGCGAGGGCACGCCCTCGAACCACCGCACCGGCCGGACGCAGGCGTAGAGGTCGAGCTTCTGGCGCAGGGCCACGTTGAGCGAGCGGAAGCCGCCGCCCACCGGTGTGGTGAGCGGGCCCTTGATGGCGACGAGGTAGTGATCGATTGCTGCGAGCGTGTCGTCCGGCAGCCAGCTGTTGAGCTGGTTCTTGGCCTTCTCGCCGGCCAGCACCTCGAGCCACGCCACGCGGCGGTCCTCGCCATACGCCCGCCGGACGGCGCCGTCGAACACGAGCCGGGAAGCGCGCCAGATGTCGGGGCCGGTGCCGTCGCCCTCGATGAAGGGGATGACCGGCTGGGCGGGGACCTGGAGCCGCCCCTCGCGCATGGTGATCGCGTCGCCCTGGATGGTGACTGTCATGGATCGGTTCCTTCGGACGGACTGGAATGAGCGCACTCGGCGCTGAGACGACGCTGAATCTGCCCGCGTGCCCCGAGATCGGCAACCGAGCCGTCGAGGCGATCCACACCGCCTACGACGGCTACCACCGGGGCTTCGAGGAGATCACCCGGCGCGCCCGCGAGCGGTTCGAGCGGCGCGACTGGCTGGGTGCCCAGGCCGATGCCACCGAGCGTCTGGCGCTCTACCGCACTCACGTCGACGGCGCCGTGGCCGACGTGCACGACATCCTCCAGGACTCGGTCATGGAGCGGACGCTGTGGGCGGCGATGCGCGCCCGCCATGCCGTCGGCGCCCACCGGCGGCCCGATGCCGAGCTGGCGCAGACGTTCTTCAACTCGGTGACGCGGCGAGTGTTCAGTACCGTCGGCGTGGACTCGGCCATCGAGTACCTGGATCCCTTCGTCCCCCCTCCCGACCCCACCCCGCCGCCGTTGTTCGACCGCGATCGGGTGGAGGCGGTCGACCCCGGAGTGGTGCGCCGCGTTCTCCAGCGGTTCCCCTGGTCGGTGCCCTGGGCGTCGATGGAGCGCGACGCGGCGGCCGTGTCGCGGCTCATCACCGACACGCTGGACACCCTGCCGGGCCGCGGGCCGATCGAGCTGGACGTCCTGCGCCCGGTGTTCTATCGCAACAAGGGCGCGTACCTGGTGGGCCGGGTTCGGCGCGGGGACGTCACGCTGCCGCTGGTGCTGCCGCTGCTCCGCGCCGAGCGGGGTATCGTGGTGGACGCCGTGCTCATGTCGCCCAACGAGGCGAGCGTCGTGTTCGGCTTCAGCTGGTCCTACTTCCGGGTGGACGTGCCGCGGCCTCGGGAGCTGGTGGATTTCCTGACCTCGATCATGCCGTTCAAGCGCATCGACGAGCTGTACAACGGCATCGGCTACAACAAGCACGGCAAGACCGAGCTGTTCCGGAACCTGATGGCCTACCTGCAGGACCCCGACGCGCGGTTCGCCTTCGCCGAGGGCGACGAGGGCATGGTCATGGCGGTGTTCACCCTGCCGGCGTTCAACCTGGTCTTCAAGATCATCAAGGACAGCTTCGGCGCGCCCAAGAACACCACGCGCCAAGCGGTGATGGACAAGTATCACTTCGTGTTCGTGCGCGACCGAGTGGGCCGGCTGGCGGATGCCCAGGAGTTCGAGCACCTGGAATTCCCCCGCCGCTGCTTCCCGGACGAGCTGCTGGCCTACCTCCTGAGCGCGGCCTCCCGCACCGTCCGGGTGGAGGGCGAGCGGGTCATCGTCCGGCACGTCTACACCGAGCGCCGGGTGACCCCACTCAACATCTTCCTCCGCGACGCCGACGCCATCGCCGCGTGCGAGGCGGTGATCGAGTACGGCAACGCGATCAAGGACCTGGCCGCCGCCGACATCTTCACCGGCGACATGCTGCTCAAGAACTTCGGGGTGACCCGGAACGGGCGGGTGATCTGTTACGACTACGACGAGCTGTGTCTCCTGTCCGAGTGCCGCTTCCGACGCATCCCCCAACCGACCACCTACGAGGACGAGCTCGCGGCCGAGCCGTGGTTTTCGGTGGGCGAGAACGACGTGTTCCCCGAGGAGTTCCACGCCTTCCTGGTGCCACCCGGGGAGCTTCGGGACGCTTTCCTCGAGGCACACGGCGATTTGCTCGACGTGGCCTTCTGGCAGCGGGTGCAGCAACGGCTGGGCGCAGGGGAGGTGGTGGACGTGTTTCCGTATCGGAGGAGCGCGCTGTTGCGGAGGAGTGAGGGCGATAGGGCGATAGGGCGATAGGGCGCGGCGAAGGTGGACCGTCATCCCGAGCGAAGCGAGGGATCTGGGCCGGACCCGCCGGACCGTGGCGTTGGTCGGGGAAGGCCGGCCAGATCCCTCACCTCGCTCGGACGACAGCGGCGGAGAACGACGCCTTCGGGTCGCTCAGCCATCCCCCCCACTTTCCGCCTGCGCTCCGCGCTCCCGCTCGAACCGCGTCAGCCGCTCCGCGGCGTCCTGAATCCGCCGCACATACTCCACCACCGGTTCACGGGACCCGCGCTCGGGCAGCACGAACTCGGGGTTCTCCGGCTCGGAGGAGTCCGGCGCGTTGGTGAAGGTGTCCCCCCCGCGGGCCTCGACGACCGATTCGAACCGGTCCACCGCCGACCACAGGTCCGCCAGCTCCTCGTCGGTCTCTGCACCGAACAGCAGCACGCCGCGCTGGCCCAGGACGTCGAGGTTGTGCTCGCGCGCGCGAGCCTGCTGCTCGGCGCGATGAGGATTGAGCGCCGCGTCCAGCTCGGCGGCGGGCAGGCGATCGTTGGCATCCGACATGGTACCTCCGCGCTATGTACGCCGGCGGACGGGACCGCGAAGGAACCGCTCCGCCAGCTGTTCCAGGCGGTCATCGCGATCCTCGCGCGCTTCGGCAAGAACCTGCTCGACCTGCGGAAAGAGGGCGGGATCGCCCCAGTAATACCCGGTCGCCGCCTCGGCGCCGGGCGTGTCGCCCTGGTCGGCTCCCCGCAGCAGCGCGCGGGCCGCGGCCCGGTCGTAGTCCGGGTGGGAGCGCTCTGGCAGCGGATAGCGACCAGCGGCATCGCCGCCCGCGGCGTCTTCGTTGACAAAGGCTCTCGACATGCGCGCAGTATACCCGTTGCAGATTGGCGGATCCATTAAGCGACGCCGGGAGGCGGGGGGCGGTGTTGCGGGTCACACGGGGCAGACGGGTCACACGGGGCAGACGGGTCACACGGGGCAGACGGGTCACACGGGCAGACGGGCAGACGGGCAGACGGGCAGACGGGCAGACGGGCAGACGGGCAGACGGGCAGACGGGCAGACGGGCAGACGGGCAGACG